>Ga0179593_1794292_pt1 | contig 14884 bp, 17 predicted proteins | sample CZODoug2_1_08_16_FD_185931 | JGI IMG/M metagenome (GOLD analysis project Ga0179593, IMG submission 185931) | Vadose zone soil fungal communities from Angelo Coast Range Reserve, California, USA - CZODoug2_1_08_16fungal (PacBio error correction) | ecosystem: Environmental > Terrestrial > Soil >... | reverse complement strand
CTTTCCCGCCCTTTGAGGTACCTGTTCCTCTTTTTTCTTTTCTTTTCCCCCCCCGGACTTTGATATGCCATAACGAATTTAGAGAGTCCCTAACGAGTTCGTTCGTTTTTTTTTATTTTCTTGGAGATTGCCACTTCCCTTCCTATCAGCTGGCGTAGGGGAAATTTCCCCGGGAAGAGGAAAAAGTGTCTTCCTCTCGCCCCCGTCCGGCTCTTCTCCTTTTTTCTCCTTTTTAGAGAGAGTCTTCCGGCCGAAAAAGAAAGACCATTCCATCCCTCACCTCTAACGCGTCTTTTCCTTCACCTCTTTTTTTCGTTCCCCCTTCGACCATCGTCTCTCATTCGAGCGAGTCGCTCCCTTTGGTGAGTGAAAGAGGCCCTGTTTTAACAGCTAAGGCTGCTCCCCCATGTTCTTCCCTCGTCATAGGGTCTGCCCGTTAAGGTAAAGAGTGAGGAACGTTTCCAGTTTTCTCTTTAAGTCTGTGCGTATCAAATCCCCTCCCTCCCCTCCTGGCAGGTTCTTTCAGCACGAAGTAACTGTTAACCCCTGGCAAGGTGAGAATTTCTCTCAGCTATCTTCTATCCGGAGCAGGTCTCCTCTTATCCCCCTGGATTCAAGCAGGTCAGGCACAAACCTGTGGACAGAACGCCTTTTACTCGTCCCTCGTCCCGGCGTCAAGCCGGACCTCCTCTTTTCGAACAAAAGGCTTTTTTGTCCTTCTGAGCTCTCGATCTCCTTCCGAGGTGTGGCCGTAGTTTCCTCCTCCGTCTCTTCACGCAGGGTCCCAGAAACGCACTTACACGATTAGACCAAGATCCCTTCCCCCTACGTCTTCTTCTACAGCACCAGGATCCCTTTCTCTCTGAAACGGGCATTGATCACTCCCTTCCTATCTAGGCGCGTACAGGCCGAGGACCCCAGGAAGGCTTCTTTCTCTTCCACTTTTTCTTCCCCCAAGGGGTTTCCGCCGATGGGCTCGTCGGTCCTTTTCTTTTCTTCTTCCCCAAAGAAACCGTTGGAAGAAAAGAAGAAGGCTCTCCGCCCCCTCCAGGGCGTCGTCTTAGGCTCGTTCCATGCTGAGGTCCCCCCCAGGCACTCTGAATTGATGATGTCTCCCGCGAGGTTGGTGGAAGTTTTCCCATCCTTCCCCTTCCAGATCTTCCATTCCCTGTTTCCTTTTTCCCTTTCCTTTTTGTGCTTGCGAGTTTTTGGCAATCGCCCAAGGGACCCTTTCATAGGGGTGCTAGCCGAAGACGGGGATTCTTTGGTTTTCAGTTTGGTCGGGCCCGTTTTCTCCCCCCCCTTCCTTTTCCTTTCTGGCAGAGGGTCCCATCTTTCTCTTCCCTGCGCCGTAACTGTCGGTGATCCAGGCCAGCAAGGAATAACCCTTTTTTTCTTTCGCGTCTCTGTCTCATATTCCTCCTTCTTTTTTTTTCTCTTACCCTCTTTTTCTCCTTTATGAACGCCTACCGGTTCCGTGCAAAAGAAGAAAAGTGAGAAAATTTATTTTCTCTGCTGGCCCCTCTAAGCTTCCCACGAGCAGAACGTTCCACGTTCTCTTGACTTCCCGTCACGGGAATTTCTTTCTTTCCTTTTTGAGCGTGAACGGATCCAAGTACGGTTTTTTCGGAAAAAGGAGTACTTTTTCTCAATCCTCCCTTGCGGTTCACCCGATTTCCTTTACCCCTCCCCTTCCTTCTGAAGGGCTGTCCCCAAAAAGGGGAAGCCCGAGAGGGGTGCCGGGGGAGAGTTAAGTTTCTTCTTCTCAGTGCGTCGAAGCTTTCCTTCTTCCTTCTTCCGGTCTCAACCGCAGCTCACTAGGCGTGGGAGGAGGGGCGGCTCCCCCTGGAAGGTTAGTGGACTCTCTTTTCCGGCTTCCTTTTGATTGCCTGACCACCCCCTTTTCTCTTCTTTCCTTTTCCCCGGCGGTCCTCCCCTGTGGATATACCGGAGGGGAAGTCCCTTATAAGCAGGAAGGGGCCTTCTTTATCGTGAGTCCTTCTCTTTCCGAGGTGATAAAGTCTTTGACACGTGATACTCTTTGTAGTCCGCACGGGGAGAATGAACGGTTGACTTCTTCCTTTGTACTGCGTGATTGCTGTTGTCTCCCCAACTCCGCAACACTCCTCCCTTCTCTTGAATAACAGATTACTTTTCCATCCCTGGTTTTTGCGCGCTGAGATCTCCTTTTTCCTTTGAGCCGGGGGACCTCCTCTTGGTTTTCTGAAGGCGGTCGGGCTGCTTCCTCTGTGTGGCTGACCTGAGTGAACTTTCCTGCTCCTTCTAAGTGTCGTGTTGACGGGGATGCCCCTCTTCCTCTCTCTTCCCTCCGTGACCTGCTGGTCCCTTTCGAGGTGTGGAATGGTGAAGAAGCTTAGAAAATACGCAAAGTTGGTTCTTTCCCTCTTTCCCTTGGTGTTCAGACGTGCGGATGATTTCCGGCATTTCTCCTCTCTTTCAGAAGATGACTTTCCTTGGTGAAGGAGGACAGCAGTCGCCCTTTTTCTTTCAAAGCTTGACTCTCTCGACACTGCGCCACCTCGCCCGTTGGCCCCTCCCACCCGGCAGGATTGATTCTCTTCCCTGTGTTTTTCGTGGGGACGGGAACGTTTTTTCTGTCTACAAGCTAGCTCTTCCCCCCCCGGTTCTTTGCGCCGTTCTAGGACAGGTGTCAAGCTTTTGAAGATTTTTTCTCCCTCTTTTACCTTTTTTCCTGCTAAACCTCACACCATCCCCCTGAACGGAACTCGGGCTTGGCTGACTTCATGAGTAGCGCGGAGCCTCACCCTTCTAGGCTCCCTATCCTCGAAGTCCGTTATTCTCTTTCCTCGTCCTACCTATAAGACGCCGTACGCCTCTTTCGACCGAGAGGAGCGAGATAGAACATCGCCGCACCAAAGAACTAAGTGATCCTACTATTTCCCCCTTTTTCAGTTCCCCAACCTGGGGCTCGCGTCGCGTTTCCCTTGTGATCTTTCGGGGTGGACGGGGCACCCTACTGATGGGCCCGCACCGAGAAGTGATCGAGGATCACTTGGAGAGATGGAGGATGAGTCTTCTACCTTTTTGCCGTTTTCCCCCGGCATGTGCAAGCCTCTCCCCTTTCAAACATACCGTAAGGGAACGTCTTCCGAGAAGGGAAGAAGAGCCTTTTCTGCTTTTTCCTCTGCATTTTTCTTCTACCTTTCCTTCCTTTGCCTCCGTGGGAGTCCCTCTCGCCGGACAGGCACGATAGTTCTCCATCGGGAAAGAGGGATCTTTGCACTTTGATTCCGGGTACTGGATCTTTTCCCGTCTTTTCAGCTGTACCTTTCTGGGCCCGCACAGGGAAAGGTTTAGTAAGAAATAGAACAGTTCCTTTCGATAAAGGACTTTTTTCTTTGCCGAAAGGATTCCCCGCCCTGAGTAAAAGTATTCTTTAAAAGTAAAGGATAGTTGCTCATTTCTCTTTTCGGCTTTCCGTGTTTTTTTTCCCGCTAAACGTCACCCCTCGGCAAGGAAAATCTTTCTATAATTCGAGAGGGTCTTACCCCCGAATATAAAGGCGTCCGGCTTCCCTCGAAGGCCCTCCCAAAAGGAAATTTGTCAAAAGACTCTTTCGCGAATGCTTTTCCCCTCCCCCTCGTTATCATGACTTTTTGTTCTTTCTACCTCCGTTCTGATCACCAAATCAGCGGACGGCTCGCCTCCTCCTTGAATGTGGGACTTTTTTCTAGGGCTGCTTTTCTTTTGCCCTGGTTTTTTGGCATGGAGGATTGCCGGTGGGAATTTTTCTGATTTTTCTTCCCGTGGGGACCCCGGTCGGGCTTTCCCCCCTTTCGGGTAAGAAACTTTCAGTAGGAAAGGGGGAATGGCTTTTTTTAACTTCTTCGGTCTTTTACGGGATTAGGCGGATTCCCCCACCGAAAAGGACGGGTCCCTCGACTTCCATTTTTCCGCCGCCTTGGCGAGGACTCTTCGCGCTAATAAGGAAAGCCCCTTTCTTTTATCTTCTTTTCCCCCCTGGTTTTAGGTATCGATGTTTCCCTTTTTCCTTTTCTTTTCGCTATGGTCCCCCTCCCTTCCTCTTTATCCTCGACCAGGGCGGCGGACTGACTTTTTTGCGGAGGGGGGGTTTTTTTTTTTCACGTCCCCCCTTCTTTCAATTAATTTACCAGAAGTCCTTCTTACCCTCTCCCTTGTCCCCGGGCCGACTGACCCCTTCCCTCCCTACGAATTGCCAACGGGGTGGATGACCCCCTTTTTTTTCTCCCCCTGTTTCCACCCAGCTGTTTTTTCCTTCCCCAGCCCAAACCGACACCCCTCCCCTCCAACGCAAAGATGAAGACCAGCTGGCCCCCCGGTTTCAGGCCGACCACCATCCTGACCCACACCTTTTCCCCCTATTGACAACGTTTATTGGTGATAATGAATTAGGTGCTAATCCCCCCCTTTAATGGAGTGAAGGGTCCTGGGACACACTTCCCCTGGTAAATGGGTCGGGGCTTCGCTTGGGAGCTCTGGCAGTGCGGGTCCCCATGAGGCAAGAAGTCTTTCTTGAGAAGGAGGGGGTAAGTCCCCCCCCTTTTTCCTTACCCGTCTTCCCCTGCCCCCAGGCGGGTGGACGTTGAGCTCTGCCTCCTTCATGGCAGCGCTTTTTCAAGAAGGGAAAGATTCCTCCCCTCCACCTCGGCCATGGCGGTTCTTTCCCTTTTCCCCTCAAGGTACTTCGTCTGGCTTTTTTCATATACCCAGACCGAACAGTCCCCTTGTGGAAAATGTAAAGTTTTCCCCTTTTCTACACGGCAGGGCCAGGATCCACCCCTTACACGTCCGGGAAGATGGCCCCTTTTCCCAAGTAAAGAGGGACGTTCGTTTCACGTAGGCGAGACAGTTCCTCTTCCCCCCTTCCTCTTCTAAGGGTAGACTAAGATCGGGTGCTGAAAGCTAGGAAGCCTTTTTCCAAGAGAGAGGAGACCTTTTCTCGGTCTTCTTCTTTTTCTTTGTTTGCTGCTGCCCCGTGCCTTTTCTGGGGAGGCCGTCGTACTTCGTGATTCCCAGGAGTATCCCCCCTGCAAGAAAAATTGCTTCTCACTTCCGGTCTCATCTTATGTTACCCCTTTCCTCCTGCGTGAATTGACGCTCTCTTTTTGTGAAACAGGAAGCAGGACCCCTTGTTGAAGAGTAATTTTCCTCCTAGCCCAGTAGAAGGGTGCGGAGTCACCTTTTCTCCCTGAGTTCTCTCGAGAAGATAGTGTCTTGGCCCCTCCTCTGGGCTAACGGAGTAGGAGATGTCTTTCAGCCGGAAGTATAGTCACCCGCTCTTTTCCCAGATTTGAGTAGTTATATGTCTCCTCCCTTTCCCTTTTCCTTTAGAGGGCAGATCTATCTTTTTAAGGTGATGTTGAGTTTCGAGGACCCCTTCCCCTTCTATGAGGGAGTAGGGGGAAAGTCTTTCTTTTTCAACCTTTCTTGGCTAATCCTCCTTGGTCTGATGTTCCTCTCTCTTTTCTTTTTCTCTAGATGGTAGCCGCCCAACAAGTTAACTTTCTACTTTCCTGAAGACCCCCCCTCACGCCGGGTCTTTTTCTCCCCTTCTCCCCCAGCCTTTTCGCGCATGGCGAGAGCGTTTTGAGTAGGGAGGGAAAGAGGGCCGTTTTCACCCCCTTTTTCTCCGGGCGACGGGCCCGACAGGCGATAATTCTTTTGCGGAACGCGACGTTTTTTCCATAAGCGGGTCCTTTTCCACCAGGTCGTCTCCCCTGAGACATAAGGATCTTTCTCCCCCTCGAGGGTAGGTAGTGGGAGAAATATTACCCCTTTCCTTTTCTTCTTTTTTCATTACGTGTTCCTTCTTTCTCTTTCCCTCTTGTCTGGCAGGGCGCGCCCCCCTCCCTCCTCTCTTGACGCCGGGCTCTTTTTTCCACTGACATGGAGGAAAGCAGGGTAAGGCTTTTCAAATTCTGCGAAAGACCCTTACCCGGCGGTGCCTTCCCCGGTAAAGGGTCCCCTCTTTTCGATATAAGAGCGTCCTCTTCGCTCCAGTGCTTCTTTCCTTTCCCCTACCCGCTCGATCTCTTTTTTTTCTTAGTTCAGGATATCCCCCGCCCTCCCTTCAACGGACAAGAAGTAAGACTTCCCTCTTTTTCCCAGGTTAATTGCATGAGAACCGTGCGGTACGATCCCTTCCCCCCTCGATAGAAAGAGGAATCACCCTTCCACCTCCTTGATAAAATAGAAAGTCTTATTCCGGAGATTTCTTAGGACCCCTTGCCGAACTCGACGACCATCCTTTTTTCTCATCCACCCTAGGTCTGCCGCGAGGTCCCGGTCATGGAGAGAAGTTTTCTAAAAAACGTAATAAGAGAAAGAAATCTTCCTTTTTAGCGTCCTCCCACGGCCCTCTCTCCTTGTGCTCTCCGGATAGCTCGCTTCCCCAATGACGAGCCGAAGAGACCTTTTCGCCGCAATAGAAAGTTCCTCTTGTGTTTATAACAGGCGTCCTCCTTTTATCCCGGCGACGCCCTCTTTTTTCTTTTTGGGCGCTGAAAATAAGGCTATTTTGGGAAATTAGAAAAGGACTCCCCCTCCGACCCTCCCCCCTAATGGTTGATAGCGGCGAGGGCCCTCTTTTCTTCGACGGAGGGGACCTCTTCCGTTCCCCCTTTGCCACGTTTAGACCGTGAAAGTTCTTTTTCCTTTTTTGGTGACCAAGAAGAGCTTTTCAAATCTGACTTGTCGTTTTTGGTACTTTTCTTTTTCTCCCCCGGAGGCGTTCCTCCCCTTCTCGTTCTCCCCGCGGGTATATCTCTATTTTCCTACTCTTTTTGAGAGGATGAAGAAGTAATGGCTCCCCGTTCCCCCCCCCCGAAAGTCCCTTGCCAAGCGACGGGGCGATCTCTTTTCCTTTGGCCTGAACGGCAAAGAGCAACGTCTCCCGGGCCCGGCCGAAAAGGGCCCTTTTCTTGCGTGAAAAGGATTTTCCCTATTCTTCGTAGGTCCCGGAGGTCTGGGACCTTTCAATTGCCCTCTCATTCCGTCGGCAAGCACGCCACCCTTCCGTCTCTTTCCCGCGGGCCTGGACGAGATAGAGCGCCCTTCTGGTACGAAGTCACAAAAAAGATCTTTTGTCTCTCTTCGGACCCAGCGTCAGCGTTCCTTGTTCGCATTTTCTCGAGCCAGGATCCCCCCCTCGCCATCGTCGGCGTGTTTTCCTGGCCGGATTCGTGGAGGCCCCTCTCTCCGGTTTTCGCATTTTTTGAAAGACGCAGTCCGTCGGCTTCATTTTTTTTCTCTCCCGTGAAGGGGAATTCCCCCTTTTTTTTATCCGCCGGCCGGGCGTCAAGACCCTCTTCTATTCCCGCAGAGAAGAGTAAGTCAGAGGACTGGCCTCCCCGCTCCCTTCCTAGGGCACGAGGAGACGCCCTTTTTTCCCTTGCGCCCCGGGATCATGACAGGGATGTCTTCTCTTGAGGATGAAGGAGGAAGTCTCTTTTAGGAGGGGCGGAAGGAGATACCTGTCACCCGCGCCCCCTCTCTTTCCCAGATCAGTCACTTATTCATCTTTTCCTCTGATTGGTTGTTCGAAGCTTCTCATCCTTTTCTTTTCCGGCGGAAGAACTTCCCCCTTTTTTAGGACTGTGGAGCCACGGCTCCCTTAGTTGGGGCCTGATTCTTTTCCTCCCAGTTCCAAGAAGCCCGCTTCCCGGGGCTCGCGGACCGGAACGTGCCCCTGCCTCACTCCTCCAGAGGTGTTCGATCCCCTTCCCTTTCTCAACGTCCCGAACCTCTCCTTCGGAGAGCCGGATGCTACGGAACCCCTGACGTCTGGTGGAACGGGCAGGATGAAGTTTTTAATCCTTTCAGTTCAGACCCGATGCCTACTTTTTTTCGCTTGCTCCGACTGGGTGCCTTTCTGCCTCTTTTCCCTTCTCCCATGCGTCTCAATTCCTACTACGACGCTGAGCGACTCCTCTTTCTCGGTTTCCCCACACCGGCCGTTCTTGATTTCCGGAACCTTTCTTGTGGGGACGGGACCTTCCTTTTAAGCTCGCGTAAGGAGATCTCCTCTTCTTCCCTGGTCCGAGGCCCCCGCTGGAAGTTTCCCGACGAAAGTCTGATTCTTTTCTCCCCCCGGTGGCCGCTACCATAACCCTTTTTTTTTTCAATCGGATTGGTGCCTTGCCTCTCTGCAAACTACTCCCTGCGGGTTTCCCGTTCTTCCCTCTTCTTCTCCTGAGAAGGCCGGGCGTCCCGTGCCGAGGCCTACAGATACGACTCCTAGAGGAAAAGGACTCCCCTTCAGGACTACCGCACCCCCTCATTTTTTTGTTCGTCCTGGAATATTTCGGGCGGCCTTTTCACAACTGGGCATAGCCCCCCTTAAAGAAGGTGAGAGAGGTTTTTTTCCCGTCCCCCCCCCCTGAAACCTTTCAAGTGAGCGAGATTTACCTTCTTTTGCGCGCGAGCGGTTCGTTAGCAATTCCCCTATGAAGAAAGAACTCCCTCTTTTCCTTCTTTTTCCGGTCTAGGTCTCACGATCATGCTCGCAGCTCTTCGAGTTTCTCCTCTCTGGCGGCAGCGCTGGATTTTTTCCATCTTCTTAAAAGGAGTCTTCTGGAACAAGATAGAGCCTCTCCTCCCCCGCTGTGTGGCGGCTGGTCTCCATCGTTGACGGTGTCAGGGTCCCTTTCTCTTTGCCTCTTTCGCAATGTTTTTTCTTTCTGCCAGAAAAGGAAAGGGTCCCGACTTTTTAGGATTGGGGATATAGCAGCCCGGCCTTTCGTACCTGGAGGGACTCCTTATTCCTACCTGTTCCCTTAGAATTGCTTCTTTTCTCTGATAGGGCAGGTTGACTTGGACATGAAGGGAGGTCTTTTTCCCACGCCCCCCTCCCTCAGGGCAAAGAGTTCTAGAGCGGGTAAGAGTCACCTTTCTCCGCTTCCGAGCTTCAAGGCTGGCCTGCCTCTTCCCCGCCATTCCCCCCTCTCCTTTTTTCGATAAAGAGACCACGCTCCTGAAGATTTGTAACTTTTATGACCGGGAGAGACAGAAAACGAAGCTCCCCCCCCCCCCTTTCAGGGATGGATGCCCGTTTTCGGGGACAATGTGGTTTTTTCCTGGTGGAGTAGGAGGCCCTCCGTTTTTCGCATGGTCGGGGTCTTTTTTCTTCATTTTGGTCGGTGGTCTTTTTTTTTGGATGGCGCTTCAGGTAAGGGGAGACCTCTCCGGTAGCCACCCCCTTTCGCTGGGTCCTTTTCCTTTTCCTGTGGCATGGTTGAAGGGGAAAGGCTCCCTCGGTTCACTTCTGGTACCCCTGCTCCTTAAGGTCAGCCTCGGACCCCGGTGAAAGCGCTCTGCAAGAAGAAGCTATACACCCTCCAAATAAGGGGGCGGTCTTTTTTTTCCCCTCTTCCCGCAAAGCTTTCCCTTTTTTTTTTGACATATCTTATTTTCCTTCTAGAGATGTTAAAATGGGACTTCTTTCCCCCTCCTCTAGCTTACCCTCCAAGGATTTGGTACTAGAAAGGGAGGCTCTCTATGTCCTTGTTTTCTTTCCCAGCATGGAGGTTTCTTTCTTTCCAGTAGTTCTCAGTCCGTAGATTGCATTTTTTAGCGTTTGTAAATGTGCCCCCGATACCAGACAGGCCACTTCCTCAACGACATGACAAGGTCTGGGGAAAAGGAGGGATCCCAGCTTCTAACGAATCAGACCCTCCCCCAACTCCCCCCCCTCGTCCCAGCAACGCCCTTCTCAGGGGAAACCCCTCCCAACACTACCATGAACCCCATTCTTTCCCCACCAGGCCCCTTTTAGGTCCGTTCCAACATCAAGGATTTTTTTTTTTTTATCGTTCTAACGAAAACCGTTTTCACTCTGAAGGGGTCTTGTGCGTGGGCCGATGTCTCGCTGCCCTTTTTTCCGTGCGGCCGGTCGAGGTTTTCCCAGAAGGGAGAGCGGGCCTTTTCACCCAGTGGTCCTCCCTTCGATAGATCTGTCTTTCTTTCTCGTGGCTTGTTCCCTTTGGTGAAGTTGAGAGTGGTCCCGGTCTTCTTTTCACTCCCCCCTACGGCCCGATCCTTTCCTCGCATCACTGGGGTTTTTTTCCTAATTTGAGGACGACATCCTTGATCTTTTTCCCCTTACGCCAAAACGCACTAGCGAGTCGTAGTTACCTTTTCTCCGTGCGGGGCGAAAATAGGAATTCGCCCGTAAGGCCGCTGGACAGCTTTTCCCCACGTCCAGCTTTCCGATTTACTTTTTGTGCCTGGCAGCTTTTTTGGAAAGGTATAAGGGTATCCTACTGAGATCCGACAGGCGACTTTCTTCTTTCATCCCCCTCTCTCCTGATCGAGTCTTTTTTCTGTTTGCCGTTCCAGGAAGGGCTTTTTCGGATTGAAAAGGAACTTCCTCTTCGGTATGATTCCCTGCTTACTCCCCTTTTTTCTCTTCTCCCCTTGAGCAGCTCACCTATCCCTTCTTTTTCCTTGATCGGGGCATCGTAGGGTACCTTCATCACATGTTTTCCTCCCCGCTTTCTCTATCAGAGGGACTCCTTTTTGATGAGTTTTTGTGGGAGGGAGTACAGTGTTTCCCCTCTCTCGAGCCGCATAGGTTTTTTTCCCTCTTCTACTGGAGAAAGGAGTAGGTAGATGTCCTTCGTTCCCCTCCCCTGTTAGTTCGGCGAGCCGGTCACCCGTCTTCTTTTTTTTTTTTTGCCTTGCGTAGTGATATGCATCCCGATATTCTCCAGGCATTTCTTCTTTCGATTGAAGTTTGGATCTCTGCGGTCGGGCCAACTGCCTGTTCCCCTTGTTTCGTGGCAATTTCCTCCTTTTGTCCGCAGGAAACCGTTCTTTTTCTGACTCGACAAGTTTGGTCTCAAGGTAGGAATAGGCGACGTTTTTTCCCCCTCCAGCCAAGACGGAGTGTGTCCTTCCCTCCGCCGGGCCGGGTTTGTCATGTGAAAATCCTTTCTTGGTGCGAATGGCTCTTCGTTCCTCTTTTTAGGATTGAGGCACCGGGGGATTCCTTTTTTTTCTGCCTCCTGCCCACCCCGGGGCCCGTCATCGGTTTCTGGCGGAAAATCCTCTTTTTGCGGAACGCCCTTCCTTCTTTTGTTCGAAAGTCTGGGTTCGCCCCTTTTTTCCTCGCACCACAGCTGGGCTCTTTGGCACGAGTACTGCTTAAAACTTCCCTACCTTGCAGAAGGGTAATAGGACCTTTGAGCCTTACCCCGAGTTGGCGAAGGTGCGCCGCCTTCTTGTTCCCAATGACCTGGCTGCACGACTGCCTTCCTTGCTTGGTTAAAAACCGTGGTCCTTTTGACGTTGTCCCCCGGTTTTCTCCCTGGGAGAATCTCGCGGGTAAACCTCTTCCCTTCGCGTGGAAGGATTTTTTCTCTCGCATGGAGAGTTCCCGTTCCCTTGCTTAAGGAAACGATTCCCTCTCTCCCCCCCCCCCCCAAGCCACGGCCTCTTTGGCTGTCAGCACGAGGCTTTTTTCCTTTTTTTCTTCCCATTCAGATAAGGACAGAGAGATTCCTTTTTTCTAACCCCTTTAGCTTCGTCACTTGAGAGCGGCGCTGCTTTCCCCCCCCCTGTTCATTGTAGGAGAGGACCCCGGCCGGTTGGATCCCTGACCAGGTTCTTCACCTCCGGGATCTCCCCCTCGGTATTGCAGAAGAAGGACCTCCGTGATTTTCGGAACCCAGCCCTCGCGCAGCCGGGCGCAACCTCCCTCCTTGCCGCCAGAAGAACACGTCTGCGGTGATTACGTGCTTCTTTCCATATGGCCCCCACAATGCTTTGCGACGTGTATGTCCTTAGACTTCAAAGAGAGGTGTGGATTGATGCGTCACTCTTTTCCTGAGAAGGCTTCCTTGATATCGATCCAGGGCAATCGGGGGACAGCTCTTCTTTGGGAGTGATGCCGGAAGAGGTGAGGGCCTCCCTTTTTCCTTTTCCGAAAGACCTTCTTTCGGTTGACTGTGATACGGGTAACTCTTCCCCCCTTCCAGAAGGCAAGTTGAATTTCCCCCAGTTCACGTGGCAGTTTGGGCCTTTTTTTCCTTTTTCTCGGAGATCTCCCGGCTATTCCCCTTCCCTTTTTTTTTTGTGGGAAAGGTGACGCACAACACCTTCGGACCCCACACCCACGCGAGAGTCTTCATTACTCGCCCCCCTCCGGCTGGTAAATAATAATACTCCTCCCCCGTTTTCTGGGATCTTCACACCAGGGTCTCCTTTCGCTAACTGGCCCTTCACCTGACGACCCCCCCCCCCCCCCGTACCTGTTTTATTTTTTCCTGCGATACCCGCCACCCGCGAAAGTGATTTTTCTTTATTTCGCCCGAGCGGCTGTGAACACGGGGAAAGAACTTTTTTCCCCCCGGCCTGAGAGGGGGCACGTTTTTTTTACCCCTCGTCGTGGCGCGTGAACTTCTTTCCCCTCCCCCCCTTCTCCCCCCCTTATTGAGGTGGTCGTTTTTTTCCCTTGGGCGAATTGAAATCATCGCTCTTGGTTTCCGGGATTGACGAGCTTTTTCGAAGGGACTTGGACGGTTTCCTCCGCCTGCGGGTGCCCGCGGGATCTTTTTTCCCTTCTGCGTAGCGCGAAGACTTTTTTTAGTAAAGCAGCGACGCTTTTTTCCGTCACGACCCTTTCTTTTGCGGCCCACATGGCTGCGTCTTTGATGGTGCAGAAAAACTCCTGGAGTTTTACGGCGGCAATCTTCCAAGGAGGGGAAAATCCCTTCCGCGTTCCATCCTCCTGAGGGCGTACCCTTTTCCTATCCGCTGCCGCGCGAAGAGTAAGTCAGCTTTTTCATCTCCTTGCAGGCTGATAGAGGAGGACGTTTTTTTTTCCGGGGCCCTCCAAAACAAGCTAGGAGGGGAAGTGCTTGCCTTTTTGTCCTGTCCTTTTCATTTCTTGGGCTACGGGATTCCTTTCTTTCGCTAGGCAAGGTTCTCTCAATACCAGTCTTTCCTCTTTTCCCTTTTTTTTCCCTCGGAAGGTGTTCAGACTTCTCAGGCTGGTCGGCAGGTGGTATTTTTTTGCGAGGCAAAGAGGGTGCCTTTACCAGATGTGTGGACTGACCGCTTTCTTCTTTCCAAGAGGCCAGAGGAGAACTCTTCTTTCGCGTCTGGAAGGGCTAGCAACTTTTTTTTTTCTTCCCTAGCGCCTCCGAGGAAATGATGACCATTTTTTTTCCTCCTGTGCCCTCTAATATGTCCCGGAACGGAAACTCGCCCCTTTTTTCTCGGAGCCTGATTCTAAGGAACACAGGCCGCCTCTTTCTGGTGGAGAGTGCAGGCTTTTTTTCCCTGAAAGGTTGTTTTTTTTCTCCCTTCCTCTCCTCGATAGCTGGTGAAGGAGTTTCTTCCGTTTTCTGCCCGGATCACCCTGTTTCTACCCTTCCGCCCTCCTCCCCTTCTCGACGCGCTCGCAATGCGAAACGCCTGGCCCAGGGTGAGGAGTTCCGGTTTTCTTTCTATTCGGACGGGGTTCCCCCTTGCTTTTTTCTGATGTCCTAACCGTCCGCGATACCAGGAGATCGCCCCTTTCCCTTCGGCACGCCGGGATAGATCTTCTCTTCCAAAATCCTCCCGATGATAGTTCCTTTCTTCCTTTCCTATACCATCAACACCCCTTTCTCCTGGCCAATTAGGGTCCTCGAAAGGAAGGAGACCAATCCCTCCTTGGTTTAAGGGACGGTGACGCTTTTTTTCTCTTAAGGCCGGGGCTGTCCCCTTTCTTTTTCCTTCTGATGCCCAGCTAAGGACTCCCCTTTTTTTTCTCGCGGAAAAGACCCCTTTTTACCCGCACACCGCACTCATCTCTTCTTTCCTTCTTGACGACGTGTTCCTTCTTCTTTCTTTCGAGTCCTTCCCGAAGGTTCTTTTTTTTTTTCCCCTAAGATGCCCTCTTTTTCAATTTTCTCTATCTGGCTTTGACAATGTGTGGCGGCGCCGCCTATGGAAGCAATACACGCTCCGTCCCATTGCACCGGTTTTTTCTCAAGCTGAAAACCATTCCCTCTCTTCCAAGATATTTTCCTTTTCCCTTTCTTTCTTGTCTGTTGTGGCGCCTTCTCGTCTACCCGTTTCTTTTTCCGGAACCGCTAGCCGTTTCATTTTCGGCAATTTTGTGGCGGCGGCCGTTTTTTTTTTCTGTACCTGGCTCCCCTTTCTTATCGACGAGGTACCCTCTATGGACAATCTCCTGGAACTCGCAGTGCTTCGTCTTCTCCTCCTGATCAAGGGCCTCGCAGGAGGAAGAAGAAGTCTTCCCCATGAGTCTCCCCTTCACTCCCCTTCATAGTGGCGTGGGACTTGTAAGGGATCTTTCTCTCTTTTTACGGGGGGAACAATTTTTTCCATTAGAGAGGGTCCTTTTTTTTTCCCTAGAGGGTACGCGGCCCTGACGATTCTTTCCCCCGGCTGGGGTGGTTTTTCTCCCTAGCAGGCCCGCACGGCCCATTTCCTCGTCCAGAGGCACCCCACAGAGGGGATAAAGGCCTCTCCAGGTTTTTAATGAATTTGGTGTCTTTCCTTCCCCGTCATGGATCACCCCTCCGGTTCTTTCCCCTTTGTGCCATACTTTGGGGGATTTCCTTGTGCAGGAGGACCTGTGGGACTACGGGATGGAGGAGGATTGGCTTTATGGTAAGCAGGTTCGCCCGGCTGAGTTCGGGTCTCTCTGGTAACCGGTCCTGTCGTGAAACCCTTTTCCCTGTCAGCAAAAAGGGGGAACTCTGTTCCTTAGACCGCTTTGCCGGGGACCCTTTTTCCCTTTTTTTCCTTACTTATGTTAGCTTTCTTTCCCCCCCCACCGAAAAGATTCTTCCTCCTAAGGGAGAGAAGTCACAAAATGGCGAGGGATTCCATCTCCCTTTCACAGTTG
>Ga0179593_1411806_pt1 | contig 14884 bp, 17 predicted proteins | sample CZODoug2_1_08_16_FD_185931 | JGI IMG/M metagenome (GOLD analysis project Ga0179593, IMG submission 185931) | Vadose zone soil fungal communities from Angelo Coast Range Reserve, California, USA - CZODoug2_1_08_16fungal (PacBio error correction) | ecosystem: Environmental > Terrestrial > Soil >... | reverse complement strand
GCGACTTTCGTCGCGATCAGTTCCTTAACAGCCTCTTCAAATGCTTTTCTCTCTTTTTTCTCGCTCAAGAGAAGCGCACCTGTTCTCCTCCTTCTGATAGTATGTTCCCTCCCTCCCACTGGCGCTCGATGCTAGGGCCCCGCTCTGCCGGGCGCTCCGCACACGTCTGGGGGCGGGCTCCACCCGCTGCGGAACCCTTTGCCTTAGCGACCGAAGGATGGAGGATTGATCGGTCTTCTTTCCTTTCTCCCTGGTAGGTGTTTCCCACCCCTCTTTCCTTTACCCAGGTACGTCAATCCTCCGCATGTATCTCTCTTTTTACCCTGTGTTGGTGAGCGACCCCATCTCCCCTTCTCAGGGACGTCGACCCTTGTTCTTTCCTCAGAGCGTTGTAAAAATCTAACAGTAGGGACCTCTCTCCGATGCCGTCTTCCCTTTCCATTCCCCCTGGTTTTGACTTCGCGGTTTTGTCGCGCCCTTGCTCCGTGTGCTCGCATCCGGCGTTGGGTTCCCCTTCCTCTTTCGAGCGCGTCCCTTTGTTGTTCAAACATTCCGCTGCTTCTGCTTGCTTTCTCCCTTTCTCTCTCTCCCAGAGTAGCGAGAGGCCCTGACGTTTCTCTTCCTTTTCTTACGGGAATGCTGATTTCTGCTCCCCCGGCGCTTTCGATAGCGAGCATTCACCGTTCCCCGGCCAGTTGTATTCCTTTCTCCTCTTCCCCTGTTCTACACCAGGACACGATCCTAGTTTTCTCCTGCCCCCCGCTCTCGTCTGCGCAGCGGTCCTTCGTGACTTTTTCCTGCTATAGGCGATGAGTCCCGAACAGGTGTTACTACACGTGTGGTAGTCTCCTCCTCCCCCCCTGCGCTCTTTCCCCCCGGCCAAGTGTGGGTTCACCCTCCTTACTTCCTCTTTTCCGTCTATGAACTGAAAGAGTCTCGTCAGCCCCCGCGTGTTACGTGTATTCTTTTACCCACCACATGTGTCTGGCCTGCGGGCACGGTTTCCCCCCTGGCTGACTGGCCTTTTGGACGACAGACCTCCTGGTGTAATATCTCCATCAGCGAGAGGATCTTCCTCTTTTGTCCTCTCCCGATCCCCCCTTTCCCCAAAACGTCTCCTCTTTACAGCGTCGCTTCCGCGCCCTTTCTTGTGGGTTGTTTAGTTACTGACCTCTCTTTACGGGGAGTTAGCTTCAATTCCAAGGACCGTCCCCCCCTTCTCCGAAGTCAATCCCCAGCCACCTTTTTTCCTTCTAGTATTAGATGGAATCCCCAGTTTTATTTGGCCTGACGGGCCTTTCGACGCCGACCCCAACACACACCGCCCCCCCTCCCCCTTGTGGAGCGCCCAAAGAGCCACCGAGATCCGCCCCGTGGTTTTGGCTTTGCCTTTTTTCGCATCGGAAACCACCCCACAACACGCCTCTCTCCCCCCCTCAGCACAAGTGACGACCCCCCCTCCCCCGCACTACTTCCCCCAGACCCCAAACCCCGGAGAGACAGACATTTAGAGAACCCAACAAACAACAACCAACACCGTGTGACAGACACCGCCTTTCCCCTCGCCCTCCCCCCCCCCCACCACCCCAACGCACCCCACACCCCCCCCCCCCTCTCCCCCCACCCCCCCCCCCCCCGCACCCCCCCCCCCCCCCCCCCCCCCCCCCCCCCCCCCCCCCACCTTCCCTTGCAGGGCGAGTTTTTTTTTTTTTTTTCACCCCAAAAACCCCCCACCCCCTATTTGTGTTGTCTTTTTTTTCTTTGTCCCTTTTTTTTTTTTTCTGTTTTTTTTACCTTTTTTCCCCCCCCCTCGTTCCCCCACCAGCGATCATACTCGAACTCTTAGTTTTCCACACGAAGCAAACCCACTTTTCCATACCTGAATGTCGCTCGAAAAAGAGCCTTTCCCCCCACTCCCCCTGTGGATAGAAGCCGGCCGTCCCGCTGAAACCCATTGTAGGACCGTAATGGCGGTGTATTTCGGGCAAGTTACCTTTTTTTTGCTGAAATCCCCTGGGCGCTAGTTAAAAAAATGTATGGGATACCGTTTACTTTTTATAGTAAATCATTCCGGCTACGCCTTTTTCCCCCCTCTCCCCCAAGTGGATAAATCTTTCCTTGCCCTATCTTCTTTCTCTCAAACGGTTTTCTCTCTCGTCTGCCGGCTTGAAATCGGCCGATTTGTGTGTTGATATGAGACCGAGACATTCCTATTTTTTCGGGTTATCCTTTTGGAGAAGTAGTTCCCTTTGCTCGTCCCATTGTTGTGTATTGCTTCTTCTCGCCAGATAATAATGGTTCCAGTTTCAACTAGAGTACTTCCTCAACCCGCCTCCCCTCCCCGAAACCCTCTCTTAGGCCCCTCAGTAGCTCCTTCCTCCCGCATCTGAAAACTGCCGCGGTTTTTTCCAAAGAACTCTTCGAACACCCAACGCCACCAGCCCGCCATTTGTCTTTGTTGTTTGGGGTTTTTTTCCCTTCCGCTTTTTTGGTGGTGGATTGTTTTACCCTGAAACTTATTCCCCTGTTGAGTTATCGATGTAGCGTTCGCGCCGCCGGTCGTGCTGTTTCTCTTCTCGAAGGACGAAGGCCCCTCTCCGACCTCCTCCCCCCTCTCCCCTCTTTTCCTATGTTGTTTTGAGGAGTGGGCTTATGAATTCGTCCCTTTCTCTATCCGTGATTTACATCCCCCCCCCCCCCTCCTACGGAGCCGCACAGTCTCCCATTCTATCGGTAATTCAGCGCCAAGAGATTTTGTTTCAACATCCCCCACCCCCCCTTCCTTTTTCTTTTGTGCAGCGGTCCTTTGGTCCGGGGCGCGAGCTTTCATTAAAAAATTCATGCTTTTTTCGCGTCGTCTCTCACGTTTCGTGTCCTCCCGGAAGATGGGTCGGTTAGGTTTCAGTTTTGGAAGGACCGTCAAAAGTGATTATTCCCCCCATTTTCTTCTCTATGCCTGCTCAGAAGTCCCTGCTCCCCCGCCACCGTTATGTGCGACGTCCATGATGAACCAGTGCCCGTAAGTCATAAGAACATCCCCTTTTCACGAGATCAGGAACCTGAGGGTTGTTTGGGTTTTAATGCCCCCCGAACACCCCAATCAATCGAGAACGATCCCTTACCACCCCCCTAGAGAAGAACCCCGTTTGGGTTCCGGTACAGACGGATTATCCCGCGCCTGGCCGCAGTAGAACTAGTCTCTTTTCGACCCCACTGACCCCCTTCTTTTTCCCCAAGACAGGCTTTTACTGCGCTCTTGAACCCCCCCCGTTGAATGTCAGCTCCCAACTGTGTAAAGGGCACCCACGATTGCGAAGACGTATATCGCAGCGTTGCTGTCTCCCCCCTTCTGGTCCCTCCTTCTGCGCCCACTTTTTTTGTGCATGTGATGGTCGAGAGGACGATTTTTCCTTTCTTGCGGTAAAAGCATTCTCGTTTTCTGTTGCTTGTTTTTTTCCTTCTCCCATTTTACCCCATCGTCTTTTACGTGCCCAGGTCCGTTTTGCAATTTCTCCGGCGCCCGATGCCCTTCCGACCTCGCGGTGGATGAGACAATTAAGAATTACCCCCTGGGTCCGCCCTCGAGGTTTAGATTGTCGTGCCCGATTCACGTGCTTGGATGCCCGGATAGTATCCTCTTTCACGTAGACTTATTTCCCTCTGCTGCCTATCCTCCTTCGAAATTCCCTACCCCTTTTCTGGATGAAGTTGGCCCGGCTTGTTGTTGTATGTTTGAGGGCTTTCAGGAACTAACCGCCCTCGAAGTACTTACCCCCCACTTCTTCCCTTGGTGAGCGAACCCCCCTCCCCCCTCCTTATGATCCCTTAGGAGGGGTCCCCTCGGATTTTCGCGTGAGTTCCGTCTCTCCTTCACGAGGCCAGATAACTCTAGATGTGTTTCGCCGTTTTCCCCCCCCAAACCAATTGAGCTTTTCGTCCCGGTCCACCTTCCGATCTGTGGTTACAGGCCTTTCGCACTCCGACAAGCAGATTCTTTTCGCCGCTCCCCTGTTCCCTCCCCAGTAGTTTCCCTGAGCGATTCGTTTCATTGACGCTAAGGCCAACCGCGCAGGCCCACGTGTGGGCCAACACATTCATTGTTAACCCTCCGTTGGATATGTCCTCCATAACCTCTGAAGCCTTGTGTAGTTCAATGTGAGTTTCCTTCATCGCATTCATTTTTACGCGAACGTCCCCTCTTTCCAGCCTCGAGGGTCCTCTGCGCAATCGATCGGTCCGTGACTGGATTCTCCCGCCCTAGGGGTCCCCCCAACGCGTTTTTGCAGCTGCGATTCTCCTTCAGAAGCGTTTGTCTTCCATTTTAGTTTCCCTTTTTTTTTAGATGACCTTTCGCTTTTCCAAGTCGCATATAGCGAATGTCTTTTTTTTTCTCTCCCTCCTGGTCGCCTTCACTCCTGCAAGAGGCCTTTTTTTCCCGACACCCTCTTTTGCGCCGCGGTGCGAATTTGCCCCAGCATGCGTGCGATCGACGGAGGCGACATTCTTTTCGCCTTCCCCCCCTTCGCACAACCCCGGGTTGGCGCGCCGCCGGTTGCGTCTCCTTTTTCCTTTTGGTAGGAGTATAAGCTATCCCCCTTGTCGTCTTTTTCACCCCCAACGCTCCTACCCTTCGAACGTTTACACTGACTGTAGCGATTGTATTTCTTTTATTTGGCTATAGCTCCACCCCTTGGCCCGTGAAAGTCTACCTTTTGTGACTTTGACGGCCTCTCGTTTCAAACCCCTTACCTCTTGCCTCTGCTCCCCGGACCGATCCAGGCCACTGGATCTTTTCTACGTGCGGATCTTTTTTTCGTGAATTCCCCTGGTCAGTCCTCCCTTTCTTCTTTCAGCAGAGGGGACACTGCCTGAACCTCTCGATCGTGCTATTTTGTTATAGAACATCTGCCGTATTAGGAGTTTTCCTGATCTGCTCTATCTCCCCCAACAGTCCTCTGGCCCGCTTTATAGCCCTCGCCTCAGGGAGCTTTTGCGAGATGCGGAGATACTCTGAATGTTAACCGCTTCACCCCCGCTCCTCTGCGTGAGCACACCTTTTACCAGGTCCTTAGAGAGCTCCGCTCCCTCGGAATTCTTACTCGTTTTTTACTGCCTCAAGGAAGGCTCTGCAGACACGACGGTTTAAACTTCGGAACCGTTGATTAGTCCCGCATCCCACAAAGGATCTTTCCTTTCACGTGCATCCGGTGTGGCGCCACGTCTCTCCGTCGCTGTATTAAAGGTCCATGACAGCGCCCTGTCAGTTAAAGTTACTTTTCTTCTTTCCCCCCGTTCTCTTCTCCCCTTTTTGTCGTCGGAACTCGTGACCCCTTGTTCCCCCGAGATTTTCTGAGGACTGACATCCCTCTCATTTTGTTGCAATACTTCTCCCTCCAGCGAGCTATCTGTACCAGATGGCTGCCGATGACCTTGACCTGTATTGCTCTAGGTTGACAGCCGACTTAAGTAGATCAGTTTATGGCTCTTTTCGCTCCTCAGATGGGTCCTTACTTGAACCGACTTTCTCTGGGATTTCCTTCATAAAGGACTTCTTTTCCCCCCACACGCGCCCCTCAAGCATCCCCCAATTCACCACGGATGGTGACTGCTAGAATTGCGACAGTAGAGATCACGTTTAGAATTGGTTACGTGAAGTATGAAGGACGTCCGCATGCCTCTTCAAGTTTTCCCTCCTCCTTTTCGTCTCCCCCCTCCCCTTTCCACCGACCCCCTCTCCCCCTTCCTTCGCCCTCCATCTCCCCCCTCCTAACCACCTCCCCCGCCCTTCTCTCCCCTACCCGCTTTTTTACCTTTCCCGTTCCGCCCCTGCCACACCTTGCCCGTAGCTCCCCTTTTTTTCTTCCTTTTCCTTTCCCCGACACTGCTTCCCCACCCCTCCCCCATCCACCTCCCAACTTCGCCCCTCCCTCCCCTCCTACTCTCTTTCCTATTTTCACCTCCTCTCCTCTCAACACCATTCCCTCCCCCCCCCCCACCACTCCTCGCCCCCCTTCTTTCCACTCTTACACATCTTCTCCCCATCCCTCCCCATTGTGCAAACCCCTCCCCCCCTGGCCCCCTCCTCCCCTCCCCTTTCCCCCCCCCCACTTTGTCCCCCCCTAGCCCTCCTAAGCCTACGCCCACCTTCCGCCTCCCCCCTCTCCCCCCACCTCCATCCCCCCCCCCCCCCTATTTCTTTCCTAATACGTATAGACCCTTCTTTCCCCACCCCGCCTCCCCCACCCTTCCCCCCCACCCCCTCCCTCCCCCCCCCGTCCCTTGTACTACCCTCCTACCCCCCCATTTACACATCGCCTCGATCCCCAACGTCCTCTCCCTCCCCTTCCCCACACCCCTCTTTCTCGCTCCCATCCAGTCTCCCCTCCCACCCCTACCCCCCCTTCCCTTTCCTTCCCCCCCCCTCTCCTCCATACTTCCCCTCCCCCCCTCCCCCCCTCCTTTCCCCCCATCCTCCCGATCCCCCCCCCCCCCCCCCCCCGCCACGCCCTCCTATTGCCTCCCCCCCCCTTTTCCTCACTGTCCTATCACACACCCGCCCCCATCACTGCTCCGCCACCCCCCTCTTCCCCCCCCCTTCCTCCCCACGCTACCCACCCCCCAAACCCCTTCCCCTCACTCCCCTCCCCTCCCCCCCCCCGCCCCCTCTAGCCCCACCCTCTCCTCCAATAAATATCCCCCCATCCCCCTCCCACCTTCCCCCTGACTGAGTTCACCACCCCTCCTTCCTATCTTGTCCACCCCTCCCTTTATTTTCCACCCCCACCCCCCCCCCCCGCCCCCCCAGCCGACCTTTCTCCCTCGCCCCCGTTCTCCTATCCCCCCCCCCCCCCACATTACTTCCTCCCCTCCTATCTTGCCCCTCCCCCGTACTCCCCCGCCCCCTCCCACCCACCCCGATTCCTCCCCCAACCCCCCCCCCTCCCCTCCCCACCACCCCCCCCCGCCCCCCCCCCCCCCCCCCTTTCTCCCCCGCCCCTCCCTCTCACTTTCCTGCCCCATCCCCTCCCACCCCCCCTGAGCCTTCCCCTCGTCCCTCTACCCCCTCTCCCCCTTCTCTCCCTCCCCCCCCCCTCTTCCCTCTCCCCTGCCCTCTACTGCCCCCCAGCTTCTTGGACTACCCACTAGAACAGCCCACAACGCAAGCCCACCACACCCCCTTGTCCTGGTTCCCCCAGCCTTTCCTGCGACGTCCGCGAGGCACGCGTCCACCGTTGACGTTTTTTCTTATAGCCGACTACGCTGACGCCGGTGTGCGTTTAAGTTCCAGAAAGTCGACGCTGGACACGGAGGAATTCGTAACCGTTTTGTGTCTCCTTCCCATGTCTGATGAGGCCATGCAAGTCTCCACACTTATTGTAACTTTTCGGACTTTCGTTAGCTGTTTATTGACCTTCCACACCCTTTGCGTTGAATATTTCCGCGCAGTAAGACTGCCCTCGTTTGCAAAACTGAGCTTTGGCTCTTTTGACCCTTCGTACAATTCCTCCATGATCTTCCGCCTTCTTTCACCTTGAGTTTTACTTCCGATTAGTTTACCCCCCACCTATTTCGTACACCACCCCCAGTGTATTCCACGGCGGTCTGCATGCGATGTGGGTTTGTTCGTCGTGACGCCAATTACCTGCATGACGTTTCCCATGTTTAGTCTTTTGAGATCGGGACCCACTTTATGGGATCCCATTTGATGCCCAACTCTATTAGTTTACTTTTTTCCTTTTTTCCCGAAATTGGGGTATTGTAAATCGGCTCGGGTAGGTTTTCACTTCCTTATTAAACCCCGATCATCCATTCACCGTATATCCCCCGTGGTGTGGAAGGACGGATACTACCCGTTTCTGGACCCTCTTCGCACCCCGTTTTCAGCTGCCACATAGCAGACCCACTCCTTTCTTCAGCGACGCACGCCGGCTTTTTCTCTTTGACTTATGATTTTTTCTAACCTACATGCTTCTCAGTTTACAACAGGACCTTGCACCATTTACCGTGGACCCCTGTCGCCTCCCATCAAACTAGACCTTCCTCTCCCGCTTCGATCCTACGCCCCCTCAAGGTACAGAACCCGCTTTCTTCAATTTGACACAGCCTACTTTGTCTGGTTGTAAGTTGTTCATTCGCGTCCCCCAGCAGTTGTATTTTCCTTGTCCTTTTTTATTCAAGGAGCTGATAAGGATTGTCCTGACCTGCCCGCCCAGCATTTGCCTAAAATCCCTTAAGGTGGACGTACCCTTTTTTCGCGCGAGGCCGTCTGCCTTCCCCATCGTGGTCTGACATCATACTGTACTTCCACTCTTAGTGAACCACCCCTCCTAATCTCCGCGCCGCCCTTCTCGCAAACCCCCCCGACAACAAAGTCGTTCTTCGCGCAACAGCCGTTTTGTACATTTTTCCTTTTGTGAATTTTTTTTTCCGTTTTTAGGCATTTTTCGAGAATGCGAGGAAACCCCCAATGCCGTCATTCTCCCCAGCACCGCGCATCGATTCCTAACTTTTTTTTCCTAGCCCCATAAGAGATCAAACCCCCTCATTCGAAAGATACCACCCTCACGAGATTTCCCGTTTAGAGCGGAAGTGTCGATGGGATCTTGTCATCCTTTTTTTTTTCTTTGGCATATTAATACTGCCCCTTCTTCACAAATTTCATCAATCTGATGTGCACAAGACTGCGATTTGGGGGTTCACCACCCTCCTTCGTCACCGTTTGCCTTGCCCTTCACCCACCTGCCGCATCAACCCACCCCCCTCCTCTCCGTCCTTTGCCTGTAACTCGCACGTCAACACCGCTTACACCCCCCCCCACGGTGCCCCTTCTCCAACTCCATCATCGGTTTTATTATCCTTCGTGCAATTAGGGTTCCCGCGAGATCCTCTGATCACGTGCGCGCCGTTTATTCTTTGGAACAACCCGCCCCGTCCACCGCTTTTCCAGCGGCACTTTCTCGAGCTTTTCTCACTTCATCCGCCCCTTCTCGGTTTTTCCCACCTCGCTTCTTCCCCCGCCTTGCTCCACAATCTTCGCTGGCGCCTTTTGCCTCCTTTTTTCCAACTCCACGTGACGGTAGGGATACTTCAGCCCCTCCGGCCCTACCTTCGATCCTTCAAACTCATTTCCAGCTCTTCTCACTTTGCTCATCTCGATGCCGACCGTCCCGTCGCCACCACCCCCATTGCCCTGCTATTACGATCTCTAGTAACCAAAAACAACAGTAAACCAACCCCCCCATTGGTGTCAATCCTATGAAACTTGATATATCCGCGATTTTCTTCTGGATCCTATAACCCTTCTAACTAAGATGGTAGTGTTCCAACAATGGAACGACCCTAGAGTTTTTCAATTCCCTTGTCGCCCGCTTTCCTGGGCGACCACTAGTCGAGTTTATTCGCCGCCCCCCCTAACCAGAGTTCTCATCACATTCCAAGCCCCACCCTTCTTCGCTTTCCCGATGTGGCCCCGAACATAAATTTTATAACATCGCTCCTCTCTCCAGACCTTCCCAATTCAAACCCGAATTCAAGAAACCCTTTTCTACAATCTCTATCCCAGCCACCCTCTGTTTCCCCCGTGATTCCATCTCTTCTTTTAAGTAGTTTTTTCTTTTGTTCCCTGATTCCTGTGATCGACATTGCAAATTAGGGTTTTTGTTCTCGAGGAGGCCGTTGATTCCTGGCTTTCGCGGTTCCGGGGGGTCGGAACTGCGATGTTCTCCTGCGTTCCCACCAAGCCTCCTGGCTCCATGTGCGTTATGGCCCAATTTTTTGGCCGGGATTCTGCCCCGGTTTGTGGTGCTTGGTATTTGATGATCCATATTTTTCACGAGGGTTTTTTTTTCCTGCTGACCCCCCGAACCATGGGCGCCTTTTACCTTCCCCGCGTCCCTTGACCACGCTGAAACACGATCGGCTTACCTGGCGGGTAACGTACGCACAAGAGGGGAATTCTCTTACCCCGCGCTTGACTTCTTCGGAGGACTGGCTCTTTTTCCGACAACCGTTCCATTCCTACAGCGCTTTGGTAACCTTTCTCCCTTAAAACGGGGGTTGGGGGTGCCACTGGTCCGCTAGAGTCCGCGTTAATTCCCGAATGTGTTTTAGGTGGTGTGTGCGCCTTTCTCCCTTCCGGCTCGCGCTTCTCCCCCTTGGAAGTTTTTTTTTTATCAAGCCCTTTCCCGTTTTCAAAACTGACTTGCTGGCATCCCCCTTACCTTTCGTAATTGACCACACCCCCCCCCCCGCGCAGTCGAGATTGCCTTTTCAGGACCGTTGCCTTTTGAGGGTCACTTTGACCAGGCCGGATTCCCGCCCCTGCTCTGTGAAGCGAGGGCTTTTGTCATATCTCCCTGGAATTTGATATCTATTTCTTGTCGTCCTTCTTTATGGTCGGAGCGACCCAACTCGAGAGGGGGCCCCTATTTTGGCGTACCAAGTTTCCTCTTCGTTCACCGGGAACTCCCCACTTCTTCGGCAACTTTTGATGAATCAGCACCTTGGCCCCTAGCCACATGAACTTTTCCCTAAGAGACCCTTTCTTTGGTTCCGTTTGGGGACTCTGAACAAGGACGGTAGTTGGGGGTATGACCTAGGAGTACGGGGGGATCCCCTCTGGAAAAGGCGGCTGACCTCTTCTTTTTTCACCTTAGTCGACTTGTGGCTGCTTGCTTGAGCGGTCAGGTCCTGGGGCAGGTGATTGGGCAAACCGGTGACCCGCTTGTTCCCTCCCCCCCCCCAGATATTAATGTTCCTCCAATTTGGCTTCCTTGAGTCTTTTAAACGCCTTTACTAAGATCCACGAGGGTTTCCCGCACCTCCTATGAATACCAGTCTCCCCCCTTTTTCGTCTCGAGTTTACATGCGTTCGGTTTTTTGCGTTTGCTTTTTCCTCGGTTTCTGTTTCTTAGCCCGTCCTTTCCCTTCCCCCGCAACCCTTTGTAGTTGGTAATAGGCCTGAGACTTGTGTGCCTACCCTTCCTTTCTTGGATCTGGTGCGTATTCGCCGTAGGTCCCCCCCCTGCATCTTATTTTTGCCTGTCCCCCCCCTCTGGTTTCTTCTCCTTGGGAGTGAGAGAGTCCCGTTTTCTTTTGGTGGGATTTTTTTTTTTTCCCCTTGTTTGCTGAGTGAGCGGCATCTTCCTTTCGGTGCATCCGAAAGAGTTCCCATAAGCGGTACTTTTTTTTTACTTTGTCAGACCCTGTCGTCTTCTCAGAGGGCAGCTTCGCGGCCCCCGGTACAATTCCCGGGCCTCGAGGACCAAGGCGTTTTTTTTCTAAATGGGAATGTGGGCCTTAATTTTTTCCCCCTTATACACCGCCCGTGTCTGGCTGTCTGCCTCGGAAAGTCCTTATCTTCTTCCCCCCACACTATCCAACTCCTCCTCATGTCCACCCCTTCCCCCACCATCCGGTCTACGAGATTTCGCTTTCCCCAAGTCATGAGGCGGTTTTTAGGTTTCCACCTTTCGTCAACCCCCCTCGAGGTTGTCAGGCTGTCGGCTCTGTTCTGGTCGCCTCCCCTTCCCCCTTTCTGTTTAACGGGCGTCCTTAAATGGGAATTGCTTTTCCCCCCCATGCTTTCTAAATTCCCTCCCTAACCCTTCACTCCCCCGTCTGCGCGGCTCCCGACTGTCCCCTATTTTTTTCGTGGCTCGTGTGGTTTTTATTTTGGAACCCCATCTGACCTTAGACCTACGAGTATGCACAATAATTTTTCCATAATGTACTTTCGTAGCCCTCGTGGCCAGTTTCCCAGATCTGATCTTTCAAAGAGTTCATCGTTTATTGATTTCCTCCGTGAATGACTTTGGCCTTTCGATGCTCTGTCCTATCCGATCCAACAATACCCCCGCACATTCTGGTTCCAATACCCTCCCCCAATGTCCTCGTAGACTCCCCTGAGATTTTTTCCGCAACCTTCTTTGGTTCCTCCCCATTCACTTCATTGTGTTCCCTCATTACAGTCTTTGTTGTTCACGCGGCTTCCTGGAGAATTCTCAGGATAGCCTCGACAACCCCCCCTCAGTCCCAAATCCTCCCTGTCTTTGGATCCCCTTGTGACTCTTGTTTCTTACATCTCTTGCGGGATTCTGGTAGGTTTGGGTTTTTACTGAATTCGGTTGCAGGTAAACCCTTTTAAGATTGAGTCTTTTTTCCCGCAGTGAAAGCGCCTCTTTCCTGTCGCGTCACCGAACCTTTCAATCGCCAGGAGGCGCGGTTTCTTCTTGACTGTCGGCGTGAGTCTTCTCTTTAAAAAAGGAAGTCTTTACCGAACACTGGTTTTTTTGTACTGATCTCGGGATTTTTTATCCTCCTCTTCAAAAGTCAGTCGGTCATCCCTTTTTTTCTCCAATCCTTTTTTTTGCTCCACTTTCGGCCTTCCCTCTCCCCTTATAGACGATTTCCTAAACCATCCTCATCAGCTCCCCCCGCCCCTCTTCTTGTTTCAAATCGCCCAACTCATCCTGGGCCCCCTTTTCTTTTTCAGCTACGTCTTTTAACACTAGCCCCCCCTGGTGGCCTAGGAAAATGCTCTCCTTTTCAGGCTCCTCCTTAAATTCCCGTTCTTTTCTGTCGATTCCCCGCGTTTCGGTTTCCCGCGAAGAGATGCTCCCACCCAAGTTGTCGGTAATTCCCCCGCCTCCTGAGTTCTTCCCCAGTGAAAACCCAACCATCGCAGGCTTTCTGATATTAAAGATCGGATTCCTTCAATATCCCACTATGTCGGGTGGTTTCCCGACCCACCTATCCCTCTTTTTACTTGTCTTCTGACTGTTTCTTGGGACCCCCCCCCCCCCATCCTCTTTCTCCTCCCAAACAGGGCTTTTCAACTGCGAGCCCCTCTGTTAGCAAATGGCCCCGAAATCTCTTCTTTTTCAGTTAACCCCACCGTCCTTCTCTTTATCGAGGGATACTCCTCAACTGACGTCAGTGAAGCGTTAGTACAATTTTCATCTTTCCTACAAGAATTTTTTGCCTCATGGTGGGTCTTGGAAGTTACCTCTTTTTCCGCTACGCCCCCCCCCGAAGGTGGTCTTTAACTTTTTTTTTTTTTGAAACAAACTCCACGAGCTTTGTTTCTTTGTTTTTGATTAAACCTTTTCTGCCCACCTCTCAACACAGGTTAAGGTTTGATCCTTTCGCCAGGTCCTCTCTAAGGCTTAAGAACTTTTTTCCCCCCCCCACACATAAACTTCGGCGTCCTTTTACCCCTTTACTCGAGTCCCGGATTCGTCGGGAAAGTTTTTAATCTCGGTTGAATCCACGCCAAAGCCCCGTTCGGGCCTGCCTCAAGTCCTCTCCGACGCACATCGGCCTCCTCCCCTTCTGCACCCGAGAAAGTGTGGAAAAAGACTTTCCACTTATTTTTCTCAGCTATATATTTCCCAGTTTGTTGTTTCTAGAGATCCTTTCGCACAATATTAATTTTTTTTTTTCCCCCTTTTTCTTTTTTTCCGACATGGGCTCGTCCGGTTAGTCCTTATGCAGCTTTTCAGTTCCCTCCCTGTGTTGCGATTCAACTAGGAACAGGCACGTTTGACAAACGCCATCGGTCCGTAGGAATTCCCTTTGGCCCGGTCCCTCCCCCCTCCTGTTCTCTTAGTTGAAAATTCGCTTACTTTCTCTCGGCGGTGCATGACCTTCCCCCCCCACGGAAGCGGTTGTTTTCGCGGTTGCTGGCAGGTTTCCAACTAACCCGCGGTGTGGGCATTGAACCCACCCTTTGCGTTACCTTCTTTGAGTCTCGGCTCCCCAAGGTCGCGAATTCCACAACCCCCCCCCATCATGCCAAAGGGGTCTGACCTTGTTCCAGCCCCTTCTGACCTTCCGTGTTTTATTAAGACCCCCGCTACGCGCTTCTTTGTTTCCGGCGGGCACCCTCCCATTTGCTGGCCCCTTTAGACCGATGGTCGGCCTTGAATCATTTTCGTTCATCATTCTTTCGTTGCCCACCGTCCGACCCAGCTCTGCGAAACTCGTAAGAGTTCTGCCCCTTGGTTGACTTTTGTGGCGGAAGGTGGTCCCCTTTTTTTCCTCCCCACGAACTACGCCTTTGATTATCTTTTACACGTCATGTCAAGGGACGCGCCGTGCTTCTGGCCTCATTGAACAGTACGCCGTGATGTATGCGGCTTTATAGGTCAGTTGCTGTTTTCACTGCATAATGCGAGCTCCGTAAGTTTCCCCAACTTAACCACTTGGTCTGCCCTAGATTCCCGTCGTTCTCTCTCCTGCAACCAAATTATCCGTTCCCAGTGCTTTGAGGTTTTTTTCCCTGCCAACGGCCTCAAGGAACCAAAGATTTTTTCTAGGCCTCTCTGCCCCACCCCCGCCTGCAAGCGCGCCCCGACACGCTTCCACAGCCCGGCTTCACTTCCTGTTACATCTTCTTTTCATTTCTATTCCCACGTCACTGGGGATCGACACTACTGCGGGCCGCCGGGAGCACCCGGCCTTGCACTGCCGCACCCATTTTTGAACGAAGGTATGTGGCGGCCGGGTCAGGTACATTTTCGGTAATGGTTTTCTCTCTTACCCTCAGTTGATTTGATCGTCTGCCCTTCCATATCAAAATGTTCCCCCGTCTCCGGCCTCCGAACAAACGCCTGCTGCTCCCGTTTGTCCGTTCGCTGGTTGTCTGCCGCGCCCCATCTACCTATGTGACCATGGGCACCCCCCTTCTGCGGACCAACTCGAATGGTTAATGCTGGGTCTAATACGTATCGGTTCTCCCCCTCCACCAATTATTTACGTCGCCTCCCCCGCGCATACTTGGTTCCCTTTCTGGCCTCAAGTTTAATCGGTTCTTTTTTGCGTTCCGCCGAACCACCTACCCAGGTCTTGCGGCGTCATAGCGGCTATTGCTTGCCCCAAGCCG
>Ga0179593_1328065_pt1 | contig 14884 bp, 20 predicted proteins | sample CZODoug2_1_08_16_FD_185931 | JGI IMG/M metagenome (GOLD analysis project Ga0179593, IMG submission 185931) | Vadose zone soil fungal communities from Angelo Coast Range Reserve, California, USA - CZODoug2_1_08_16fungal (PacBio error correction) | ecosystem: Environmental > Terrestrial > Soil >... | reverse complement strand
CTCTCTTTATGTGGAATCATTTCCCCTTCTCTACATAAATCTGACCGGATTTGAACCCAGAGTGAGTCGAGTTCCGCTCCCGATTTCTCCTTTTTTTTTGTCGAATTCCGTCCCTCTTTCTTCTGCTTTAGCTCCTGACAATGCTTCTCCTTTTCCCCCCCCCCTAATACCATAGAAGTGAAGTCCTCTTTAGAGTTTTGCTTTTGCACAGTCTTAATCCCTCCCCGGATCCAGTAACGGCTCCTTTGCCCGATCAGATTCCTCCCTTCTAGCCCCTTTTACTACAGGTTTTAAATTCTACTACCGAGTTTTGGCCGTAGTGTCGAATGTTTAGCTCCTCTTCCCATTCCAAGTGACATTGCTTTTCCCCCCCCTTATTTCCCCCGTAAGACTACTCGTACTTTTCGAATTGACCTTTCCCGAATTCGTGTACCACTTCGTTTTTAAATCATCTTTTCACTCCCTTTTCCTTCTGATCCCGCCAGGTGTCATCCTCCCCGATGTTTATCCTTCCCAACAATCCTCCTTCTCCCCCGGTTCTTGTAAAATCCCGGTTCTCTCAAGCGCACCAATCCAGGCTCACGTTCTTGTGTGCTCCCCTTGTAGCTAAGATTTTACTTTTTGTCTTCTGAGCGTCTTCCCCCCACTCGGCGCCCCTCCCCCCTTTTTTTGATAGTTGTTCAGATTGAGAATCCCCCAGAGCTTTAGCGCTCGGTCATTCTTTCATCTCTTACTATCCTCTCCCTTCATACCCTCTTTTTCTGCAAATTGAATCCCCCCTTACCAGGAATCCCCCTTTCTTTCCTTCGAGGTTCTTTTCCTTCTAGCGCGCTACTTCACTCGGTCGTCCTTAAGACGCCTCGGTCCTCTCTCCTTTAGGCTACTCCCCCCAAAGCCTCCACCGATGTTATATAGTCTTTTTACTTCTCCCCCTTCCGATGATTTTCAATTTTTTCATTTGGCCTTTGCGAGTTGGCCAACGTAGACCACTTTCTCACGGGTTCCTTTCCCACTCTTTTCCATGTCACCCCCCTTCGACGGGACACGTTTTCGGTATCAGGACTTCTTAAACTGCCTTTTCCCTTTCCTCCCAATGCGTTGATGTTCGTATCTCCCTTTCGGACACTCGTCTTGTTCTCCCCGTTCCCCAGGTTTGGAACTTCCCTTTCTGTTGCTACTGCTTTTCCTTGGCCCTTTTTTCCCTTAACCTGAAACCTCCTTCTACAACTTTCCCCAATTATGTGATTTTGGCCGGTTTGCGGTCGACAATTCCCTTCTCCTTTTCCTCTCCATCCCTTTCACGTTGGCCGGTCATAATTGTCGTTTTTTCGGTGCTCCGATCCCCTTCCCCTTCCATCTTTTTTCACCAACTACCCCGAAGTTTCGTCTTTCCCTCTTGGGGGTCAGCCTGAGCCGTTTCCTTCCTTCCCCCTTTGTGCGTACCCTTCTTTGAGTGCAGGAAGCTTTTCCCCCCTGTCAAGCTCCTTACGGTCCTCCTTCCCAACCTTTACTTAGAACGTTCTATAGAATAAGTTCCCTTCCCCTTCGTCCGCCCATTCAACCAGCTGATTCCCCCTTTTTCTTTCCAGCCTCGCTCTCTCCGCCCAGGCATGTTCCCCCTCCCTTGACCCATTTGATGCTTTTCTTTCAGTCAGAAGATTCGGTCTTTTGTAGCTAACATTCGCTACTCTGCAGAGGAATAGTCGACCCTTCGGCGCCTTTCTTTCTCCCCTTCCTTTGTGTGATCGAGATCTTTCTTTGCTACGCGAGTCCTCTCTCCTCGAAGTTCCTACTTTTTCTTTTTAAAACCCGTACGTGCGGCACCCTTTCGACAATCGTTCCGTCAACCTTTCCCTTGTCGGTATTCCTTAGTTTCATGGTTCTTCATGGGTCCCCGACCCCCCCCTTTTAAGCTCTGTTTACATGTCCCCCCCTGTGCCTGACGACTTCCTTCATCAACGAGTCTTCTCCTTCTTTCTCCCAAAGTCCCCCCCCTCCGAAGCAAGCTTCTTCGAGTTTCTTCGCTGCGTAAATAGTACGAGGATTTTTTTATTTTCTCCCCCTTCCTTCCCCCCATGTTACTCAAACCAGTTTTTCCCGCCTTGACATCTCGGACCCTTTTTTCCCCTGTTTGTTCTGAAGGTGTATATAGGGTACCTCTGCCCTGCGGTTATAATAAGCGATTCCCCCCTTACCCCCTGACCCTCCCTCCCTCCCCGCCCAATTCTGTCTCTTCCCCCAAGTGTGCGGCTTTTTTTTTTTCCTTCAACACGCTTCCCCCCCCTTCTAATTGCCCATCTCTGATTTAATGCCAAGGACTGTTCACTGCCCACCAGCTTTCGTAACCCCTGAACCTTCTTTCAGTTTTTTCCCATCCCCTTTCTTCTAATTTCTTCTTTTCCAACACCCTCCCTCTTCCTCCCTGAGGAGTGGGACCCTTCCCCAAGACTGAGGATTCTTGAAATTCCAGATTGATAATATCCTCTTCGGCAAACTTTGTGGTCCATTTTTTCCCCCCCATCCCCCCCCCCCCCCCCCCCTCCCTCCCCCCCCCCAACCTCCCCCCACAGACTTGCCCCCCCCTTTCCACCCCCCCCCCCCCCCCCCCCCCCACCCCCCCCCCACCCCCCCCCCCCCCCCCCCCCCCCCCCCCTCGCCGATTGGGTGCTTTTCCCCCGAGTGGAAGAATTTTTTCCCGAGTAGGTCGCGTTGATTCCACGATGGGCCGGTGCCAAATTCTTCCGATTTTTCAACTGCCAGACCTGATTTTTAATCTTTCTCCCCCTCCCCCTTTTTTATTGTGTCTCCTTTTTGTTATCCGGAAAGCCTTCCCGAGGAGGCTCCCTTTTCTTTTTGAATTTTTCTTCCGATGGCAGGAGCTTACCACCGTCACCTCTCGCCGTCCATTGGTATTTGCCGTTTTTCCCTTTTTCCCATTTAACTATTTTTCAGCCACAATTTCGGTTATCATTCTTCTTTTTTGGGCTTAGCCCTTTGTTTTCACTCGTCTGTATACAACATGAATTAGGCCCGCGTTACACTGGGCTCGCACCTGCTTTTTCTTGTTCTCTCCCCGTCCCGAATTTCAAAAGCAATGTCAGATCCCGACGGCTGTGACCTCCTTTTTTTTTCCTTCCTGAGTCCGGTGCTTCTTTCTACCACACCCCTGACTGTACCAACTCATTCTTCGCCCCATTCATTTCTTGTCTTCGGGTCTCCCTTTGTTCTCTTCTGGCCCCCCCTTGGTTGCAAGTTCAGTTAAGGTTGTTTCCCCTCTTTTGAGATCCCCTTCGAAGAGGTTTTTGCTAGAGGAAATGATACGCGTTCGTTCTGTCAGGTCGTTGCATCCATTCGGGGCATGTCATTCTTGCCCGCCGAGCAAGGCGCCTTCCACGCCTCCTTTTTTTTACACATTTTCTTCCCTTTTCTTTTTTGTAAACCCCCCCCCCTTTTTAGTGAACTCTTTTCTCTAGTACGTCTTGCCTTGTTCCTTCCCTTCACTTTTCTTGGCCCCCCCCACCCTCGCCGCCCATCTCTTTTTCGAGGGTTTCGATATTTTTGGTTCTAGAAGCATTATTTTCGTCCATGCAGGAATTCAATCAGCCCACCAAAAAATGGATCGATCCGACGCCCGCAACTCTTCCTTCTTCTTTTCTCCCTCAGACTTCCCCTCTTCCATTCGATGTTCCCTCTTAATCCGCCCCCCCCTCACCCCCAGCTCCCTTCAGTTTTTAGTATTTTTTGCCCCCATTTAATCTTTTTTCCAGTGTCTCTACCATGCCCTCGTTGTGACTTTTTTTCGGAGCGACCTTCTTTCCCTTTTTTTGGCCTCTCCCCCTCTTTTCGGCCCCTGCTAACAGCAGAGCCTAGTTGAAAGTCACCCGGTTCCCCCCTACTCATTTTCCTCCCTTCTGATCGATCCCCCCGAAGGCCTTCACCCGGCACAGTCTCGATTTTTCTCCGCGGCAACCCTTTTTGTTGTTGTAATAGTTGACTAGTTTCCCCGCTTTGGGTTTCAATTCCGCTGTCATTCCCATTTCCGCTTTCTTTCCCTTCCATTTCAGAAAAGACGTCCTTCCCTTGCCGTGCCGCCTCTTCCAAACCATCTTTCTTGAATCCTCTTGCTCGGTATCAAGCGAAATTCAGCTAGCCTTTCGCTGCCAGCTTTTTCCTCCTTTCCTTTCCGAGTATTACCCCCCTCGCAGCCCTGTTCTTTTTTCCTGCACTCATGCCCCGGTGCATCTAACACGCACTTGAGCCCCGTGGTCCAGGCCCCTCTTTTAAGTTTTTTTTCCCCTTTCTTTCCTTCTTCTTCCGTAGCGACTATGAGCATCCCCCCTTTGCACTCTCTTCTTTTCCTCTGTAGATGAGAAGTCTAGATTCCGCGTTCTAATTATCACCTCGTCTATCGCTCCCTATACCCCCCCTCCCTTTTGTCCAGCAAAACTTTAATTCCCTTTTCCCCCCATGGCCCGCCTGAAACTTTGACGTTTTTTTTTTTTAAGGCGTCAGATTTTCCCCTCGTTGATCTTGCGCTGCTCCTTTTTGCGCCCATCCCCCTATTTCCGGAATTCTAACCTCTTCCCCTCCATACCCCCTCGCCACCCTTCTTTGTCTCACAAGTCGAGCTTCCTTAAGGTTTATTTCCCCATATCCTCGGCCCCCCCTTTTCCCAGTAAAATGTAAACACACAACCGACGCGTTGCCCCCTTCCACTCTTTCCCTTTCTAGACTCTGCTCTTTTAGTCCCCTTTCTGCCTAGGATAGTTCCCAATCCTTTTTTTACTTATCTCTAGTCCCTCTTCCCTTTCACCCCAGGTCCCCCCTCTTCTTTTCCCTTTCTGTAGTAATTCTCCCCTCACTTTTTTTGCTCTCTCGCGTTCGTTTTTGGTATCTCTTAAGTCTCTCCGATTTGGCTCCATACTTCTTTTGCTACCTCTTTTTCGTTGTCCATTGGTGCCCTTTTCCCCCGCCGAACTTTCCCCTTCCTTGAACTCTTTGTCCCTGGAAGACTTTTTGAACCAAGTACCCTTGGCATGCATGTGGATGGAATTTTCTCCTTTTTTCTTTTTTTTTGATTTTTTCATTTTTTTTTCGCTCGCATTGCCTCAGTCCTCCTTCTTCGCATCAGATCGTTCCCCAAATTTCCTTATTACCCAAAGAAGGTAAACCTTTCAGCGAGAGCGCTGAATCCATGGCGGGAGTACTAAACTATTGTATTTTTTATCCTCCTTCCTCTCCCCTTCAAAAATAATCGTCCCCTCCTTTCTTGTCTAAGAAGTCCCTGCCCCTCCCTCCTGAGTTGAGTCGTTCTTGGGATAAGGCTTCACTACTTTCATATTCGACTGTCCCCTTCGTAAGGCAACCTGGCTTCACATCTCGGTCAACTTTTTTTTCGTCAATTCCCCTGCTTTTCCCCCAGCACGCCAGTTTTTCTTCCCTGAAAATTTCTTTATTCTTGATTTGTTCCCCTGACCCTTCCTCTTACATATCGGTTAACGGCGTACCGCCTTTTTTGTTGGACTTTCGTTTCGTTCTTCTTTTTTTCCTAACTTCTTAGTCTTCCAAGACTATTACTCTTTTTTTTTGAGAGAGATATGGCGCTTTTGCGGTCGAGTCCCCGAGTTCTTCCTCTTCTTCCCCTCCGAGCCTTTTTCTGCCCGTACATGCCGGGTCAAAATTCATTTAACCCTCGTTTTTTCTGTGGCAGGAACATTTCGCCCTCCTCCCGTGAACTCATCCCGTAGGCATTTTATTATGGCTACCCCCAGCGCTTGTTTACCCGCAGCCCTGTGCCTTCCTGACCGGTCCCCTTTCCCCTTACTTATTGACCTCCTTATTTCCCCCCCTCCCCGGTCTTGACTCCTCCCCCCTCTTTTACTGCAGGTTTTTTTTTCTTCCCCCGATTCATCTCATTACTGCACAACTGAGATGTTTCCAACCCAGGTCCTGTTGCATTCAGTCGTCTCGGTTCGGTGACCCGGCTTTGACTCCCCCTCTCCTTTTTTTGGACTTTGGGGTCCCTCTGTTCTTTGCCTCGGAGTCTTAGTTAGGATTTCCCTCTTTTCCCCACACCTATAACAAGTCAACGACCGTTGTACCCAATTTTTATGTCCCACAAGGTGGCCTTCTGTGATATGACGCCAATGCCTTCCCAACCCTCCCCTCCTGACCGTAGGGATTTTTTTCCCTTTCAGTTGTCCCCTTTCCTACCAGGGACCAATTAAACCAAACCGTTTTAGTCCAACAATGCCATTAGTGCAGGTCAAGCCTTTGTCCCCCCGCTCTCACCCCGCGCGAGATCCTCCCATTGCGCTTCCTCTTTATACGCATCAATTTGCGGAATTTGTCCAATTCTTTTCTTTCGACCTGAATCTTTCCACAATCCTCTCCTCGGTGCCCGAAGTCGTGCGTCTCCGATTCTTTAAACTCTTTTCCTCACGCTTCCCCCCCCTCCCCACGCTCCCTTCGACAAGCCTACCCTTTCACCCACCCCCCGATGGTGCGTTCTTCCAACGTGGGCTTCCAAATGCAACACACCTGTCCCTTTCCGTTGAATCCTCTCCGAGGGTTGATACCATTCCCCCCCACTGGGTTTCTTTTTCTTTTTAGTGGATACCATCTAAGAGACGGGGCTCCCTCTTTTCGCCTCTTCACATTTTTTCCACTCGCTTCCCCCTCCCCCCTCCGTCGACCTCTCCCTTCTCCCCGTAGCTTGTCCCTTTCTTTCGTCTGGTACCTTTGTTCAGGAAATCCCCTTTTTTTATATTTCTCTGATCTTTTTTGATTGGCTCTACTTCTCCGTAGTCAGAGTCTGAGCCCGGCTTTTTTCTCCCTTTCCAGACCATTTCCCTTTCATCCCCCTCTGCAGAGTTGAGGAGCCTGTGGTTTAGCGGCTCCGCTCCACAAAGTCCAATTTCCTCTTTCTTAGCACGGGACTGAGTCACCTGCACGGACTTCCTGGTACTTTTGGTTTTTTTCGTTCCCTTCTTTTTTTTCAACTCCCTTCCCTCCCAAGGGGGCTTCTGGTCCTCCTCCTGATTGATTCTTACCCCTCTGGTTTTTCTCCCGTCTTGGACGTTCTCCCTCTGATTGCGACCTAACCCTTCCACCAAAAAGTTCCGATTTTTCTTCCCGTCTGGCGAGGACCCCCCGATGTTATTGTTGATGGGATCATTCTGTTCCTTTCCGGATACCCTCTATCCCCTTGCCTTCCACTTTTTATCCCCGTCCCCTTTTCTAACCCGGCTACATAAAGGCCACAAAAACTTCGTGCCGGCGGCTCCTTTACTTCTCCTTTCCTTTGTCCCTTCCTTTTTTTCTTTTTCCTATACCGTAGTGGCAATCCCCCAGAAAGTCGTTTTATAGGATTTTCCTTATTGTTTCCCTTAAGCTTTGACGATGCGTTCCCAGCTCGCTCAGTCTCCCCCCCCAACTTCCTTCGATAGCCCCTGGCTGTTTTTCCCCAATCTGATTTATCGCTCCCTTTCACATCACCCCCCTTGAGAGTATGCCCCTTTCTATCTCTCTTTTTCCCCCCTCCCCCCCCCTTTTTTTTGTGTTTCTCTCTCGAGTTCCGGATCTTTTTACTTTTCAGATCTTTCTCGTGCATCCTCTGTTTTTGAAAGTTAGAGAAAAAGAGCCGGTTGTTGCACCTTTTTTCTCTCTCGCTCCCGAATTTTTTTTTTTTTTTTGCGACTTCTCCTATCTCGTTTTGTTCTTCCTTTGAAATGCTTCTCCCCCAGACTCATCAACCGTACACGATTTTGACTTTCTGCCCCTACATTGTTAACTCTCTCCACCCAGGCCGAACTCCTTATCCTAGAAGAGACCTCCTGTACTATATGGTTGTTTTTACCCAATTATACTTTTTTATGATTTCGCTTTCTTGCTTGATTTGTTTTTAGCCATGGTCACTCCCCTTACCCCTTCACCTCCTTTTATGGCCAGTCCTCCCCCCAGAAACGCTGGTTGAGACCTGTTCCTCTCGCTTAGTTTCCATATGATGTTGTTCTCTGAATGTTCTCACGGGGCACGCGTTAAGCTTTTTCTGGCGTCAACCGTCAGCGTTTGTCATCCCCCCCTTTTTTCGTACCCTCCTCCCCTCCCCTTTCTTGATCAGGTCTTCCCTCCCCGTTGGACCTCCCCCAAGGTCGAAAGCCTCACCCCCCAGGAGCTCCCGCCCCCCCGGTCCCAGCCACTCCTCCATCCGCTGAACTTTTTTTGAATGGCCTTTACTGACCACGCGTGCGCTTAACCTTCCCCCCCCCGGCCGCGGTTTTATCTAGAAGTTGCCTATTACTCGCTCCCTTTCCTCGAGTGTTCCCTTATCCCTCTCGCGTGGCTTTCCCTCATCCCTTTCGAAGTTTAGTTCCCTAACTCACCCCCTTTTTGCAAATACCCACGTTCCAAATTTTTATACCCGGACTTTTTAGAGTGTCGCGGTTCCTCCTCCTCGTTGTCGCGCTCGTTCCCTTTTCGTGATGACGGCGTTCTTAGTGTTTACGCATTTCCTCTTTCTTGAAGATCCACCGCCCACCCATGTTATGATTGGCTTGTAGCTTCTGCCCGGGAACTTTCGTTTTTTTTTCCTTTTTCCCTCCACTTCCTCGTTGGTCATTCCTTCCAATCGTTTCTCTTTCCCGTGAAACCGAATCTTCTACCCCCGTGCAACCCAATTCGGCTGCCCGAGGCCTCTGTGCCACGTGCCTTTTATTTCTGTATATTGAATCCCTTTTTCCATGCACATCCCGTCCTCCTTTTGAAAATTGATTCCCTTTTGATGCGTATATGCGAGCGCTTGAACTTTGGTTCCTCTCTCCCCTTTCTTTTCCCTCATCCTTCCTTTTTCCCCTTTTTTTTTTTCCGTTGTTCCTTTGGAATCCACCGCCCTTTTAGAAGTTCACGTTTCCTTGTTTTACTGGTTGATTAAACTTTGCACCTGTTTTGTCATCGACGCCGGCCTTTTTGTTTACTTTTTTTCTCTTTACCGTGTTTTTCTGCTCTCCGCATACTCGGAATTGCATCCGATCGCAAGCCTTCCCTGAGGCTTCGTATACCGGCCGGTCTTAGATGGTAGCGCCTGAATTCATGGGCTGGGTTCCAAACTATTGCTTTTTCTCCCTCTTCTTTCCCCCCCAATCCTCGTTTCCAACTTCTTGCGAAAACGCTTTTTTTTTCGGCTTGAGACTCTTGGATAAGGTCAAATAAGTTATTGACTGCACTTCGTCAGGCACGGGCGCAGTAACAAGGCTTCCACTTTTTTTTTTCTTTCCCATCTTTTTCCCTGCTTTAACCATTTCCGCCATTTTTTTCCCAAGCAGTACCCTTTGTTTCTATCGAGCGTACCCCTTTCCCTGACAGGAGTAGGGACCCTTCGCTTTCTACCTTTCTTATAACTCTGTCTTCTCCCTCCCCCTTTTGCACCCTGTTCCCAACCTTCTCTCTCTCCCTTGTTGTTTTGATCTTTTTTTTGCCGATGTCTCTCCCCCTCTATTCCTCTCCTTTTCTAGTATGCATCCTTTCCCTCTCTTTTTTGCATATGTACGTTTCACCCTTCTCGCAATTGAAAGTAAATTGGTATTCTTTTCGGTCCCTTTTCTGGCCTTGTTTTCCCTCTCTTTTTTCCCTCACCTACAACTTCCCTTTGTTTACCATTTTTTTCCTGAACGCTTCCTTTCATTCCAACCCGCACCGTTTATTTGTATCGCCCGCCCCGGCCCTAATGCCCCCAATCTTTTCTTTCGTTTTTTTCTTTTCTCCGCAATTAGTTTCTGTTTTCTTTGGGTCTTATTTTCCTTTTTAGTTGCACCCCTTTGGAATTAGCGCTCCGCTGCGACCGGCTCAGACGTCCGCTTACTTGGGAATATTTTGAAGCATGGAGTAGCATTACCTCTCTCCCCCCACCATTCCCACCTCCCCCCGACACTACTTTTACCTTCCACTTTAAACACGTTTTCGTCTGTTATTAGCCAAGAACCCCCAGCCCATGATTGAGGAAAGACTTGCGGGTACCCCAAGGGCAAATGGAAACCCCCCCCCCCCCCCCCCCCCCCTCTTTTAGACCCCCTAAGTTATTCTTTTTCCCCACTGCCGATTCGCTTCTTACAGCAGCGCTTCTTCTCCCCTTTTAGGAAGATTCTATCCCTTCCTCTGGGACGTTTTGACCGAATCAATTATGTTGGTTCTCCCGTTCGAAGTTTTTCCTTCTTTTTCTCCCGCTTTTTACCGGTCCCCGGGGTATCCCCCTTTTTACAAACGCGAGGTTTTTCCCTTTGAAACGTCCCCGAAGATTAGTATCGGGTCTTTCTCCCATTCCACCCATGTAAATCGCTTCTACTTTTTCTTTCAACTCTCCCTTTTCTCCTGGAGGCTTTAGTGCCAAAGTCTACCGTTTTTCCCAATCCCGATTTCCCCTCATCACTCATGACGATTACCTTTTTTCCGTCCGAATATTTTTCTTTCTTTGTATTGGCTGCCTTTTTTCCTTTTCATTCCCTTTTCTCAAACACGTTCGGTATCCTTTTTCCTTCCTTTGGATGAGTTCTTCCCGAACATAGCGTTCCTGAGAGCGTGTAGACTTTTTTCAAACGACGAATTACCGCGGGCGTTTCACAAACTGGTCTTCCCGCCTCTTTTTTTTTAGTACGTACGTTCCTCTAATAAATTCTGTCAATTTTTGCTCGTAGTGAATGGAAGCTCCTTTCATTGGTTCCCTTTCCAGATCCCCGTTTCTTCACACCGGTCCCCCCCCTTAAGCCCTATTTTGGCGTTTTCAGTCCGTTAGTCGGACGAGTTTTTGCAGGTCTTGTTTGTCCTTTTTGACCCCCCTCTCCCAGTCCTCCTAGTGTTATTCACCTGCTCTTCGGTCTTTTTTCCGTTCCGCTTTCTGACTCCTTTTTTTTTTTAATGACATCTTAGCTCCTGAAGCAGCTGTAAAACTGACCCGGTTTGCAACGTTTTGTTAACCCCAAGTGTTTGCTTGTTTCCCCACCCCAAAAAATTGTGCTTCTCCCGTCCTTGTTTCTCTTCTCATTCATTGTGTCCTTTTTATTACTCTTTTCCTCCAAAATTGTTCTTTCGAGTTTTGTTAGGACTTTTGGAAGCATTGCTAATCGGCCCATTTTAACTCTAAGTCTGCCCCCCCCACTTTCTTCCCCTACGCCCTCGCTTCCACAGCTTGCCCCTAGCTTTAAACTTTTCACAGATCCTGAGCCCCCCCTTTCACTCCCTTTCAAATTCCTATACTCCTTGTTGTCTTCATTCGTTTTGATTGTCTCAGGGCCGCCTTCATCTCTATTTTTCCCTTTTCAGGTCTCCCCGATTCCTAGGACGCGTTTTTGAGCGGCGCCCAATTTGGATTTTTCCCTGACTGTCCCGTGCTCGGAAATGTCTCCCCGTCACCCCCCCAAGCCTGATCCTCTCAACTCTCTCCCTCCTCCTTTTCTGCTTTTTCTTCCCACTCCATTGTACTTTCTCCCAAGGCTCCCCCCTTTCCTTTAGATGACCGATCCGTCCTTTCCCCCTACACAGTTTTGGTGTTTCCCCCCTTACTCATTTTTTCCTCTTTCCCTCTTCGTCTTGGGTGATTCCCCTCCTTGTTTCGTTTTCCCATGACCCCCCCTCTATTATGCTTGCCTCATCGTCAGCACTGACCTGGCCCTTGCCGCTCCATTCCCTGCGCCCCCTTCGGTCTTTCCCCTTGGACTTTTTTTCCCATCATCCTTTATCCCTGCCGGTAATGATTTCCTCCCTGCAGAGTGTCATCCTCCCCTTTGAAGAGCTCTGTTTTTATAGTCCCCCTCCTAGTTGAGTTAACTCAATGGTCCAAGCTACTTTACCATTGCGTTTCCCGTTCGTTCTTAGTAAAGTAGATCCATGACACTTGTTTTTTCCCTGGGCCGTTCTACTGACCCCCTCCCTGCGACTAACAGTTTTTTCCCCTCTTCCTATTTATTTCTTCCCTTTGCTTGTTTTCTTGAGAAGATCGATAGCCCAGGGTATAAGTTACCCCCTTTTCTTTCCGCGACTGTTAACCTTGAAACTTTCAACTTGAATGCCACAGTACCCCCCTGCCCCTCCCCCATACCCTTAGTGTTACCTTTTCGCCGGGAGAGCCTCCTTTTTTTTAGATTGTTCTTTGAAATAAGTAGAGTGGCGCGCCTCGGTTATCGCTTGACTTCCGCCTTCTCCCCCCCAGCCTCCACTCGTCCACCTGCTTTGTGTATCCCGTTTTTCCGGACATTTCTGGTTTTTTTTCCAAATATCGTTGTCCGGCAAGTACAGTCTCACCCTTCCGCTGTCCTTACCTTTTTTCACCCACTTTCGAGGCCCACTTACTTTCCTTGAACTGTTCTCTCTCTATTTGTACTTATCTTTCGAAATCTTCCCTTCCTGCCGTTTGTCCTTATTCGTATATGCTCTTGTTATGATTTTTTGGATCTCGAAGTTCTCCCTTCTTTGGGCTTCATTGTTGTTTCCCGCTTGTTTTCCCCTTGTCCATTTGGCCCTTTTCCCCTTTCTTCCCCTCTTTTCGCCTCCTACTTGCCCAATTTTTTAATGATTGTTTTTTGTGAGGAGCCCAGACGCCCTTGTTTTGCCTTAGGAATCGGTTACGTGGACGGTTCGACGGGTCGTGTTGTTCATGTGTTTGAGATTTACCATACTCCCCCTTCTTCCTCCCCTTTCTCCTCTCACCACTATCTTTCGTCTTCAAGGTTCTGAGATGACATGGTTTTCTTTGTTGGTACACTATGGCTCTTTGCTTTCTTTCATCCTACGGAAAACCACAAATTCCTCGTACTTCCTTTACGTCTCTCGCCCTCAAACCCCCTCCCTCTCTTTTTTTCTTCGGTTTTTTTTGGGAGATATTCTTTCCTACGTAATTTTATCGTCGTCAACATGCAGTACAAGTCCCTTGGTGTGTTCCGCGCCTGCTTCTAACATTCCGTCCCCCTTGCCGTCTCCCCTCTCCCCCCTCCCCCCTTTTGAACGTTCTTTCTTTGCCGCACATCAGCTTTTGGTCAACGCTTTTTCCTAGTGTGTCGCTCGTTAGGGCTGCCCTGTAGTAGGCTCCTACAACCAACCCGGCGCCATATCCTTTTCTTTTTGTTTTTCTTCATTTTTCGCTTTTCCGACGGGTCTCTTTTTGAGTTATTACTCTCTTTTGAAAGCCTCTCGTTAATTCCAGATGAAGTGGCTTAGTGTTTTTTCTATCTCCCCCTGCGCGTTATTTCCTTTCGGTCCCCCTTGTCTACCCTCCCTCGGCTTTTTCAATCTCAACCTTCTTCGATTTCGTGAATGTGCCTTGGCTCATAATCCTCTTATACGCAGCCCAGCACGTTCCCACCTTTTTCCTTGGTTTTTTTTCTTCGCTATTGTAATTCTTGTTCAGTTGCTCTTCCTTTTTTCACCTCTCCTTTAGAACAACCCCAGCATCGTCGCTCGCTGCCAATTTTTTTGGATTTTTAATCCCGTGGTGAACGGATCGGTTATGTACGCTTTTTCCCTTCACCCCACCCCACAGAACCACGCCTCCCTTTTGCAATTCCCCTCCCTCCCTCTTTCCCACCCTGTGGTCTTTCGCCGCATCAATTTCCTCCCCCCCTACTGAACTTTTTCTCCATGATTTTCAGAATCGTTGTCAAGAGGCCCTGCAATTTGCACCCCTCGGTCTCAACCAATGTGATTTAGTTCATTTTTTTCCCCCTCCTTTCTCTCCCCTTCCGAGTCAACCGAGATTCGACCTTTTTCTTTAGAGCAAGACCTTTTCAGTCGGATTTGAATTAGAATTTTCAGATTTTTTTTTGCTGGTGCCCATTTTCTTTGGGCCCCCTCAGGTGTTTTGCCTTTTCGTGTTCTCCCTCCTGGGTGACCCTTTACCCTCTTTCCTCATTGAAAAGCTTTGGTTTGCAAGAGACCTCTTCTTAGAGGCGGTGCCGGGATATATGCACACTTTGTGAATTTTTTCATTCCGCCTTTTCCCACGCCCCCGTTTTCCTTTTGCGGCTTTAGTGGTCAAGTCTAGTGCCCCCCTCTGCGTCCAAATCCCTCCTTCCTTCATTACTAGTTTAAATTGCTTCCCCATTTCTGCATTCCCCGGCACGCCGGGTATTTGGGGGCCCTTGAGTCACCTTGTCATTACCTTGCTCCCCCTTTTTGTCCAAGTTTCCTTCTTACGCTGGCTTCTCTTTGAGATTCTTCCATCAGCGGCACTCCAATATCCGCCAAATCTTGTACGAATACAGTCGGCATTTTTCCAAACACTTTTCTGGCCGAGTTTTCTTCCCCTTCTTCATCTCCCTGTTTTTGTTCGACGGGCTGTTGATTTTTCCCTTAATAGTAGTAATTTTTTTGCCTGTCGATCACATTGAATTTACACCCTCATTACTGGCATTCCCCTCTCCATTAAGGGTTTTTGGGTCCGCCGCGGATTGCGTACTGTCACCATCTTTCTCCTCTCTTACAGTTGTATGATTGAGCCCCCTCTTCCGAAACGCGAATGGGTCTCGCATGCTTATCGGAGTTGCGCGTTCCGTGCGTTTTGCCTCGTGAGCTTGCCATAATCACTTTCTTTGCTGTTCATTTTTCCCCCTTCCAGTAGATTTTAAACGCGTGAGCCAGGAGTATCACAAAAAAAGGGAAACGGGTTTGCGAGTCCCTCTGAGCGTTTCCGGCTGTTCTCTCTCTTACCCATTTCTTTTTTCCCCCTTCGATAAAGTCGGGATGTAGTGACCTTCCTTTTGCTGAATTAGATCTGCGCCGCCGGTTTTTTTCCCCTTTTTAAGTTCACACCCCCTTTTCTCTCTCTCTAGCGAAAACCTTCCCTTTTTTCCCATCCTCCTTTCACCCCAGATTAGATCGATGTGCTGCCTGTTTCCTTCCC
>Ga0179593_1694864_pt1 | contig 14885 bp, 15 predicted proteins | sample CZODoug2_1_08_16_FD_185931 | JGI IMG/M metagenome (GOLD analysis project Ga0179593, IMG submission 185931) | Vadose zone soil fungal communities from Angelo Coast Range Reserve, California, USA - CZODoug2_1_08_16fungal (PacBio error correction) | ecosystem: Environmental > Terrestrial > Soil >... | reverse complement strand
CTGTATTGTTAGCCGTCGATGACAGCGTGCCTTTTTTTTTGAGTTTTGCTTCCCCCCCCTCGGCGCTATCCAGTTTTTTGGTCTGGGCGTTTTCCGCATGCAAACTTTCCAGCTGAGAAGTGGTTCGTTCCTCCGATTCGTCCGTCCCAGCAAGTGTGGCTGATGCTCCCGCCCGTTTTTTCTCTTGTAGCTTGAAGGGCCATGCTAACTACTTCCGAGGCCAAGCCCGAATGCCGCGTGATAGACGGGGCTATCCCAAACTGACTCCGCGCTTTCCACCGACCCTTCGCCGTGTTCTCTACCCTTCTCTCGAGCTGATCCCCGGTCGGCCCAGGGCCTCGTTTCCCGCACTTTCCTTTAACCGTTTTTTCTCTTTTTTCCCATTGGGTCTGCCACATAGGTACAGCCTTTATTCAATCATGTCTCCGACCGAATATATAGCTCAATCCTTTGGGATATACCCTTCCTTTTTTCTTCTCGGATTTCTTTTTGGCATTGTTCGCTTAAATTTAGAATTGTTTTTCTCTCACCTTTTTGCAGTCACGATTCCTCACTTTTTGGCGTCTTGGTTGACCCCTTTATGAGATTATGCTTTGCCGTACCTCGAGCTCCTGGACACGGTCAGGTCCTTATAATGGAGTGCAAAGGTCGACCACCCCTTTTATGCTGCGTTCTCTTTTTAAACTGTATTTGGATGGAGACAGGACTAGGGGATCTGCAATAGCGCCGGGGCTCAGGATTAATTTTACCCCTTCCCTTTCACGTCGATTTTCTTAACGTTTTTTCTCCCGAATTATTTTCCCCGCCGGGGCGCTGACCTACTCACTGGCCATCGTCCCCGCGCTCTGTAGTGGGTGCAACTTTCGCTCGGTGTCTTACCCCCCTTAGATGATAGATATTTTTACTTTTTTTTTTTTTCCCCCCATCGTCGTCCAAAATGCTGACCGCCAGGACTCGTCTGCATTGTTGACTCCAAGCCGCCGCGCACGTTTTTTTTTGGGATGGATTTTTTCACCCTCCTATCTCTTGTCTTCCCCTCTGGACAATGATCTAATCGCCGATGAGTGAAGCGCCGCGGCATTCCTTCCGTTCCACGTGGGATCCATCCCGCGCTTTTTTTTGCCACTTTTAGTTTTTCCTCTATCATCGTTTCACCCATGAGGCACGTTCATTGCAGTTGGTCTCTTTGAATTGGTAGGACTCTTCGCGGTCGTTGGGAGCGTACGGTTTCACCCGCTCTTGGCCGTTTGCGGCCCCTTTTGTTTATTGAGTGAACTTTTCAAAGCCAGAGATATTGATCACCAGTCCCCACCGAGGGTAAACGTAGCGCGGCCGCGATACGTTGCCCGCCGCCTTTTCCCGCAGCACCCCTTCCATCCCTCCTTTTCCCCGTCAGTCCTTATCGATGGACCGAACTTCTCTTTATGCCTTGATTCAAAACGTTGCGGCGCCCGACGCCGTCGATGGTACCATATGGAGACGGACGAATTGATTTAGCGTCCGATCGTCCGTTGCCCAACTCTCTTTTGCGCCCTTACTGCTTTTCCCGAGGTTGTTTGGTTCAGTAGTCCAATTCCCTTGTGAACCTAGAGTGCGCGCGTCCTATTCTATTGCGAGTCGCGCTCAGGTCCATTTTTGTGCCCGGAATGTCCCTTTTTTTTCCAGGTCATAAGCCATCTGCGTAGTTCAATGCTGAGCACCCCCAGGCGGGTGAAGGCGTTGACAGATGTTGGCGGCGGCCGCCTGGAAGATTCCGTTTATTAAAGTTTGACTTCCTTTCGTCGTGCTCCCGAGTTATTGCCCGATGCGCGGTCGGAGTGCCCAGTCGACGATGTTCTCTCCCCATCCTCGCATTACATATTATCCGCAATAGCTTTGTCAAATGTGTTTTTTTCCTCCATTTGCTTTTTTTTTCAGTGGAAACGTGTACGGCCTAATTGATCCTATAATCTTGAACGCATCGCTCCAGCCGATCCTTCAATCCCCCAGCGCTTTCAGCTGTTGGAGTTAATTTGTCTCCCTGCTCCATTTTTTTCACAATCAGTGCCCCCATCGTCTAATTGTGCTGGAATTGTTTCCCCCCCCCAAAGGTGAATGCGGCTGACACATGCTGCCGTGCTCACCTGTTTTTCCTTCGCGTTTATTTACTCGTCAGGTTTCGCAACCCTCTTAGTCCAAAGCACCTCTATTTTTTTCATCGGCTCCCACAAGTTCCGACCACCCGCGTTACCATATGTCGCGTTTGCTGGCTGGCTTTTCTCAACCTATTTGGCGGAGGCACTCCTTTGGAGCGTTTTTCCCCGCTTGCGTTAGCTTTCAATGAGATTCTGGATGTGGCCTTGCTCCTCCCTTCTTTCTGGTTTGATTGGAAGTTCGATTAGTCTTTTTTGAAGGGCTCGTCCTTCTTCCTCGTTTTTTATAATCTCCCCGGTGTGCCTTTGCGCGATGTCCACTTTACTGCTCATAATCATGCGTTTGCTGTTCGTTTTTTGTGTCCTTACCCTTTTTTTTCGCAGGTTGCGAGTTTGGCGGGAGCGCCCAAACCTAGCAGCATCGGGCGCGCTTTTTATGTCTCACCCTCACATCGCTTTTTGTAGAAAAAGTCTCCGCGCGTTTATATTCCCCCTTTTGTTTCTCTATGTCTTGCTCGCGTTGTTCCTCTTTTCCATGGAAGTTGCCTGCGAATACACGCCTCAAGACTCCGTTTTTGGGCTTCTTCCCGATCGAAACGGCTCCAGCGTTTTCCCTTCACCAAGTGGCATTCCCTTTTAGTTGCTGTTCCCTAAACGTGTTCTGATCGCGTTGCCCCCGCACGACGATCGCCCTCTTGTAAGGATCGTCTCCCCATAATGTTCTCCCAATGCCGCTTTTTTCATCCCAAAATCCCTGCGGTTCCTGAAATTGGCTTGAGCGCCCCTTTCCTTTTTTGACCCTGTTTAGTGCTCGCCCCAACGTACTGGCGACACGGTCCTTCGTGTTTTTTTCACGCGCTTAAGCTTTTCGGCGAGGTGTGTGGTGGCGCCGCCCCCACCTCTTTTGACTCATTGTTTGCACCGCTCAATACAAAACGCTTTTATGGATCCACCAGTCCCGGCAGGTCACCGGAGGGCCTTTTTTCCCTGTGAAACGTAAACTCTACTGAGATTTTGTTGTGCTCTCCGCTTTCCGATGATTCCTCCCCTTTCGCTTCTCGTTTCTGGTGACACTCCCTGTTTGATTTTTTTCTCGATGCAAGCTCTTCGAGTCTTTCTTCCCTTAATGTAGGAGTTACCGTCTCTCTATAATTTCCTCCTTTTTTTATTGTGCCCCCGCACCACATGTTCTTCATTCCGGGCCCTACCCCAGTTTGAATGTCATACGGGCGTTTCCTTCTCTTTTTTTTCGGTGTCCTCACTTGCATGCCGGGTCGTTCAAACTCTATTTTTCCCGACTGGATCGCGTGAGACCTCACGAAACGACTCTGTATGGCAATCCCTTCGATAACCGGCAGGCCTTCAACTACGCCTTCGCCCCCCTTTGCGCGTACGTTGGTTATGCTAGGGCAATATTATATTCGTCCTGTGTGCCCAGTTGTCGCCGTATAGTTTTTTAGTCTTGAGCCCCCTCTCCTCTCGGCATTTTCTAAAGACGCGCCTTCCTTTTGTGAGTGGCTTTGCTACTAATATAGACCCTGTATGCCAACAAACTTGTCTAGAATAAAGCCTCCTAAGTTTTTCACGTTCGCGTGGCCAGCGTCTTTATCGAATCTTATTTTTACGCTAGTTTCCGCCGCATTTTGTTGACCCGCCCCTTCTCCAGCGAATGTTTCCTTTAACGGCTTTCCTTTTCTGCCGGTTATGTTCGCCCATTGCGGGTCGGGCCGATCGTGGCAGAGACTTTACGGTCCCTGTCTCTGGTTCTTTTTTTTAGTTTGCTCCTTTCCTCCTCTTGTGAGGAATCCCAACTCAAACTTTTGCCCTCCGCCGAGTTTCACGTCGATCTGGCCTGAGTGACGCCCGTTTTTTTCTTCAACCGGCCAGACCAGCTCTCTGGATCGCCACAATGATATGTTTGCAATGTGAAGTTTCCATCGGCGTCAAACAAACTTTTCTTCTCACCCGACTGCTTTTCCTTTTTCCCCTCCCCGTGGAGCCTTCGATTCGCGGCCTCTCCTCGGCTCTCATTGGACCCCCTCGAATTTATTGCTCTCCCTGTTTTTACCTGTCTATTCTCCCCAATCCCGTACTTTCTGCCTTTTGCTTGCGCGTCCTTTAGTGATTTAGCAACACTATCCTTTTGTCGTCATTTGCGCGCAAATGGTGCCACTAATTCTGAGTATTTTCTTCCCGGAAGCTCTACTGTCCCCCCACTACGCATTTTTTCGCGTTTCCGGCCGCGTTGACATCTTAGAGACGTTGGCTGGATCGCAATGGATGTCATCTGCCGTGTTTTCCCGTCACCTCGAGTTTACTTCTTGGGACCCCCTTGTAGGGACTCTTAGCACCTGCAATACACCCATTTCGCCATATTTATGGCCCCCCGCCCTTTGCGAACATTTTCCCCTCCTCCTTGCTTCCCCTTTGTCCTTGACAAAAAATTCACGTTACATTGAGGATCCTTTTTCTGAATGAAACGGTAATCTCGGAACTTTGCACTTCGCGTCCCCTTCTTTGAGCACTCTTCCTTCAAATCTTATCCCTCTCCGACGTGCCATCGCAATTCGTCCTCCAACTTGAAGCTGTTCGTGCTTTCGCTTCGGACTGAATTCTTTTTTTCTTTCTCCTTCGTGATCCAACAAAAGTTTGGGCTTTTGCACTTTTCCCGAGCAAGGTCCTCTTTTTTGTGCCTCCCTTCTCCGAACTGGTTCTTACTCGTCTCCGTATGCCTGCCGTAAAGAGTGTGGACGGTTTCCCCCTTAGTGACCTTTCCTTCTCCCTGCGGGGCTTTTGCTTTTTTTCTCACGGTTTAAATCCTTCTTGCGAGGACTGGTCCCCTTCTATTCCCTCCGGACGGGCCTCTCTTTCTTGCCCACCTTCCCTTTGCAGGTCGAAGTCGTGCGCAGGTACTCTGATGGCCTTTTGTTACTGTTCTCCGATATCCTCTTACTTCGCGCCACCCATGTTAACGAGCACATCTTTCGTCGGACCTCTTTCTCTTTCCCTTGTTTCCCAGCTGCCAGATTGTCTTTTCCTTACTTTTTAGGAGCGCCGGTTGTATCGCCTGCCGTACCCCTACCTTTTTCCCTTGATTATGTTCCCCCCCGCCCTTTCCAAGATGCCAGGCGATAGCAGCGGCCGCGCCCGTCTCGCCAAGCTGCTTTCGGTGAAACACCAATGTCAGGCATTCCCTCCCCTGAGACCCTTCCCCTTTTCCTCTCCATCGGTTGCATGGTTGACCATCCTCCGCCTTGATAAGGCTCCTTTCCGTCTCCTTTTTCGAAACCTCTCTTCTTCACCTCTGCCGTGTATCCCCCTTTCCACTTCAGCTTAGCAACGCCCTTGGATCTCTCGTTTCCACTTCTTTCTTCCCCCTTTACCGCCCCCGTCGGCGTCATTCGTGTCCCCTCCTTCGGTGAACTTTTTTTTTTTTTTTTTCTTTTTCAATCGGGCTTTACAGTTTTTCTGTTGTGAATTGAACCCACGTATAACTGACCATCCGCTTCAACCCGTAGGCTTCCTTTTTCCGCTTCCTTCCATGCCTTTTTTTCCTTACCTGGGCCCGGCGAGCTTTCTTCTGACTTCGAGCAGTTGATTTCTCCAGGCTTTCCTTCTTTTTTTTTGACCAATCCTTGCAGAATGTCTTCGCTCCCCGTACTTTTTTCATTTTCCTCCTTTAGACAGGTACCACGTTCCTTTATTTGCTTGACTTTGGGTTCTCTCGTTCCCCTATGTTTCCCTCCCCCTTTTCCCTCACTTCGACCATAAAGCGTTTATTTCTACCGTGTCTTGGCCGCTCTTAGTCTTCCTTTCAGGTGGCTGATTAAACTTGCTTTGGTCCTCCCTGATTTCTTCGTCACTGTCCTCAAGCCCCAACTATCCCTTCTGTATACGCCGCTACCTGTCTCCTTTCGCTCCCGTTCGCTGCTTCAGTGGGTCTCTGCTCGCCCTCTTGTCTTTCCCCCCTCATCCCTCTTCTAGCCCAACTTTCTCGCCCATTGACCCGCAAAATTCTGCCCCCCAACTTTCGTATTAAGACGTTTCTGTCCCACTTCCGTTTGTCTATCTTTTTTCCCACCCTTAATAGACCTTGCACCACATTCGGTTTCAAGCCGATGCCACCACGGATGTCTTTTCGCGCTCATAGACATCTCCCCTTTTTTTCCCCCTGGGATTTTCTCCCTTCCCTCCTTCTTTGGTTTTTCAGTCGTCGTTTCCTATTGAATGTCAACGGCGCTTTTTGCCGCCCGTTTTTGGCGTCCAATTTTTTCCTTGAGGGCATCTCTCTCTTCTCGCCCCCCGCTGGTTCGCCCCTTGTATTGATCCCATCCTTTGTTTTGTTGCGATGAGCCTCCCCGGGCCGCGGCGCAGGCTCGCGTTTGGCCCTTTTCTTCCCGGCACCTAAGGCTTTTCCTTCCTCTCCCCAGTCCGCGTTAACGTAGCGTCCCCCCCCCCCATGATGCTGATTTTTGAATCCTGCCGTTTATATCCCCCCTGCTCCCAAACCCCTTTTTTTTCCCCACCTCCTCTTTCCCCCTCTTCCCTCCCCGTGTTACCCCTTCCTTTCGGGCGTCTGCAACACTCTTCATTTTCGCCATCGTCTTTGCTACTTTTAGGTTTTTTTTTTCTCCTAGTTTTGCACCCCCTCTCCCCCCTTTTCCTGTCATGCCCTTCCCTTTTTTCTCTTCCTTAGGCTTTTTTGCGAAGAGGTCTCAGTCCGCAATTTTTTCGCAGGTAATGTCACGAAAATTTTACCCTATCATACTTCTTTCCCCCCCCCCTCCCTGAGCTGCTCTTTCCCCCCAACTTCGTCCCTCTTTTTCTGTCTACCTTGGACTTCTGGCTGATTTCTCTTGCGTTTTTCCCTTCCGCCTCGCTTCATGCTTAGTGCTGTCCTCATCCGACTTCCTGTTTTTCCCCTTCCACTCGTCTTTATCTTTTTTCTCCCCTCTTTGCCCAGGTAGGAACCTCTCCGACGGAAGTATTTCAACGTGGTCCTTTTTTCCGCCTCCCCCTCCCCCCGTGCTTTACCCCCTGTTTTTCTTCCCCTTTTCTTTTCTCTCCCCTTTCGACCATTAACGCCCCGAGGATTCTATTGAATTGGCCCTGCATCCCTCGTTCTTGCCTGCCCTCCCCGACATTTGGTCTTCCCTTCTTTTGATGTCCCCCCCCTCCGTGAGAAATAGTGAGCCCAATCGGTATTCCCGGTTCCCCGGACGTTTTTTGACTTCCTTTTTCTCCTCTTTCTTTCCCTGGTTTCCCCTCCTTTTTCTCAGTCTGTTTTCGCCGATGCTACAACCTTTTCCCCCAAAGACCCTTTTCATCGGCCCTTCCCCACCGGCAATTCCCGTCCCAACTTTTTCCTTTTCGCGTTTTCCTGTTTTTTCTTTGCCCCCACTGGTTCCTGTGGGGGGCTTTTCCCATTGAGATTTTTTTAGAGTTCTCATCTGCCAACGTTCGTTTGAAGAAGTTGCTCCTTGGTCCCTTGAGCTGGGTTTCTTCCTGGCCTCGAAATCTGATGAAATTCCCATCTTTTTTAGTGTGCCCGACCCTTAGCTTACCTTTCTCGGTCCTTTTCCCTCCCGGTTTTTTTTTTTTTTCCCGTATTCTGTAGCGTTCTCCTTTCATGATTTTGTTTCATTCTCCCCCTGCCTTCACACGCGTGGCCAGATTTTCCCCTCTCCCTGACTGGCTCTTCTTCCCCCAACGAAACTCACTTGAGGTCTTTTCTTCATTCCCTGGGCACCCTGCCTTGACGCTTTCCACAGCGTTTCTCCCTTTCCGCTCTCCCCTTTTTCACTCCGGTTTTAAGCTCTCCTGCCTCTCTTTTTTAATTTGTCCCTTTCCCCAATGAGCTGCCGCTATGAGTTTTGTCCCTCCCCCGACCCTCGGAGCTCCTCTTTAGTCTTTGGCTCCGCTGACCCTTCCTCTAAAGCTTGGTTACGTTCCCTTTTAGTCTTCCCCTAGCAAGCCTCTTACGTCCGTACTCTGATTCACTTCCTCCCCGTCACTTTGACTCCTTCTTCCTCGTCGCCTTTTTTGGCAGTTTGATCCTCGATCCTGTTTTTTCCCCCCACCCGATTATGCGCCCGATACCTCGTCTCCCCAACATGCCTCCTTTCTTCTTTTCTTTTCACCGAACGCACCTACGCGTCTACACTTAGCTCCATACTGATTAGTTGCCTCGCCCCTTACTTTTTTTTTCTCTCACCCGCTTTTCGCTATTTTTGCTGTCGTTATTTTTGCCGCTTCCCCAACTATCTTTTTGCCCCCATGCTTTTCATCCTCTGTCCCCTCTCCCCCTCCTCTTCCCCCCCTCCCCCTTTTTCAAACTGTTCACCAAGTATGTCAGCTTGCTTTTCCAATTTATTTCCCCCTCGCCTCGTGGTCTTTCTCTGTTGTTCCTCTTTTTCTCAGTTCTATTCATCCCCCTTTTTTTTTCCAAACTTAGGGGAAAGCCTGCTTCTTCTGCTTTGATTTACAGTTCCGCCCCCACTTCTATCTCCTCTATCAGGAGTTTTTTTTCCCTTCCTTCTCCCCTTGTACTTCCACTTTTTTTTCCGAAAGTTGCCAAATTAATGTTTAGCCCAGTTGGCCCTCCCTATTTCACGCCTCCCATGGGTACTCTGTCTTCCCTTTCCTTCTTGGAGACTAGTCGACTCAGGCGGGTCTCATCTTCTTAAAAACCCTATTGACGGGTTTCGTCCTCTCCCTCCTGTTGAATGCTAATTGACAGCCCATGACGATATCTGTCTAGCTCTCTCTCCTCCCTCGGCCGCACCTTCCTCCCCCTTAAGATCCTGCGTACCGCCCTCCCCTCCGGAGTACCCGTTTTCGACTCTCTTTCTGGTTGACACAATACGGATATGATAACGTTTTTTGCTTCGTGCATCTTTTCGCCCTAAACCTTTCCAAACTTTGCCCATGCGTTCCCTTGACGCTCAAGCCACGTCCTCCCTGTAGTCCGATTGGACGTGCAACCTCCTAGCATGGTCATCCCCCAACCCCCCCTTTTTTTATAATCCCATTTTCCCCCGGTTCCCGTAGAGTGGGCCGGAGAGTCTTCTGATCTCCTTTGCCGTTCTCCATTTCTTCCGGCATCGCCTTGTGGTTGGCGACCGCATTTGATGCGCTCACTCCGCTCTTTGCATGTCCAATTCTAACTCCTTACTTCCAGTCGTAGCGGTTGTATGCCGTCAAGGCGTTTTTTCGTGCGTTCTGTTGGTCCGATATCGGTCGCTTTTTACCCCTGCTTTTTCTGTGTTTCGCCCTGTCCTGGTTAGTTTGCTTTGTCAATCAATCTTCTCCCCTTGGGTGATGAACAAAATACCCTTGGCTCACTGTGGTCTCTCTCTTCTAGGCAAAGCCGCGCCGATACGGCCCGGGGCCTAACCTAGAGACCAGCTCCCTCTCTGTTTACCCTTCTTGACCAGTCCTTGAGACCCTCATTAGAGAATCCCCTCGTCTCCCACAAATTTCCAACCGTGCAATGGCTCCCGTGAGCACGTTGAATAGATTCTTTCGCGTCCTTCCTCCATCAGCTGCCCCTCGGGATTGCCCCCCCTTATATTAGGTGTTTTTTTCTGGTCTATCGTTACGTATCCACTTCCCTGACTTCTTTTTCGCGTGGCGTGTCCGCTTCCCGAAATCATGCGCCGCTTATGGCTGCATTTACTTTTTTCTTTCGTCCCTTTGCCCCCGTAATCTATAATATGCGTTTCCATGGACCGATCGAGCTCCTTTTCACCCCCAAGTAACCTCAGCTGGTTTCGAGACCTTCGTATATCTGATTTCTTCCTGCGCTCGCCTAGACCTATCGGGCGCCTTCAGTTCGACGATGTCCTTCTGTTTTTTCTCAGAGTGTTTTAGTCAGTTAGTAAAAGCGTCTCCCCGTTTTTTCTCCCTCTTAATTTCCCCCTTCCCATCCGCGGCCGATATACGGCGCCCGCAATCGCAGTGCGGCGCCCCGAAACTGGTTTAAAACAGGATAGTCCCCCCTTCCTTCCCCCGTCCCTCCGTTAACTTTTCCCGCGGGAGAGCTATTTAAGTTCGGCCTTTCTCCGTTCATCCTTCTATGTCACAACCTCTCTCTTTTCCTCTTTGAGAAATCTTGTATCTCAAAAGCGTGAGAATCCGCGCCAATAATTGTTAGATTTCTGCTTCTCGGTGGACCAGGTTCCCCCCTGAACTCCACCTTGGACTTTTTTCTCTAGATCGGGACGTGCCGAGATATTTGTAGCTAGAGTTGACCCTCCCAACGGTGTCGTCAAAAGCCCTATATTGGGGCTCTTTTCCCAAGGGAATCCCGCGCGTTAAATTTCTTTTCTTCGTGGCCTGTTCCCTCTCCCCCTACTGTTTTGTTTGGAGGAATTGATCTTCCTTATGCGCCGTAAAGATTGGAGCGCTAGCGCGGCGTTTTTGAATCTCAAGTCTTTGTATGGCGGGATCACCTGGCTGCATTTATTTTTCGTCTATGTACGCTTATCTTCGAACTGGGACACTTCCCTGCCGTGTTATCGCACCTTTTGTTCGCGCGATCGCACCCCGCTTTCTGCCTTAGTTTCCTTCCTGTCTAAGACGCCATTTGGTGCGCCACACTCGATGCCGTATTGGACTGCGATGATTAGCGTCAACTTACATTTTTACTGAAATATTTCGCTGGTAGTGGATTTCAACTCCACTGATTTCATTTTCCTTTTCCCGGCCCTCCCTCCCTCTGACGATTCCTTCCTCCTCCCCTTTTTTTTATCTCTGCTCTGTTACGTAATCCTGTCCAAATGCAGCCTTTAGATTTTGTCTAGCGTGTTGATAGTTTTCTTATATGGCCTTCTATTTCTCCAATCGATAGTTGCTTCCCCCCAATTTTTTTTTCGGCCTCTTCGGCATGTGACTCGCAGCGGAGTAAACCCGTTCTCTCTCCTTCATTGAAGGGTAAGTGAGTGCTTTCCCTCGACATCACCTGCATTCTGCCCCACTCCGTTCGGCTTGTGCCGCCATGCGACTCCCAAATGACTCCGCGCGTTTCGGCGAACTTCTTCACAGAAAAATTTTTCCCTAATATTTAGAGACGAGCATATTCCGCCACAACAGTAGGTTGTTTGCCCCTTTCCTCTCCTGCCGACACGCGACTTATTTTTTGGTCGTTCTTGGCGTTTTGGTGCGCAGTCTCCCGATAGTGGTTGTGATTCCTAAAAGACTCTTCCGAAATTCCCACTTGTCCCTTGGATGATAAACGGTGCTTCCCAAGGAACGTGCCATTCTTGCCGCCCCGAACGAACATTGCTCGTTTGCGATTGGCCGTCTTGCCTCTGCTTGCCTCCCTTTTTTGCAGTCAACGATGATTTCCTCAAGATGAAGGAGGGCCATTTTAATGCAATTTTGAGCGCTGTGCGGCGACAGCGTTATCTGATTCTTCCTCCCTGTGTATTTCCTTCCCCAGATCAGCAAAGTGTGGGCCCGCACTACCTTTTACTCACTGCGATTAGTTCGCGTGCTTAGTATTCCTTTGTGTCCCCTTGTGACTGATCACTTCGTTCGTCTACGCCGCTTTTTTGAAGGTCGGTTCTTACCCACGTTCACATTCGATTTGGACGACGAGGGACAACTTGGTAACGTTTTGAGTCCCCTGCACCGAATTCGGAGATGCGGTGAGCGTCGATAGTTGATGGCCGTCCCGGTCCCCTCCGACCAACTTTGCAGATTAAGAAGACTCTCCTACTTTTACAGACGGTCCCAATTTCTCGACGCAGCTGACGCCTTCTCCCCTAACACCCGCCTGTCCCATCGGATTGGTCTGTTTCCCCCATTTCCTTTGCCCCTTTCTACACCCCTCCTCCCACCCCCTTCTTCTCCTTCCTTCCCTCCCTCCCCTTTCCCCTCTCGCCGCCCTGGTTCCCTCCCCGTGGGGTTTTTTTTTCCCTGTTTTTCTTGTGAAAAAATAGACCTCTACATGTAGTTTCCATTTTCCCTTTGCGACTAAAAAAACTTCTTCCCTCGGTACTTTAGCCCCCCCCTCTTCATCTCCTCTTTTTCGACGTTTTATGACAATTACCGGACGTGATTACGTTTCCTCCTTCGTGATTGGACTTTCACCCTATAGATCATTTTTTTGCCCCCCCCCCCCCAACCCCTTTTTTGCAATTAAGCCTCTCTAATTGCCTTCGACCCGAGTCTTTTTTGGCTTCTGATAGTCTTGACTTTTACTCTATAAGTCTTGATTTTTTTCCGACCTTCTGTCGTCTTTGGCGCTATTTTTTGCCCGAGTTCGCCTAACTTCCTCCTCCATCGAATGATATTATCCAACCCTCCTAGTTTGAGTATCTTCGGTTTTATGCCGGACCTTGTCGTTTTACTTTTCCTCTTCTTGTTTGGACTATCCTCCCCCGTTTCGCTTTTCTCTTGCTGGCTTTGAATCGGGGGAAAGTTTCTTGTTCTCCACTTTTTTTTTTTTTTCCTTTCCATTCCCCTCCGTTTTTTTTTTTCGGGGGTTTGGCGTCAATTTGGCCACATCAACCCCTATTTTGGGCGGCCGCCCCATGGTACGCCGACCCTTTTTCTTCAGGTCAACGGCCCCCGCTACGACTTTTTCCCTGATCCTTTTGGTGCATAAAACTTCTTGACCCCGTCCGCCGCTTTTCTTCATGCCATTCATTGTCTTTAGAGCCTCCTAATGGTAGTCCTCCAAAAAAGTTTTCCCGCCCCCCCCCCCCCCTCCGCTTTATTCTTTAACTCCGTGAGAAAGCCGTACTTCGCGCTCCTCAAACGATTTTCCCGCCATATTCGATTCTTTATTTCCCCCTATTCCTCTGGTTTTTTTGGGACTCCCCTCCCTATATCGTAGGTGCTCTTACAATCCCGTCCTGTCGCACTTTTGAGTGGGTTTTCACCTTCTTCAGAGTTCTGATTTCCGTTTTTGGTCTCCAGTCCTCCCTTTAAGAATTTTTTGAAGGTCTATAGTCACTACTTGCCCACAGTAACTCCTTCTAATTTTGTACATGCCCAAGAGACGCCGTCACCCCGTACCGTCGCGTTTCCTTGCTCCTTGGCGCGTTATTTTTTCCCCGTGTCTGTATTTCTTCGGCTCCGGCGCGATCTCCCATTAGACGTTCTTTTGTGTCAACTTTTTTTCTGTCCAGTCGTGCACGTCCCCGGTCATATCTTTTTGTGGCTGGAATCAGGAGTCCCCTTTCCCGCTTCTTTCGGAGGACCCGAATCCTTCCCCGACGAACTTGTCCCCTTAAACATCGTACTATTTAGGCCCGGCGTTTTTTTTTCAATCGCAGTGCGCATTTCTAAAATGTGTCTTCCACTGCGAGACCTCAACCCAAAGTTCAAGACGTACGTGTCCCCCCCCTGAGTTGGAGAATCTAGAATTTGAAAATCACTTGCACGCATCATTCCCAGCCTTCGCATTCTGGTCCCCTTGTTTCCCCCCCAGCGCATTCCGCAGACAGTGGCTCGAAATCCTCTGCTCAACCAGACGGGAGCCTCTCCCTCCGTGCATCGCACGTCGCCCTTCGGAGGGCAATGGCCAAACTGCAATAATGCGACATTTGCCTTTGACGTTTCTTTACGATCGTGTTTTCTCTTTATGGTGCGTCTGTCGCGGGGGGTGTGTTGATGCTCCACATCCAAACTCGGTCAAGACCTATTATCCGCACCCCCCTTTCCATCCTGACAAATCCTTTTCCAAGTTTCGCGTTGCGCGGCGGCGAGGCCCGCGAAACCAGTAAGGTTGGTTTCGGAGGGCCACGTCCCTTTCAACGAGCGCTCAGTCTGCCCAATTTTTTTTTTTGCCTCGCCCTCGCGGACTTCTCATTTGGATCGCCGGTTCCCTGGCGGCCTGATTTTGAAGAATGCCCAGAGATCCTTCTCGATTCTGAGCAACTTCTTACCTCAAGGTCGTTCTCTTTCTTCCACCTGTGTTTTGTCTTGAGTTTCTCTTACGCACCCTTTCTCCGTGCAGCGTCCCTTCCCCTCTGCGGCTGGCCGACGCCGTTTTGCCCGTTAACCCCGCTGGCTATTTTACTATGGCGACCCAGCAGCGCCCCCCCAAAACTGACGCTCTCAATCCCGGTCGTTGATTTTCTGCACTCTTGCTTCCCTGTTCCTTTTCCCTTCCTAACAGCGGCGAGCCGCCTTTCTCCTCTTGCCCCCCCCTTTTGTTGTTTTTCTCTCGGCTGCAGATGTAATCGAATGGCCCGGCCGCTCTTCTTTTTAATTCACGACCTTTCCCCTATGAGAGATGTATCATTTTGCGCTACCTACGTGCCCACGCACCCACCCCTTGCTAGCGTTTGGCACCCCAAGTGGGTCGCCGCCGAGCAGAGCATGAACGACCAGTCCAAGAGATACAAGTTTTTGCCTCTCCATGCCATCCGATTGCGTGAGCCCGATTCAGGCGGCAGGCGAAGTGTCCTATAGTTGACTAATCTATTTTTTCTTTTTTCCACCACGATTGGCATCTTCTCCTGCTATCCAATTTCTCCGTCCGCGCGGCGCACTTCTAGAAACGTTTGACGTTTCTGGACCCTTTCCCTTTGCGATACATGGCCAAGATCGAGTGCCTCCCCACCAGTTTTTTAGGTGCTCCTTTCCTCTGCCTCCTCACGCGACCGTTACTTTTCGGTACGAGGAATTTTGGGGGCCCGCCGACGCATTGCCCACAATTATAGGTTCTTTTTCCTCCAGCCTTGGTGGATTGGTTGTCCCCGATGTTCTCCACAGGACCTGAACCAATCGCTGCAATCA
>Ga0179593_1667111_pt1 | contig 14886 bp, 15 predicted proteins | sample CZODoug2_1_08_16_FD_185931 | JGI IMG/M metagenome (GOLD analysis project Ga0179593, IMG submission 185931) | Vadose zone soil fungal communities from Angelo Coast Range Reserve, California, USA - CZODoug2_1_08_16fungal (PacBio error correction) | ecosystem: Environmental > Terrestrial > Soil >... | reverse complement strand
TTCGATGGCAGATATATACGGCTTTCATCCGATTCCCCCCTTCTGACACCGGCCTGAGATGTTGCACATTCCTGGGCCAAGCTGGCTTTTAATGCTGCGGTTTATTCCTTTTCCTGCGCTCTTTCCTTGAAATAGTGGATGCGGCAGTTCCCAGCCCCAGAGGGAAGCTTATGGCCGTCGTCGTAATGATCCATATAGGGATCCTCCGAAGCTACTGGCTGGCCCGGGGTGCGGAAAAAGTTTGAGAAACCGTGAGCCCCGCGATTTTTCTTGTGGAGCGGAAGTTCATGAGAACAGGGAAGTTTCGGCGGTTCATCCCTTTAATAAGTGGGGTTGTTTGAGATCCTACCCCGCCCCAACCATCATTCCGTGATCGGGGGTTTTCACCCCATCCTGAACGGCACCCCCCCCCGCTCACTCTCGCGACCCCGTTTTCAGCATTTTAATGCCCAGGCTTAATTTCTTTTTTCTGTGCGCCTCGGCGGCCCCCCGTAAGGGCCAGCGCTCCACCCCCACGCTTTTTTTCCTAAGCTTTTTTTTCACCTCTTTCATAAAGAGCGGCGGCTTGAACCGCCCAACAATTCATTTGCCACGATCAGCTTTTTTTCCCTCCTCGGGACCGTCCCTTTTTGACGGCTTGCCACGCCGGTGATATACGGAGTCCCCCCCCCCCAAATTTTTTTCTCCGTGCGACACCTGGCGACAAGCTTCGCATTATGAAAAAATCCCCATTTTCCTGATTTCCCCACCCCGCTGCCATGAAGAAATTTCGAGGACCTCCTTAAAATCCTCGAGGAAGATGCCGCGCTCCCGGGTTTTCTCATCCCACGGTCCTTCCTTATCTTACGGCTCCGGCCCGCCAAGAGCCTTTCGTCCACTCTCCACCCCCCCAAGCCTTCTATCAAAACGTTGAATCCCCCCTCCAGGTACGCCTATCGACTCCCAAGCGTTTCCCTCTTTCAGGCAAGAAGAAGCAGCCGGACCCTTTTTTGCTTCTCTCCCGTCGAGTCGTCAAAGGCGTCGAATTCGTGTCTTTCCTTCGGCTTTTCACAAGAATGGGATCCCCTCCGTCGAAAAATTCGCGTCACGGTAACTGGAAGGTGTTTCGTTTTTATTGCGCGCCATTTGCCCTTATAACGACGTGTCTAATTGCGGACATGTTCCCCTTGTTTGTCTCCTTGGAATTTAGTTCAGCATTCCGCTTTTCTCCTTTTGCCCGAGCCACGTAAATGCGTGAGTTTATTTCCCCACTAGTCCATGATGGGAGTATTACCTCGTCTCGGTCTTGTAGTCGAACCTCGATTCCCCCCCCCCCTTCTTTCTCGTACTTGCCTCATTGCCAACGACCTCATCTCAAAATAAGGTCCCGCCTCCCCCCTGGATTTTAGCGCACCTCAGACCCCTCTTTTCACATCCTCCCGCCCCCACGCCCCCCTCGCCCCAACTCCTAAGTCTGACGCCGCACCTGCTTTGCGGACCCATCTGCAGACTTTTCTGTTTTCATCGTGAGCACAGGGCCCTTCAGTAGCCCTGAACCACCCCCCAATCCCTCAACCTATTGGCTTCGGGCAACTGGCTTAATTCGCCTCATCTCCCCCCCCGATGAGTGGAATTTACTCTTCGCCCTTCTTCCCCCCTTCTTTTGCCTTGCAACACGCCTCCGCCGCCGGGGGTTTTTCTGACCGAAAATAGCTACAGAACATTCCCCTCCCCTTTCTATCTTTTTTCTTCTCTGCAGCCGCGTATATGAGCAGTCTGTTGTCCCCTTCCTTTTTCCCTTCCCTCCGTTTTTTCGCTCACCCCCCCCCCCCTTTTCATCAGATAATGCGTGGCTGCAAGGAAAGTAAACCCCCTCACACTCTACGCAAGAGTCTCTTATTCTTCTTTTCCAAGTCCTCTTTCCTGTGTTTGCCCCGATGCTTATGTGAGTTTGACCTCCTCGCCCCCATCAATCGCCCGTGTGGATATTGGTCGGACTATTGGTTTCTCGTTTTTTCCTAATCCGCCGCCGCTCCGCTTTGTAGGGTATTGTAGTATGATTTCTGTGCTCCTTTTCGAATTAAACTATGCGGGTGAGTCTTGGGTTGTCGGGTGGGGGTACGTGATGGTCTGACCGGGAAGCGCCCTGTTTTTTTTTCCACTCTTTCGACGAAGCTGTTCGCTGCCCTCTGATTTTTTTGAGAGGTAGGGGGGTGAACCGTATTTCTTTCTTTCCTTTCGCTCTGTCCTTGTTTTGAGATTTGGTTTAGGTTCCTTCCGCGCAAGGGTACTTTTTTTGCATGATGACTGTGGCAGAGGCTTTACGCGCCTCGATTCCGTTCTTTTTTTTTCCTTCCCTAGGTGCCGAGAGTATGACCTTTTTTTCTTATGAAGGATCGATGTGGATGCGCGGGTTCTCCTGCCTTTCATCTTCAAAGGCCTTACTCGCCAAGCCTTTTGAACGTGTCCGATTGCATCCACGGAGGGATACTTGCGTTCGTCGGATTTTTTTTTTTTCCCCACCACGTGACCCCGGCCAGGAAGCCGCGTGACTAATCTTTTCGATTTGAGGGGATAACTTTTTGTTTTTTTTTTTTTTTTTTTGTGGGTTTTTTTCGTCCCTTCCATATCTTCGACGCCTTTGCCGAGTCTGGGCTCCCTTTTCCCCCAAACCTCCGTGGACTACGCGACTTCCTTCGATTGCCTGGCCCCGTCGTTGATTTCGCGATAGTATTACCTTTGGGTGCTTCCCGTAGTCGTCGTGATAGCGAGTGTGGACTTTGTCCCCCCCGGAAGGACTCTTTTTTGAGCCGGTGCAGGAATTCACTTGGTGAGACGTGCCTGCATCTTAATAGAGGTCCCCCTCTTTTCTTTTCCTCCTCTACGGGTTGTCTATTCTCCTTTTTGATTGGGGTTCGGTGAGCTTGCGGGAGAATAATATCATTGTCTCAGATTATCCCCCTCCTGTGGATTCTTTTGGCGATGGCGACGTATCTCCCGTGACGTGAATCTTGCACTGCAAGGCGTGTTTCCCCCTTTTTTCTGCTTCTTGTATGAGCGTTTCTTCCTTCCACTCACTCCCTAGTTGAGGCGGCCCGGTGAAGGGTCAGTCAACTCAGCTTCCCCCCTCTGGGTTTACGCGGCTGGCGTCGTCGTACAGGGCGGTCTACCGGGGGATCCCTGCCTTTTTCCCCCCTGGGAATGATCCTAGTGGTTTCTTTTTCCCCCCAACGTTCGGCGGAGAAGTGATGCCGGGTCTTTCTTGCCGATGTTGTTTGGAGAACGGAATCAAGTGAAGATTTCGGGAGAAGATTTCCATTTCTTTCCTCCCCTTGTTGTTGTTTTTTTCGTCCCCCCCCTTTTTTCCCCAAATCTTCCGTTATCATGATGGGCTCCCATCCCCTGCCTTGTGACCGCTTGACCTCCTTCAGCAACGAGTTTTTCCGGCTTTCGGACTCTTTTCTTTTTTCCCGCCTCGATTCCAAGTACTTACGGCCACTTTGTATAACCCCCCTTTATGTCCCCCCCGTAGGTTCCCCTCTTTCAAGGTATGATCTTTCGTACTTCCAAGACCAACGTATCACTTCCAATTACCCCCCCCCCCACTTCCTCCCTTTGTTTCTTCTCACAAATCGGCCGTGCAGGGCTCAGTAATGAGCCTGAGCTAGCGGGCCTTTCTCCAAGTGCCTCTTGCTGACAAATTCGCCTCTACTCTGCACTCCGAACCTATCAACATTCCGCCCTCCCCCTTTCAATTTTTTCCGACCACTATCGTGTCTCCATCATAAATCCTCCCGATGCCTCCCCCCCCCCCCCTTTTTTCTTCCCGCGACCTCAAACAAATTCCTTACTTTTTCCGGAGCACACGACTTCCTGAAAGCGCTATCACGACCCCCCTTCCTACCCCCCCTCGAAGACTCCCCATGCGTCAACTCCGACGTCGAAGGCAAAGAGTTTTCCGTTTCTTTGACCTTCCCTCTTTTTCTTCTTTGTCCATCGTCGGTCTTTCGTGTTGTTCGGTGCTCCATCCCAAGAATTGGATCCCTCCCTGTCGTTGCCAGGTTTTTTTCTTCCTGCCGCCCCGCACGCGGCTTCCCTTGCCTTTCTCTCGCCCATAATATACGAAGGAAATTCCCTCCCCGTGTCCTGTCGTCAAATTGCTGGTGAATGTCCTTTAAGGAGCGGCCCCTCGTCCTCTCTGACAGTCATGCACGTCGACTTCTCAGATCAATCCCCTTCCCCCTTTTTTAGTCCGCGCCGTCGACAGGGTCATTTCCTCCGGCTCCCCCAGTCGGCCACAACGTTCAACCCAGCAGGCGCCGCAATGCTCACACTCCAACGACCTCATATCCCAAACTCCCTTTTTTTTTTTTTTTGGCCGTTGGGGGGCCTAATCCCTGCGACTAAGTGACCCCCCCGAACTAGCGAACCCTCGCTGACCCCCGTTCCCCCCCCAGGCTTCGAAGACTCGTGTCTTCCCCTGTCCGCGGCCCGATGCGGGCCTTCCCCCCTTTCAATTTTTTTTTTTATTCTCAAGTGAGAACACCTGTCTAAGCTTGATTCTTCCCCCCTACACCCTCCCCCGTGCGAGATTGCTTCTTGTTCTTCCCTTTCTCGCTCCATCGTCTGACCAGCTCTTTGAGTTCTTTTCTTGCCTCTTGATTCGCCCCCCCCTTTACGACCTTGCAGGTTTTCCCCTTTTCCTTTTGGAGCATTGCTTATGAAATCGCTAAGAAATCTCTCTTCTTCTTTCCACTCTTCGCACTCGTATCTTAGCCCCTTCCACTTCCCCCCCTAATTTTGTTTTGAGAATGAGAACATTCACATTGCCCTTTTCAGATAGTGCAACAGATGAAAGAATTAAACCCCACCAAGACTTCTTTTCTGGGATCATATTCCTTCCTCCGGCGGCAGCTGAGGTTGCAGCCTCTCCCTTTCTGTACACCGCCTGGATTACAAATACCTAACCGTTTTTTTTTCGTTTTTTTGGTAGTCGTCTGCCTTGCAGAGAGCGGACCCAGCACCCTAGTAGGGCTTGTCTGGTTTACTGAATAAATAAGAGTATACTATGTGATCCCTTGGCGCACCTTGCGGTCGCTGTCTGCAACGGGCAGCTGCAGCAAAGTCCCTCTCATTGAGCCTTGACTTGTTGGAGTTCATTCTTTGGTTGGTTTGTGAGTCGTTGGCACGTAGTCTCTCTTTGAACCAAGTAGGTTAATCTCTGCCATGGAGTTTTTGAGATGAGGTCTTTTTCTAGGTTTTTTTTCTTTTTTTTTTTTTTGTTTTTTACTGCGAAGGTTACTTGCTTTTCTTCTTTGGCCGCGGTTCCGTGCCGGCTATTCGCAGAAGAAGCTGAGATAGCCTTTCTGCGTATTGATCATAGCATAAACCTCGACTGCAGCTGCGCGCTTCTTAATGGATCCTCCTGGCAGCGAGCCTTGGTGTCGATTAATCCCCTTTTGACTTAGTCCCGAGGCTGGCGCGGAAATCCCCCCCCCCTTTTTAACTTTTTTTTCCCTTCGCGTGCGGCGGCCTCGCGATTATGGCCCACTCTTTTTATTGGATCTCAAAATCCTGGCCTGCGCTTCCGACGGGCTCCTTGAGAGTCACCCTCAACAATTTCTTCGCCGGACTGCTTCTTCTGCCTTCGAGTTCTTCTCCTTTTTTCGATCTTCGACTTAGGGGGAATTAAAAAGTTTCGCTTTCTCTGTGCGACGCAAGACTCGCTGTTTCTTTTGCGCCGGCTTGAGCCGGCAATTGTTTGAGTTCTCGTCTTAAAACCTCTTTTTTTTCTCCTCGATTTTTATGGAATGGCGACGCGATCTTGTCTTCGGCCCCTCGTGCTGGTTCGGGGAGTGAGCGGGTCTGCCTTTATCTTTTCCTCCCTCTTTTTCGGGTGGTGGATTTCCTTTCGCTGGTCTGGCCTGTGACCTCCGACTGCCGTGACCTGTCTTAACACAGGTAGCGTAATGGATTTTTTAAAGGCGCCGGGCAAGCTGAGATTGATTCCATTACAACAAGAAGCATCTTGCTTGTGACTTTTTCTTCCATTTAAATGCGTTTGCTTCACAGATGTGATTGCTGGCCGTGTCCGTACTTTGATATTGCGGGCGCCTTTTCCCCCTGGTTTTTTTTCATTATCAGGGGGGCGGAAAAAACGTACGTGACCCTACTTTAATACCGTTTGTTGTGGAGCCCGGAAGTCCCCCCCCCCCCCCCCCCCCCCCACCCCCAGTTTCTCTTTTTTCGTCGAGATGGCATCTCTCTTTCCTCAAGTTTTTTTGCGAGAGATCGTCGCCGAAAAAATTTTTTTCTACACCCCCCTTAGGTCCCATCTCTCCGTTTTCGCCTTCTGTTTTCCGATGATCCTTCCAAAGGTCCCCTGCTTTTTTCTTTCTTTAAGGGAGACCGCCTAGAGCGCATACGACGCCAGCGCTTTTTTCAAACCCTTCTGCTTCCCTCAAACTATTTTCACTTTCCCCCCGCTCAAAAATGACCCGTACATAAATTACCACTTTCTTGTCTTTCGCCCTCAACACCAGCGTGCACGTCCTGTTAAGTCGGAGCTTCTATCCTTCTCCCACGCTGAAGAAAACCCCCCTTAATCAAGCTTCCCCCATCTCTTATTCTCAAGCGAAAGCTCCCCCTATACCCCGAGCAGAAAAGTGCCGATGAAGACAAGATCGGTTTTATACCCCTTTCGTTTTGACCGTGCACCGCTACGTTTTCACGCCTCCGCATCTCCGGACTCAGGCACTTTCCATCAGTCTTCTTCGCCAAGTTCACAAGCTCTACCTTCCTTCCCTACCTTTGCCTGCCCCCAAGTTTTTTTCCTCTCCACCACGCGGCAAAGCGCGCCCCCCCCTCCACTCCCCAAGAAGAAGTACGCGTCCACTTCCTTTTGCTATCAAGATTTAGCCCCCCGCCTGCGTTCTTCGTGGATGATTCTGTTTTTCCGGGAATTTGGATCCTCGGAAAAAGGAATCCTTACTCGTTCCTTTCTGGTTTCAAGTGGGGGGATTTTTTTCCTCAAAACGGCTCTCTCACGTGTATTCTCGGACCCTTTATCCGGCTCGTTTGGCCTTAAAAGTCTTCGGAAGTGCGTCCCCCGAATATCTTCTTACGTCAGGTTCGACTCTCTTTTTCCATCCTCCGGAGAACTGCTTTTCTCCGCGGCCGGCGCGGTCGCTCGCGGCAGCGACAAACGCGCCCACCCCCAACCTCTCATCACTCCTCCGGAAAATGCACCTTACGCCAAAGACTCTCACCCCCTCAATGGAAGCTCTACTCTTTTTTCTCCTGGCTCCGTGACACGACCCGCCCCTCACCCCGCATCGCCGCCCAAATTTCCACGGCGAACCTAGTCGAAGAAGAAGTCTGCCTCCTAAGTTTATTTTTTTTCCCTTGGGACAGCGCACCGCAGAACTCAAGTGTCTCCCCTCTTATTGATTCCCTCCAGACCTAAACTCAAAAATTTTTTTTTTTTTTTTGCCGCTGGGCAACTGGCCTCACCTCCCTGTCGTCCGACCCCAGATCCACACGGCTTGATTTTTGATGCCGGGAGTTTTTCCTCCCCACCCTGCAGCGTCCTCCACTTTTAGCGCTCGTATCCCTTGAATTTTTTTCTCTCTCTCCGATCTTCTGTTTTTTTTTCTTCTTTTCCTTTTATTGAGTGCTTTCTGTTTAATGCTTCCTCCCGCCGTGTGTTGCGAGGATACAATTACAGTGCAACGGCTCCGAGAACCAGACCCGCCTAAACCCCAATCAACAAGAAGATCCGCCCAAAGATCTTCATCCTTTTTTCCTCCTTCCTTGCTTGCGGCGCGGCGTTCAGGCCCTCTTATAGCCGCCATTCCCAATCCCCCCCGTGTGGATAGTGGTCGGCCTGACGTGAGCTCCTTCTTTTTGGCTGCCAAGCGCAATCTCGCAGCGTTTTTCTGGGTATTTCTGAAATTTCATAAGCGTAGACGAGGATTGTTCCCTTCGCACCCCTTTCTCTTTCGCCGGGAGCTCGCCGCCAGTTGCTTCATTCATTCTCGGAGCTGTCGCCAGTGGGAGGCATTGGGTCTAGGGTCCCCCCTTTTTTTTTTCCCGTTTAGTGCGCGAACTAATGGTTTAGTTTTATAGAGTTTCGTTGCGTAGCGTGCCATTTCGTAAGGGGTAACCTTCTTTTCTTTCGTGTGGCCCGCGGTCGTTCTGCTTAGGCGAGGAGACACGTCTCCTTTTCTGATTTTTCCTCTCTTTATTCCGGCAGTATGATCAGGAGCATAAACCCTCCGTGCAGGCTGGTTCGACGCACTGCTATTGCTTTTAACTTTCCTCTTTTTCTTGCAATTTTTCGCCATGCGAGAATCCGTTAGTCGTAGAGGCTTTGTGGAAATCCACCACTTTACCCCCCAGGAGGAAGTCGTGCTGCGGCCCGCGAATTCCTTTTCGACGTTTGGATCCCCCTTTTGCCGACTATGCATAATCCACAGCCTTTCACGTCCTTTGCTCTTTTGTCTCCAGTTGATCGTTTCCCCACTCAAGCCGCCGGCTCCTTATTGGGATTGTCCTTCCTGCTTTTTTTCTTTTCGATAGGACTTTAGGGGTCTAATTAGGTCTTTTTGCTTTGATTGGCTCCTGACGACTTTCTATGTGATGTTCCGTTTTCTTTTCCTTCAGGCTTCCTTTTTCTGTTTCCCCCAACACTGTTTAGCGCCTGCCCTTGGTTATGAATGGAGGTCACTTGTATTCATAGGGAACGTTTTGTTTTTCCCTTAGTCTTTTTCCCTTTTTTTTTTCTGGTTCGGGCTGCGCGGGAGAATAAAGGGCGACCCTTTAGTAGCCAGTTTGATTAATTAAGATTGGAGATGTTGCTCTCTATTTTATTTTTTTTCAATTCCTTGAAGATTGCCCTTCCCAGGGTCCTGTGTTAAAGCGCTGCAAGCGCCCCTTGTAATTGAGGTCTTTTTCATGTACCCCCTTTTCTTACTGAACCTTGATGCGTCGGTGAACGGGCGAGTTTGTTTTTCTGGCCGATCATTGAGCTAGAGTTTCAATTTTTCTCCTTCCCGTGCGTCACTTTTTTTACTGGCCGTCTGGCGAGAAACTTTAGTCCCGGCTGGAGTGCCGGATGTGGTTGAGCCCCTTCGTAATTTTCCTTTTGAAGATTTTTCGGAGACGATGGTATCCTTTAACTCCTTGTTTTTCTGAGAGCTTCCCCTCGTAGAAGTCCCAAAACCCCTGTTCTTCCTCACAATCCGGACCTTTCACCCAGCCTGTCTTCCGCGTTTTTTTCCTCCCGTTTCGGGGTTCAGGACGCGGGCGGCAAGTGATGCGAAGTACTGTCCGTGCCAGACCGCTTGCCTCCCTTCCCAATTTTTTACCCCGTTCCGGCCTCCCCCCTATTTAAGTTAAGTAAAGCTCTTGCTTTCCCCCCCTCCCACGCATCAATTACATCGCCAGATTGAGCCAATCCAGTCGTTCAGGGGCACAGAAGTGAAGGTTTACCTCGGATATATCGGCGCCCTCGCCCATGTACTCATCCCCCCCTTACCCATTTTTTTGCCTTCCCCAGATTCGCCCATCTTATTCTCCCGGCTAATCCCTCTTCCAACCCTCTTCCCAACCCCGTGCCGATGTCACCCCTTCCCCTTTTCACTTCCTCGAGGTGTCATGATGAAGAGATAAGTTTTCGATCTCCCCCCCGGTGACTTTCGCTAGCCGGCTCCGGCTGCAGCCACTCCTCTTCTTTCAGCTCCCCAACGAGCTCTACTTCAGCCCCGAAGTCCGCTTCTCTCCCGAAAGGAAAATCCCATCTTTTTTTCCGTCAAGCCACCAAAAAGCACGTTCGAAGTTTTTTTTTTTAGTTTGCAGTCTCTTGGACCCTTTTTGTTCTTTGCAAAGGGCGTCGAATCTTGGTTCTCGAGGAGGCGCCCGCCAGAATTGGCCCTCCGTCGAAAAAGATCTCTCGCACCTCCGTTCATGGCGTGTTTCCCTGTTTCTGTTTCCCGTACGAAGTGCCCGCCCGTTTCCTCTTGGCCTTAAGTGCGCATAAGAAGGCGCGGCCCCCCCCTCCTAATTAGTTTTTGTTATGCGTGATCAATATCCGGCGACGGGCTTTTTCTTTTTCGCCCGCCGTCCTCCTCAGTGCGTACCAATCTCATCACTTAGGTACCCTTAGCCCTTCCCCTCCTTCTTTCTCATTCAAAAACGCAGCTTGCGCACCGAATACGTGACCCCCCATTTCCCCCCCCAGCTCTCCCCCTGTTCCTCCCCTTATACAGGGAAGTATAGTCTGAATCCGCACCTTTAGGAAAGATGAAAGGGCTTCACCTTCGAACTCTTTTATGCTCACTTGAGCAAAGATAGTTTACGTCTGAAAAAACTCCCTCTTCGCTCTGAGGCTGCTCCGCTTTTTCCCCTCCCCATAGTCCGACCACTTATCAACAGGGGCTTCTTTGATTGGAATGCCTCGCGTGTTCCTAAGTGTGCCCAAGACTACCTCAGCGCGCCTTTGTGTTCACTAATTGATTATGAAATCCCCCTCCTCTTCTTTTCTTTTCTTTTCAGCTGCAGCCCACGTTCTTTTCCTTTTAATTTGTTATCTCTCTTTTTTTCCTTCCTTCCTTTCCTTTGTGATTGTTGTCTCTTTCCCCTTTTTCCCTCTGTCCAGATATTTTGATGCAGCCTGAAAGAATAAACTCCAACCAAGAAGATCGTCGGATTTATTAGCCTTTAATAAGCCATCATGCCACCGTTTTCCCCCCGCTGTTTTTCCTTCCTTTTCTTTTCTGGCGACACTGGCCTTACCCCAATTTGATTGGTCGGACCGAGTGAGAGACACTTTGCCCTCTATTAGATTTGCAACTCTTTTTTCTTGGGTACTTGTCTGCTACTGATCATAAAGACGAGTTTTTTTCACTTTGACCATTCTGAGGTTGCGCTTGTCTGCCCCCGTCAGCTGTCCCCTTTTTTTTCCCGGTCTTCCTTTCTTTTCCCTCCTCCTCTCTCCTTGGTTGGGCTTCGACTTTTTCGGCGAGTTCGTTGTCCAGTTTTCCTTTCTTTCTTTTCCATTCCCGTAGTAGGTGAAGCGGCATTGCGTTTTTGAGATGAGTAGTGTTTCGGTGCTTGGTACATTCGTGATGATGAGTTTTGGCTCCTTGACCCTGCCGGCGATGCCTCCGCGATTCCTCTGTTTGATCGTCCCCCAGTCGTTGCCGTGAGACCCTAACCCCCTTCTCCGTGTCTGACTTTCTTAGATTTTTTTTCTTTTTTTTCCTGCTTCATGGCTTCCTTCAGGCCCCCTCTTCTTTTCAATTTGTGCCACGCCAGTCCTTTTTGACCATTTTCGTCGAGAGGAGGCGCGGTGGATCCCCCCAGGGAAACCGGCCCTGACTCCTCTTTGGAGGCATAGCTCTTTCCGAAGTCTTTCCTTTCTGGCGGCCGAAGACATCATCACGATCCGCTATGCCCTTCCCAGCCAACCCTTTTGGTTTCATTTTTCTTCGCTTTCGGCTTTGCCTCTATGTTTTCTTTAGTTGCGTCAAGGGAGGGAGACGTGCCTGATTGTGTTTTTTTCGTTCTTTACTTCGATGTGCTGCTGGACGAGTGCGTTCTGTGCAGGATCCCTTTTGTAAAACGTGGTCTCTCAATCGTCTTCCGATCTTGGTCTCATGAATGGCTCGCTGGCGAAGGGATGGAGGTTTCTTGGAGCTGAGCGTGATTATACTTCTTTCGCCTTGTTCGCCGATTTTGCCGGTGGGGTCCCTATTTTGCGCTTTCCTCCTATCTCGCCTGAGTGATTTCAGTCCTTTCCCCTTGCACTCCTGGATGTGTTCACTTTGGTCAAGCTTTCTTAATTGCTTAGCGTGGCGTCATTTTTTCCCCCACCGAATCCCGAAATGATGCGGCGGTGAAAGAAGATTTTTTTCACATCTTGGAAATCTGTGGCCGTAGTAGTACTTGCTTTTCTTTCCACAGCGTCCTTTTTTTCCACGCTGGCTCATTCCCGGTTGTGCGGGACCCCTTTTTTTTTTTTCTTCCCGTGAGCATGCGGCCGTGCCGCTGTTGTGGCGGGAAGTCATCCGGGACAGCTTCGAGACGACTTGATCTACTCCGTGTTGTTGAGAAGCACTTCTGCACAATATCTAACTGTTCCTCTTTTTTCCACATGGCACGGCCAGCCTGACGTTTCCCTCCCTTCCGTGCCCCCCGATGAGTCCCATTCCCTGCCTCTGCGGCAATCTGCCCCCCTCTCGCAATTACGACGGCCGCAAGCCGCTTTTTCCCTTTTCCCTACTTACCGTTCCCTGCCGCATCATTTCACGTTCCCTCTCTTACCCGCCGACAGATCATCAATTGACCCCTCAGCTGCCCTTGTCCTTTTTCCACCCCAGGCCGTGCAGTGCCGCATTTTTCCGCCTCTCACGCCGCAGCGCCCCATCGCCACGCTTCTTCTCTTCAACTATTTCCCAAAGCGTCGCCAATATATTATTTCCCCTTCACGACTCCATCCAATCGCATAGACTCCCCTCCGTTTTGTATGTTCGTCTCCATATAAAATCCTCGCTTGTGCCCCTCGTTTTCACCCGCTCCCCTGCCACAAAGGAATTCCTTCTCTATTTTCCCTCAGTTCATACATCGAAGTCGTCTCTCCAGCCCCCATCCGTCCTCCCCTTTGAACTGACCCCCCTTTTTTCTTTTGTCCACCTCGCGGCACATGCCGCTTCCGAATAAGTCAGTCCGGCTGTTTTTTTTGTTTTGCCCGTTTGTATCAAATTCCCTTTCACATTCGTAGACTTTTGGATGCTTGTCTTCTTCCATCACCAAGGCTTTTATCCCCCTTCCGCCAAACATCGTCTCCGAAGCAAGAGCTTCCCCTGTTTTTTCCTCCGCGCATCCTCACGCGGCAATGACCCTGGTTTTTAAAAATTGAGGCTCTCCATGTAAGGCAAGTCTCCTTCGAGAAGCGCTCCTCCGACCCCATGTTCTCTGCCTGATCAATACTCCGGCCTATGTTTTTTTTTTCCTCGTTTCTTCGCGGTTCGCCCCCTTCCGGGGGCCCCCGTTCCAGAGCGGTACCGACCTCAGGATCGCCTTTCCAAACCGCAAGGATGACCCCCCGCTCTACCAGGCTTTTTCCCTAGATAACGTGCCCCAACGATCTGACAATTTTCACCCGGTCCTCCCACGGCGAACCCCGGCTCCTTTAAGTTCTCCCTCCATCTACCATCCTGGCCTGCTTTTAGGTTTACCGCCTGAAGTTTTAATGAACCCTTGAGAAGATCGTCTCTTTCCTTCTTTCCCCTTTTTTCCCCCCTAATACCCAAAAGCTGCGATTAGGTTTTTTCCAACGGCTCTTAATCCCCATAGTCGACCACAAGACTCCCCCGTTTTCCTTTTTTTGTTCTCCACGATCGTGTGCCAACCGCCAGCTCCGGGGAGCAAATGAACTTGCTTCTGTCCCTCGCTAACCTTCTCTTTGTTTGAGTTTTTTCTTTCAGGCTGCAGACTGAGCAGTTCCCCTCTCCTTCATCCCCCCTATTTTTTTGATCCCTTAAGCAACCGCTGTAGACCTTGTTGCAGCTCAAGAAAACCAACCAACCCAGAAGATCGAAAAGAGAGGTCATTTTTTTTTCTTTTTTTTTCCCCCCCTATTCACCCGGCGGCGCTGGTGTTGCAGCCTTTTCGCTTGATCCAATCTCCCCCCGCTTTGTCTCTTGGTTTCCGACTTTCTCTACGGCGCAATTTCGCCCTCCCTCTCCTTTTTGATTACATCCCGTAGAAGAGCTGTGTCTTCCCCTTTTCCATTACCCTTTTTTTTTTCTGTCTGCGGGCAGCTGTCATTCCAGTCTTCCGCGTCTGGTTTTTTTTACTGGTGGCTTTCCATAGTTCCGTCGTGCGCGTCTCCGGTTAGCGTTTTTTTATGAGGTCGGTTGGAGTAGGTGAGCATTCAGGCAGAAGTTTCCCTGACTTTCTTTTCGCGGCGATGCCGGCGAGGCCCGCCCGACATCCAGGTCGGCCGGAGTATTGATGGAGAACCTCCCTCGTTTTTGATCTGCGGGGCGCTCCTTCTTCCCTTTCCCCAGCGATTGCCAGCCTTTTTGTAAAGAAATTGTACCTCTTATCAATTTTCCTCCCTTCGTTTAGGGATGTCTTTAAATCACCACGGGAACCGGCCGGACTCCCTCTTTTGTTCATTTCGCTACTCCTTTTTAGACGGATTCTTACTGTCTCTCGGAAATCATCCACTTGACTTTCGTCATCCCCCTTTGGCCCGCGCTCTCACGGGCTAAATCTTTGATACCTTCAACGAACCCTTTCTTTCCTACGGACTTCTTCTTGTGCTTGACTCGAAGCTTTCGATAGGCTTTTTCTTCAACGTGCGGTCTCCTTTTGGCGGCGGAGGACGACTCCCCTTCCCTATGTTTGGCCCTTTCCTTACCTTTTTGCGATCGAGTGTCAAAACTGGTCTCCTCCTTCTTTTTTTCTTTACTTGATTGAGACGCCGATCTTGTCCCGCACGGGTTTCGCTATTGAGGAGGGTTCGGGAGCTGCGAGGGACTCTTCGATTTTCCCCTGTTCGCCGGTGGATTCCTTCTTTGTTCCCTGATTCGCGAGTGAAGCTCGCGACTCAGTGAAAGGCTTTCACAGTCCCATGTTTTTTTTTTCCCCTTCTGGCATTTGCGATTGTATTGATGAGAGTGTGCGGTCCCTTTATTCGTTCCCTCTTTCTTCGGCCTTTTTTTTAACGGGTGAAAGCCGTTTGAATCAAAAGAGGGACCAATCGGTTTAGTTTCTTTTTCGTCTGCGACAGCGTCTGAATTCCTTTTTGTTCCTTCACACCTCGGCGGAAATGATTTTCTTTTCCCCCTTGTTGTTTGTTGGATTACGGAAGGTTGATCCTTACTTCCTAGTACATAT
>Ga0179593_1421117_pt1 | contig 14886 bp, 28 predicted proteins | sample CZODoug2_1_08_16_FD_185931 | JGI IMG/M metagenome (GOLD analysis project Ga0179593, IMG submission 185931) | Vadose zone soil fungal communities from Angelo Coast Range Reserve, California, USA - CZODoug2_1_08_16fungal (PacBio error correction) | ecosystem: Environmental > Terrestrial > Soil >... | reverse complement strand
CACCAAACCCCCCTTAATCCGTTACTTTTTTCTCTTCCCAATGAATAAACGCCCTTTCGATCCCCCCCTCCGGCCTGTGCTCGTTGGCCGTTCCCCCCTCATCCTTGTTTTTCTTTCGTCAGGTGTCGCCCCGTCCCTTTCTTCCCTTCGACGGTTACCCAAGGGCAAATTGTTCCCCCCCCTGCTCTTGTCCCTCTTTTTCGCGCCTGACAGACCCACGGACCACAACATTCCGCCCGCTCCTTCTCCCCCTCGGCCCCGTTCGGGCACTACTCTGTTCCTATTACTTCTTTCTCACCGTTGGACATTCAAAATCCTCCCCAATTCTTATTCCCCCTGATCTTCCTCTCCCCCCTTTTTCCAGCCACAGCCCCTGGACGCTTTCCCGCCTCCTCTCCCCCTGAACCTCAACGCAAATCGTCAAGTCCTCCGTCCTTCTTGCCTTTCCCGTCTCTTCCTTCGGGGTTTATATATATTTTTGAATACTTCTTGCCCCCTCTTAAGCCACACCTTATTACCCCTTGCAAGCGCATAACGGCTTTTTTTCGATCTCGCGAATTGGTGATTTTCCTTTTTTTCCAGTTTCCCCTAACCTGTTTTTCTCTTTGGCGAGCAAACAGCGTTGCTCCTTGGTCCTCAGTAGTGGTTTTTCTTTCTTCCATTGTTACCCCTCTTCGTTTCTTCCAGCAGGGAAGACGTTCTTTTTCCCGTCTTGTTTTAGATGCTCCGGCGTCGTCCAATGTGGTATTCACCCGGCACCCCATACTCCCTTTACTCTCGTTCGTCCTGAAACACTTCTTACCCGCCCCTCCTTTTTCCCCGTGGGTGACCCCCTTCCTCCGCGCTTAGTCTCCACTTCCTCTCTGCAAGACTCTCTCGTTCCCCCCCCAACCTCCCGGATGTTTGTTGAAGTCCCCGTTTTAGCTGCTTCGCTTGCGATCCTGCGAAAACCCAGCGGATCCGTTTTCTTTTTACTTCCCCGGTGCGCCAACCCCCGCCACCCTCCTTAAACCTTCTGTTGACTTCGGTCCTCCTACTGATCGGACCTCTATTCCAGGCCGCAGTGGCTCCCCAGAGAGTAGTTACAAGCAACTCAAAACAGACTTTTTTCTGTCGTTCTCTCCTTCTACTGAAGTCCCCTTTTTGTCCGCTGTTTTCCAGTTTTTTTTGTGGTCTCCTGTCTAGTTCATTTTTGCATACTTCCGCGCTCTCGTCTTTCTCATCCCCACGGGCACCTTTTTTTCTCACTCACATGGACCTCCCACACACAAACTGCGATTTCACCTTTGAATTGCCGATCCCCCTTGATTTCCGCCTTGCTTTTGCCGAGATTTTTTTAGTCGATTTGTTCCCCGATATCCTCACTGACCGGACCCAACCGGATTGCTTTTTATCTCCCTCTTCTCCTTGATATGTACCATCTCTCCCTTTCTCGATCTCCTCCTTTCTTCCAATACACATTAATCTCCCCTTTCCGATGCGGAAACCCGTTACTGTTCTTTATATTCGCCTCGTGGAACACACCCGGTCCTCCCCTTTTTTTTTTCTCTCATACTCTCTTCGTTGCTTGCACCCTCCTTTCTTTTAGCTCTTCGAGTTCACAAAAGTTTTCCTCCTTTTCCGTTCCATTCGATTTCTATCGCCCTGTCTTGTGTAGACGGAAAAAGAGAAGAATGCAGGGTCGGTGAAACCCGGTTGAAGCAAATAGCGGGACGCTGCGTCCTTCCTCGATGCAACATGAGAAGAGAACCGGGATAGACGCGCCCAGACCGCAACCCTGGTAACCCGCACACCCTTTCGCGTCTACAGTGTCCGCATCCGCCTTTCCTCCCCCCTCTAGTATCTCCCCCCCGCCTCAGTCTGCCTCCCGTTTGGGTGATATTAGCCCGCGTCGCATTTATGCTATCCTCCTCGCAAAAACACGCCGTGGAATAGCATTCAAACCTTCCTCCCCCTCCCCCCTTTGTTTTTTCTTTCCTCCTCTCCCTTTTTTCTTTTCTCCCCCTTTTCTTTTTTTTCTTTTTTTCTATTGTTTTTTCCCTTTTTTCTTTTTTCTTTCTTTTGAACTTTTTTTATTGTTACCAAACATGTGAGATTTTTTTGTGTGCTTTCCCTTTCCCCCCACTCCTCTTCACCTTCCACAAACCGGTTCCCAATTCCCCACTACGAGGCAGGACACCCCCCCCTAGCCTATTCGTACCCCTCCACCTTTGATGCGCTAACACACCCTCATCTGGTTTCTTCTTTTTTTTTTCTCCCTCTCCCCAGCGCAAGGTTCCCGCCATTCGCCCCGTTCCATCACCATCCCCCGGGATTAATAGGCAGAAACACGATTCTCTCCTCTCCGCTTTCCCTCGTTCCACTTCTTTTCCGCGTCATGAGCTGCTGCGACCTGAAACTAGCCTTTTTCCCCCTCCTTCCCTTTCTGTCTTCTCGGTCTCCCCTGAGCGGCCACCTTTTCCCCCCCTCCCCCCCCCTCAATTTTCCCCCCCCTTACAGCTCTCAACTGGTTTTTTCTAGTTTGATTCCTCTCGTTCCAACCGCTTCCACCCTGCCCCGCCTTCCGTCCTCTGCAAAATATTATTTCCCTTCTCACGGCTGGAGAGTGCGCAACGCCCCTCCCTTTCTCTTTTCTCAAGATCCTACACGATTTCCCCCCCTCCTTGATGCGTCCCCTTACACGCCATGGAAACTTCTTCCCTTTGTTGCCCGTGTCCTTGCTTACCTTTGCGCGACCTTTCAATGACTTTTCCGCCTTCCATGGAGGAGGCCCGATTTTCTTCTTCCCCCCTGCTGACCCCCCTTTCTCCTTTTCCTCCTGTTGTTGAGACGAGATCCTGCAGTGTAAGGATACCCCCCCCCCTTTCCAGCTCTCGCCTTGAGAATTTGCGCGCTCCCACAGAGCCCTTTTCCCCGTCTTTTCGAAACCTGTAACAGTGTTTTCATCTTCAGTCTTCCCCCATTGGGAATTTCTTGCCCTATTGTTGTTTTGGCCCGCTTTTTTTTCACCGTTCCTTTTCGCGAACATGTTGAGTGGTTTCGTAAGTCTGAAGGCATTATTTCCTCCCCCTGAATGTTTCCTCTTAGTCCAAAACCCGGACGGTTCGTTTCAAATTCTCGTGAAATTAAGAAGTACGGACTCAGTTTCTCCACCCCTTACCTGACTTGCGCGATTGATTTATGGATTTTCTTTGATGGTATCTTGTGGAAGGGGTTCCCAGTCCCGTCCCCTTTCCACCCCCCAAACATTTTAAGGACGCGGTGCCTTCCTTCCCTCGTTCATCATCCTCCATAAGTATCCAAGCTCAGGTCCCCCTATCCATCGCTTGGAAGGAAGGGAGTCCTTTCTTTTTTATGCACGCCCCCTACGTTTTTGAATCTCCCGGCTCGGTGAGCAATGCTACTCTTTCCCCCCTGGACCAGCGTTATCATTGCCCACCCAAACCTCTATACTCCCATTCAAACCGTCATTTTCTGCTTTCCCCGTTGCTATGCTCTCTTTTTTTTGGATCTTTGACCCCCTCCATGTCGAGGTCTAACTGGATCTCCATGACTTCTACTTCCTATTAGGCCCCCGGAGTGGATTTTTCTTCTGTTTTAATCTGTGAGAAGTTGGTTTGCCCTTCTTTTTCTACGACGTGCCTTTTCCGCTCGTTTTGAGGCGTGTCTTCTCTGCCCCCTTCTCTCCTCTATGAATGCCGGCCCACGCTCCAAGTGTTTACCCCTCCACAAACCCTTTTACCGGAGTGACCCTTCATATTTGGAGTACACTTTTGGCCCCCTATGCCCCCGTCCCTTTCTCTTCCATACCCCACTCTGTTTCCACCCCCTCAGTAATTTTTCGCTTGCTGCGACCCCCCCCTCTTCTTCCCTACTTTTCGAATCCTCCAACCTCCCGAAGCCGTGACCTATCACTGGTTGCGGACCCCTGGTTTCCTGTTTTTTTTCTTCACCATCATGCATCCACTTCCCTTTCCCGACCTGACCTTCTTACCTCCTGTCAATCCTTCTTCCCCCCCGTATTACATAGCACTCTCTAGCTCTGACCGTCACCTCTTGTTTACGATCCTGCTTCTTCCTGCAAATTGTCTTGTGGTGGGTTATATCTTTTACCCCCCCAGCCTCCTTACCTCACCACATTCAGAACCCCTCTCCTTTGCAATATGCAGGTAACAGCGGTTGGTGACACTCGCGTTTTTTCCCCGGTGGGGGGTGTCGCAAAATTCCCCCCCTTTCAATGACTCCCCCTTCACCCCACGATCCTTGCTCTGAATGCAAAAGCCCCTCCCCTATCACCCTCCATTTATAAAATTTTGACCCACTTTCCCCAGCCATGAAAATCATTCCCCCCTCGTCTTAGCCTGATCACAACAAACGACATGTTTCCTCCTTCATTGGCCTGCTTATTATACACTCTTATGTCTCTCCTTACCCCATCGCTCAACGAGTCCTTAATTTTTTCCAGTTGATAATAATTTCCGAATCCCTTCTCGAAACCCTCTGCTTTGTTCAGATTCTGGAGGGGTTTTTCAGCACTCTTTTCCAACTGACTGAATCTGGGGTATCCCAGACCCTTGTGATCAGCCCAAACTCCCATTCCCTTTCCCCCCGTATGCCTGGCCCAAACGATCCGTGTCTGTGCATTTTTTCCCCCCTGTTTGCATTCAATGCCATCGCTTTCTTTTACCCTTTGCCAAATTTCTGTTATGCAATCCCTCTACTCCGGTTTACTTCTTTTCGTCTCCAGGTGAGACTTCTCCCCACATTCCGGTCATCTCCTCCTCCTTCTTCTTCACGGCGCACTCCCAGGCATTTTCTGTACTCCCAAATGCGCTAAATTTCCCTCCCGTACAACATTAGGGTCTTTTTGCTCTCTTGAGCGACCCCTTAAGCTGCCTGGTGTCCCCCCTTACGTTTTGACAATACATGAATATCGACATCAACCTCCTTCCTCGCTTTATAGCGACCGCTTTTAGGCGAATGTTTCCCAATGTCCTGGAACATTTGTCTTTACCCATGTCGCTCCCACTCCTCCTTTTTTTGAGAGATCCAACAATGTTAACTGAACCCCCCAGCCTTCTATTCTTGTTACCTCTGTCAGCAGGATCGCTGTGTTGGGGTTTTTGCTGTACAACACGGTTGCTCACCAAGTTGTTCCTTTCTTTGCCCTAAACCAGCGGCTGGATCTCGTTTTTTTTCCCCTTCCCAGTCCTTGTCACCCCCATTAACTCCCAGTCCGTTACCGTGGTTAGTTTCTTTTCTTTTTCTCTTGACATGTGACGTCTTTTCAATTTTCCGGAAAAACCCCGCCACATTGACTCCGGTTTTCCCTACACACAACGACAAGGGGTGCAAAACCTCCTTGCGCGATTTAGACCTCTCCTTTCCTTTCTCCTCCACAACTTTCCTTTCTTTGGTGACGCACCCTCTTCCAGCCGGACCGTTGTCGCTTACCATAATTTTTCTGGAGTTCCTCTTCCCCCCATAACCCCTGATTTCCCTTGTTTTTTCCCTTGCAAGTTCGCCAAAAACACCAGCAAATCCATTGGATTCTTCTGTGGTAAGAACCTAATCTGGTACCATTCCCATAGTCCCGGACGGTAGCTAGGGTGAGACTTCCCCCTTGCTAGTGAGAGTATCCTCTCAAACCCACCCTGTCGCCACAGCTGCGTTGTTGATTCCCGGCGGATGCCAGAATTATGTCTTCTCCTGTCTTTTTCAGTTTTTTCGTATGTGTTCTACTTCTTTGCAGCTTTCTTCAGACCTGGTTTCCCTTTTGCTCGATCATTTATTTGTGGCTTCTTTTTTTGCCGAAACCGACCCCTTCTCTCCCCCTCCCCTATGGCTACTCCCACTAACATGCTTGACGCTTATTTCCTCGGATCTGGGTTAGTCACTGACGAGCACCCTCGTCCTTTTTTTTCCCCCCCCTATTTCCTCCCCGGAAAGAACTTTCCTCCCCTCCCGAGAAAAGCTCTAAACTCTATAGGATTCTAGATTTGTCTCAGTGTTTTCTCCCCACATTACACCAGTCAATCTCGTGAAGTTCCCCCTCCCCTTTTTCGCAATTTCTTTATTCTCTCCTGGATGACAACTTCCTTGTTTCCACACCGGCCCAGAAACACGTTCTTCCGTCTTCCCCCCCTTTTCCCTTCCCTCTTCTCGCCCCTCCCTAACACCGCGCTTCGAGAGTTTCCCCACACCCTGTCTTTTTGTTGGCTCCGACCCCCCCCCTTCGCCCAGGGCCAACCGGCTCTCCCTCCAGGACCCCAAGGGTTTCCTTTTTTTCTTTTCCCCTGGGACTGCACTTGTAAATGCCCTTTTTCTATGTTATGAAACACGTCTTATGACAACCCCTCGCTCGCTCCCCCCCGTCCGTTTCCCGCCTTGTTTCTTCGCCACCCCCCGGAACCAAACCTACCCCGGCCAGTAATACCCTTTTTTAAGGACATTCTCGGTTCCCTTTCACCCTTCTGCTTACGCCTGCCCTCCCCCCCCTCCCCGCTTCTTCCTCCAGTTGATCACCCCTCTTCACTCTTGGTTACTTTTTGTTGCTCCCCAACCCAAGCAAGGTTCCAGCCCTTTTTCTACCACGGAAAAACCGTTAACGGCAAGCTTCTTCCGCGCAAAGCTGTCCCTCCTTTCGCTTCCCCCTGAGCCTTGTCAGCCTTTCACCCTCCCACTAGAATCCCTGCCCGATTTGGTGCCTGTTTCCGTTCAGGCACCTATAGACCCCTTTTTTCATTCCTTTCCAACTCCCGTCGCGAAAGCTTAACCGTTTGCCTTTCTCCCCCTGATTTCAATGGCTTCAACCGTTTTCAACACTCTCACAACAAATATTCTCCTCTCCCCTCTTGCGATTCATCCTTTTCATACCACTATCGCCGTCCCACCGGCTCCCCACTGTCAAACAACTGACGTCGATGCGCATTTTGCCTTCTTCGAGAACTCCCCTTCCCTCCTTTTCCATGAGATGGACAGGAGGCGTGATGTTTTGAACTCCTAAGATACCTCTTTTCTCCTCTCCCCTTTGAGAGTCTGCACCGTTTTTTCTTTCAGGATGTCAACCCCATTTCCTTCCACCCCCCGACCCTTTTTGCAATGCGAATGGCGTCTGGTCCTTTACTGATTATTAGTTCTTCCCGGACCAACGTTTTCAGGCTTTTTTTCCGGGTAAATCAGCCCCCCTTCCTTGCTTCGGCCGTGCGTGGAACCCGCCGAACAGGTCTTTCTCCCTTCCCCGCACCAGTAACGGGGCAGGTATTCTGGAATCTTTTTTTTTTTTCTAACAGGGTTCTTTTCGGGACTCCCCAGCAGGGACTCCTCTTATCTCAGGCGAATTTTGTATACTTTGTTCACGGGGATCTCCCACCTCGTGGTGGCCTCCCTTCCCACCACACAAAAGACGCGGTGATGGGCGTTTCTCACCAGTGACTTCCCTCTCAAGGCTCTTTCCCCGTATGCCGTTTCAGCTCTCCTCTTTTTGGTCCCCCTCACATATCTCTTCTCAGGACATACCCCGGTACGGGATTTTTTTTTTCGACCTAAGTGCTGGGACCTTTGTTCCCCACCGGTCCTCCTTTTCACCCACCACGCATCCCCCACCCTCTACTATTTTTCACCCCTATCTTACTCCGGTCTTTGACTTTGTAGTTCGAATGCGCGTTTTCATGACCCTTCTTTTCGAGGTTTCTGACATTCTTCATGTTGTTACACTGGAGCATTGAGGCCCCCTGCACCTCTTTATCTCCACTCTTTTCGAGCAGTCCCTTCAGGCTCCTTTAGGGATTTAACCCCTCGACAGTAATCGTCCCCATGTTATTTCCCCTGCATTAGTTGCGACGTGCATCCGGTGAGCCACATGTCTCTCTCCTCAGTTGATTTGAATTTGCCAAAACGCGCCAATCTCCCCTCTGGAGGAAGCCTATGGGCTCCTCCCTTTGAACCCAATATATTGAGTTTGAATCCCTGTTTCCCGCACTTCTTGTTACTACGGCTCCCATTTCAGTTCTCACGTCCCTCCCGCCTAGATATGTGTTGCCTTTTTCCGTGCCTTTCCCATAAAATGGATCACGAGCCCATATCCCTCCCTCCTTCTCTGCGAACCTCTTCCTTTTTTCGTTCCCCACCCTCCGGAGTTGAGTTATACTTTTTAAAACCGCCACCTAGAGTGCGGACCCATATCTATTTTGGTGCAATAGCAGCTATAGCGGGTGGGGTAACAGCCCTTCCTCTTCCTCTTCCGGTTTCTCAAAATGCCGTTTTTGCTCCCTACCTTCCTTAACGGTGGGTCCTCCCCCCCCATAACCAGCACCAAAAACAACACTCTTTTAACCTCATCAACACCCCACATATTCCACGACTCGTTTTCACGTTTTGCATATCCAACCCCTCCTTCTCGTTCCTTCATTGGAGGTCACATCAAGCTGGATGTCGATTTTCCACCCGCGGAACCAACCCCCCCCCCCTAGACTTTATTTTTACGACACGTCCTCCGACTCCCCCCTGTTCTTAGATCTGGCGGTTTTGTTCCCTCCCCTTACTGCAAGACACAAAGACTTCGAATCCGGTTTTCCACACTCCCAACAGATCCTTCGATCATTCGACCCTGATTCTTTTTTCTCGCTTTGCGGGATGTCACAACGAATTTCCTTTTCTTCCCGGTTGATTGACCCCCATGTTTTTCCCCCCCCTTTACCCTTTTTTTCCTTCCTTCTGACCATCGCCCGGTTACTGCATAACGGGCAATTGTCAGCCCCGTATTCATGGTGATATTTTTATTTTCTTAGTTCCTTTGACTAACCCATTGACATGTCCCTTTTGCGCCCACGCAGCCTCCTTTTTCCCCTTGGTAGACAACTTCCTATTTCCCCCCTCTGGTCAGCATTCGTCCCCTCTTTTTTATTCCTATTGCCCATCACCCTTCACCCCCAATTATTTCCGCGCCGCGTCGCCTCCAACTTCCCTTTCTGTGAAGCCCACCCCGTCTTTTCGACGAAAAATGAACCTCCCCCTTTTCCCCCCCATAATCGGTCAGCTCCCCTTGCATAAGTAATGTCTGAGTATTCCACTCAAACTCTGGTCTCCCCCCCTCCTCTTTCTCCGTTGTTGACGAGAGTACTTTCCCCATGAACGAACGGCGACATAACTTGTCTTTCCTTTGACTTCCGAGTTGCTGATTGTGTCGTACCCACCGTCAACGGTTTGTTCCTTTTCTAGCACACAAGCGCGGCACGCGCGTTCCCCCCCTCTTTTTCTTTTCCCCACTTGTAGGGGGCAATGCACCTTTTTGTACGCAATATTTGGTATCCTCCTTACGATAGTTCTCGCGTTTGGTACCGAGTGCGCCGCCCCCCAGTTCCTTCTTTACCCGTCTTCTCGTTCCTCCCCCCCCAACCCTATAAAATTGAAGCCTTTGTTTCTCTCCTCTGTACCCTTTCCTCTTTCCCTTAGGTGGAGGAAAACCGACGGTGGCTATCGCACGCAACATGCGGAAAAACCGTTCCTTGATTCTTTTCCCCCACTTTTAACAGTTCCCTCTGTTTTTAGTGTTTTCTTTCTCCTAAGACGTTGCTTTCTCCTTTGACATCCATCCCCATAGTCAGGCGTGGTCTTGCAGTTGTCCCCCCACAAACCTTCCAGATCGGAACATCCGTTTTTCTCCCCGTATTCTTTATATTCATTTCAATAGTTACTTAGACATTTGCCTTTACCTCCCCCCTTCGTTAGTCGTTCACGCCACACTATTCCGCTGCCCGCGGTGGGTTACCCTACTGAAGTTCTCTATGGGTTTTGTGTTATGCTGCTCTCCTTGCGCTTATAGTTCGCCTTTTTTCCTTTCCCTCCTTTTTGGGTTTCCCACAGGAGCATTTAACTTTCCCCCTTTCCCTCCCTTACCACCATTTTCCCCAACCCTCTTTGAGTGTTCAGCCAAACCACCGGATTGTATGCCTCGATTAGCACCATACGGATATGGGCTACGCAATGATTATTCCCTTTTTAGCAGATTTTACCCCCCCCCCTTTCTACACAATTCACCTATTTTCTGAACATCTCACTCCCTTCCCAGAGGACGTGAAATTCCTCTCTGCTTCCGATTCCCTTGTTAATACCATTTACAGCAAGTTGTCCCTCACCCTGTTATAAAATTTTTCCTTTTCTTGAGCTGACACCCTTTATTGACTTTGCCGTCCCCCGCGCGACCACCTGGTTTACTCCTTCTTCGCAACATCCAGCGTTTTTTGTCCCCCCACCCGTTCCTTTTTTTGGTTCGGATCTTCGCTTTTTCCCCTCTGACTTTCCCCTGTATCCCCCTTTTTTTTCTGTTGGACTATATCTGGTTTTTCCGGGGTAATCCCTGATGTGTGAGCTTGTGCCTTTAATATGAGTTCCGGTTTCATATTGACCCCCCTCTGAGCCTCGCATTGACAACTATTGCTCGGCGTGCGTTTCGTCTTCATTTTTCCCCCCCAATTCCCTCCTTTAAAACTTCCCCTTCCCAATTGCCCCACCGACGGCGCCTGACCCACTTGCGCCTCATTCCTGGCCCGTCCACACCATCACATCCGAGTTCTTTATTCAACCCCACTAATCCAATTGGTTTGATAGTTGTCCCTTTTCCCTCCGCAAGTCTTCCCCACATATTACGCCACTTCTCTATTTCTTCAGCCAGCCTCAACGTGTTCCCTGCAAGCCCCACGTTTTTCTGAGTCTGTAGATTGACTAAACTAGCCGCCCCCGGCTTTTGGGCCTTTCCCTTTCGCCCACCTTCAAGCACCAGTTACTACATCCCGTTCGATTCACCCCCTTCCGTGACTTTCCTTTCTTGTCGTTGACACAGCCTTTTTCTCAACCCCCCGCTCTTTCTTCTACACCTGCCTCCTGCGTTAAATTGAGATTCCCCCTTTCTTCTCATGATGTTCGTGCATTATCTTCCACCACATAGCCGGCCTTGAGGCCCTTCTCCCCAAAACTTTCTGCCTCCTTTTATTCTCCGTGCAATTGGCTCCGCAGTGATAACGTTGGCAATTGCGCAACAAGTTCTTTTCCTTTTTTGCCCTCCTGCACTCCATTTCTTCCCTCTTTAATATCTCCACGGCTGTCGTCTGTCCTGATAGATCTGCTTCTGTCCCCCAATTACTTTCAACTGCCCTTACCTTCCCAGCTGTCACTGTACCCAGCCTGCAAATTTCCCGACACAACGTCCCTCCGGTTGCAGGTACTTTAGTTTTTCCATTGGGTATTTTTCCCTTTTGTTGCCTCCGTTTGGATTCCCGTTCTGTGATTCCCCATTGCTAGGCGCGCGTACATCGTTGTCAGTCATTATGGATGTTGCCTTTTTTTCCCCCGGTTTTCTTTTTTTGCCTAACGAAGCCAAGCTTCAATCCAGCGTGGCCCCAGTCGTCAGCACCAGTGGGATGATGCTTTTGAGCAGTGTATTTGGGGGAACTTGCTGTTATTCCCCAGGTGGCACGCCCCGGCCCCAGCGTAGCCGTTAGTCGGCCGAGTTCTCGATAATGAGCTCAGTTTCACTTGAACTCTCTAGCTGCCCCCTGGCAGGCGAGTGAGCAATTTTCCCTTCTTTCGGTTACCCTTGATCCCCCGGTTGGTTACGCTTTCCACAGTGTGCGCTGAGCGGACACCGCTCCCCTTTCCCAACTCCCTGAGGTGGTCCACTCAGTTTTTTGGACGTTCCAGAATGCGGCGCTTGTTTGCTCTTTTTTCCCTTCCTTCACGTAGGGGACTTTTTCGCCTGTTACTGGAGCAACTTTTTTTGTTTCCGGCCTCCCCTACGAACGCGTAGACTTGGTCATCATTCTTGGTTCCATCTGACGGAACTTGCTTCATTGCCGGCACACGTCCTTTCATTCACCCCTGCCATCCCTATCGTTTTTCCCCCTTTCTGTTTGAATCTGTTGCAGGGTCGTATGTAATCAAGTGTTCGAACAACTGGGGCCCCGCTCTCAAGCCCCGTGGAGGAAGCATTTCCCCTGACCTGCTTTTTCCAATATATTCGACCAGGGAAACTTATCTGCCCCCTGGTTTCACCTTTCTCCATTCCCCTAAAGTGTAAAGTCCCTTTCTTCTCTTTTGAATAGTGCTTACCAACCTTTTTTTCTCCAAATCGTCTCCCGTCAGTAGGTAATTTTAATTCAATTCTCATCTACCGGGTGCTTTTCCCCCCCCCTCGGTTGGATATCTTTCAACAAAATCGCACCACCGCTTGCCCTTTCCGCCCCCACCCACGCTCAACTATGCTTCTGCCCGGTCTCCGTTTTCATTTTCTCTGTTTTCGCCCCCCAAATTTTCCCGTCGATCACTTTTCCGCGGGAATGGAATCCCCCTCTCACCACCCCAAATAGGAGAATACTAAAGAAAATACCGCGGACCCATGCCGGCACTCACCCCCCCACTCTTGCTCCCCTCTTCCCTTCTGTGACGTCTAACGGCTGCATGGATACCGGCCCTTCGCCAAGCTTCTCTGATCCTAATCAAGTTTTCCACCATTCCCCTTTCTGCTCTGCGGGGTGTTTCAACTCAAGACACCTCCCCCTGACCCCGACATCCCTAGTCATTCCTGACCCATTGATCAGCGACAACTCCCTTGGCCTTCCCCTTTTACGTCCCACGAGCGGTCCATGTCGGGGGCCCTCTTCCCTCATCGTGGAGAAGGTTTCCACGTTGGCAAAAACACCCCTTTCAATGTGATTTTTCCCAGCTTTTTTCTCCCGGGCCCTTTCCGGCTGGCGCGGGCCCCGGTCCCAACGCCGAGCGAACCCTACTAAGTTCACCACACGTCTTTTCTTCCTTTGCATCACCTCCCCCTATTCTCTTTCCGCGCATCGATGGTGATTGCCGATCTTTTGACGTTTTCACGACAAGAACAAAAAACCTGATCCCCCCCTCGACACCAAGCGCCCGCTTTCTGAGTCCCTTTTCACATGTCCTGAATGGGGTCTCTTTCTTTCCCTCATTGCCCCACGGTTTGTTGATCACCCCCACCCACTTTTCTCAAGCTACCTTGACATCTTTCGTCAAACAGGCGGGCTTCGAGTGATATTGATTTTGTGATTGTTTTCTTTTTTTTTTTTAGTCACCTTCAAACGGGTGGTTCACTTAGTTTTTCTTCCCAAACTTGCCGGGCATTACGTCCCCCGTTTCTTTCTGTTAGTCCTTTGCACCCTGCTCATTGGTAACTCCTACCTCCCCTCGTTGTTTCCCCTTTGCGGACAATTGCGCTGTGCGCCGCTCCAGCCGGGCCCTCATCATCCCAGATTTTTTCACGCTTCCACTATCAACATGAGAAGGTTTCCAATTTTCCCGTGGTTTTTTAACCCGTGCGATTAGGTACCTTTTGAAGTCCCCTGTTTTGTACTTGCAAACTTCTTTCCCACCCACCCCCGGCCGTTGGTGTCGTCACCTCGTACCTAAGCTTTCGCTGGGTCTACATGGTAGGAGTTAAGAAATTCTTTAGTCGGTTGGTGTCTTTAGTGTGCGCTTCCTTCCCCCCCCCAAGGTATCGGACCGTGCCCCGCCGTTTTTGCTCTATCATCATATCCGTTGGTTGCAGGGATACGACCCCCCTCCTGGCCCGCTGAGGAGTAGCAGCTCTTTCTTCTTCTTTACCCGGCATTTCCTGGTTGGATCTTCTTCGTCTCTCTCATGTAGCCTTTTTTTTTACCTGCTCCGCCCTAGTTTTTTGGTTTACATAGTTTTGATTTTACTTTGCCTGAGCCCCAGTGTTCGTAGCCCCCTTTTTTTGCTTGAAAACCGGCCCACCCCGGGAGCCCCAATCCGCTATGTTACCCACCACCTCTCCCATTCCAGCAATACGTTTCTTTCGTTCGCACCCATCCTCTTTGAGGATCAGCCTTCTTCCGCAATCACCCGATAAGGAAGGACAACCCCTCCCCCATCTCCACTTGCTTTCTCGATTTGCTCGTGACATACCCCTTCCCCCCCCCTTTTACTTTTATGAAGGTGCTGGCAACGTCTTCTTCTTTATCTGACTTCCGTTTTAGTACTGTCTGCCCCACCCGCCCGTTACCGCAACAGTTGCTATTCCCCCTTACTTCTAGCCATGGCTTCTCCGCACTCCCGCTTCCCCACAGCGTTGGATCCTATTTTTATTCATGGACTCCCCCTTTGATCTCACCAAGTTTCCTCCATAGAGGTCCCACTCATCACTCGGACGTGGGCCTAATTTCGCTTAAGTTTGGGTTCGATGAAATCCCCGATCCCTGCCCCAACATGCTTTGTTCGCTGTGCGTTCCCACATTGTCCAGGTCACCCCCTGTTCTCCCCCCTCCAATCGCTGAAGACCCTCGCCTCCTTTCCATGACAGTCCACACTTTTACCCCGAGATAACAATATGTCTTGCCCTTCGGCCTGCTGGGACGCCCCGCATCCGCCAAAGGCCCACCCCTACCCTTTTTTCCGGAGCCCCCCTGCGCACATCCCCAGTTCAACGTTAAAAGGTCTCGCTTTCCCCTTTTCGCCCCTGAAACTCGCCTGCCCCCCATTCCCTTTGTCTGCCCCTGGCCCCCACCATAAGAACCCCGCCCCCCTGTCCTTTCTTACTTCCACTCCCTTCCCTCGACACCTCTCCACTCTTGAGCACTGCGGTCTTCTGTTCCCATTAAACAGCATCCAAAACTCATTACATTACCCCTCTTTTATCCACCCTCACCCTCCTGTTCCCGCGTTCTCAGCCCTTCCCCCCCTCCTTCTTTTTTCCCTCTTCTAATTGACCCACCTCGGCAAAAGTACGCCCTACCTCGCATGCCCCCATTGTTAGGCACAATTTAGCCGAACCCCTCCCCTGGGAACTCCGGCCGCATTTGCAGCCCAGGCTTTTTACATTTTTTTTTCCCATTTCCTGACACC
>Ga0179593_1334618_pt1 | contig 14886 bp, 18 predicted proteins | sample CZODoug2_1_08_16_FD_185931 | JGI IMG/M metagenome (GOLD analysis project Ga0179593, IMG submission 185931) | Vadose zone soil fungal communities from Angelo Coast Range Reserve, California, USA - CZODoug2_1_08_16fungal (PacBio error correction) | ecosystem: Environmental > Terrestrial > Soil >... | reverse complement strand
CCATTGGTCTTCTTTGTTCGGATCGGATCTAACTCGCCTTTGAGTCATATGCCTTATTTCCTTCGTCCTCGCTTGATTGCGCCGGTCTTAGTACACGAGTAATCTGGGGTGACTCGGTCTTTGTTCCGTAGTTTTCCCGGCCGATTCAACCTACCCGCCATGATTGGGACAGTTTCTTCGCCCCTTTTTTCCCTACACCGGTCAAGAACGGCCCTTTTCGTTCAGCGGAGAGTCGCACACCCATTTCGTTGCTCCCGCTTTCCCGCTCTCGCCCATCCCTCCCCGGAATTTTTTGTGCGTCAAACGCTGTTTGACAATCAAAGTCCGTCTCTCGAACTCCCTTTGCAATCCCTTTTTTTCCACGCTCCCCCCTCTCCTTGGGGTCCTCGTTCCCTATTACCTTTGCGTGTGCGGCTTTGGTTAAGACGCCCGATACGTGATAGCTCATTTTGCTCCTTTTTTACCGCCTCGCGTTTCCGACCCTAATTTTGCTTTGCAGGCAAGACTTTCTTATCCTCCCCAACACGTTTGTCTCTTTCCCCGTACTTTTTTTTTGGTACAACACCGCCGCAGTGATCGAGAGGTTGCCCGACCTTACCGTCGGCGGCCGATCAGCTTCCCTGCTTTTCCCCTCGGTCGAGCAAATGCTCCTTCCTGCTCTTCAAATGTCTCCAAAGAGTCCTCCTTCCCCCCACGGCCCGCTCGATCCATTTCCTCTGCGCGTTCGATTGTTTCGTTCGTCAAATCCCCAAATCTGCCTCGAGATGCAATTAAACTTTAGATTCTTCCCCTTTCACCGCTTTCGGAGCAATGCAGTGATTCGTGCGCGGCGCGATAGCCCTACCCCTTTTCCTCCCAATGACTTCTGATGCTGTCTTCACAAGTTCCGCCTTTTGACCTTCTATTGGTCCCCGAGGCCCCTTTGTCTTACTTATCCTGGACGCCGTTGGTCGAAATCTGTCGGTTGGTTTGGACCTATTTTAGCCCCCTTTACGTCTTTCATCGCCCCGTCGCGATCTGCAAATGTCCGCGATCCTGCTCTTTCGCCGAGCTGTAACTCGCGTCGCCGCAACGTCTTTTTTTCCAGGCCGCCGTCCCGAGAGTTCCTTCCGTGCACACCAAAGGCCTTTTTCCCCCCCCCAAATGGTACCGCGGTACTCTCTACCCCCACGCTAGTATGTTTGAACACCCCTTCCCTTTCTTCCCGGGTCTTTTCGATTCGGGTAGCTGGTACACCTCCCTCGGGTGGTATTATCTGCTCCCCCCCGATCCGTTGATCTTTTCCATCTGCCCTTTCTGTCCCTCTTTGTTCTGGTTTTGTGCGTGCCTCTGCCTCTGCCAAACCTTGATAAGGGGAAATTCCACCATTCCTATCGCGACTGGAGCCTTTTCCCGTGGTCTGTTTTAATCAATCCCTTCCTTCTTGAAAGCGCCTTTCCGCGACCGTTTTGACGTTCTTCTTTACCCATGAAGACAACCAGTTTTCCATTGATGTGGTGGTAGTTTCGCGTTCGTTATAGCCTTCCTGGCCTCTACACCCAGGTCAACCGCATGCCATTACTGAGACTATCTTGTTCCGCTGCTGTAATGATTGCAACCACCCTCTCCCCCCACCTGGCGCGGAAGATTCCTCTGCTTGGCGGAATGTTTTGGTATTTCTCCCTGGATGGTGTATTTGTCATAGGCCATTGGTTATATTAGATCCCTTTCCTCGAACGGATTCCAAATGTCCCTTTTCCTTCTGCATCACCGGAGATCCTCCCCCCCCATGCTCATAAGGCTGTCGAGGCCGCCTGCGCAGTTCCACCCTCTCGACCCCTGCCCTTTTTCCTGCCTTTTCTTCCCCCCCTCAAAGACCCCCTTCCCCACCCCGCCCCGAAGCAGATTGCAATGCTGAACATTTGTATTTTACCGTTTCGACCAGACCCAGCAACCCCTCCGACACTTGGGCTCGAGTGGTTCCCCTCCTTCACCAACGCTATCTTTCCCCTACTGTCTTGAGTGTCTCTCTTCCCTTCTATCTCGACCAGGAATCTCCAGACGGACCTCGGGTTCCAACTTGATTGTCCCAGCGCACATAGCCCCGTCACCTTGTTTCCACGTGGCGGTACTTTTCCCCCCTTCGGCGCTCTTGCCCCCCTCACCACTCCTGAATGGTCTCCTCTGCTTTTTCCGGCCCCCTTTGCGACCCCTCGGTTCCGCGATTAGCGGACAGAGATGTGCGAGGATATTGACCTCCCTCGCGCGTCCCTTCTGTTAGTTTTTTTAAATTTCGTTTCTGGTCCTGGTCATGTAATACCAATCCGACACCCCTGCCCCCCCGGAACTTCTGTTTTTCGTCCTTTTCTCTTCTAATTCGTTAAGACAGTGCCCCCACGTCTCGCGTAATATGGCCCTCTTCACTCCCCCTCCCTTCCTCCTCCCATTTTTCTGGCCCCCTCGGCCCATATCACACCCGCATCTCTCTGCTCCCGTTCGCTCGCATTCGGTCACTCGAGTACAATCGCCCAGTCGGCGGCTACGTCTCCGCCCCCTTTCATGATCACCCTCTACCAAGGCTGAGATTACTTTTCCCGCCTACCGGAGGTCAATTCCCCCGATTTTTCTGGTTCCCCCTTCGTCAACCTCTTTACGTGCTGGTTCCTGAGTTCGAATGAGGCGTGCCTCTGTCCTGTGCTACACCTTGTCGTGTATTTTTTTTTTTTCCCCATGCCAATTTGCTGCTTCGTCCCTCACTGTTCTCTTGTGCCTTTTTGAGCTCAACGTTGTAAGGTTTGCGGCACTTACGTAGGTCCCCGCCCTTGCTCGATCGTTTTCGGGGCCTTTGATTTTTTCCACGAAAGGGGATTGTCTTTTCCCCCCCGGCATTTCTCTCCTTCCTCCCTCGTTTGTGGCGAGATGTCATGTGTGCCTACCTGATGACGCCCATTGTTTCCCTTTTTTTTTTTGAAACCCCCCTGTTTTTTTTTTTATATGATATCTTCGAGTGCTTCCGTTCGAGTCCTTCCTGCAGAGCCCTTCCGTTGAGAAATGCACCTCGCCTTTGCGGATTGCTGTTATCGGAGAAATTTTCCCCGACCATTCCTTTTCGTCTCTTTCTGATCTTTCTTTCCCCGGCAATCCGCCGGGAAAACCAGCGTATTCTGAATTGTTTTTTGCGCCGCCTCCCCTGCATTCCGGGCTATTTGGTCATTGCTACTTCAGGTTCCTAATTCCGCACCCCTTTACGGCCAAGTGTGTCTTCTACTTAGGCTTCTTTTCTCTTTTCCGTCCTTTCTCCAAAAACCCTCTCTCCCCCCGGTGACCCGGCGGACGGGGTGTTTGAAGTTCCGCGGTTAGACTTTACGTGCGCAGTTTGTGGGTTTGTATTCTTGTACGCCGTGACCCCTTCCCCCCTTTGACGGCTCCCCTGCTGGGGCCATGCTTTTCCCTATTGCCGGTTCCAAGACATCCCACAAGTTTTTCCTTTTTTTTTTCGGAGGTGAGAGCTGCGCACACTCCCTAAGGGTTGGGACGACGCGCACTTTTTTTCATCTTCCTTCGAGCCTTCCCTCGCTTTTGATCTGCCCTCCGATCTCGCAATCTTGTAGCGTCCCCCTGGATCGGCTCCGCCTCTGTGAAAAGGTTCTTAAACGCCGAGATTCTTCCCCCCTTGACCCGTCCGCGCCGATTTTTTCCCGCCGACGATCTTTGACGTAAGTAAACTTTTTTCCCCCTTGTCTGATGGTGTCCCTTTACATACTTGACCCCCGAGTTCTGTCGTGCTGATGCAGACTTAGGTTCTAGATTCCCCAAGCAAGAATTAGGTCTCGTCCGATTCCTTTTTGGGTCAGACGTTGGACCCCCACCCATCGTAGCTCACCTTTTGTTCTTTGGTTCCCTCTCTTTGTTTAGGGTCCTCCCCTTTACAACCCCCCATGATTCATCGTTCACTTTTTCTTTAGGGGTGTCATGGATCTGGCTCGTTTTCGAACTCTGAAGCAAAGGTTGCGTGCGGAATTTCCCACTTGTGGTGCCCCATATGCTTTGTCACCCGAGATCCCATGTTTTCGTGTTGTTGGAGGTGAGACTTGATGCCCCTCATCCACTGTGGGGATGGCTTGCTTCTTCCAAGGCGGCGATCCTCTTCTGCGGTTCACCCTGGCTCGGCACCTGAATACCAACAATCCCTTTTTGCTCTAGGCCCTTCAACGCCTCTTGCGTCCTTTTCTTCCCTGACGACAGTTATTTTGCTCTGTTTGATTCCACTTCGCTGCGCTCAGCGAAGCACACTCTCGTTTAGCTCCGCTCTATATTCATGCGGGTCTGAACTGATTTTCCCTCTCCTCATTCGAGACTTTTTTTTTTACCGGTCCCGACCCCGCCCCACCCCCCCCCTTGCTCCCCCGACATGGTTTGTTTACCATTTGTGCCGCCACAAGCGATTTGAGTGTTCGAGCTTTCAAGCCGACTTCCTTGATGACCCTCCTGAACGTACCGTGGTGCCTAGGATCACCTTCGTCCGCCATAGGACGTTGTATGCATTTTTCCCGCCATTGTTGTGCTGAGTTGCGCCTTTTTTTGCATCCCCACCCCCCCCTCCCCGTTATCTCCTGTGGCCCATCCCCGACAACGCCGGCTCTGACAATGCGAAACCCCAACATTTGAGCGTTTTCTCTTTTTTCCCCCATAAGCATCCCCTAACATGTCCGAACTGAGGGTTTCCCACTAGGTCCTTGCGTGTTTTGAGGATGCCAGCGTAATACTTTCACATGCCTTTTGCGACGGCTCCTTGTGCCGCGCGCTTCCACAATGCCGTTTTGCCATTCTCCGCGATCTTTTCAGGGTTTCTCGGCTTTTTTATGGCTTTCGAGGATTTTCCACAATTGAAAGTTTTGCGGGCCGTCTTTTCCCAATTTGGGCTAGCCCATATGGCCTTCCCCCCACATTTCCACGACTAGTAAGTACTTGTACATGACCTTTCTCCCCTTGGGCCTCGTCACCCCTCTCAGGCCGGTTTAGCCTCCGTTGCGTCCCAATTTCTCCTGTATATTGTCGATCAGTGGATGGTTTGCCGCTCTCGCCCGTCCGTCGAGTTTCCTTCCGGATTTCCCCTATCGTGATTGCCGTCGCCTTTTGTTTTTTTAACTTCACCTTTTTGCACCCAAGACTTTGAATTTTGATTTTCTCCCCTCCCCTGGTCCGCGGTTCTCGTTGACGCAATGCGCGAGGAGGTCGGTGCTGCCTTCGGAGCCTTTCCTTAGAAGTTGGCTTCATCTAGTTCTACCTCGGTGATTGACACTGGGTTCCTCCCCCGTGACGTCGGTTCTTCCTGCCGGCCGTCTTTTCAGTGAGACTTCGGATCCGTGCGGGCTTGTTTTTGGTTGCCGCCGTCAGGATTTTCAAGCCGAACGTGTTTTATCTTTCCCGTTTTTCCTTGGGTCCCTCCCCATTTCTTCTGCCAAGCTTCTTCTTGTTTTTTTGATGCTATCAGTCGCGGTCAGTCTTTTCCCCGAAATATCCCCTCCGGCGGTCCCCCCGCTTGTCCCCCCTCCGCAAATTGACGCTGGATTTTGTTTTGTGTGGTACCTTATTCCAGCGGATATTTGCCCGGCTACGGCTTTGCTTCACGCGTTCGTTTTTCTCGGCCCGAAACCCTAGATCGAGTTGTTTTTTTGAGCGAGAAGCTTGAGCCATCCTTGTCTCTTCGACCTCCCGCTTCCCGACTTTTCCGGTCTTCCCAGTTTTTATTGTTACCCCCGTTTCGCACGCTTTAAATGATTTGTGTATTGCTCTCGGGCTTTGTTACAAGCGCACGCGTTTTTTTTAAACAGCCTCTGTTGCGTACCTTCTCACGGCGCTATCTTGAGTTCGGCATTCCGGGCATATGTTCCAGGTCGCTTTTTTTTGGGAGTTGTCGGACCGCGCGTGCCATCAACCCTAACGCCGCCTTCTTCTTCTCGCCCCGTTTTTTGTTTTTATTCCTCGATTCCTGCCGTTGGCCCTTTTTGTCGGATGCGCGCGTTTTTTTATACCCCTCTCCTTTCTCCCCATCTGCCTCTTTCAGAATAAGCTATTTTTGTTTCCTGTTCCTTCCAACCATCGCTCTCTGGGTTTGAATGGACTGCTTCCCGAACGGAGTGTGTCACAGCCCCTTTTTCATTTTTCCTACAGAATGTCCACGTCCTTTGCACTGTGTCCCGCAAGGCTGGATACTTTTTCATTTTCTTTCAGCGTTCGTCGGTTGGTCCAATTCCCATTTCTGTTTCTCACCCCAGCTTGCGCGCGAGAAGCACTCTATATGGTGTCCAGCTGTGCATCCCCATTTCCTCTCTTCCAATATCCCGCTGTCCAAAGACTTTTCACATGACAAGTTTCTTTTCCTTTTGGGACCCTCGTGGTGGCACTATCCCTGCTTGTTTCGGGTAACGACGACCGAGCCTTGACTCTCCAGACTGTGCAGATCTCTTTTTCAGGCGAATTTGCTGTTTCCTTTTACATTCCGCCGGGACTCTCCCCCGAAAACCACCCTCCTTTTCGTCCTTGGCTTTGTTTTACAAAGTTTCCCGTCTGGTGCTCTTGCCGTTCCCGCTACCCGTGCCTGGCTCCCTGCCCCCCCTTACTTACGAATCTCCCCGATGTCGAGAAACTGGTTTCCTTCTTCTCTTTGCACCTGTTCCCCCCTTTTGAGGCCCTCGGAAATTGCTAGCGCTGGCTGGTCATTTTATGGCTTTTCTCCCCCCTTCCGCGTCCAGGTTCAAATTTCGCCTTTCCCCGCCCCTGATTGCATTCCAACGACGCTCATCGATAGGATTCAATGCCTTTTCTGCTCCGTGCCCCCTCATGGCTCACAGTCACTGTACCTCCCCCCTACGCCTCTTCGTAGGCGCAACCCTGTAGACGCGTATGTGACCTTCCCGGAGACCAAGGTTCTCTTTATCCTTTTTTTTTCTTTTTTCTTGATCCGTCCCCTCTGTCCTGTGGGCTTTTTTTTTACATCTTAGCACCAAATTGCTCTTCTTACGCGCGTCCGTACTTTTACTGCCAGGTCCTGTTTCTGCTTCTTAGATCCCCCCCCCTGTACTCATCTGCGTCGCCGTTTCAAGCGGCCGTTGGACGGTCGCCTCCGTTTTAGGTCCTCCCAAAGTCATTTTTCACAACAACAAGTACCCCGGTCTATTGGACCCTCCTTCTCCCCGCCGGCAGGAGGTTGCCAACTTCATTTTTCGTCATGTGTCGAGAGCGGGTTGGCTTCAGCACTCTCTCTCGTTTTGAGGCCTCTTCTATTTCCTAGCCCCTATCCTTTTGTGAGGGTCGTTGAGTAAACACGTTTGATTTTGTTCCTGTTTTCGTGCCTAGCTCTCCCCTCTGCCCTGTGTCTAAGTTTCCCCTTCCTCCCTACCTATTCGTGACTGAAGGTTTCTCCTGCCCCCAAGTTGCGGTTTTTGACAGAATTTCCTTTTGTAAACTTCGCAGTTCGAGAGCGGACGGTGGACGTGTTAGCTCCCCCCCCTTTCCCCAAACCAATGCTGGTTACAGTTTATGTGGGTTGCTAGCCAACTTTAGTGTTTTTTCAGCTCGAACTTTAATACCCCCGGCAGATCGCGATAGTCCCCCGATTCTGCACGTGGACGCGGGCTACGCTTTGTTTGCCTTTTCCCCCCCCACTGCGCACCCCCAATGGTTTTGAAGAGTCCGGCCCCGTAGTGCGTAATTTTTTGATGGCGGTGCCTGGATTGCTTTCTTCCGTGCCGATCCCGTTTTCCCGCTTCCGTACTTCCCCCTCTAAATTGGACTGACGTCAGTCCCCCGATGGTGAAAGGAGTTTCCACCTTTTTTTTTTTTTCCCCTGGCCTATCCAAAATTCTCCTCACTGGCGTCGTAGTCCCCCAAGCTGCAAAGCCTACAGTCAAATTCCAGCGTCACGTTTTGTTCTCCGCCTTTCGACTAATCCCTACCCCCCAGTGAAACCCTCCCCTGACTCAGTGATTGCCACGTTTGAACCCCATTTTCCATTTTTACCTTTTGAGATCTAGTCCAACCTCGAACCGTTTTCGCTCGGATGGGGTCACGCTTTTTTTTCCCCAACCACAGCTTTATCTGCGACCGACTTCGGGTCTGGTCTCTGACTCACCCGCGCTTATCTATAATAAAGCATCCGCGTGGTTACCGACTCAACTTTCTGGGTTCAAACGTTTCTTCAACGAGTCTAAGAACGCCCACCTGGGTGGATTTTGAGTTCCCTTCGGACGATTCTCTTTGCGCTGCCACTTCGAAGGGCAATTTCCCTTCTGCGTTTTTTCCTCGGCAACCCGGTTCTCAAAATGCCCCCCTCCTGGATATCGGTCAATAGGCGAATTCTCATTATCTCTTTCTCCCCGCCCTTCTCGATTTGACTCTTTCGCGCGCCCTTCTTCTTTGTTATCCGATCATCCCCCACCTCTTGACCCCGTCCCCCTGCAGTCTGTGTTTCCTTGATATAGTTTGCCTTCCTGACCGCGTCGCTTTCCATGTCTTGTTTTTGGTCTTCACTCACCCCGCGCAGTATGTCGTTGTTGCCCCCCTCACCCCCCGCTCCGTCCTGTTTTTCTAGTTTAGAGATTTTTCAGCTCTCCGTAAAATCGCCATCGTTTTCTACGTCTTCGCCCCCTTCTGCAACCCTACCCTGAAATTTGCTACGCATTATCTCCATGACAGCGTCAAGGCACCCCAGATCGAGGTACCTGGACGGGGCACCTGCCCCCCTCCCTGGACCCGCTTTCATTTTGCCTTTTCCCGGCGGCTTCCGGCCTGTTCGGATGACCGCGACGTGTGCCGCCTGATGTCGTGGTCGTACATTCCCCGTGTTTACTCGTTTCCGCCAATGCCGGCTAGTGCCGGTGGCGGCCACCCTGATTTCCTTCGGGTCACTTCCGCCGGCTTTTAACCTCTATCCGTGAGTAGAATTGGAGTTTAAACCTCACCTTGTGAAGATCCCGGCCCAAGTGCCCACTAAGTCTTTTCCTCTCTCCGTTTTTGTTCTCTCGATCACTGGTGCCTAGTGATTCAACCTTCTTTGAAACCCGGTGCGATTGGCGGCAGTTGCGGCCCGGGTTATTTTCGTCTCTCTTCCTTTGATCCCTACACGGCTAGTCAGGTTCTTTTTTTTGACTGCGCTCACAACTTTTCATGGCTTCTCTTCCTGCTTTACTTATAGTCCGCATCTTCGGCATTACATCTTTGCCAACGCGGCATTAAAGCTGTGCGCCGTCTTATGCCGCGTTGGAATTCCCATCCGGTAGGCTTCGGACATTTCTTCTCCTCAGTTTGTGCGGTGACGGTGCGCCTGACGTCGCCGCGGCTGTTCCTTTTTCTCTCTTTTTCCTATTTTAAATTGTCCCTGCGGCTTTTGGATGCGGGTTTGCTTTCAGCAGGAAAGACCCTTTGACGGCTGTCTGAGTGAAGCGGCCCTCGACATTTACCGTACCCTCCTGGGGTGGGCAGTCTCCCCCCGTGAGGCTATTCTCCTCATCCTTTCCGTTGGTTCTGGGTTTGGGGGATGCCGGCCGAAAAACATCACATTGACTATTATGGCACAGTCGTCTCCGGCCGCTTAGTCTTCAATCGCTCCATCTATATTTACTCCCCCTCAGTTATCTGATGCCGCGGTCGCCAACCTTTTTGAAGAACCCTCGGACAATTCTTTTTTTGCCTCTCCAAGATCCCGCCGTCGAGTCGGGGGCACCCGTTCACTTTTCCACTTTGCGGTCCTTATTTTGTTGTCCTTTTTGACAATACAGTTGACACGTTTCTTCCCCCCCGTTTATCATTCACTTTCTTCTCGATTTCGCGATAGTCAAAGCCCGAATTCTTGACTCGAAGACGCGTTTTTGTGACCGCGCACCCCTTCGCTCACGTTTTTGTTTTTTCCTCTTCGGGTCTTGATCTCGGTCAACCGGCCCAACATTTGATCGTGCCTCTCTCATTTTTGTCTGTATCTGGATGCTTTCCCGAAAGCTTCTGACCCTTCCCCCTTTTTCGCGTGGGGTTCATTCTCACCTTTTCGTGCATGCTGGTATTTTTCCCAGGATGAGCCCTTTTCTTGTTTGGGTGGTCTCTCACCCTTTCTTTCTGCCCTTTCCACATGCGTGTTTTTGCCGTCGGTCGGACCATTTCTTAGGATCCCTACGGGGGCACGGCCGGCACATGTCCTACCTCCCCCTCCAGGGTCTTCCAGATGATGACTCCCAGCCGACGTTCCTTCTTATTAGACAGGGTTTTTCGCTGGTTATTTTCACCTTGATCGTCCGTAACCCGAGTCCGCGACTTCTTATTTTTCGCTTCTATCCCATCTCAGTTTTCTGCCCTTTTCATTGGCCCCAATCGAGGCCCACGAATTTTCCCGGACCAGCCCCCCCTTGTCCGACATGGTTTGGCCCTTTTTCTGCTCGACCGTCCGGTTCTCGCCGCTTCACGTCTTCCCCCTCTCAAAACCCCTGTTGAACCCGCTTTTTTAAAGTGGGCCCGTATGGCGCCCCGTATCGAATAGTTGATTATTTCTAACGTCGCGTGTTGCCTTAGAGTCGCCTCCGGCACGAAACACACCAGACCCAAAAACCCCGCTACGGTTGTCCCTCGGGCCCGATAAACTTTTTGCTTCCCTTCCTCGCCCATAATCACCCAAGAGGAGCGTTGAACGTCGCCCCCCCGATTATACCCATCTTCACTTCCGCCATCTTTTTTCCTCGTTCGTTAAGGTTGCTCTGTCGGCCGGCCCTCTCCCGTCCCCCATTTTGACCCCATGCCCTTTTTTTTTTCTCTCTCTGATCTCTCTCAACTCCCGCCCGTTGCGTCGACGCGATCTTTCAGTTTCTCGCGAGTAGCTGCCTCTCTTCCCCTTTCCGAAAGGATCGCCCTGGCCTTCTCCGTGTCCCAACTTGGGGCTAATTGTACACTCAAACGGACAGCTTTTTCCTCTTGAATGATAAAGCCTCACATATCCCCCTTGCATCGGCCCAATGTCCTTCCGTCCTCGACCGTTGTCCGCCCCCTCGCAGCCTCGTCAGATCATGCTGGTGATCTGATGCGCGCCGCTCAATTAGCACGTCTTTTTGACCGATCGTATTAATGTCCGACTTCCTTTTTTCCTGGTCACTAGCAGAATTGACTGCTTTTGCCTGCGCGGAGTGCTAGCCCCAACTCAGAGTTCATCTTGCGCGGACCTGTCTGTCGGGGGGTTTTATTCCAGTTTTTTTTCGCTTTTGCATATCCTGCAATTTTTTTTTGCTCCCCTTTTTGTTCCCTTCCTTGTTGACTCAATTTTGATGGCCAAGGCCTTTATTCTTTCGTGGGCCCTATCCTCCGCCCCGCCGATCCTTCGGGGCTTGTCTAGAAAGTTATTGACCTTACTCTCTCCTTTTTTTCGCTCTACAGATCTTTTCCCTTCCTCCCCTCCATTCTCTTTTAATCGCCTCAGTTGTTTTTTTGCGACCAGTGCATGCGACCCTTATCGGTTTTTCTTCACTCCCGCGAAATCCCCCCACTTTACTCCTCCGTCACCAAGTTTTTTTTCCCTCCCCTTCCGCTGTCTGGTCGGTTACTTTCCAGTTAATGGGACGGCTCTCCGCCATGTTCTTCCTACTTTGTGCGTCCCTCCCCCCCCCAATGATCAGAGTCGTGCGTCTTTTTTTTGCGCTAAGCTTTTGTCTCCACTAATTGTCTTGGCCGGACTCCTCTTGACGACCCCCCTTCCGTTCTCCATTCTGTGGGGACACTTTTCCCTTTTCGCATGGCATCATGGATTATTTCTTAGTGGCTTTGCCCCCTCCAGCCCTCCGTTTAGCGACTTATTTTCCCCCGAATCTCCTTTGCCGTTCTCCCTGGCCTGCCCAGCATTTAGTTGTGCGGTGCCCGGTCTCTTGTCTCCTCGGGTCGCCCTTCTCCGAGATCACAAAGCCCACGCCACTTGATCTATTTCCTGTTGTTGTTTTTCGAGAAGTCATGCGCGTTCTGTGTACTTCTTTCTCGTCCCCTTGTTCTTACCTCTCTGTTCCAATTCCCCGATTCCTTCCCCGAAATCTTTCGGTTTTGTAGATCTCTTTACTTCCACGATTACGATGGGCTTACGAATTTTTCTAAACCGGTTCGTTAACAAGACAGATTTTCATCCCACTAACGCCAGATTTTGACCCCTGATCCTTTCCTGTTACACCCATCGTCACGTTTTTGAAATTTTGTTTGCTAGGTCGGCCAAATACTTTGAGCACCCGCTCGCTATTTTCATACTGCCATACTCTGATCTATGGTTCTCGCAGGTGAATCCCCCCGGGAGTCTCTTTCGTAAATACTTCACCACGACCATTCCCCCCTCGTCAGCCGGGACATTTCCTTTTTGTGCCCCCCTCTTCCTCGTTGAGGTACGCTTTCCCAACGTACCCCTAGACGTACACATGCTGTGCCCGTCTCGCGCTTTCCCTGTACGATTGATGCCCCGGAAGGCCACTTCCTTACGTCAGTATTTCTCCAAAACTCCGCTTGTCCATACTGCGTTCCCCAACACTCCCCGCTATTCTCCGTGCGGCTCTCCCCTGAAGCTTGGACGCCCCTTCTGATCCCCGCCCGTACAGAAACTCCCCAGATTTTTCGCTCCTTCTTCCTGCCTGCTATGCAAATTCTCCCAAGCTTCCCCCTCTTCCCTCAACTTTTGGCCAGCTCTTTCATTTTTTGCGACGGATCCTTGGCGTTCGCCCTCCGCGCCGAAACCGATTCCTTTCCGCGATTTGCAACTTAACCCCTCTTTCGAATTACCATATCTCTATCAATGCCTTCTCGTGAGGCGAGGGCTCAGTATAAAACGGAACCGTTCCGACAACCTCCGTCTTTCCGGCTCAACGTCCTTTGACGCCGGCTTTGTCCTTTCCCTTTTTTATTATACGTCCTCCCCTTCGTGCATCTGTCCCCTGTTTTCGTGCACTATGTTCTCCCACCCTTGCGGCCTGAATCGTGTCCGCGACCTTTTACTGCCCGGTTTCCTCGATTTTTATGCCCTTATGCCGAGTCCCCGGTAGCTCTGCTTCTCCCGACCCTCCTCAGTTCTCTCTATCCGATTTAAAAGCCCCCCCCCACGTAATTTTTTCCCCAAAATTTCCGATATTTCAATCTCTACACGCATCTGGTGACCCCTTAAGGTCCTTTCTTCCTTTCTGTTCCTCCTTTGTTTCTTGACCGAAGTCTCGGTTTTGGTTTCTCTTTCTCCTTTCCCGCCGAAGATTAGGTTGACCGGGTTGCGATTCCCCACCCCGGCTCCTGCTTTTATGTTTGTTGTTCGGCCAGCGTCAATGCAACCCCCCTGTTTCGGTCCCTTCCCCTGCCATCACCATCGCCTGCTCCGACGCCCTTTTCCTCCCAATTTCAATGCGTTTCAGCAAGTACTTCGTCTTAAGCGAGGCTACAGTTTCTTTTCCTGGAAAAATTTTTCCCCCCACCCAACCATGTTTTCCCCCAAGTATTGGTTCTGTCCGCTCCCGTACGTGTCCTCGTACGATTCCTGTTGGGCCACCGTCCATCCCGCCATCTCGCGGCGAACTATCTTGCTTCGCTGTTTTACAGCCTCTCGTTGGGCAACTGAACCAATGGCTCAACCCCTTCCTCCTTCCCTCTTGTTTTTTTTTGACGCGATGGGGCCTGTCCTGTCCTACGGGGACCTGTGCTTTTCTTTTTCAGTTCGCTCCCCTGCGCGCCTTCAGATGCAATTTCGCAAATTGTCCTCTCCGGCAAGTCACCCGCTTTTTTGATTCTTTCTCCCTAAGGAGATACCCCCCACCCCTTCATTCCCTGGTTCCTCTTCCCCTGCCCTTTCCCCCAGATGCACCAGTAAATTCCTCTGCTCGTGTCCACGTTTCCTCCTGGTCTTAGGAACTAATCCCCCGATCCATTCCACCCTCCCCTTCCTCTGAGTGCACCGATGAAAATTGGCATGAGAGCCCTACACGAAGATTACCCCACTCGCACCTTTCGTCCCCCTTTCTGGGTACACTTCCCACTCTCTCTTCCCTATCCCTTCCAGTAGGGTTGGTCTTCTTTCCTTCCTCTCTACGAGGGAAGTCATCCTCTACGAATAGGGTGATGTTAAACTTTCCGCACATCAGACTCAAGTGAACCTTGCCTTTTCCCCCGTCTCGTCCTCCGCTCTTTTCGGCCAAACGCGACTGGGCCGCATTGCGTCCCCCAACTGTTTTTTAAACCGCTGCCTCCCGATCGACTGTTATCTCTTCTCTTTATACGATTGAACACCCTCTCCCCTGGCCTGGATATCCTTTTTTTGCTGGAGCTTCGTACCTTATGATTTTTTTTTCCAGCCTACAATTCCCCGACCATAACCTGACCGGCTGGGAGTTTCCCTTCCTCTCACAGTTCCCGGCTTTGCCGTGAGCCTGTCAATTTCGATGTCTCCTTTCAAAGAGTCCCTCCGTCCTTTCGTCCCCCTCGGAAAGAGACAACACCCCCCCGTCCTCCGCGTGTGTGATTAACCGGACCCCCCTTCTGCCAGCCAAAGCGCCCCGCCAGCCTTCTCCTTCTTTTCGTTTTGACACATACTACCACGGGCTGGATCTGTCACCCATCTCCTCCCGGATTTCCATTTACCACATTTCTCTTTGATGCCGGTAGGCGCGTTCCAACTCTTTTTCAGTTTTTCCATGTAGGGCTTTCCCCTCAAGGCGCCTAGCCCAAATTTCTGCAGAAAGCCTTTGTTGTCTCCATTTCCCCCCTTTGCAAGAATTTCCTGCCATCCGCCCTTCCTGTGGATCTCCCCTTTATAATGAAGGTCCAACTCTCCTTTCCCTCCCCCTTATCGTCCCTTCTGTGCGGCCCCTTGATTTAAAACAGAAAAGGGTCGTCCTTTTCCTGCGGACACCCCCCCGTTGCCCT
>Ga0179593_1665169_pt1 | contig 14887 bp, 14 predicted proteins | sample CZODoug2_1_08_16_FD_185931 | JGI IMG/M metagenome (GOLD analysis project Ga0179593, IMG submission 185931) | Vadose zone soil fungal communities from Angelo Coast Range Reserve, California, USA - CZODoug2_1_08_16fungal (PacBio error correction) | ecosystem: Environmental > Terrestrial > Soil >... | reverse complement strand
AGGGGAGGGAAAACTCCTCACTTTTTCTGCATGCGTGCGCCGGACAGAATGGGAGAAAGTAGAGGATGGGGGATTTTTCTTTCTCCTACCTCCGCAAAGATGGCTAAGAGGAAGCGTTTCCCTTTCCCTTTCTTCCCCCTCCCCTTTCCGGCGGGACCCTGCGCCCGCTCCTATCGACGAGGATCCGAACGCTGGAGCTGCGGCGCCTTATTTTTTTTTTTTTTTCCCTTTTCCTCTCTCTGCGATAGGAGAGCACCACTCCGCCACTCGCCTGGAGCTGTTAATAGCCGCGGCTGCCTTTTATCTTCTCGCTCGGTAAAGGCTTTTTTTTTTTCCCCAAACCCTATAGTCATGGGGCCCTTTTTTTTATCTCTGGGACCACATGGAATGGGCCTGTCTTTTCCGTCATGCTAACCTCAGATGCTCTTTCTTTCTTCCCCTCTTTCCTCTGCCTGATGCAAGGCGCTCGACGTGCTTTCGTTGACCGAGGGACCGATCCAACCCGCTTTCCTGACTTGATGCCCTATACTCCCGCCCTCTTCCCCCCTCTTTCCGCGAGCCTTTGGTGCACCCATACGGAGGGAGCCTTGAAAGCTGTTTTTTCTTCCCCGTTCGACGCCAAAGTGGAGGTCTCTTCTCTTTCCCCCCGGCCTTGAGCAGGGGAGATCGCCTTCAGATTGGGATCCCGGAGTGATCTCCTCCCTTTCCGAGAACCGAGAGAAGGAGCCTCCTCCCCCTTTTCTTTTTTTTTCTTACCCTGGATATTAAAAGAGATAAATCCCTCTCTCTTTCGATCCCGTCGACCTTTTTCTTCCCCGGTAGTATATTTTAATCATAGGAAGGGGGTTTTTTTTACTCCTTCCCTCCCTTCCCCTCTCCGGGTGATCGCGCCCCTAGAGGTAAGAGAACTTTTTTCGTTCTGGTACTTCTGCAGCCCGTAGCGCACATTGGCGCGCTTCTCGCTTTTTTTCTCCATGGGGAAGACGAGGAGGCTCCCCTCTTCCTCTTTCTCCGTTTGCTCGGAGAACTCTGCCTCTTTTCATTCGAAACTGCTCCCTCCCACGGTGGCGGCGACTCCAGTTTTTTTGCTCCCGCGGCGGCGCGACCGACGGGGATTTTTTTTTTTTCCCCCCTCGGGATAAGGCCGACGATATTTTCTCCTTGATCGTTAAAGTCGGCCCCCCTTTTGACCAGGCGCAGGATAAAGTAGAGAGCATGCCTTCCTTTCCCCCTCTTCCCCTTTTCGTCTCCTAGATCGGAGGTGAGCATTTCCGCCCCTTCCCCGGCCTGGTCATTTTTGCGTTTGTTTTTTCCCCCATGATTTTTTTTTTTCTTTCCTCCCCCCCCCTCCTTCTCGGTCCGCTCGGCAGCCGCTTTTCTGAATTCTCTCCTATGATGATAGAGAAGCCCCTTTTTTTTTTTTTTTCTCCGGCTTCCTCTAGCCGAGCTCCAGCTCGATATTCGAGCCGTAGCTTCCCGCATGGGGTGGAAAGTCTCTTTTTTCCCCTTTTCTCTCAGGGGTCAAGACGGGACCTTCTTTTTTTTTTTCTTGTTCTCGTCTGCCGTTGAAGCCCTTTGTCGGACTCTCAGCTGGGCGGACCAAAGGATGTCTTCCTCTCCTTTTTTCCCTTCTCTCCAGCCCGGCTCTTGCCCTTGCCTGAACAGGTCCGAAATCCCCTACGCTCCCCCTGACCTGGGACCTCTTTCCCATGCGGCGTGACTGGCGCCGCGCCTTTCCGTCTGCTGACGAAAGAAGATTTCCTTTTTTTCTTCCCCCTTTCTTCTCTCTTCAAGAACGGAGTTTCGTCGACCGGCTCTCGATCCAGGAGCTCGTCGATGCCGCGTTTTCCGCAAGATTTCTCCCTATACCAGGAGACAAAGAGAGCGCCCCTTTCCTTTTTTCCTCCTCCTCTCCCCTGATCTGCAGCGCGGTCTCTCCAAGTCGGCGCATCCAGACTGGCGCTTTGCGCTCGATCAATCACAAAGCACGGCCATTCCCCTTTTTCTCCTTTTTCTTTTTCCAACGACGCGACCTTCGGCCCTTTTTCAGCGAGGAAGTCTCCCCCTTGACATTCTCTTTTTTCTCTCTTTCCCAGCGACGCGCCCCTCTTTCCCTGAGCAGTGAAAGATCATGTACTCTCCTCGCCCCTTCTTCGGATAAAGGGACATTTTTCTTCCCCTTTCCTCCCCCATAGTCGATGGACAAAGCGTGCCCCATGATGTATCCCGCCAAGCCTCCGATTCAGGTGGCGCTCGAAATTCCTTTTTTTCTTTTCCCCATTTTTTGATGGTGAGCCGCGGCATGCCCTCTCTTTCTGGTGTTGAAGGAGAGATTCGCCGTGCCGTCCCCCTTCTAGTACGAGATGATCCCCCCCCTCCCCCTTTTTTCCTTTTTTCTGACGAGGAAAGTAATCCTCGCCCCTTTTCAATCGGCGCTGCGCCGCGGCATTCCTTCTAACCCCTACGCTCAGGAAGGCATGAGCCTTTCTCCTCCTTTTCTTCCCTCTTTCTCTTTTAATCCTAATCAGTTGTGTTTTTCTTTTTGTCGACGATAGGAAATCTTTCACCGCTCCTTTCTGCGGGCAGGCTCTCTCTCCCTTCCGGGATGACTAGGAGACCGCCTTCCTTCTATGATTAGGTATCGTCGAGTCACCCCCTGGGATAGCGGATGGAGTCCCCCCTCCCTTTCCTTTTTGGTAGAAGAAGGTCTTCCACCTCGGACACACGTAGATTATGAAAGGATTAAAAATAAACCTTTCCCCTTCCCCCTTTCCTGGTAGAGCTCTCCATCTCCTGTAGGCCTTTTTACTTATGTGCGATTGTAAAGATTGCCCTCGCGCTCCCTTTCCCTTTTCCAGAAACGGAACGTAGAATCTTTTCGCGGCATAGGAAATGATCCAGCGTTTTTCTGTCGAGAGAGTAGAGGCTCCTTCCTTTCGAGGTCTCGATGATGTAGCATCTGCCCAAGGGGAAGGAAGGGGGAGCACTTCTCCCCTTTTCCTTTTCCCCCTAGACGTCGAGCAGCCCTTGCGTGGTTGAAGGGATCGAGCGCACGTTTTCCTCCCTGTCTTTGGCGACTGATCGCGAGAACCTTTCCCCTTTCCGGTATTGAGAGCTTCATCTCCGTCTTTTCCCTTTTCTCTGGGGGAATAGGGAGAAGCGGGCCTCCTTTTGATTCTTCCCCCGCGGCAATAGAAGAGCGCCTTTTTTCCCTCCTTCTCCCCCCCCTCATGGAGGGCGACTTCTCTTCATATGCCCGAGGAGGGCAAGACTTGCCTGAATCAGGAGGGCCTTTCCTCTCCCCCCCCTTCCTCTCCAGTATGAGCGACACGGTTGCGCCGGCTCTGAGGATGAGGCCGCCAAGATTCCGGATTTTTGGGTGAAAGGTTTCTTCTTTTTCTTTTTTTTTTTTTTTTTTTTTTTTCCTTTTTTCTTGACTTATTCTATCATAGTTTTAAAGAGACTTTTTTCCCCCCCTCCCCTGAGTGAGGCATCCCCTTTTTCGCCGGATTAGAGTTTTCGGCGGTCCTTCCAGATGCTTATCAGAAGCTTCTTTTTCTTTTCTCCCCCCTCTTTCCGGATGACAATGCGACCTTCATTTTCCTTGGAGCCGTTCCCCCCAAGTTTTCCCCTCTGCGGAGCGATCTAGAGATAGTTTCTTTTTTTCCTTCCTTCCCTCTTCCTCCTGGATCGGCGAGAAAAAACTCCCGGTTCCGGTAAGCTGTCATCAAGCGGCTGCCTCTTTACGGGTCGGTAACGGCGTGGTGTACGTCTCCCCTCCCCCCTTTTTTCGAACAGGGAAGTGCATCCCTCCCCCTTTTTCTTTCGGCGCGGGGACCGGCTTATCCCCCCTTTCTCTATCCATCCAGCAAAGAGATTCTTCTTTTTTCTTCTTCCCTTCCTTTTCTCGAAGTGATCCTGCGCCTTTTTCCCTCGTCGAGATCCACCTCTGAGAAAGAAGGGTACCCCTCCCCTTCCCTCCTCCCTTTTCCCTGCTGACCTATACGCTTTTCCCGCTTTCGCGAGTGGTATGGGCGCGACGCCGGAAAGTATGGTCTTCTCTTCCTTCCTCCCACAGTGGAGGGAGATTTAGAAGTGCTTTTTTTCGTCCGTAGATAGACTCCAATTTTGATTCTCCCCAGGAGTGCTAAGAATTAGTAGGTCCCCCCTCTTCCCCCTTTTCCTTTTCTCTGAAAATGTGAGATAAGGTTCTGTATCAATTCCCTCGCGGTTCCGGAAATAGAGGTTTCTTCCCCCTTCTCTCTGGAGATAATATATTTTCCCTTCCTCTCCTTCTTTTCCTGTCTTAAGGGAAGTAGACGGGATCCTCTTTGATTTATCGCCTGGTAAAGATAAAGTAATTCTTAAGCCTTGCTCCGCGGAGTATAGAGAATCATTTCTTTCTTCTCTTCTCCCTTCCCCTGCTGAGAAGTGCATAGGCTCTCGCTCCTGCGCCACATTACAAGTGGTCGGTGTCCCACGTTTCCCCTTCCTCTTCTTCCTCTCCCCCTTTCGGCGAGCGCCACGCCTGGTTTCCCTCTACCTCGGTTATAAGGCAGCGTATAGGGAACTCAGTTTTTCTCATTGAGCGGGTACCCCCTTCTTTTCCCCTTCTTCTTTCCTCCCAGGAGAAGGATCACGCGATTCTTTTTTGAGGATCGATTCCGAGCATCATCGCCATCGGAGGTTCGGAATCTCGCCGAAAATTCCCTTCCCCCCTTTCCCTCTTCCCCGATCCGGTTAGCACTTAGGAAGGCCCCTCCGGTAAGAGAGGATGCGCTTCTCCTCTGACCAGCTAAGGCGAGATGATGATATCGGAATCCAGTTGGTTTGTTCTGCCGATCAAGGATTCCTAGTACGCCCTTTTCCTCTCCCCTAGTTCGCGCAGCCCTTCTTTTCTTCCCCCTTCCGATGGGGTGGACGGTCCCAATGCAGCTTCTTTCCCCGCTGGTATAAGGCTGTCTTCCCCCTTTCCGATTGAAGACATCTTTCTCCACCCGCCGCTCGGGAGGACCAAGGTGTCGGCTCCGCCGTCTTTTTGATTCCAGAAAGTCCTTCTTTTCCCCCCTTCTTCCCCCCTGAAAAGGTCCGAACATAACGTGACCCTCTTCCGCTGCCTGCTCATGCGGCGCAACAGTCGCGACCCCAATGGTATGGTTTCCGAGACTTTCCCCCCGCCGATTTAAATGGCCTCCCCTCCTTTTGCCTTTCGCCCATGCGCGAGTCGTCTGCTCTTTCTCTCGCGGCGAAGCAAAGAGTATCGTCTTCCCCCCTTCTTTTTTCCTCCCCCCTCCCCCCCCCTTCGCGCAAGTAGCACGAAGAGAGATTCCTCCTTCTTCTTCCGCGCGGGGCGCGCGAAGTTTTGGCTCGTGCTCTGCGGAAGTGGAGATAGCCCTTCTCACCCACGCACGGCCATGACGTTTCGGGTGGACAAAGACTTCCCGTCGCCCTTCTGGTGAAGGCGAGGCATTCTTTTCCCTTCTTTCCTCCATGAGGGACGTCCTCCTCTACGCGCTCGAAGCCCCTCTTTTTCAGATAATGGCTCTTTTTTCTTCCCCTCTCTCGGGCCGTTAGGGAAGCGTTTTTCTCTTCCCTCGTCAAAGCGCACATACCCCCCCCCTCCGAGGCGATGCTGGTGCGCTCGAAGGGCGCGGAAATGTTGTTTCTTCCATATCTCGGACGGGGTCCGGCTTTTTCCTCTTTTCTTTTCCCGTACCTTCGTCGACCAGGTGAGCCTTTTTTCCACGCCGCGATCGCGCAGCTTTTCGAACTCCCCTTTCAATATGATGGGAATAAGCGCCTTCCCCTTGCATCCTGACACTATAGCTCCTAGCCCCCAGGAAGGAGGAGCCCCTTTTTCCCCCTTCTTCTTTCCTCAGAAGAGTGTGTTGTTTACCCTGAAGGAAAGAGACAAAGATAGACCTCGTCCTTGTAGAGAGAGATAGAGGTCCTTCCCCTCCCTTCCCCGAGAGCATTCTCCCAGCAGGATGTATTTGCCTTCTAAGGTATAGTGAGAAACCTCGGGGGATCGCGGCCCTTTCATAGACGATCCCTTTTTTTCCCTCCCCTTAGGAAAGGCGATCACCCTCCGGACAAAGTGATTCAGGAAAGGATTCCCCCCCCCCCCAAGAGAAAGAAGAGGTTTTTCCTTTTTTCCCTCGAGAAGAGCCTCTTCTCCATCTGTAGGTGAGCTTCCCGCCCCGATTTTTTTCTTCTTCCTCCTGCCCCCCCCCTTCAAAAAAGAACGTTCTTGACGCATTATTTAGAGAACCTTATATTCAAGAGACTCTCCTCCTTTTTAGGAGATCCCCGCGACGCGGCAGTCAATCATTTCTTTTCCCTTCAGGTGGAGAAGAACTCCTCGGCAGGCACAAGCTTGTTTTTCCCCTCCCCCTCCGGGAGGAGTCGTCCTCGCCGTTCGAGAAGCCCCCCCCACGTTGTGGTGATTTCTTTCCACTAGCAGACCTCTTTTTATGCGCCGACTTGATCTTTGCCCCCGAGAAGGTTGAGGGATTTGGCGTCTCTTTTTTTTCCTTGCGATCGGGCTTGGTCGCAGGAATAGGTTTCAGACGTTTCTGAATCGTGAGAGCCCGCTCTTTCTTTTCCCGGGATAGAGAGCCGGTTCTTTTTCGGCGGAAAGGGGAAACCCCCCGTGGTTAAGGAAGAATGCACTGACTTCTTTTCCCTTTTTCTCTTTCCCCTTCTTTGTTAAAACCATGCGATTTTTCGCGAAGGTTGCTCCCCTCTTCTTTTTTTTATAGGAGAAAAGAGGCTTTTTTTTGTCTGTTTCGGACCTGTTAAGGGAGAATCTTTTTTAAAGAGAAGCGGTCTTTTTTTTCCCCCAATCGAAAGGGAGTGAGTTTTCTTCCTTGGTCCGGCCCGTCGATTAGGTTGTAGAGGTCCCCCTCGAGCTCTTCTTAATCGGAAGCTTACTCCCTTTTTCCTCTCCGGCGTGAACACTTTCCCTTCTTTCCTGGCCGCGTTCCCCCCCATCGACGAGGAGAAGACTTTTTTTTTTTCCTTCTCCTTCGAGCTAGTGGAGTGGCTACGACAGGCCTGGATCTGTAGCACAACTCCGCGGTTCCTCCGCTCGCAGGAGCTGTTCTTCTTCGCGGAAGAGGTCCCTTTCCTTGTGCTTTCCTATCAAAAAACTTCTCCTTTTTTTTCCCTAACAGGATTAGTGTTCCCCCTATTACCCTGGTGAAGGGTCCTTGTTCCGTGCCCCCCCCTCGATGATTGATAGGAATCGATTCCCCTTTTTCTGCTCGCATGATCAGGCGCTCAATCTCTTGCGAGACGGTGCCCTCGTCTCCTCCTCCCGGAAACGCCTCCCTTTCGCCTGCACTTGCGCCTATACGCGGCCTGGTCGCTTTCCTCTCTTGGGAAACCCGTCCCTCGGCAGGAGCTTCTCGGCATGCTATGAGTCCCGCATTTGCGCTGTATTCTCCTTCTTGGAACCACCTGGAAGGTGGGCGAAGGAGATAGCTCGTCCTTTTCCCAGCATGGATAACAGGAGTTTCCCTTTTTTCTTTCCGATAGACCCTCGCAGCAGGATGCGAGCCCCCCTGTTTCAGAAGTAAATGCCTCTTCTCCCTCCCCTTTTGGTTATAGAAATAGAGGGGCTCTCCTTCGTCACGCGGAGACTTTATTTTTTTTTTTAGAGAGATAGACTCTTCCCTCTTCCTTTTTCCTTTTCCCTCCTCCCCTCGAGGTAAGGAGAACGCTCTCTCCTTTGCCTTCAAGGCGTACTTATGAAGCCGTTTCTTTTTTTCCCTCATTTTAGAGGGTATAGTCTTTCCCTTCCCCCTATTCCTAAGGAAGAAGGGCTCCCCCTTTCCGGCGGAGATATCTTTTATCCTCCGTTGGTCGCCAGAACGTAGACCTTTCTTTCCCCCCCCTTTCCTCCGCAGAGAATGCCAGGCCCTTCTCGCCCGCCGGAGGGTGTCACCAGGTTTCCCCCCCTAGGGTAAGGCAGCTCTTCTTCTTTCTTTTTTAGAATACTTCACCAGTCGGATCAATCGTCACCTTCGCGCAGGATCACGTAGAGCGCTCCCCCCTCTTTTTCTTATCGATGCCGAGAATCCCTTCCCTTGACCAGAAGCCGTCCTGACCTGTGGTACAGAGATGCCCTACTCTTTCTTTTTTTTTTTTTTCCCCCCTTGAGAGGGTTGTTCCTCTACACCACGAGGCTTTTATGCTTTGTTTTCTTTTTCGTCTCCTGCGAGGCGTGACTTTCCCCTCTTGATGATGAGAACGCTCCTTTTTTTTTTGTTTTCTCCAGCTTCCTGTCTCCCTATTTCTTTTCTCGAGATAGCGCCGCCTTTTCTGATCCTCGTCGATTTTTTTTTTTTTTTGTTTTAGGGAAAATGCCGGATTCCGCCTTTCCTCTTCCTATGGTAGAATATTCTTTTCTCCGCTGAGATGAAGCCCCTTGCGCCCCGCACAGCCAGAAAACCTCCTTTTTTTTTCTTTCCCCCCAGGAGGGAGGAGCCTTTTCCCGTGCCAAGTTAGATTTTTCACAATATGATAGAAGAGCCTCACATCTCCCTCTTTCCCCCCGAAAAACTCCTTTTTTGCGACATCTTTTTTTCATTGAGGCTTCCCCCCTTTTCGAGAAGAATGGTGATCTCATGTTTAAGAGCATGTGATTGAAGCCCTCCTCCCCCCCCCCCCGGTGCATGAGCAGAACTCACTCTTGCCGGGTCGCGTCGAAAGGCAGCCTTGAGAAGATTTTCTTTCCCCCTTTTCCAGTATAGGAATTCCCTCTTCCCGGCGGAACCCTGCGCAATTCTTCTTTCGAGGAAGCTATCTCCTCGACCTGGATCTTCGTTCGCGCGATAAAGTAGGTCCCCTCTTTTCCTCGGCAGGACGTTTTTTCCTCCCCACGAACGACATCGCGAGGAGAGTTTATCCCCCTTCTTTTTCTTTTTCCGTGATCAAAGTCATTCCTTTCCTGGTTCTCGAAATAATCGCGCCATTAACGGCCGAGTCGTCTCTTGCCTCCTCCTCTGGTTAGGGGAGGCATTGTGAGGGGGATTTCCGCTCTTTGAGCGCGTGAAGTAATGTCCCCTTCTCTTTCTTTCCTTTCTCCTTGGCCGTGTAGGAAGCGTCTCCCCCTTCTGCAAAGTAGGCCCAGACTCCCAGAGGGGAGAAACCATTCCCTCTCCTCTTCTTCCCCTGAGGTGAGCTTCTTTGTGCATGGTGGATGGTGGTTTCCTTTTTCCCGAAAGATATAGAAGGGGTCCTTTTTTAGCGCGTCGTGACGTGCAGAATTCTCCAAAGTTGTACAGAGATTCTCCCCCTCTTTTTTTTCTGCAAGTTTTTTTTTTCTCTCCCCCGTAAATATAGAAAGCCTGCTTGGAATTTTTTCCTCCGGACGGAATTTCCTGAACTATATTACTCCTCCTACCTCTTTTCTTTAAGGGATGAGAGGGCTCTTCCCCCTCCCCCTCCTCTTCCTCCCCTCCGTTGTGTTGGAGATCCCCTAAAGAGGCCCGCTCAGAACATCTTCTTTTTTTTTTTTCCTTCTCGAATATAGTCTCCTTTCCTCCCTCTCGCTCATGCAACGCAGGCTCGGTCTCCGTCGAGAAATCCTTCTCCTTCCCTGGGGAGAATTAGAGTAATCGGCCCCTTTTATACGTCAGGTAGGAACTTCTGACTTCTTTCCACCGAAGGAAACAAGTCTTTATCCCCCTCCGGATTAAACCATGTAACAGAGAAAGAGTAGACCCTCCTTTCTCTCCTCGTTTTTCCCCCCTCTCGCAAGACTTCTTTTCGGGTCAAATCTGGCTTTCCCTTTTTTTAGCGAAGATTTGTCTCCCCCCGGGCCCGTTAGAAGCCGGATATTTTTTTCTCTTCACGCGCTCGAAGCTTTTCCTTTCTCTTCTTTCCCGCGGATCGCGCCGGACGCTTCTGCCTGATGCTGTCGCAGCCGGCCTCGGCTCCTGTGAGCACGTAGAAGGTTTTTTCCTCCCCCCCTCAGTTAGTTTCCCCCCTTTCCGTGCGTGGTGAAGGGATCCTTAATCAGCGAACGAACAGGTCTTTCCTCCTGATAGCGAGCACATCCGCAAGTAAGTTAGTTACTTCTCCGTCGGGAGAAGACCCTTTTTCTCTTCTTTTTTTCTTCCTGCCGGGAATAGGGACGTCCTTTTGTAAATGAAGAGCTTCCCTTTGCAGATTTCTCCTTTTTGAAGGAGATAGAATTTCTGTCCATGGAGGAGAAAGGCCCCTTTAGTCCCTTCAGGCGGGCAAGATCCCCTTCCTTCAAATTTCCTTCTCCAGTCGTTAGAGATGTTATGCTCCTTCTCTTCCCCCTCCCCTTGAGGACTTCCCCCTTGGAGGGTAGTTCTGGCGGACTCTTCCTTCCCCCTTTCAAGAGCAGGTTCCCCCGAACGCGGGAGTGAATATTCCCCCTCTTGGTAAGAAGCCTCTTTTTTTTTTGACTTTCCCTCCTCTTCACGCGGAGAACCCAGATTCCGGATTGACCCTTTTCCCCTTCCCTTCTTTCAAAAAACATAGAACGATTTTCTTCGTTCGCGCGACTCGATTCAGTTGGCCCCGGCTCGGCTAGAGGGACTCCCCTTTTCTTCCCCCCTCTTTGATTCGAGATAATCAGCTCTCCCTTTTCTTCTGTACTTTCCGAGCGAAGACGGCTTGCCTTTTCCTTTTCCTAGAACAACCCTTTTCGACACCGGAATCGTTGCCCCGTCTCTCCAAGGCGAAGGGTCATTTCTTGGCCCTTTTTTCCTTTTTCCTCCACCTAAGAGGAGAGATTCCCTGATCCTCAAGCCAGGAGAGAGTCCTCTTGAAGTTTTTTGTGGGGGCCCCCCCCCCCTCCCCTTCTTCCTCTTTTTGACCGAGGAGAAGCCTGTAACTCGCGCCTGCAAATTGCTGGCCCTCTTTTATAAGATCGCTTTCGCCGAGCCTGTGACCCTACTTTTCTTTGCTCGGCTGCAGAGGCGTCCTCCCCCCTCCCCCTTTTTTTTTTTTTTTTCGACAAACGGGAAGGTTTTTTGTCGAGCACTGTCGCCTTCTCCGCCTCGTCGGACCCCTTTCCTCCCTTCCCCTTTTCTTTTCCCTTTTCGAAAATGTGCGCTTTCCCCCCTTACTGACTATTAAAGCACCCCCCCCCCTCTGGAGAGATAAAGTAGACCTCTCCTAGGCCTCGGCGATATTCTCTTTTCTTCTCTTTCGCCGCGTCGCGAATAGGACTCTCCTTTCCTTCTTTCCCCTCGGCGGGATTGATAGCCTTTCCCCTTAGCCCGTATGCACATTGGGCGCTTGCTCTCCTCATGGGGCCGAAGAGGCCTTCCTTCCCCGGGAGAATGAGGGCGCCTCGGCGATCTCCTGAGCCCAGCTAAAAGTAGAAAGCGCCCCCTTTTTTTTTCTTTTTGCTGCCTGATCAAAGAAGTGCCCTCCTTCCCCTTAGGGGTTTCAAAAGGATCTAACCAAGGCGAGTATATTCTTTCTCTTTGAATAATTGAGTTTTTCTCCCTTTTCTTCGCGTCACCGTATAGAATCTTGATCACGTAGAGAGAATAATCATTCTCTCTTTTTTTGCTTCTATGCAGAGAATAATAGACTTCTCCTTTTTCTTTTCCTTCCCCCTCTCCGAAAAATCAGTTTCCTGTGGTCGAGAGAACGCCCCTTTCCCTTTTCTCGGGTGGTGATAGGCACTCCCCTCTTTCACAAAACGCACTCCCTCGGAAGAAGAGGCTCTTTCCCTTTCTTTTTCTCGAAGAACGGGCCTTTTTTCCCTCAAGGATAATATAGCATTTTCGATCCCCCCCCTTTTTTCTTTCGTCTAGAAAAAGAAGTCTCTCTCATCTTCATGGGGGGGCCGTAAAATCCCCCCTTTTTCCTCTTTTAAAGAAGGTTTTCCTTTTTTGACGGTGTCCGGTATGAAGCCAGAGGGAAGTTCCACCTTCTTTTTCTTTTCGAAACCGATTTGTGCCCAAGGTCTATGCCGCACGCCCCCCCCCTTTCCCAGCCGGCTCGTGACCCTCCTTCCCCTGACCAGTCCGACATTCGTGTACCCCTTCCCGGACTCTTTTCCTTTCGCCTGCAGCATGCGTTTCCCCCGTTTTCCCAGAGACTCCCTCTCCCTGGTTTCCGAGGCATTTGCTCCCGATTTCATCGGGCAGACTCGTGGCTCTTCCTCCTTTTTGGGGAAGGTGCCTCCCCCCCCCTTTTTCCGGGCTCTGATAAAGAGCTCGTCGGATTTTTTTTCTCCGCAAGATTTTTTCCGGAAAGGAGAGAAATCCCTTTTTCCCGCCCCGAGAGCAAGTAGAACTTAGAGCAGAATCCCTCCCCCTATTGTGGAAGGAGGTGCGAGCCCTTTAAGACACTGGGAGTTCTTTCTTCTCTTTTTTTTTTTCCTATAAATGCCCCCCTTCCTGCCGGTTTGATGCGCCCGTTCGGTGGACAAAATCCCCGAAGTGCATACCCTCCTGGTGCAGGCAGAGGCCCCCCTGCGTCCTTCCGAAGTGATGGGCCTCTTTTCCTTTCGAGATACGCGTCTTCTTTTCTAAGAAACGCGGGCGCTTTTTTTTCTAGGGACTATTCCCTCGAGTAAGGATTCTTCTTTGACGATCTTTTCTCGCTAGGACACAAAGTTTCGTCTCCAAAAATACCCGATGGCCTCCGACAGAGGCTCTTCCTCCCGTTCTAAATAGAGGAGGTCGAGGACACTTTTTTTCTCCCAGAAAAGGGACCCCCAAGTGGTAAGTTTGTGCCCCTCTTAGAAGTGAAGACCTTTTCCCCCCTTTATCTTTTAGTAAGCAGCCCCCTCCCCCCTCTCAGGATGGCTTTTTCTGAAAGTAATCTCTAACTCTTTTCCCTTCCCTCTCGGGAGAAGAGTCCCAATAGAGAGAGCATATTCGATATTTATGAGAGTGGATCTTTTTCACCCCCCCCCCCCCTTCCTATTTAATAATAATAAGTTGTTGTTTTTTTTTCTTTTCTCTTCTGTAGTGGCCGATATAACTTTCCCCTCGAAATTAATGAGGAGGCTTTCCTTTTCCTCCTCTTTATAGGTAAGGCTTCCGCGGACTCACATGAAGGCTTTAGAGTATTACCCCTTTTTCTCCAGTTGCAGAGATCGCTCTCTTAGAATCCTTTCCCTCTAAGAAGAAAAGGGTAGCTATCGGGTCGGCACGGAGAATCGTTTCCGGAAAAACTTCCTCTCTTTCAGGAAAGGCTCCCCCCTGTCCGCGAAATCCTCGGTTAGAGATCCCCCTTCCTCCCCAGAGGAGCTCTTGGCGGTCATCCCTTCTCGCTTGTCCGCCCTTTTCTTTTTTTCCTTCTTTGGAGAACCTTCCAGAAAAGGCTAACGCGGCCTTCTTCCCCCTTTTAACGCCTCCCCCTCCTCCGTGAAAGGCTTCGGATCTCCGCGGCGTCCATAGTCGGACGTTCCTTCGGGAGAATTTTCCTTCTCACTGCAATTTTGGGGGAGCCTTCCCCGTGAAGAGGCGTTCCCCTTTCCTGCCCCACCGTATATTGGTGAAGGTCTTTTCTTTTTCCCCAAGTAGAAATTCTTCCCCCGTCGGGATGATATTCGGAAGAGCGGCCTCTTCATTTTTCTAGTTAATATAAGGATTTTTCCTCTTCCTTGCGTAGAATGCAGGGCGATCATTTTTTTTTTCTTCCCTTTTGTTAGGAAACGCGTCCTCTTGCTCGAGAGATTTTCACTTGGAATGGAGGGACCTTCCCCCCTCTCTCCCTCCCTCCAGGAAGGGAAAGAGTGAACTCTTTTCCTTTCATAACCCATGCGCGTTCCCCTTTTTTTTACGACGGTTTTCTATGCGCAGGCGTTTATAGGGCCAAGATTTCCCTTTTTTTGAGGGTCACGTTTTTTTTTTCCCTTCTGGGATAATATTCTTCGGAAAGAGAACTTTCTTTTTCTATCGAGGAGACTCCGCCCCGCGCTTCGGTTTTCGTTTTTCAAGATGGCTTTCCCTCTTTTTTTCTCCCCCCTCCGGAGAAAAGCAATGTCCCTTTTTCTCATCTGAATTTTCTTGTCCCGGTTTTCTTTTTTTTCGGATCAGAAGATGAGGCTTTTCTCCTCCCCCCTCTTTTAGTGGATAGAAAGGATAGGATAAGTATTTTTTTTTTTTCTCTCCCCCACTAAGAGGGATTAAGATTTCAAATTCCCCTCGAAAGTCGGATCTCCCCCCCCTAAGAGAAAAGCGATACCCCCCCTTCGTGGTGGTCCCGCCCCTCTATGGTTGCCTCTTGCTCTAGAAAACAGGACCTTTTCTTCTCTTGGCACGGCCTGCTCACTTAACGATTTCCATATCGATCCCTAAGCCAGCTCCCCTGCGCATGATTGAGGGCGCCTCTCCCTTTTCCTAGTCTCGGACGGTGATAGGATTTCCCCTGTACACGCTCACTTTCCTTCCCCGAAAGGGATGAACTCTATAAGAGGTAGAGGTCCCCTCTTTCCCCCAAATAAGGAGGGCGCGCCCTCCTCCCTCTCTTCCTTCTTCGTCGTAGACCCTCCCCGCCTTCTTGCGACTCCCCTTTTCGCAGGAGATCGCCGCCTCTTTTTCCTCCTGGATCCCGGCGTTATTTACTGCCTCATATCGCGTATTCCCCTCTTTTCGAGAAAATGTGAGCTACGGTCTCCCTCTCCTTTCCCCTACCAGGCGATCACCCATTCTGGGCGCTATCTCCGTCTTTTCTTTGAGACGACGGCAGACCTTTTTCTCCTTTTTTTTTTTGCTAGAGATCGCCGAGTCTCTCCGACTCTTCTCTGGCCGAGAAAGAGTGATTGATTCCCCTTCTTAGAAAATTGGAGAGAGAATGCTCGCTTTCCCTTTTTTGTTGCCCTGAAGAGGGGATTCCCAGCGTTCCAGTGCTAGGAGGCCTTTTCCCAGTTGGTAGAAAG
>Ga0179593_1591616_pt1 | contig 14887 bp, 20 predicted proteins | sample CZODoug2_1_08_16_FD_185931 | JGI IMG/M metagenome (GOLD analysis project Ga0179593, IMG submission 185931) | Vadose zone soil fungal communities from Angelo Coast Range Reserve, California, USA - CZODoug2_1_08_16fungal (PacBio error correction) | ecosystem: Environmental > Terrestrial > Soil >... | reverse complement strand
CCTTTTTTTCTTCTTGCTTCACGCGACCTGGCGCTTTTTGCTTACCTTCCTTCATGGAGCACTTTCTTCCGGTCCCGTCCCACCCCTGTTCTCCCCTTCCCATTAAGTATTCGTAAGGGATGCCTTCGCCCGGTTCTTTTTTTCGGATCTTCCAAGAATTCCTCCTTCGGCCTTTTCACTTCTTTTCGGCAGGCTTTTGCCGGCGTCCTTTCTAGTACTGACCCCCCTAGCCGATGCCTCTTTTTTTTCTGGACATGGCGCGGTTCGGGCTCTTTGGTTCCACCTGTATTTTTTTCTTTTGAAACTTTCCTTTCCCAATACTTGGTTTTGGCGTTCTTTCCTTTCCCCCCTGAAGGAAACGACCACTTCTTGATTCTCCCCCCGTATGCCTCTCTTTTCCCTTGGAATGCAACCCTTTTTTTGCGTTTGATTCCCATTCTTTTCGAAAACTTTTCCCTTTCTTGTTTGCGTGGCCCTTTAGTGAAGTTCTTTCGGTAGATCGGGACCCCCTACTCTCTGTTCAAGATTTCTTTTGTGATGTTATGGCCGCGCTCGAGCGCCTTGGCCCCACACCCGCGCCTCTTTTTGTGGAAACAGACGGCGCCCCCGCTCCCCCAGTATTTTTTTTGTCCAGGCGTTTCTTTCCGGCAGCCAAGCGGGGTCTGTAAGGGCGGCGAGGGGAGCCCCCCCCCCCACCTCCCCCCACCCCACAACCCCCCCCCCCTTCCCCCACCCAAAAACAACACACAAACCCACAAAGCCTTTTTCCCTTGTGAAAGATTTTGCCTTGAATAAAAAATTGCCCCTTGAGACACCCTTTCGAGGTTATGAGGAGCGGGCATGTTTTCCCCTTTGCTTTACGCGTAAACTCCTCCCGAACAGAGACCCTTCCAGGCCGGAGCTTACTCAAGGCGCCTTTTCGTCCAGTCAGGAAGTGACACCTTTCCCCCCTAACGCTCCTTTGTTTCCGACTGAAGAACGGCGCTCCCTTCGTCACTGAGGTTGTTCTTTGGCAAAATTTTTGCGGGCGACGCCACAGAGCCCCATTCAAAGACCATAGCACGGTCCTCCCGAAAGATTCGACCCTCTTTGAAGTCGGCCGTTCCTTTCATAATGATGAAGATTTCGTCCAGGAAACCCTAAAGTTAACTCCACTCTTTTTCTTCTTTCTTACTCCGTCCCCCCCCAGGACATGGCCCCCTCTTCAAACATGCGCAAATCCCCTATGAAATTTCCCCTTTTTTCAACAAGTACGACCGCAGGCACCTTTTTTTCAGGCCTAACTGGCCCAGCTTTCTCTCTAAACCATCGAAATCTTTTCCTCCCCGAACGCGGCCACGGTTTTTTCCTGAGAGTCATTCTTTTCCCTTCCAATTTCACAAAAAGACTACCCCTTTCGGTCCACCCCTTTTACCCTCCTTTTTAAGTCGAGACCGTCCTAAATCTCCGGCAACACTTCGAGCCTTTCATGGAAGTGTTCCCTTTTCCTTAGAGGTAAATTCCCCCAGAAGCATCTTCCCACGCCCGATAAAGTTTTTCCTTCGCAGTCCCTTAGAATGCAGGGCGCCCTTTCGGGCTCTTTTTACTATTGCTTCCTTCCCTCAAGATGTGTTCCCAATGGGAAAAATCCGAGATTCCTTTCTCCTCCTAAGGTGAGCTCTTTTTAAGGCACTCACTTCTCCCTTGGCAGTACTTTTATGGGCGAGTTGACCGCATCGACGGAATATCTCACTCCCAATTATATAAATCTTTTCCTTTGCCTATGCACTTTTTCTCAAAAAAGCGGTTCCTCGCGTACCCCCACTGGGAATGACCAGGGCGGCGAAATGATGGAGTTCTTGTTTCCTTCTCCTTTCTTTCGCCCGGTTTTTACCAGAGACGGGCTTCCTTGGCAACTGGTGGATTTCTTTGCTTTTCTTCTCCTCCGGACAAGAACCACAACCTTTGCACGCGGTGGTTTTGGGTTTTTTCTCTGTTGCCTTGACGCCATGTCGGCGACCTTTGCGCAAAGAGGCAAGCCTTTTTTTGCTGCCACCTGGAAGAACCCCTTTTCCTTACGGCAAACATATTAGTCTTCCTCTTTTTCCCCTCCTTTTTTTTCTTATCTCTTGTCTTTCCTTTCGTAAGGTCACTATTCGGTGCTTCCATGCCGGTCTCTTCTTTCTTTTCTCAAGGCTTAGCCAGACCTTTCAGGAAAATTACAACCCTCCTGACTCGCCAGTTGGTTTTTTTTTCCTTCCATACTCCTCCCACCCCCAGTTCGGGGAAAATCGACTCCTTCCAGATAAAATCCCATTCTTGGCCTCGCGTAGGCACACGCCATACCAGAACTGTTAAGAGTTCCCCCGTGTGAACCTCCTATTTTTTTTTTTCAGAGATCCTTTCCCCCTCTTCAGCATGGCCCCGGACCTTGCTTGAGTCCCTAGATTTTCCGCTTCAAGGTGAGAGGCTTTTTTTCCCAACTCCCCCGGCACCTTTTTCGACGTTTCCTTTTTCCTTTCGGCCGGAGGCTTACCAGGCAGTCCAATTTCCGGATCTCTTGTCCAATTTTCTTCCGACTTTGGTCCTTTCCCTTCCCCAATCCGTCACTTTTCCAGCACATCGCCGTTTAGTTCTCAGCAAGTCCCCTTCCACTTTCAACTTTGTATCACTTTCTTTTGAATAGCTGCGTGGTTTGTCCTTTGACATCCCGCTTTTGAGCCTATCTTCCAAGCACACGGTCGCGAACTCCCTCCAGTGTTGCAGGAATCCCGACTTTTCAAGTACGAGAAACCGGTGTCTTTTTTTTTGTACATTCCTTTCTTTTTCTGTGGGAATTTCACCGTGCCTAAAAGGATCCAGGTTGTAATTTCCCGGAAGAGTTAGAAGGATTTCCGATTGCTTCTCCTTTTTACGTTCTTTTTGATTTCTTCTGGTTGCTCAGACGGTGAATTTTCCTTGGATTGCGCTTTCCCGAGCGGGGAAATGTCTTGTTTTTCCCCCCCTAATTTTGGGGCTTCCCCTCCCTTCTTTTCTACTTTTTTCCTTGGTTTAATTGCCTCTCGAATATTAATCCCGTGAGCCTTCCACTTTTCTCGAGAAGATTTCGTTCGGAGTCTGTTTGCTTTTCCTTTTCTGTGATGAAGTCTCCTCTTTCCGCCCGGAGTACCAGGCCCCCTTCAGTGACGAGCGGCTCCTCCCCTTCCCCCCCCAAAGGAGGATTTTTGATTCGGTTCTTCACCCCCTGAATCTTTTTTTTCTTCCCCCGAGCGCGCGTCAAGAACCCCCTTCCCCGTGGTGGATAGGTTCTTTTCTTTTCGTGTCGACATTTCTCTCCTGTACTCCTTACTTTTCATTTAAATTGTCGTCTTCTTTTTAAGCAATCGTGTCCCCTTTTCTTTTATGTCAACGACATTGGTAATATTCCCCCCCTTCATACCTGGTTTCCGTCCCCTGCCCTTAAAGTCTTCCCCTCCCCCTGAGAGTTTTGCGGCTGTCTTTTTCACCATCAAACCCCGTCTCTTTGGGTTTGGACGTGGTTTTTCCCCTTCCCTGCGCCCCTGATCCTCACCGGCACCCCTTTTTCATAAGGATGCGGTTACTCGTCATCTTTTTCTTAGTTCACGATCTTCCACCCCAATTCCCTTCGAGGGCCTTTACCAATTTCTTTCCCCGAAGTTTTTTTCCTTTCCCTTCCCCCGCAAAAAAGCGTGTATGCCAAGGGAAAGAGCTTTCTAGGAATTACATTTGAAGCAAAAAGCCTTTCTTTTTCCCTTTCAGGGTTAGCCATTGCCCCTCTTCCCCCCCCGGACCTCTTGGTCAAAAAAAGTTAGTCTTTTCCCCATCCGCTCAGGGGAAAAAGTCCGCACTCCCCCCCCCTCTCCTCCTCTGGCCAAGCAACAAGGTGAAGCCTCTTTTTCGGAATTGGTTTTCCTATTTTCCCCTTACTTCATTAACCGCGCCCTTTCCCCCCGCCGCGCGCAGGCGCCGAGGCCTTTTTCCCAGGCCAAGATTTCTTTCCTGAAATGATCCGTCCTCCCTCCTTTCCTTTGGCATCCATGACGAAGATTCCTTTGTTTCAAAGACCCCCTTGCGCATTTTCCTTTCTTCTCTTTCCCGGAGCCCCTTTTTTTCCTTTTTAAGCAGCCGCCCTGCGCCAGTTTTTTTTTCCTCCCGCGGTAATATGTCGAACACCCCTCCTCCGTTTTTTTTCTCTCTCCGACACAGATTACGATGGCGATCACTCCCTTTTGCAGGGAGGTTCTTCCTTCCTTCTGCAGATCCCTTTCCCTTCTTCGGTGTCTTTCCAATTTCAGTCTTCTAGTGATTGCTCGCAAAAGGGTTAAAGGATTTCCTTTTCTGACGTCCTCCCCCCTATTCTTTCTTCTGCGAGAGGACGGGCAGGGCTTTTTGCTCCCTTTTTCCGAAGACTGCACCCCCTCTCCCGATTGACCCCTTTTCCTTTTAACATGGCGCTTGTCCTTCGTGCGTCCTTGTGAACAAGGTATTCCCCCCACGGTACTTCCACTTTTTTTCCCCTAATTGGTATGGAGTATTTTCTTTCCACCATGAATAAGGATGCTTCTGAATGAAGAATTCTCTTTTTCTCTTTCTTTTTTCTCCATTGGAATGCACAATTTTTTTTGCGGATCACATTTACTCCTTTTACGAGCTATTTTTTCCATAATTTAGTTCCTTTTGACTTGTCTTTTTTGTGAAACTTCGAAACTCTGCGCCCCGCAGCCTATGTTTTGTGCTGTGTTTACTTGTCCGGCAGGCCTTCCCTGGAAGACTCTCCGGCCACCCCCCCTAGACTTTCATGGTTTTTTTTTCCGACGGTTTTTTTTTTTCCTTTCTCAAGACATTTTCATTCGTGAGTGAAGGGGTCCCTGGCGGTTTCTTCATTTTCGATGTTAGAAAAGGTAGGGTTTTTTCTTTTTTTCAAGATGACCCCTTTCTTTCTTCTCCACAAACAAGAATTTTCCATTCTTTCGAGTTATGAGGTGAGTCTTTTTCTCAGAAGATTTAGCTTACACTAGGCGCCCTCCCCTCTTACCTTTCCAGGAGAGATTTAAAAAACGACCTTCTCTTTCTGGTTCCCCTCTTTCTCGGCCTCCGAAGCCAACCAGCCGCATTTTTTCCTGATGTATCCCCTTCCTCTCCAATGAGGTTGTGCCTCGTACTTTTCCCTGCAAACAACCTCCTGGTATTTTCTTCAGCTGCAACGGCAAGCATCGAGGGCCCAGACCTACGCGGTCCCCCCTTTCCCGGAGACAGGTAAAGACCCCCTTCTTTAATGGGCCCTTCCGAAACCTTCTCAAACTAGAGGGAGACTCCCTTTTCCCTCCGTAACAATACGAGAGGCTTCAACAGTTCCACCCCTCTCCCCTTCAAATCACCGGAGGATCAACAAGTCTGAGCTGCCCCCTCTTCTGTCAGGACTTGACCTCCCCTTCTGCAGCAAACCATCGAAATACCATTCGAACTCGGCCCGGTGTTCCCCCTGGGCCTGCTTTCTTTCTAGTCCCCCCGGGCATTGACAAATAACCACAGTCCCCCCCCATCTGACAAACATCCTCTGTACTTTTATGGTTTCCCTTTTTCTCTAATCTCCTGCCACTTCTGTGCTCGTAGCGACTTCCCGGGACGTTGCCAAAGCGTCTTTTTTCCCTTTACAGGACAAACCAGTTTCCCCTGCTATGCCACGATCACTTCCCCCAGTTGATTTTCCCTCCTTTTTGCCGGCGATGGTCTGGCCCTTAAACGGTCCGTCGTGGACTGGGCCCACGAATTCTTGTTGTCTTCACAAAAGAAAAGAAGGATCCTTCCTTTTCTTTATAGTTCTTTTCCTTCTTTGTGATCTTCCTTAAAAATTCTTTGCACCGCACTGACCTGGTGGACAGAGTAAAGGGATCCCCCTCTCTGAACAATTCTTCCCGTCAATAGGTGCATGACCCTTCCCCCCTTTCGCACGCCTCTTCCCCCCCCCCCCGGCCATAGAGTCCCTGGTTTTTTTCTGCCTTTAACAGGGCGGATCTCCGACTCCCCCTCTTCTCTCTTTTTGGAGATGTAAAGCTTTTTTGTAGTGGCACTTTTTTCGCTAATGGGTTGTTTTTTTGAGGAAGTAGGTTACTGCCCCCTACACAAACCTGGCGAGATTTTGCTTTTGCCGTTTGAAGACATGTAGGAGAAAGCTTCTCCAACAGCCCTTCTCGAAAGTCTTGAAAGGGAAAGCCCGGGCATCTTGAACAACCCTTGAAAGATATATATGTTTCCTCCTCCGTTGTTGTTCTCTATGGCCTCTTTCACCCTCCGTAAGGTTCACGATGCCCTTTTTTCCCTTTTCAGTAATTAAGCCTTTCTGTCGGAAAAGGGATTTCGACTCCCATTGGTTCAAGGAACCAATACAATCCCGCCCGGGTGGTTCTGGTTTTTTTTTTTTTGAATGAATAAGTATAAGAATCCCCCTTCCCCCCCAGGATAACATTTTTCCTTCGACGACCCCCCCTTCCCTCATACGGAGCAAAGGAGCTCCTGGCGTCGGAAAGAACTCTTTACTACCTCCTCCCCCCCCTTAGGAGAACAGTGGGAACGCTATTTTCCCTCTGGTAAGAGAAGCTGAATCCCTCCGGCGATGTTTCCCCCAAACTGGAAATTGATTGACCCAGATCTTGCTCTCCCCGGGGAGCGGATCTATTGACTCCCCCCCAAATACTGTGTCCCCTCTTTTCCGGACCTTTTCGCCACCAGGGAAGTCCACTCGTCCAGCCGCTCTTTTTTTTTCAACTCGTCCCCGGAATTATGGGAACACTTCCCCCACTCGTAACCCTCGATGTCCCTCCCCTCCCATAGAGGCCTTCTCACTCCCTCAATAAAACTTTCTTTAAAAACGTGAAGGGAGTTTCTTTTTTTTGACTTTCCCCCTATTTCTCTTTCTGTGAAATTACCCCTTTCCCTTTTTCCTCGACTCTCCCTCCCCGTCTTATACGGCGGGCTCGTTCCCCCCAGACAATTCTCTAACACGGTGGTTCCTTTTGGATTGGGGGATTTTTTTTTTCTTTCCTTTCGGTGAATAATAAACTTCTTTTCAGAGCGAAGTTGTTTCCCCCGGTCCTCCCTTTTTCTCTCTTTAGATGGTGCTTTCAAGATCCCTTCCCCTACCTTTTCCCGACCTGGTTCTCTACTTGTTGCCCTCCCCTTCATCAGGAGGATGCTGGATTGAGCATGTTTGACTGAAGATTTTCTCTCTCGAATTGTTGAAGGAGGAAGACGTCCGCCTTTTCTCCTCTATTTGGGATTGTACGAGCTCCCTCCCATGATTTTCTTTACCGGATTCTCATCTTGACTTTCCCCTTCTGGCGACCCGGCGATTTTTTTTCCTCTTGTATGGACGTCTCCGCCTTGGAAAGGGTTCTTTCCAACCCCTTCCTCCTTCCGTGCTAAGCGGCCTCGAGAGTTCTTCGTTGTAACTTTACCCTCTTTCTGAGAAAGAATCCTCTCTCGCATTTATGTTGCCTGGAATCCTGTTGTTCTTTTAGAAGAAGTGTAGAAGTAAGGAACGTTTTCCCCTTTCCCCCCATGACCCAGCATCCCCCCCCTCTTCCAATTGTTTCCTCCCTTTCTCTCTTTGCCCCCAATTATTTCTCTGTGTAAAAATACTTCTCCCTCAATTGGTACTCCAGCAGAAATTAATAACATCCCCTTTTTCAGGTTATTTTTGCAACCCTAATCTTTATGATGAGAGTTTTGCGACGTCAGGTTCTGGGAGGGTGTTTGGAAGGAGAGTATTCCACTCCTCTTCCCCCCCCCCCCTCGGCGCGGCCCTCCAAAAAATAGGCTTCTCCTTTCTATAGTTCCTAACCTCCTTTTAAACCCCCCCCCAATTCTAACTGTCCCTTCCCCCCATTTTCTCGATTCCCTCTTCCTCCTATGAAAGAAATGTTCTTTCCCACAAAAGCTTTTCCTTCTCGGTGTCGCTTCCTCTCATTCATTTGCAGAACAAAGAAGGGCTCCTCTTTTGTTAGGCCGAGCCTCCCCCTCTTTGCGTCAAAAACGTTCCCGTGTCAAACTATCCGACACCTTACTCACCCCTAACCCCCTCCTCCCCGAAATGGCCAGCAACAAGGTGCTCCGGTTCCTTTCGGCTCGGGAGTTTTCGCTCCCAGCGCCTTTCCCCTTTTGCGCGCAGGCTTCCCTCTTTAAAATTCCACTCCAGATTATGAAAGACCCCCCCTTTCTTCCGAAGCCCTCCTTTTTTTTCAGGACGAAGAAGACTGAATTGGTCTCCCCCCGGAACTCACTCCTCTCTTTTCTTTCCCCAGGTCAGAACCTTACTTCCTTTTCCTTTCTCCTGCGAAAGTAGGAGGGTCGTCTCCGGTCATTCTGTCTCAAACAAATATATTTTTTTGTTGAGAGAGATGTGGCCTTGTTTCTCCCCTCCCTTGGTTAACCGAAGGACTGGAGAAGGGCGTTTTCTCTCCCCCCCTCCCGTCTCCCTTCTTCAAGCAAACTTCTCCCCCCCCCCTTTTCCCTTTCTTAGTCATGGATGCATCGTCCCCTCCCAGGATTTCTTCTTGATAATTTATAACTTCTTCTTGGCCCTTACAGTTTCCTTTCTCTTCTTTTGCAGGATTTTGAACGGAGAGGTTAATTCCTCCTTCCCCTGCTCCCTACACCCCTTCCCCCTGGATAACCCTTTTTTTGGCGCGGTCGATGGTGGGTCATGTCGAATTCTAGTTTCCCCTGCCTTTCATTTCCCAAGACTTGGTCTTGGGAGGTCTTCCTTTTTTCTAAAAGAGAAATTTTTTAAACTGGAATGCCCCCCTCCTTCCTTCTTCGGATTATATTTTCTCCATTGCCGCTTTTTGCTTCCCTTCCAATTCGCGGAATAGTTCCCTTTTTCAGATGTTTGGACGTGGACCCCTTTTTCTCGTTTTTTTATTGCCACTTGGTTCTTCGTTTGAAATAATGCACACCTCCCCCCAGTCCTTATTCTTTTTTATGGCAAGAGACGGCCGGTTTTCCTCCGCCACTTTGAATGAATCCCCCCTCCACAACTCTCCCCCTTTTTCATTTTTTATGGTGGCCCCCTCCTTCTCAAAACGTCCGGGCTTTTCTTCATTTTTAGTGACGGGGGACTCCCCTGGAAGCCAAGTTATTCTCAGTTCGTCCCTCTTTCTCCCCAGGTAGGGGACCCTTCTTTTAAAAGATTTGACACTTTTTCGACACCACCCAGGGGAAAAGTTTTTCCCCCTTTATGGCTAGTGTTTCTTTCCACCCCCCTCCTGGCGACCTCGGCGAACCCCCTGCAATCACCCGGCGTAAAGTCCCCTAAAGGCTCTTCTCCTTTTTCTCTCTCAGGAAGAAACACCCCTGACCCCCCCTCCTCCCCCCCTTTTCTCGGCAGCTGAGAACTTTTCTCCTATGTTGTTGCCTGGTTTCCTCCGTTTTCCGGGGAAAGGGAGGGAGACGTCCCCCCACAAGCGTCAGCAATCCCCCTTCCCCCTTTTCGAACCTCTGCTTTGATGCAGGCGACGTTCCATGATGAAGATTTTTTTGTGGGGGGGGGGGGGTTTTCTTTTCAGGACCAGGAAGTAAGTTTTTAGACTAAGGCGTTCCTTTTCTCACCAGCGAGATGCCTTAAGCCCATGCTCCGATTCCCAAATTTCCTTCCTGCAGCGCCTCTTCCCATTCACCGGCAACAGCAGAACGCCTGTCCCCTTCGGTCCATTTTGACTCCCCTTCCCCTTTGAGAAGCAAAACCATTTTTCATCCTCAGGAAAGCGCCCGGTTGTTTTTTACCCCCTTGGCCGGCTATTGATCCCTTTCCCATCCCACCTCCACTCAACAATCTGCTGACAACAAACTTCCACCGGTTTTATAGTATCTTGGTTTTTTTCCCCTTCCCTAATTCTCCCCCCTTGCCCCCCCCCCTTGCGGGCGCCGTCGCGTTCCTGGGGCTTCCCGGGAAGTTTTCTCCCTGGGTCCATCCCGAGCAGATATGAACCCCTCCCCCCGTAACTGCTACTTCTTTTTTCACCTGCCGTGATTTTCTCTTCCCTTTCTGAAGAGTCAGTCGTTTACGTATTGCCGGAAGTGTTTCCATTTCACCCTCAGAAGGAATCAGATATTTTTCCCTCCGTGGTTCCGGTTTCTCTAGGCCTCTCCCAGTAACGGGAAATGGTGGCCCGTTTGACCTTCCAGAAGTTCGAGCACTGCTTCTTTCCTTATTAAAGAAAGTTCCAGTTGACCCCTTCCTCCTTAGCATATATCCTCCTTCATAGAGGGTCTCCCCCAGGGAGGAGGATCTGCTTTTTTTCCCCCTGCTCGCACGGCTTTTAGATTCCTCCTCTTTAGATTGGCCCTTTCTTTCTCTTTTTTTTGTTGCTTAGGAGTATGTAATTCCTAACCCCAAACTTTTTAACGGCTTTTTTAGGCTTTGAGTTTTTTTGCCCTCCCCCATGCTTATTTTGAATCCTATTTCGTCTTCGAGGACAGGCCCCCTCTACCGCTGATGCAAGTCTCAAAGGGAATCGTGCCCCTTACTGACCCCCCAATTTACGCCCCTTTCATCAATATCCAGTTGTTTGTTGAGTGTATAGTATTTCAATATTTTGCTAAGGTAACAGAGCTGTAACTTTCCTCATTCTCAGAAGGTTCTTGATCGGCTCGTTTTGAAAGATTTTCGCCTCCTGTCATCCCCCCCCCTTCAAATCTCTTTTGCCTGGTTGGGGTCCCTTTTCATAACCTTCCTAACTCCGCCCCCTAGCTCCACCAGGTGCCCCCCCCCCCTTACCACGAACTTTTTCACCTCCACCAGAAAGAGCGTTACAGGCGTTCCCGGAATCCAAGCAGATACTCACTTAGAACATTTTTGTTGGGACGTCCGATTGGGTCCGAGAGTCCCTTCCGAACCTTTCCGCACACCCCTACTTGATGAGATAATGTCCATATGCGACGCTTCACGATGAAGTTCACTCTCCAAAGGTGAAGTGAAGGACTTTTTTTTTTTTTTTTTCCTCCCATTTTGATTTTCCCTGAAGGTCCCCTGGAAGTTCCCTTTTTTTTTTTCCTCTGGTAAGTATGTTCTTCCATTCCCTCCATACTTGGGTCCCCCCAAGACTTACTCTTCCAAAGAAAATAGAAGGAAGTTTTTCTCCCGGACTGTCCCCCTGAAACCCGAAGGAGGGGGAATAGCTTTCTGGTTTTTGTGCATGGACCTTTTTTTTTGCCAAGTCCCCGACAAAGGTTAGCGAATCTCCAAGTGGCCCTCGGCGTTTCTAGATTTCCCTCCATTCCCCGGTGGGAAGGGGGTTGTCCTCTCTCTTTTTCTGTGGGGAATTGTTTTCCATTGGAATATACCATCTCCTTCCTTTCCTGAAAAAGGGAAGGTTCGCCGGATTGTCGATCTTTCCTTTCCCCCTCTTGAGTTAAAGTTCCCTTCCTCTCCTTTAGCGGTAGAATTGTTGCCTCTCCTTTTAAATTTCATCGGAGGTTCCTTTCTTGGACATTCCTGAGTCCTCCTTTTTTGAAGAGGAAGGAAGACTGCCGTGAGTTCCTACATTTCTTTCCTTTTCCCCTTTGCGAGCACCCCCTCTTCCCTCATTTTCCTGGAATGCAAATCCCCCTTCTTTCTCCCGAAAGATTGTCTTATTCTTGAAGTTGAAGCGTGATGAAGTCCCTCCCCCTCCCTCCGGATTTTTTCCGCTTTTTTTCGGCAAAACATAAGTGAGAGCCTTCCCGTGATCAGAGGACCTTTTTTTTGCTCTGTGTTCCCTTTGACGAAGAGAAAAGAGACCGAGACCGTTGACCTCCTCCCTTCTTTACCGTAATTTTCTTCTTTTTTCCTTTTTTTGTAGAAGTAAGCTTTTTTTTCTCCTTCCCCCTTCTTTAAATTTTCGCCCGGTCTTTGGGTTGCGCAAATGTTCTTCCCCCTCCGTCACCCCCCCCCTTGTTACACGACTTTTTTTCCCTAGAAGAACTTCATACACGTCTTGTGCGGAGGGCTCTTCCCCTCATGACGACCTCTGATGTGATGAGAGTTTTCTCCCAGTCGTTAAAACACCCAGTGCTGTTTGGGTTTTTTGTCTTCTTCCAAGGAGCTCCCTCCCCCCCCCCGGATCTGGGCCCTCCCCCCACATAAGGCTGCGGTTCCTCCTATTTCGATAGTGCATCCCTTTCAATCGAAACCAATTAACGAATTTCTTGTCCCCCCGCCCCCCCGCCTTCCTCTTCCCCCTTTCTTAGAGAAACCCCTTCCCCTCAAAAACCAAAACTCCTTGCCCTTTCTCATCCCGGGGCAGACGGAAGACGCGTTTCTCCCCCCCCTTTTGAAATCAAGCGGGCTTTTTTAGCAACACATGACCCCAGAACACGTTCTTTTCAAAAACGTTGAATCCTGTAAAACCTCTCCGGCCCTGAAGGTTAAAAAAGACAGACCCCCCCCTTTCGACGCCATCAGTTTTTTCGCCGAACTTTCTCCTTTCTTCCCTCATGATTCAGTAATTACATTAACAGCTCACTGCACAAGCCTGACCGCCTTTCCTCAATGGAACGGCAAGAAGATATTAAGAAAAGTTCCCTTTTAACCTCCCTTCTCGTCCTCCCCCCCTTTTCCCCCTTCCGGAAGGGACTGAATTGACCAGCCCCTTCCCCTTCTTGACCTGAGGCAGGCGCTTTCAAACCCCTTACTTTGAAGTTTTCCAATGGAAAGGTACGGCTTTCCGCAAAGCGGTTCCCCCCCCTCTCTATATTTCCCCCCCCTCTGTTGAGAGAGATGGCTTCCTCCCCTGATCCTTTTTCTTCCCCGACGACCTTCCCCTTTCCCGTATTTTCGCCTTCATGATAAGGTAAAGAAACTGATGCCGTTCCCCCCATTCAGTATCAATGGATGCCCCCCCCCCCCTTCCCTTGCTTTATTCGTCTTCTTCTTTCCGCCTCCTTTTGGAGAAATATTATTGGCATTTTCCAGTTCCCCCTTCCGCGCCGGCGGGCAGGCTTTCTTTTTTTCCCTTCATTAATAATGAGAACTCACTCCTCCCTTATAGCATGTGCTGGAAATTTTTTCCTATGTTTTTCTTTTTCCCTGAGTCTCTTTTTTCCCCTTCCCTTTTCACGTTTTGACCACAATAATTGGTTCTTTCCTTTCCTTTTCCTGTCCATGAGAAAACTCTTTTGCTGCCCCCTTTGTCCTTTTTTCTGACGCGCAAAGAGGCTTTCCCTGGCATGCAAATCGTTTTTCTCCCCCCCTTCTTTATACCTCTTTTTGCGCGCGTTTTTTGTGGCCCTCCCATTAGTTTCTTTTTCTTGACAAAGGAGGGACAGATCGTGGCAAGACCTTCTCTCCAGACTATGTTGTGCTTGCTTTCTTTCCCGTTCCTTTGAGAGCTTTCCTGCTCCCAAACCACCCCCTCTCACGGGGTGTCTTGGTGGAAAAGATTCAAAATCTTTCCCGAAATAAGGGCGCTTCATTTGTGAATTGACTTGTACCCTTGGGAAGAAAAGTCTTTATTTGTAGGCTATGTTCCTCCCAGGTCGGGTTTTTACCACTTGAAAGATTTTGACCTCTGGTGAATCCCACAAGACAGGTCCCCCCTGATTTTTTGATGGATTAGGAGAAGACGCTTCCGGCGACACTCGGCAGACCCTCCCGATTAAAGGAGGCTTTTCCCCATAACGTCCTCCCCTTTTTTCTCTTGTCCATGAGGAAGTGCCTCCCAGCAAATCTGGCGCGGCCCTGCTTTTGCTTGAGATCCTCATTCACTGATGGTTTTCCTCAGGCTTCCCCCGACGGGGTCCCTGTCTGATAGGCCAATAGTTACCCTGAAAGACCATCGCCGGAGACTCTTTAAGTCTGTCTGTTGTGAGACGGGAAGACCCCCTTCTGAATCTCGCCTTGCCAGGAACAAGGACGAAAGGCCAAAGAGACTCCTCCTGGCTTCGCTTCCCCTCCCCCATTTCCTTCTTCCGTCCACGCCTCGGGTCCCCTTTTCTCCCACTTACAGGACATCCCCAGGATGAGGACAAAAAGAGTCTCCTTCCCAAGTCTGTTTTCCCCTTCCCTTTTTCAACTTCTTCCTCAAACAATCGAAAATCAAACCCCCCCCCATTCGAACGTGCGGCCCGGGTGTTCCAAAGGGAAGTCTCTTTCTTTAGGCAAACCAGAATTAGAACCTCCCCCCCCTCCGAATAACCATTTTTCCGCAAATGCCCCCCCCCTTCTCTCCTAAAGTCGAAGACCCGAAGTATCCTCCCTCCCCCTGCGTTGCGAGTCGTTAGGTTTCTTCCATTGTACCTCCGAGGCTCAACAATAGAGGGGCCATTCCCCAAAACCATACCCCCCAATCCCCCTCCCTTGCTCCTTGGAAAAGGGCAGGGCTTTTCTCTTCCCTCTTTTGGCTGGCTTAGGGACTTTTTGTCGGTATTGCCGGAAGTGGCACCACTCATTCCCTGGTGAACCCCCTCCATCTTTTCCTCGCAGGACGTGTCTCCATTTACTCATGGTGCCTTCCCATATTGCTTCTGTCCGTCACCTTTTGTGGAAGAGGTTGAACCGTCTACCCTCTAACTGGATCCTTTCCCCTTCTGACAATTATCTTCTCTTGCCAGGCGGCATGCCCCTTTCCGTTTCTAGGATTTCCCCAAATGTGTGTGCCTATTAACAGGGCGTCGGATCTTATGTGCCTCTTTCCGCCTTTTTTCCCTTCTTTACCTCCGGGTCTTACCGCTGCAGGGCGTCTCTCGTGGAGCTCCTGGGGGTTTTATAACTTCCAAGAAACAAAACATGCTAGAGCCTTTCTTTTGAATTTTCCCTTTTTTCCCTCTTCCCAAAGAATTGCGCAACTCCTTCCAGCTTCCTCCCCTACCGGGTGATGTTTTCCTCGTGACCTTACCTTCCCTATTTAAGAGC
>Ga0179593_1692427_pt1 | contig 14889 bp, 23 predicted proteins | sample CZODoug2_1_08_16_FD_185931 | JGI IMG/M metagenome (GOLD analysis project Ga0179593, IMG submission 185931) | Vadose zone soil fungal communities from Angelo Coast Range Reserve, California, USA - CZODoug2_1_08_16fungal (PacBio error correction) | ecosystem: Environmental > Terrestrial > Soil >... | reverse complement strand
TTTCCCTCTTTTTGTCTGCCCAGAAACCCCTTTTCTTCTTCAATTTCCGCGGCAACGAAGGTTTTTCCCCCTTTCAGAGACGCAACTCTTTGATCCCCCCCCCCCCCCCCTTTCCCTTTTTTTTGTCTCACTTCTAGGAGCAAGATATGGCTACTTTTCCCCCCCCTGGAAAGGACTCCTTCCCCCCTTTCTTTTTGTTCGGTCATCCTTTTGCCACCATTTCCCTTTTTTTTCCTCTTTTCGCTCGCGTTTTTTTTTTGATGACAAAGAAACCCTTCCTGAAACCATTTTTTTCCCCCCTTCCCCCCCCCCCCAATCTCCCTCTGCCCCCTGCGATTAGCCGCTTTTTTTTTTTTTCGCTCACAGAAACGCTTTTTATTCTTTAAAGACCGCATGGGAGCAACCCTTAAGAGAAGTCGGCCGACCCCTTTCCCTCTTTTTTTTTCCCCCCTTATTTCTTCCGCTTTTCTAGGAAGAAGAACCCCTCCCCCCCCCTTTCAAACCCCCGTTGTGTTAAAACCGTTCCCAATTTAATCAATTAGAGTGTCTTTTTTTTTTTTTTCCCCAAACCTTCGATTAAGTTGACACACCCCTTTCCCAAAAACAAGTCTTCCCCCCCCTTCTCCCCGTTAGAGGACTTCACCTGTCCTCCCCCTGGCAAAAGCCGCCACAACCCCCTGCCCCCCCTCCCTCCCTTCACACGAAACTTTTTTTAACGCCAGAAATTAGGGGGCGGGACGGGTCTCCCCATCACAAAGACAACTCCCCTTTTTTTCCCGTCAGCTCCTTCCCATGAATTCCAGTTCAAACACAAACCTGGGCGTGGTTTTTTTCCCCCCCTCCCCCCACTTCTCCCCCGGGATGAATGACGCAGTTTTTTTTCCTTCCCCTCCCCTGTACACACCGCGCCCTTTTTTTTCTTTTCTCTTCCCCCTTTTAAATCTTTTCAAGATTAAAGGTTATAATCTCGGAAATCTCCCCCCCCACCTTCAAACGCGATGCATGGACTTCTTCCTTTTTTTTCCTTTTCTTCACTGTTCCTATACGGTGTTAAGGAAATTTACCAGTTTCGAACCCCTTTCTTATGTTTCATGAACCCCCCTTTTTCCCAAGGCTGGAGAAGTCCAGTCTTTCCCGATCCCCCATCCTGCACCTTGGTTCACGAACGTTTTTCCTATTGGGGAGTTTCAAACAGCCCTTTCTTCTTTTTTTCCTTCCTTTTCTTGGAATGGCTGGCTTAGGTCCTGGGAAATCCTTCTTCCTTGGTCTTTCCCACTCCGGGAGCGTGGCGCCCCCTTTTTTTTTCCCTCTTAGCCTTTGATCAAGTTAATTCGACAACCTTTTTTTTTGGCACCAAGCAAGGCTTTCCTCACCTCTTTTCTTTCGATGTTCGGCGGTCAGCTTTTCTTTTCCCCATTCCCGAAGGTGGACCAAAAGGCCGCTCCCCCCCTTCTTTTTACAATCGCTATGGTTTCGATCGAACCCCCTTCCTTTTTTTTTTCACATTACACTCTGGGAGGTATTGGTTGCTGCCGCCTTTTTCCTCCCTTTCCTTCCTTCGGGTAAGCCCCCCTTCTTTTCTTCCCCCCCCTATATCTCTTTCTTCCTACTAAGTGGTGGTTGTTGATACTATCGCCGGGATTCTCGGTTTTTCCCCTTTCAGGGGTTCCCTGATGAAGCCGAACGTCGTTTTTTCCTCTCCTTTCCCCCAGCAAAACCCCCCGTTCAAAGGATGATGTTGATCGTTTCCGCCCCCCTCCAGTACCAGTTTACTTTGTTCCTTTCTCCCTTTTCTTTTCCCCCCCACTTTCCTTCGAATCCGACTCATTGTAACAGGGACCCTCCCCTAGAGAAAACTTTTCTTCTCCCTTCCTTTTCCTTTTTTCCCTTGCAAGAGCATTTCCCTGCACTAAGCCCCCCTCTGTCACCACATATCGCAAGGTAAGTGAGGGACACCCCCCTTTTTTTCCCCCCCTTTCCTGGTTGTCTCCAAAGTACTTGGATTTTTTTCTTCATCGTCAGTTTTTCCTCTCCATGCGGCCCGGGAGTGTTCAACACATCCTCCCCCCTTTTTCTGTACTGATTTCCCAGACCGCTTCTCCCCCCCTTTTTCCCGCCCCACTTTCACTCCTTTGGGGGGCCCCTTTCCTGAAACTCACCTTTCTTTTTTTTCCCTTAACTGAAAAATACCATAGGATTTTGGCCCCTTTTTCCTTTACAAACAGGGCTCGATCTTCCCTTTTTTTTTTTTTTTCCCCCCCCGGACCAAAAAAAAAATATGACGGCGCACGCCGTTTTTTCCTTTTTTTTCTTGCACACATGAAACATACGACGGTTTCCTTCCCCTTTCTCTCTGCAACAGCCCCCCTTTCCTAGGACATGAAGATTCCCGCCGTTTCCCATCCTCGTTTTTGATTTTTTTCTCAAGCCGCCTCCCTTCTTCCAGATAGAAAGGTAAGCGTTAGCCCCCCTCTTCTCGGAGGGCTGCTGGTGTGGTTGACGTACAAGCCAAACTTGCGTCCCCCCCCTTTCCCTTTTAAGGTTGTTTCCCCACGTGCAGCAGACTCTCTTTTCCCCCTTGCCGGCGAAAAAACTTCGCTCTGTTCTTCTTTTTTTTCTTTGGGGATGGTTTGAACTTTCCCCTTCCCCCGTACCTCTGCGTAAAGGAATTTAGTGTAAATCGGCGTCTTTTTGACTTTCTTTTTTCCCCTTTTTTTCCAGTCCGTCCCCTTTCCACGCGAACGGCTCTTTTTTTCCTCCCTTGTTGGGCCGACGTGCCACCGGAGGTTTCCCCTTGAAGCGACGGCCTTTTTTTCTTTTTCCCCCCCTTTTGCATTTCCCCTTTCGTTTGGCCACGGTTGAAAAGTTTTTTTTTTTGCTTCGGCCCGTCCCTCAGTACCACACAGAGAGATTGCCATTCTCCTTTCCACTCCGCTTCTAGAGTTTTCTTTCCCTTCTTTTCTCTCCCAGCTATACCGAGTTATTGGGGGGGGGGGGTTTTTTTCTGAATCGGCTTTTTTTTCCGGGTGCCTTTCTAGGGACAGATTTTTTTCTCTGGGTTTTTCTTTGTCCCCTTTCCCTAAGTCAACTGGAAAACCAACCCCCCTTTTTCTCTTGTGCCACCTTCTTAAGAAAAAAGCCTTTTCCCCTTTTTTCTGCCGTTGAGTTTGAACCTTTTTCCTCCCTTTCTTTCCCCTGGGCTCCCCCGAATATTGAACAAGGCAACGGATTGTTGCCTCCTTTCCCCTCTGGCATGCGCAAGATGCTGCTTCTTTTTTTTTTCTTCCTTTTTTCCGTTCGGGCAAAGATTTCATAGGCCGGGCGTAAACGGTTGTGTCCTTCCGCAAACAAACCTTTTTTTTTCCCCCCTTTTTTTCCGCCTTTTTTTGTGAAGCGGGCGGGGGACCGGGCGGGAGCTTTTTTTCCCTCTCCCTTTGGCATCCGTTCCCGGTGGTGGCGAGCCCCCTTTCCCTGGGCCCTCCAAAGTTAGAGCGAATGGGTCCTCCTCCTCCCCCCTGTTTGCTAGAGGGATAAACTTTTGTTTTTTTTTTTTTTTTTTTTTTTTCGTCCACCCACCTCACTGATATCCACGAAGATTTTTTTTCGCTCTCCCCGCCGGGCCCCCTTTTTTCCCCCCCCCCTTTTTTTCTTTCCCCTTCTTTTTACAGGCCCTAATAAAAACCTTACCGCCCTTTTATGACCTCTTTGCGCCAGCCCCCCCCCCTTTTTTTTCTCTTCCCCTCCTGGGGCCCTGAAGCAAAGAGCCCAATTTCCAGAGACACGCCACTTTTTCCTCCTCCTCCCCCCCTTTTGCCGTTTTATTCAGATCGTAGGAGAAAGACCCTTGCGAGCTTTTCCCCCCCCTTCCCCTATCCCGGAAGAAAGTTCTCTTGGCTTCAATTCCTTTTGCACCACTCCTCCCTTTTTTCTTTCTGTCTTCAAAAAGAAACCGGCAATCCCTTACCCGCCTAGCAAAGCCGTCTTTTTTTTTTCCCCCCCCCCCCCCTTCACTCGAGAGGATGGAGGATAGGAAATCCAAAGCAAATCGTCTTTTTTCTTTTCCCCCTTCCCTCCAACTTTTTCCCATCGAAGGCAATCTCGGCGGTTTCTTTAACGGGGCCGAACAAACGTTTTTCACCCCCCTTTCCCCCCTCGTCCCCGAGTGGTCTTGAAGGTAGGGACTCCCTTTTCTCTTCCGGTTGCACCGAAGGGCACTTCGGCCCAAAAACCCTTCTTTTCCCCCTGAGGTTCTAGTTCGGTGATAATTAACCTGGGCTGACCGGCACCATTTTCCCCCCCCCCCTTTCCCGAAGGTTTGACACGAAATTTCTTTAAGCCAGAAAATTTCTTCTGTTTGACTAATCTTATGATATTTCAACCACCCCCCCCCCCATTACAATCCCCTTTCACGAGGGTTTAGAGCGACTTTTTCCAATTAAGTACAAAATTGTCCTTTTTTTTCATTTTTCGGCCTTCCTTTCCTTACGAAAAAGGCCGCGCCCAGTTTTCTTTTTTTCCCTTTGTCCTCGAAACGAAAACCCTTTTCCCAAAAACAACCCTTCCCCCCCTCTCTGGTCAAGTGGAATATGGATCCGCTTCTGGAAACGTACGGCGGCTACAACACTTCCCCCCTTTTTTTTTTTTTTTTTCCTCCCCTGTAGTTGTTTTTTTTGCTGGGAATCTTAATGGTAATATAAGGGTTTTTTCCCTCCCAAAACTTGGGAGTATTTTCCCCCTTTTTTTTTTTTTTCCCCCCCCACCCCCTTTTCCCGTTGCTGTTCCCATCAATTTTTCCGATTTTCTTTTTTTTTTTTTTCCTTTCCCTGTTTTTCCCCCCTTGGTGGCAATAATATGGGGAGTTTCAACCATCCCTTTTTTTTCCCCCCTTTCCTTTTTGGCGGCCGAATGGATGGCTATCGTTTTTTTTCCTTTTTTGCGTTCCCGAAAACAAACGCCGGGACCCGCCCCCTTCCCTCTAGTCATTCAGATATCAAGTACTCGCCCCCCTTTTTTTTTTTCCCCCCCCCTTTTTTTCCCCCCCCCTTCCCAGCTTTCTCACTTTTTGATTATGGGATAGGAGAAGCATTTTCCCCCCTTCTTTCCCCCTTTAGGCAACTCCAAGAAAGGTTCCTTTTTTACCATGATCTACAATCGCCTCTTTCTTTTTTTTCCTTTTCCCCCCCCCCTTCTTTTTGGTCCTCCGGACGGCGGAAAGATAAAAACCTGGGGCGTTTTTGGCCCGTGACGATGAAAAGGAGCGGAAGGTTTTCCTTTTTTCCCTCCCCCCCCTCTTCTTTTTCCCCTGGCGGTATCCCCCTATTTTTATATGTTATAAGAATTAAGTTTGAGTCTATAGGAATAGAAGAGTTCTTTTCCTTCTTCGGGAGTACCCCCCCCAGAAGACCCCCCCCTTTCAAGTTGATAGGCGGCAACCCCCCCCCTCCCCCTTATTGTTGATCGGTCCGCCGCCCCTCTTTTTTCCCCCTTTTCTTTGCCCCATGCCTTTGACGATTTTGTAGATCATGTAACCCAGACCCCCCCCCCTTTCTTTGTAATTGGCCCGCGCAGTTCTTTTTCTTTTCCCCCTCTTCGCCATTTACTAGGGAAAAGATGGCGTGTTCCAAACCCCTCCTTTCTTTCTGAATTTGCTATCGTCCGTGTGATAGCGCACGGGCTTCCCCCCCCCCCTTTCCTTCAACGATTTCCCAGGACCGTATCCCCCTCCCCTTCCCCCTTCCTCCTTTTGCCAGTTTTCGGCTGTTGAAATACATAAGCAATTGCCCCCCCCCCCCTGGTCCTAGAGCTTCAAGTTCTCTTTTTCTTTTTCCCCCCCCCCCCCTTTTTTTTCCTTGTACACGCCCCCACGGCCGTTGAAAAAACCACGGTTTCCTCTTTTTCCCCCACATAACGACGGCTGATCTTTTTTTCCTTTGTATCGTCAGTATGTGAAAAGAAAGATATATAGGACCTTCTCCTTGCTTTCCTGCAGGCGCGTTGAGTTTTTTCTCTTCTTCTTGGAGTATCTACGGTAAGCGTTATCCAGATTCCACTGGTCCCTCCCTCTATGGATGTTTCTTCACTTTTCGTCGTTTTTTCCTTCCCCCTTTCCCCCTTTGTTCCCTTTTGCATCAGCGGGGAGCGGCCCTTTGGTTCCTAATGAAAACTTTCTTTTTCTTTCCCCCCATTTTTTTGGACTTTTCATTGGGACCGGCCCCTTTTCTTCCCCTCTTGCATCGTATGGTCTTTGGTCTTTTTTCTCCCTTCTGATATATGTTTTCCCCATTTCCTTCACGAATTTCTGGAGGTATAACTCCCCCCTTCCTTGCGATTATTTTGGGGTTCTTTTCTGTTGAAGTCCGCGAACCGCGACTTTTTCAGGTCCTTTCTTTCCCTTTCCCTTGAAGTGGGGTTTTTGGTTTTTTTTTTTTTTTCCCTAAAACCCCCCTCTTTTTTTACCCCTAAGCGACATTTTTCCCGTGGTCAAGGGACACTAGCTCTTTTTTTCCTTCCCCCTTTGAAAACGTTTGTGCTGCCCGTTTCTTTTTTCCCTGCCACCTCCTTTTCTTCCTTTTCCTCTTTTTTTCCCCCTGCGGACTCGCTTCTCGAATTTTTTCAGCATCCAGCTCTTTTTTCCTTTCGTTTTGAGCTTCAATATGTACGGCGCCCTCTCGTTCAGAGATTTTTGAGTTCCCCCTTTTTTCATTGGCTGCGTTCCCCTTTTAAGAAGAAATTTTTTTTTTCTCGGGCGCCCCAAGCCAAAAGACGACTCTTTTCTTGCCCGCCAAAAGCAGGCCCCCTTTCCCCTTCTTCCGTTTGAGTTTGAACCCCCCTTTTTTTCCGGTTTTAACCTATACTGGGATACTAAAGAATCTTTCTTTTCCCCTTCATTGTTGGATGTTCCTCCCCCCTTTTCAGTCTCTTCCGGCGCAAAGATGTATGGATTGGCTTTCGTTGCTCTTCTTTCCTTGTCTGTTGAAAGGAGTATAGTCCCCCCTCCCATTTTTTTTTGATTAGGGCGTAAAGATTTCCCATCCCTCCCTATGCCGACTTGTGTATTCCCGGGGAGGGGAAGGAGGGAGATATAACAGCGCATTCCCTTTTTTTCTCATCCAGTTGGTGGGGAGAGAATTCTTTTTTTTTTCTCCTTTTTTATCTCTCTTTTAAATCATAATTGTGGTTGTTGAGATTGATAAATTGGAGTTCCTCCCCCTTTTTTTCCTGCCACCAACTAAATGATAAAGAAGACTTTTTCCTCTTTTTGTCGGATATAAAAGAAGGGAAAAGCCTTCTTTTTCCCCCCTTCTTCCCACAATAGAAAGTTCTGACCCCTTTCTTTTCTTTAAGCCCCCCCTTTTCCACAAACCCCGTAGAGGTTTTCCCCCCCTCCCTTGCCGCCAGCAACTTCCTTTTTCCCTTCACCCTCAGTCGCAGTCTTGCGCCTGCCAGAGCTCTTCTTCAGCAACAAGCCCGTTTTCCCGGGTTGGGAAGCATTGCCGCAACTCTCTTTTTCCCTCATGTTACAAAACTCCACCTTTCCCCCTTTTTTTTTGCCTCTGAGTGTTGGGCTGTCCCCCTTTTTCCCCATCGGAATTTCCTCTTTCCTTTGCTTGCCCAAGAAACTCTCCAGAACTTTTTCCCCCCCTCCCCCCAAAGAAACCCCCCCCAAATCATTTGCACCCCTCTGCACCTATTTTCTTCCCCTAAGTTAGACGATTCCTCCTCCCCCCCCCTTTTTTTTCACCCCTTTGGAGCGCTGGATGCTTCTTCCCTGGTAGCAAACTCGCTCCCCCCTTTTCCCTTTTTCCCCCGTGTGGCCAACTCGAAGCGAAGGGCCCTTTCCTCCCGCGGTGGATTAGGCAGCCTCCCCCTTCCCTCACCCCCCCCCAAACGGGGGGCAACGGGTTTCCCCTTTTAGCCAATCCTTTTGGCCTTGCCAGGTGAACCCCCCGGTCGCTTACGTTGCCCTTTTTTCCCACCCTTCGTCCCCAAAAACAATCCCCCTGACGAGACAGTTCCTCTTTTCCTTTTTTTTTTCCCCCCCTGTTCTTTTACCGGGCCAAAGGGCCCCCCCCCCCCCTCCCAAAAAGAATCGCCTCCCTTTCCCTTTCCTTTCCTGGTAAAAATTCGGGGGCGGATTTCGTCGGTTTTTTTTCCTCTCCCCCCATTCCCCCAAGAATACGATCAGCGGTTTTTCCTCGCGAAGCTTTTTTTTTTTTGTTAGTTTTCCCTTCCGTCCAGGTTAAACCAAACTGGTCCCCCTTCCCTTTTTTTTTCTCTTTCCTTTTCTTTCCTCACCCAACGTCCGCGGGAAGGACTTCCTTCCCCTTTTTTCTTTTAATAGGCAAAAAACTCCCCCCCTCCCTTCCCCCCTAATGACGCAAAGCCCTCGCTTTCCTTTCTTCTGGATAACGCTTACCGGTTTCTTCTTTTTCCCTTTTCCTGCTGCCCACCCTCAACGCGATGCATGGAATCAATTTCCCCTTTTTGCATCTCATGGTACTATAATTAGGGGCTTTTTCCTTTCCTTCCCCTCCCCCCCCCAAACTTTTGTCTCAGCCAGTAGTATGTTATGTCCTTTTTCCCCTTAGGTGGCTTCCTCCCCCCCCTTTTTTTTTTTTTTCCTCACTTGTCATATTTTTTTTCTCTGGTCAAGAAAGGGTTGGGCAATTCCCTCTTTCCCCCCATTCCCCTTAAAATGGCAACTTTCCTTCTTTTCCCTGTTTTTTTTTCCCCGACTTGGTGGGCTATCGGTCCTGGAGAAAATCATTTTACTCCCCTCTTCGTTGAAAAAGGAACGGGACGCGTTTCCTCCCCCCTTTCCTTTTTCCCTTTTTTCCCTCCCAGTCTTCGACAAAAACGGAAAAGGTTTTTGGACAAGCTTTCATTTTTTTTTGCTGTCTCTCTTTTTTCCCTTTTTTTTTTCCTCTTCTCTTTGCACCTCCCCGCGAAAGTTTTCACCCCTCCCTTTTCTTTTTTTCCCCCCTTTCATCTCCCCCCCCCCGATCTGGTTCGATCGAGACAAAGTACGGTTTTTTCCTCTTTGGCGGGGGGGACAGAATTTCCCCTTCCTTTTTTCTCCCCCCCCTCGGGCGGTATTTGGTTTTGTCCTCTCATCACCGGAGAGTCCCTTCTGTGCTTTCCCCCTGGTTACGCCCTACTTTTTACCCCTCTATAAGGCTCCCCCCTCCTTTCCTTCCTCTTCCTCCTCATTACGTTTGTGTTTTTTTTTCTATAATTATAGGTCCTTCCCTTTCCCCCCCCCCTTTACTTCGAACCTCCCCCGACCCTCTCCAGTTCGCGCTTTTTTCTCTTCGGACCCCTCCCCCCCACCCCCTCCCCCCCCAAACCACCAAATAAAGCCAAGGTTGTTGATTTTCCCCTTTCTTCATACCGGAATGGTATCGATCGAACCCCCCCCCTCTTCTCTTTTCTTTCTTTCTTCCACACAGCCCCCCGTTTATTGCTTGGGAAATTTATGGGAATTGCCCCCCCCTCCCGACACCCCCCCCCCCCCTTCTTTTTCCCTCTTTCCTTTGACTCAAATCTCCAACCCCCAACTTTCCCGTGGTTGTACGAACCCCCTTTCCTTTTCTTCTCGTAAGTGTGATTAGGGGCTCCCACCTCCTTTCCCCTCTCTTTTTTTTCCCTCCTCCCCCCCCCTTCCTTTACCAGGACGATAGGAAAAGGCCATTCGCCCCTTCTTTCCTCTGTTCCGTTCGGAGGTTCCCTTTCCTCCCCCCCCGTTTCTTTCCACAGGGCTCGATCTTACAAGTGGCTCGTGTTTTTTCCCTTTCTCCCCCCCTCCGTTGTGAAAAAACAACCTTTTTTTTTTCTGTCCCCCCCCCCTTTTCTTTGCTTATACCTTTCCAGTGTTCGAAATGGTAAGTAGCTGCCCCCTTCCCTTCCTATCCAAGCGATATAAATTGTCTTTTTCCCCTCTTTTTTCTTCTCCTGTTCCTCTATATCCGGGTAAGCGTATAAAGATTCACTGGTCCCTTTCTTTTTCTTCATTTGAGAGGTTTTTTTCTTTCCCCAGCCACCCCCTGCAGTCATCAGACTGGCGGGGCGGTCCCCCTTTCCTTTTTCACAAGTCCGGCCCTCCCGTTCCCCAGTTGGGTTACCTTCTTCCGGAAACCCTCCTTTTTTTTTCTCTATATGTATTTGTTTCTTCTTTTTTTTGAAATTGAAAAATTTTTTTCTCTCTCTCCCCTCCCCGGACCTATTTTTGGCATGTGTAAGAATTTTCCCCTTCTTTTTTTTTTTTTTTTTCGGGGAGTTGAAGTCCCTCCCCCTTTTTCTTTCCCTCCCTGATTCCCAGCGAAAGGTTATTGGCCCCCTTTTTTTTTCTTTTTTCCTTTTTCCACAGGAAAGAGACACGCCTTTTTATACGGCCCCCCTTTTCCCCTCCCATTTGTAGGGGAAACTTTTTCTTTTCTTTTTTTTCGTTTTTTGGCGGCGGCCGAAACTCCCCCCACCCTCGAGATTTTCCCTTCTCTTCTGGTCTCCTCCCTGAGTTTTGCTCCCATGCGGTCAATTTCCCCCCCCCTTTTTCTTGGATCTTCTCGTCCTTTCATCGGGCTTTGATTTCTTTCCGAGGGGGGAGGACGTCTTTGTTTTTTTTCCCTCCCCCGTTAGAGACGGGCTCCCTTTTTATGAAGGAAGCTTTTTTTTTTTCCAATTCGTTGCAGCAAACCTCCCTCAAAAAAGTTTCTTGCCCTCTTTCTTTTCTCCCCCCCTTCTCCCATGCTTCACTAAAGAAATTTCCTTTTTTTCCCCCCCCGGATTGTTGATTTGCCTCCCCCTTTTTTCCTTGCTCCCCAAGGGATGCTTGCTTCGTGTCCTTTTTTCATGATAGCTTTTTCTTTTTCCCCCCCCTTCTCTTTCCTATGTTGTGATTTAGGGCGTAAAGAGCAAGACTCTTTTTTCCTAAAAAGAATGTTTTTCTCCCCCCTTTTCCTTTCGGCTTTCCTCTCCCAGAGCAATGACTAGCCATCTCTTCCCTTTTTCTCTTAGTTGGTGGCGATCTCCTTGCCTTTTTTTTTTATCTTCTCCCTGTACTCATAATAAGTTTTTTTTGTTTTTTCTCTGATTTCGATTAACTTGTCGGACAAGTTAATTCTCGCCCCCCCCCCCTTCCTGTATAAAAGAAGCACTAAGCTCTCTAGGCAGGGGAGGATGGATCTTTCCTCTTTTTTTCACCTGGCAAAGATTATACCCTCCCCCTGTTCTGAAAGTATTTCTCTTTTTTCCCCCCCTTCCCCCCCCCCCCCAAACTTACGCCGGGGTTCTGCCCAACTTTTTTTCTCTCTTTCCCCTTTTTGCGCAGCAAGCTCTTTTTGCAACGAATCCCCCCTCCTTTTTGCCCCCTTTTTGCCCCGAAATTGATTCTTTCCCCCTTTTGAAGTGGTTTTTTTTTTCCCGATGCTTGGGAGGATTCCTGCGAAGTCTCCCCCCCCCCCCCCCGGAAAGGCCCTCTTTTTTTGCCACGGGTAACCTTCAATTCCTCCCCCCCAGAAACCTTTTTCTCCTGCTTTTTTTTTTTTTTTTTTTTTCGGCTCCGCAACACTTTCCTTTCCCCCCCAATAGGAATGGCCCTTTCTTCTCCGGGAGAGTTTCCGTCTGTGCTTTTGGCAGGGGATCCCCCCCGCCCCCCTTCGTCCCCAGAAGCCCTCCCAAACCTTCCCCCCTTTTCGCAAACCCTCCTGCAAAGCCCCCCTCTTTTTTTTTTTTTCTTTTTCTTCCGCTAAACATTTCCGGAGAGATGTTCTTCCTTTTTCAGGACAGAATGGAGCAATAATAAAGAACTTTTTCGTCTCCAAATAGCCCCTCAGTTTCCCTTCTTTCTTTTTTCGGTTGATTAAGGCATCCTTTCCAACCTTCTCCCCCCCTCCCAGCACACCCCTTTTTTTCAACCGTTTTCCCCCCCTCCCCCCAATGAGTCCATTAGAGTTGTACTTGTCCCCTCTAGAAAAAGTTCTCGAACCTCTTTTCCTTGTTTTTGCATTCGGAAAAAAAAAAATTTTCCTTCCCCCCCCCCTTCGGCAAGTTTTTCCCTTTTTTTCGTCTGTACTTCCCAAATGGATTTCCCCGGGGCCCCCTCCCCCCCTTCCTTTTTTTTCTTGGATGGACACGAACCCTTTTTTCCTTTCCCCCCCTGACAAAGGAACTTCCTCTGGCCTTAAGGTGAATATATCTACACACAATACACCAACCCCCGATTCCTGGATTAGTTCCTTTTTTCCTTTTAAAGTTCTGTGGGCCAATGCTTCCCGGTAACCCACCTTTCTTCTTCCCCTTTCTTATCATTTCCTTACGGACAAAGGTCAGCCGGCCCTTTTCCCGTAGGGGTTGTTTCTTCCCCCCCCTCCTTTATGACAAACAAAACCCCCCCCCCTCCCAAAAAAGAGAACCCCCTCTCCCCCCTTTGAGGGCCAGGGGGGAATCGTCTCCCTTTTCTCTTTTTTAAAGAGGAAAACTGGGCTTTTTTTCCCCCCCCCCCCCCCCCCCCCCATTCCACAAAACGGCTCCTTTTTAATCAATTGTAAGACTCTTCCAAAAATCTTCATGTCCTTAGGAGAGTCTTTCTGGGAAGAAGTTTTTTTCTTCAAGTTGAGTTGAGAAGACCTTCCTCATTTTAGGGGGAACACTCTCCCACCTTGTTGTGGATTTTTTTCACCTTGGACCACATGGAGGACAAAGAGGTTTTTTTCCCCCCGTCTCCATTGCAAGAGCGAGCCCCCCTTTTCCCTCCCTTTTTGGTCCGGGGTGGCACCCTCCTTCTTTTTTTTTTTTTTTTCCCCAGTGTCAAACCCACTCCCCCTCCCCCCCTTTTCCTTTGGAGTGACAATTCCTTTTTCCACGAAATGGTGTCCTTTTTCCTTTTCCCCTTTTTTTTTTTATCAGTTAAGCCCTGGGTGAGGGATGCGTTGACCCCTTCCTTCCCCCTGGTGCGCTATAACACTTTTCTTTTTCTTCCCTATCAAAGTACTTCTCCCCCCCTCCCCCTTTTTCCCCCCCAGCGCTTTTTCTCAATTTAAACTGGCTCCGTCTTCCCCTTATGTGCATTTTTTTTTTTTGTCCTCAGGTGCAATTCAAGAAGGTTCCCCCCCCCCCCCCCCCTTTCCAAGCAAGAGAGTTTTTTTTTTTTTCCTCCTCCCGTCCCACTTTTTTCCTCTTAGAAAAGTAAGTTCTTTACCTCTTTACCCGATCAAAAAAAAGAATGGGCTTTTCTTTGTTTTGGGGGGTTTGCTCTCTTCCCCCCCTGGTCGTCCCCTCGGATTGGGTACGGCAAGGAAGAAGAAAAGAAGATTTTTCCCCCTTTCTTTCCCCTCCCCCTCCCTCTCTCTGGGAATGAAGAGACTTTTTTTTTTACGTCGGATGATTTTTCTTCTTGGATTTCCTTTTTTTCCTCTTTCTTGTAAGTAGGGCTTTTCCCCCCCTACCCGAAAAGCCGCCCTTTTTCCCCTTTTTTCTTGCGGAAAAGCCCCCCCCCCCCCTTTCTGTTGATATGTAAGCCCGCACCTTTTTTCCCTCTCCCCCCCCTGGCGATTTTTTAGATCGGGAACCCAGAAAGCTCCTTTTTTTTTTTCTTTTCCCTGTATCCTTTTTTTTTTTTTTCTTTCTTTCCCCCCCCGCCACCAGTCCCCCTCCCTTTTTTCCGTTTCAAGTTCCCAAGGCTGCTTGTCCAAAAACCTTCCTTTTTTCCCCCCCCCAGTTAAGTTACTTTCCCCATTATCTGTGAATTGATTATTCTTTCCCTTAGGGATCCACTCCCCCCTTCCTCTATCCCTTCCCCCCCCCCCCCAGGGGCGTAATGATGTCACCAGGACAGCTTTCCCCCCTTTTCCCACCAGGAATTGCACTCCCTCTTTTTTTCTTACCCCCCATCCCCCCCCTCGGGATTGCCAACAAGTTCGTGCACCCCCCCCTTCTCTATCTTCAAGTGCTAGGTCTTCCCCCCCCCCCTTTACGCGCACGCCTTTTTTTCTTTCCCCCCCCCCCCCCCCCCGTTTGTGTGTCGATGAAAAATACGGGCACCTTTCCTTTCTACAATGGAATTCTCTCCCCCCCCTCTCCCCATTCCTTTCAAACTGTTCTACATTTGATTCATGAAGGAGAGTTTTGAACCCCCTTGTTAGAAGAAGTTCCTCCTCTTTAAAAGTTTTTTTTTCCCCCCCTCCTTATAAAATCCATGGACCCTATGGGATGGGGGAGTCTTTCTCCTTTTTGGTTTTTGGTTTTTTTTTGTTTTTTTTTTTTTTTATGTAGTTGCGAGTACATCCCCCCCCTTTTTCCTCCTTCTCGGACGTTGTCGTAATTGGCCCTCCCCTCCTCCCCCCCCCTTTCGTCCTTCATTGGAACGGAACCCCTGTTTTTCCCCTTTTGCCCGGCTGATTTTCTTTCTTTGTCCTTTTTCCTTAGATTATAGGTTCACCCTTTTTTCTTTTCTTTTGCTTAAAAGAATTTGTCTTTTCCCCCTTCCCCCCTTTTTTCTTGTTCCCCGGCCTTTCTGTCGCCAGGTGAATCTTTCCGCGAAGCGAAAACGTTTTTCTTTTTTTCCCTCCCCTTGGTTTTGGGAGACTTTTTTTCCCTTTTTTTGTTTTGCCCCGGGAAAGCCTCCTCCCCCTTCCCTTTTGGTATAAAGGAACGCCCCCCCTTTTTTTTGTACTTGGCGAAATGTGGGGAAAGGTTTTTCCTTTTTTTTCCCAAGTGTTGATGCCCCCCTTTTCTTCCCCTTTCCCCGCTTGTTCCCTTCGAGGGAGAGTTTTTTTTTTTCCCTCTTTCTCGGATTTTTCCCTTGTCCTTTTTTCTTTCAGCATCCAGCGGGCCCTTTCCTTTTTTTTTTTGAAGAGTACCTCCTCCTTCTTTGCACTAGGGAAAGATTTTTCT
>Ga0179593_1635013_pt1 | contig 14889 bp, 17 predicted proteins | sample CZODoug2_1_08_16_FD_185931 | JGI IMG/M metagenome (GOLD analysis project Ga0179593, IMG submission 185931) | Vadose zone soil fungal communities from Angelo Coast Range Reserve, California, USA - CZODoug2_1_08_16fungal (PacBio error correction) | ecosystem: Environmental > Terrestrial > Soil >... | reverse complement strand
GCCCCAGGGAATTTCTTCTTCAGCGCTCCGATGATGTCCAACTTTCTCCCAAGGAAAGCTTGGCCGAGGCCTTCTACAGAGAAGGGGCCGCGCTTCCTCCCCACCCCCGACCCCTCCTCGTTTGGCGACTTTTTTCGCCCCCCCCCCCCTTTTCATGGGTGTCTTTTTTAGAACCCCCCGCTCTTCCCCCACGTGGAAGATTGTACCCCTTCCAAAACTTCGCCCTCATGAGGCATTGAACCTTTCCCTTGCCCGCTGATCTACGATTGTTCTCCCCCCCGACCCCCTAAAAAGCGGGTCTTTTGAATCGTTCCTCCCACACCCCTTTGAAAATTTTTCTCGCCCCAGTACCGCCTTTTTTGTTCTTCCCTCCCAAACCCGGCCTCCTCAGGATTACCACTGCGTGCTGACGCCCTTCCCCTCCCCCCTCCCATTTTTTTTTTTATTCCGCTCACTCACACCCGCTCCTCACAACTTTTTTTTTTCCCTGTGACCCTATGGACCCCCCCCGTCCCTTCAACCCTAACTTTTCCTTTTTCCATACACCCAGATTCCTTGTCGTTTCCCTCTCCCCGTCTTTCCCCCTTTCTTATCCCCTCGTGGATTTCCGCTCTCTCCCCTCCTTTTCCGCCTTCCCCTTTCCCTCTTCCGCGGTTGAGGAAACTTTCGGGCTATGCAGTTCTTCTGCAACGCCGTAGCTTGTTTTTTTCGAGTTAGTCGCCTCTTCGCATCTTCCTCCGCTTTCCTACTCTCTCCCATCTTTGTTTTCTGCAGCACTTTCAAGATGAAGACACCTGTGGAAACCCGTCACCGCGAAAAACTCTCGACGCTCTCGCGCCCTTTTTCTCGTTTTTTCCCCACGTCCCGTCCAACCTCTCCCCATACATTTGGAAGGCCTCTGAAATTTGCAATCGACGGCAGACTTAGTGTGTGCGCGCCTGCCTGTGTTTCCCCCCCCTTTTCCGCCCCCCTCCCTTCATCTGCATGCTTGACCTCCTTCCCCCGCTGAAGGGACTGGACCCCCAAACCGAAGGACTACCCCCCCTCGGCCGCTAAGCGGTTTTCTACGTTGGCCGCGGGTTTCATGGGTTTTTCGTCCTTTTTGGTTTTTCCCCCTACCTCTTAGGGTTGGCTTTAGTTGCCTCAAGGGAGTGAGTAATGACCTGGTTTTTCGTTTGAAACGGTTCCTCTGAATTAACCTTGTTCGAGAATCTCCCTCCCCCCCTTTTTCGTTTTTGTTGTTTCGTCTCTTACTTCACTTTTCTTCTGGAGTCCCTACTCTTCAATCTCCTTGATTTCAACTCAAGCCCCCTCCACCTGATAAAGACGTGCTCCTCCTTTCCGGATTGCTTTCCCTCCCCTGCTCTCCCCTCACCCACCGACCCGCCTGGACCTGAGGTAGTTAGTCGGTGTGAGCCAGTCTTTTCGCCTGGTACCGTGAAAACTTCTTTGCGTTCTTCTTAACGTCTTGGTTTACTGTGGGGGGCTGAACAGGACTTCTTTTCTCCGGAGCGACCCCCCCTTCCTTTCCGCTTTCAGTCCACATGACTGTCCATCGTTTTGGTTGATGGAGCTCGGCCTGTGTTTGCGCCTGTTCTTTTAGCACCCTTTTTTTTTGTTCTCCTTCGCTTCTTTATATGGGTTATCTCTTCTTTTTCGAGTTCGACCTTTCAACGGATTCATCACTTTTTCGATCCAAATGCGCCGAGACCTGTGGATACATTGCGCTGTTCTATTCCCTTTCCGTCCCCATCCTTTACCCCTTCATTTTCCCCGGTCGCTTTAAACTTGTCCTCCTTCCGACTCTGCTTTTTTTTTGACGTCCCGAGGATATAATACGGGAAAACGTCCTATTTTTTAGATAGGCTTACGTAATTTTCACACGAAATAGACTGGACCCCTGGTTTCTTTTTGTTCCCCCGGGGCCCTTCCAGCTCTTGGTAGTAGAATTCCCAACCCTCCCCTTTTCCCCCTCCCTCCCAGTAACGCCATTGTGTGGTTCTAGAGCGCCTTTTTTCCGCCCCTTTCGATTGATTTTTTCACCAGCAGTTCTGCCATGAAAATCTTGCCACTTCCCATGGTTTTTAGATGTTTCTCGCGACCCAGATTAATCCTTCACTCTTTCTTCGTTGGAGGGATTTCCACCCCCTTCTTAGAGGGCTTTTTTTGCGGGGCCGCTGAACTTCCTCCTCCATGCGCGAATTTTATTTCCTCGAAATTCATTTCATTTCGTTTTTCCTCCTGTTTTCGCCCCAAGCTCTCGAGATCTCCGCTGAGTTCTGCTTATGTAAGTTTCCACTTTTCCGCAGTCTTTTCGGCCGTTCCGGATTTCTTTTTTTTCTTTAGGTCGTCCTTTTTTCCTTCCTTTTTTACGACCCGAACCCCCCACCTTAAAAAGTTGGGTTGATTACGGCGCCTTCTTTTCCAAGCCTCCCCTTCCCCTATGTCTTTTATGCGTCTCCGGAACACTTCAGAGGCTTTTTTTCTTCGGTATTCTGACCATTGAATGCCGTTTCCAATCCCTTTTTTACCAGTCCCTGTAGACTATGGTGTCAGAGAGGATCAGGCCGAGATTTCGTCGGGCCTTGGCTTGCGCGTAAATCTCTTGTCGTTTAATGAGTTTCTCTTTTTTCTTGGGGATCTTTTTGAGTCTTTGGAGATTTTCGGTCGTCGCGAGGCCAATTGCCTTTCTATATCGCTATTTTCATCCCTGTTGTGTGAGCGCCCCCCGTCCCTTTCTGTCCTTCCAAGACCCTTACACTCCTTTTATTCTTCTGCTAACCATTAGACAAAAATTCTCCCCCCAACTTTCGACACTCCGTCCATGGAACTTGTCCCGCCCAAGAGCCGCCCGCCCCTCTACTCTCCCTCTTTGCCAACCCTTTCTGTGAAGCCTTTCCCCAACGCAACTGTTTGACCCCACCTCCGATGCTCCGGAGCATGCAAAAGTGGACAAAGAGCTGAAGTTTAACAGCGTTTGCCTCCTAGCCTTCCCACAGGAACGTGTCCTGGAAAAAATTCTCTTTCGCGCAGTCACCCCTTTAATTGGGGTTTTCCTCTTGACCCCCCTCCTTTTTGACTCACCCCAACCGAGAAAGATTCGTCTTAATGTCAAAAAAGTTCTGCCCAAATGAGGTCCTTCCAAAGCTCCTTTTGTTGCACGTGATCTTGTTACCTTTTCTTTTTTTCAACTGGCCCCAAACCTTCCCTGATTCCGGTCCTTTTCCTTTCCTTAGCCTTTTTTTCCCCCCGCGAAAAAAGCCTACCTACGCAAGTACCACTTGCGTTCCCTCCCTTCAGGCCATGGCTTTCACTTCGACACGGACCCCCGGCAAGCAATGCCCGTAAATTTTTCACCTCTCGGGGCCATTTCCTTATTTCCCCCCCTCTCTGCTCCCCCCTCTGGTATTCCTTCAAAACACCTCTCCCTCCACGGATGCCCCCCTAACTCTTAGATTATTCTTACCTTTTGGAAAACCCTCCCTGATTTCTCTTGTATGTTATTCCCTACTCGCTCTTTTAAACTTCCTTTGGATTTCTTTCTAGCATCCCTATAAGACTCCCCTCCCCGTCGTTTCGCGGAGAACGTCTGGCTAGACGCGCTTCCGCACCGATAGCCTCCGGGAAATGGCAGCTTTCGCCTTTTCCATTCCCCTAACTTCCCGATCCCCTCGTGCTATTGTTACCACAATGAGCGTCCCTTCTGAGTCCCCTTTCCGTGGAACCTTTTCACTCTTCCCCCAGATGCTCTTTCTGATTCGTTTTCTTTTCTGCGGCCCCTCCCCGTCCCGCCACATCATCCCAAGAGAAGTGTTAACTCCCTTTTTGGGGCGCGGAAATTGCCCCTTCCCGGCTTCTTCTCAAGTCCTTCCCCCCTCCCAGACCTTCGCTCTCTTTCTCCCAACCTCGATATTTTCGATCCCCCAGCGAATGGATAAACCCACCCTCGGATTTTTTTTCCGATAGAGTTTTTTCTTTTCGCGGGAGTTTAGTCAGTTCTTCTTTCATGCATCAGGCATTTCCTCATCGTCTTTCTGTCCTGATTTTTTGTCCCTTCCCTGAGTGTGCCTAGTTTCTTCCCTCCCCTCAATTTCCCTATCCTTTTTTGTGGCTATTTATCGACGGTGCGCTTCGTTGGACCTTAAAGAAGTTAAGAACTCCCTTTTTCGCACTCTCCTGAGTTTCACCCCCAGACATCAGCGTCTTAAGCTACCGCCCTTACCTTCTTTTTTCCGTGAACTCCAGTACGCCCCTTAAGCGGCCTTCTTCCCTGTATTTTCGTCGGTTTTGTTGAGTCTTCTTTCGGGGGGATTCGTAAATAAGAGGTCTTCCCGTCTAGCGTCCCCCCCGCGTTCTGTCATTTTTTTGCCTTCTCTTTTTCCTCCAACTTCCTCTGGGACAAATTTAAGCGTTTCCTTCCAAAAAATTGGCACTTTTTTAGTTGTGGTGATATTTTAGAGGGAAGTGTGCGTCTTCTTCATTTCTTTCCTTCGTCCCCCTCCCGCCTTCACGAATTTTTTTTTTTTTCCTGCGTTACGGTTTAAAATATTACCTTCATCATTCGCTTCGATAATTGTGTTCCCCCCACGACGTCCGTCTCTGGAGATACATCTTCTTCGATTCCCCCCCTTAATCTACTACTTTCTTGCTCGTAAGGTGCGCTCCCTCGTATAGCCCCCGCACCGTTTCCTCTCCCTACGGATTCGTTAATGTTTGTCGTAGGAGAACTGACCTCATGCTTTTTCCAGAGGCCCCCCTCCCTTTCGTTTTTCTTCCTAGACTCCCCTCCCCTTGTAGTTTTTTTTGGCCGCCTTTTTCCCCGCATTTGATCATATTCCAGAGTGTAGGTGTTGTCCGTGGATGAGACTTTGTTTTCTCTTAGCTTTCTTCTCTTGATCTCTCTGATGCCAACTTTTTCAAATTTACGGGCTCATTAGCTTGCAGGACTGTCTTTTAAGAACGAGACAAATGTAATACTTCCCTGTGCTTCTTCTTTTCTTTCCCCTCTTTTTTGCTTTTTCTTTTTTCGCCGCGTTTCCGTGTCGCGACTGCGTTGTCTGGACTAGATTTTACGTCCGACTTTTCTCGTTCCGCACCCCCCACCCAACATTGGAGACCCTCTTCTAGCCCGAGATCATCTTAAGCAGCTGTTTGGCCGCTTCCCGAATTTCTGGACACTCTTTTATTTCCCCGATTCTCCGAGGAAAGAGCCAAGGGTCTCAGAAGCACCCCCCCCCCCCCAGATGGGGGTTGCGGTTTCTCTCGAGAGCCCCCATTTCAGGCCCCTTTCCTGTGGTCTCTCCTTTAGGCCTACCTTCCTTCTCCCTTTGGAATGCTCGCATGACATAATAGTAGGGATATGCCACCCTTTGATCAGGCGATTCCGTCTTGTTTTCTTGAGTTTAGTTTTTTTACCTTACTTTTTTTTTGGTCCTTTTTTCGTATTGAGTGCCCTCTTTGGTGAGAGCTCCTGGGTTTCTGAGGGTTAGGATTTTATGTAACTTTTTCCCTGGCTCAGGAGGCAAAGGATGTATTATCTCTATTTACTTCCCCTCTTTTTGTTCCCCGACCCTTTCCAGTATTCTCCCCCCATCTCTGATTACCCCACACCTACTACAACCATTCTACGAAAAATTCCTTGCCCGACCCCCCCTCAATAAGCCGCTCCTTCGCTTCATGTCTTCTTCTCAGGAATTTCCCTCCGCTTTTGTTTGACTCACCTACTCGATTTTTTTCCTGTCAGAACAACGTCTACTTCCACCTCTCAAAGTTTCCCCCATAGTGCCCCTGCACTTTTTTAACCTCCCCATGAACAATTTTCCTTTCGTCCTTCGTCGCACCCCACCCCAAGCGTTTTCATTTTTTGTTCGTCCTCCCTTACCCCAACCCTTCCCCCCCCCTGGGGTTGTCCCCTCCCGCTCAGGAAAGTTGCCACCGCTCCTTCTGACCTTCTGCCGGCTTGCCCTTCTTTCTACTTTTCCCCTTTCCAGAAACCTCCCCGTAGCCAGCTTCGAGCCGCTCCTTCGAATTTCTCTATTTCAGCGGCTTCGCGAAAAGCCTCTCCCACCAAGTACCCACGCCTTCGTTTTTACTACTCCCTCTCGCGTCTTGTCGACCCTTCCTTAAAGATCAATTGCCCGTTCTCACAGAGCCGGGTTTGGCTCTCTGTCGCCCTTTGCGTTCTTGCAACTTCCCTTCCAATATTTCCTGCTCCCCCCCCCCCCCTTTTCGTCTAATCACGCGGCCCCTACGCTGGAGACTGATCTTTTCCGGGCCACCCTACCGATCCCCTTTTTACGTCCTCCTCTTTCTCCTTTTATAAAAGCCTTCTTTCGTGAAGACGCTCCAATTAAACCCCTCACTCTGGTCTTTCTCTGGCGCCTCCCTCTTCTTTCCCTTGACGAGTCTCTCCGCTTCCCCCTCCTCTGACTGAGCTATATATCTCCAAAGATACGCCCGCCTCTCTATGGGGGAACACACCCTTTCTGCGCAGTCTTTCCCCCCCTACTGATATCCCCCACCCTATCCCCCCCAAAATCTCTGCTTCCCCTTTGATGCTCGCTGAGTGTCATTGAAATGGGCTCCCCCCTTTCCTCCTCCACCCAAAAAGAGCAAGTGACCCCTTTGTCCAGGCTTTCCCGCCCTTCTCTTAATTTCGTCTTTCTTAAACCCCCGCACGACTCTGGCGGATGTCCACGGTCGGACCTACGATCTTTTCCCGAGCGCGATGTCTCAACACCCCCCGCACTAGGTCTCTTGCACTTTTTTGGTTTCTTTTTCTTCGACTTTTATTGCTTATCCCTTCCGAGGAGGTTGCTTTAGTTCCCTCAAGTTTTTTCATGACGATCGTTTGGAAAACGGTTTCCTTTCCCCCGCCCAATAATCCCCTTTTTCGAGACTCTTGAGGACTTAAAAAGTTCAGAACTCCCCCGTTTTCTGGCATGGAAATATCTTTGAGTTCCCCAATCCCCAGCTTTTGATAAAGGCTTCCCCCCACCCCCCCCCCTGGTCCTACTTTCCTCTTTTTCCTCGTACCCCCCCCGACAGCCTTTCGGTCCTTAGTCGGTTTGAACAGTTTCGAGCGTGGTGTCTCAATATCGAGGTCTCCCCTTTTCGAGCGCCCCGCTTCTCCCCCCCCGCCCTTACCGCCCACTTCGCACCTCCCCTCCGTTAATTATTACTACCCACCTCCCCACTCCCACACCTCGTACCCCCCCCCCCCCCTCCCCGACTCCCCCGTTTTCTCTCCTTCCATTCTCCCCCTCCCCCCACTCCCCCCCCCTCTACCTTCCCTACCTCTCCTTCGCCCATACCATCTCGTCACTCCCACCCTCTACCCCCATCTATCTTCTCACCCACTCCCGTTTCCCCTCTTCTCATCAATTCACCCTTACCACCCTCCCCCCGCCACGCTTCTTCTTCTTCCCCCCTCCTCTTCCTCCCCCCCTCTCCCTACCCCTCACCTACCCACCCGCCACCCTCCCCAACTTCGCCCCCCCTCTCCTTCCTCCTCTAACTCAGCCCCCGTTATCGCTCACTCTCTCTCCCCTCCCCCCTCTCATCCCCTCTTTCCTCTTCACCTCCATCCCCATGCCCCACCTCATTTTCTTCCTTTCCCCCGCTGCCCCCCTGCTGCCCACACCCCTACTCCCCGTACCTCCTCCTCCCCCCCCACCACTCCTTCCTCCCCCTATCTCATCCTTCCCTACTGCCCCACCCCTACACCCCGCTACCTCTTCTTTCTCCTACCTCTCCTTCCACTCCTCTCCCCCTCTTTTCTCCTTCCCTTTCACCATCTGTCCCATTTTTCGCTCTTTCCCCACCCCCTCCATCTCTCCCCACCCGCCCACCACCTCCCCCCCCCCCCCCCACCCTTCCCCCCCCCCTCTCTCACTACCCTTTTCCCCCCTCATGCTCCATGCTAGGCCACGTCTCTTGCTTTTTTGGGTCCCCAGGCTTTTGCTCGAAAATGCCGTCGATGGCCAATTTTCGCGCCTTCCAAATGTAGGTCACTGCTCCCGTTTTGGGATGATGGGAGCGGTTCCTGTTTTTTTATTCCCCTTTTTTCTTCTGGACTCTCTCCTCCTTTTTTTTCTGAGTTAGACCCCCTTTCCGAATGTTACTAATCTTCTTGCTGCGCGTCTCTCTTCCCCAATTCAGCCTCGTCTCGTGTCTCACCCTCTCTTTCTTTTCTTTTCTTTTTTTTCGAGTACCTCCGGACGTTTTTCTCCCCCGACCGTTTCCCGCAGCCGGACTTTCTTGTTTTAAGGCGTCGGCAGTCTCCCCCTTCGCCTAGGATAGAGTCTCCCTCCACTGCTAGAGCCTATTTTTTATCGACTCCAGCTCTTTTTTTTTTTTGGACCCTTCCCTCCCTCCTTTAGGGGTCTTTTTTTGAACGAAGTGTTTTAGCACTCGCCTGGGGCGCCCAAAAAAAACTCCGAGAATGGCGGGTGCCCGAGGGGCTTTTCAACCGCTTCCCCCCCGTCTAATTTCCTTTCCTTTTCTGCTTGCCCCTTTTTTTCCGCACCCCCTTCCTTCCGTGAAAGTGCCGTATTTCTTTGGAAACGCCCCCCCCTGAGTGTCCTTTTCTTAATGGTTTTTTTCCTCTTGTGTTTTCTGAACTCTCTCCCTTTTTTCTCTTAATCCCTTTTTCTCTCCAGAATCGCACCTTTGGCGCAAAACTTCGTAGCCGGCGAGCACCGAGGTGCCCCTTCCGCTTCTGCCCCGCATTTTAGAAATTTTTCCTGCGGGCCCTAACTGGTCTTTTTTTTCCCCCCTACCGAGTTCCCCCCCCATTTCAAACGATTTGTCATGGCGCTGATTCTCCACGCGATTTGCCAGCACTTTATGTTGAGGCTTTTTTCTTCCCTCCTCGGCCTTTTCTTTTGGAGACTCTTGAAACTATAGTCTGGGATAGACCCAACCAACGGCTTGTGCTCCGGCGACGAATACGTTTTGTCCTGGAGCGCAGGACGGTCTGCCTTTTCTTTCGGCGCTTCTTGGGTCGGAGTCGTCGGCTCTCGAAGGTTCCTTTTCTTAGAGAGCTTTTCTTTTTCTTAGAGTGTTCTCGAGGTCCAGGGATTGGGATCATTTTACCTCCTCCTAAGTTGTTTGATGAGCTCTTATCCAATCCCCTTTTTCCTTTTTTCAAGGACGTCAAGCCTTCCCCTCACAGCCTCCTACCCCCCTTCCCTCTTTCTGAACCGCTACCTCCGAAATGGCCCGCACGCTCACGCAACGACGTGCAAGTTTCCTGCGACCTTCCTCTCAATCCGGGAATTCCCGTCGCGCTGTTCCAGGCATTTTTTTCCCCCAAGACTCTTTTTTTCCTTCCCAGGAGGTCCGCAATACTAGACAAGTTCCCAACATCGTCAAAACGTTGCCTGGCCACTCCCCGGGCGCTCGCTCTTCACAAAAAGCTCTCTTACACTCTTTATTGAAGCTTTTCATCTACCAAACCGGCTCATAGGAAATGGGCTTCTCTCCCCGCTCATTCCCTTTCTTCTGTTCCTTCCCTTTTTGCCCCCCTTTCTTTCCTCCCCCCCCCCCCTTTTTTCATGAACGAGGTCGAGTTACCAGTAGCCGCAGGCCGCCGCACCCCACCCCCTTCGCCTCCCTCCTCTCCCCCCATCCCGCGGTCCATACAAACGATGCCTCGCACGTTCAGGATACATCGTTTTATCGACAGGCCTTGCACCCCCCCCCCGTCAACTTTTTTTTCCCCCTTCCTCACAGCTCGATTTTTTTATTTCCTTATTTCCTTTTCCTTTGGAACCCCCTCCCCTTCCCCTCCAAATTGTGCCGACTCCGCCTCGAACACAAAATTCGTTTTCTTTTTCTGGCGGCTACCACTAACTCTTGGCTCTGGCTTGACCTTTACTTCTTCACCGACTTCGGTTATTCTCAGAGTCCTCCGTTTTGGATGTCCGCTCTGATAAGAGCGCATGATTTTCTGCCCGACGCCTTCCCATCCCTCGGCGTTCCTTTTGGCTATCCTCTCTTCCCCTTTTTTTCCTAGACCCTCTTCCCCCTTTTCTGTAGCCGTCTTTCCTGGAAAAGGAATAGAAATACGCGGAGTACTCTCACGATAATGCCGCGTGCCTTTTTGGGCGAACCACAATCCGCAGCGAAGATGACTCCGTTTTCCCCTTTTTCGAACGTCTCCCAACTCCTCTATATGCCCCCCCCGTTGATGTCTCGCCGTCTTTGATAATGAACCCCAGCCGCCCAACCTATAATCCCACACCGTTCCCTCTCTCCGTTCAATGTCTTTTGTGCCTCTTTGTGAATCCCCCGACAATCGTACTATCCTGGCGCTTTCAGACACGTCTGCCCTCTTTTCTCTCCCCACCCGCTTCTCCTTTTACCGAAGACTTCCCCCTGACCTTCCCTGGCCGCGGGGGTTTAGTCGGGCAAGGTTCGCTCGGAAGTGTCCGCGGGTAGACGGACTTTTCAGCCGCCTTGAGGGATGGCTTTAGTTTTTCCCCCTCCCCCTTTTTGGCGTCCTTTCTTTCGTTCTGTCTTTCCCCTTTATAAGCCTCTCCCTCTTTCTCCTTTTGTGCGAGACTCGACGTGAGGATAGTTGGGATAAAACAGGTAGAACGCCCTCTTTCCCCGAAATAGCATGAGGGCCCCCCACTCTTCCCCTCGTCCCTAGCTAACGTCTTTTTTTTTCAGCCGCCCCTTCAGACAAGTCCCTTCCTTTCTCGGCAGCCTTCTTCGTTTGTTCAGCAAGTCTGTATCCGTTTGGACGAAAATATCGATTCCCTTGTATTCTTCCTCCCCTTAGTGCGGCATGTTTTCCACCCTTCTCTTTTTGCCTAACTCCCTTAGGATACCCGTCTGAGACTTCCTGCATGTTTTGAGATGGATCGGGACGTTTGTTTTTCCGATACCTTATCCTTCCCTTTGACGAGTCTTTCTTTCCTTGAGTTTTTTTCCCCTTTGACCTCCCTTCAGTCTTTCGTTGTTTCCCCATAGAGCTCATGCTATCGTGGAGATACATGCGAGCGAGCGCCTTTTCTTCCGTGCCCTGATCCTCTTGCGTCACTCCTTCCTTTCTCCTCCGGTTCCCCCCTTCCCCTCCTCCTTTTTCAAAGTTTTTTTTTTTACCTTGAAGGTCCCTTCTTGGGAGAGCTTGCTTCTATTTTTTTTGCGCGGAGGGATAGGACGTAACCCAGAGAGCATTCGGTTTTTTTTTCCGCGGTCCCCCCCCTCATCTACCGGCGTTTTTAGCCGTCTTTTCTTTCCTTGTTTCTCCCTCTCTTTTTAATATTTCTTTTTTGACACCCTATCGCGCTTACCAAGGGTTGTGAACAAATGGACGGGACTGAGCTTCCCCTTCCTTGTCTCATCTCTCCAGCTTCTTCCTTCACCCGGTATGTCTTCTTTTCTTTTTTTCCAACTCTTCGCTCTGCTTCGTTTATCCTCTGAAATGCTGCTTCCTTTAGGCGGACTCGAACTTCAGGTTTTTTTTTTCTTTTCTGGTTGTCCCCGGTCACCCCCTTTCCCTCACACCCCCTTAGCCGTTCTTCTTTTTTTCCGAAGTTTCCTTTTTAAGAAACCCCCCTTTTTACACTTCCGGGTTTTTCGCGATATCGGAGAAATCTGACGGAGTCTAGAAGAAACACCAACTCCCAACTTTTTGGGGTTGTCTCGTAAGCTCAGACCTTTTTGTCCCTTTTTTCTCTTTCGGATGAGTTAACGTTCATACTGGCTCCTTTGTCGGAGAGAAATTTGGTGCTTCTCCTCAAATCATCGAGGGATCGCCCCCCAACGAGATTTGGATACCCCCAGGTGAGCGATTGTTCTCTTCTTTCCTCGTCGTTTACTTCTTTTTTCCGGAGTTTTTTTCCCTTAGAATGTTTCTGGTTCCTTTGAGGAGGTGGTAGTATTTGGCTTTAGCGGAGGCCACGGTTTTCTCTTATATATATATTTCCTCCCGTTTTTTTTTTTTTTTTTGCTATGCTAGCCCCCGCTTTTTCGCCCTTCTTTTCTTCCCCTGAACAACTTCTCTCTCAGACCGACCCCCCCTCGTCAGGCCACTTCCCAGGACCCGAAATGGACGCGAAAGCCGTCCGACGAAAGATCCCCCTTCCCGCCTTCCCTCTCTTTCGTTCCCCCCTTTTTTCCCCTTTCTTTTTGACGTCTTTCTTCCTCCCGACACCTTTCTCCGTTCGGAGGTCCCGCCTTTTACCCTATCGACAAGCACCCCCCAATCGAAAACGCTGCCTGGCCCCTGCTCGCCGCCTCCCCGCGTTCTTTTTCTTTTTCTAATTCTCTCTTTTTTCCCCAGAAACCCTTGGGAGTTTCCCCCGCTGCAGGAAAAAGTTCTGCCCCGCCTGAGGAGGAAACTCCCTTTCGAGTGCCCCTCTTGTCAGCGGCTACTTTCCCCTGTTTTTTCCACCCCGTTTTTTTTCCACTCTTTCATTTGAGAGGCCGTACTTGAAGTATATATGAGATTCCCCAGCTTTAACAATTTCTGCCTTCCGCCCCTTTTCTACTTAGCCTTTTTTTTGTTCCTATAAAGTTCCTTCTTTCGCTTGCGGATCTCCTTCGGTCAAGCTCAATCTTCCCCTTTTCACGCTTGCTCTTATCAGGCGTTCTTTTATGTTTTTTCCCCTTACGTCCCCCTTCCGAGTCTTTCCAACCGTTTTAATAAACTGTCCCCTACGATGGAGATGTTTCTGACCCGTCTTCCACCCACGTCTACACCGTCTTCCTCTCTTTTTCCCCTCTATACCCTCCTCCTTCCCCCAGCAGTGGTTCTCTTCCTACAGCTCTTTTCACTCTAATTCCCCGTCGTTCGCGGAGGTCACCTTCTTGCTAGCAGCGCGTCGGCGCGCCCGTCCCTAGGCCATTTGTTTGGGGGTCCCCCCGGGGGGGTTCCCTCTTTCTTTTCAGTCGCATCTTCGAATTTCGCGCCCTAATCCGCGCCTCGGGGGAACCACATGAGCGCCCCGCGAAGATGACTAAGATGCTTCCCGAACCTTCTCAAACCCCCCCTTCTCATCTACCTTCGCCCTGCTCCGCTTTCGCGTGCTTTAAAAATGCGCACCACGTTCCCCTTTTTCATAACCACAACGAGGGCAATTTCTCCTTTTTTTTCAGGCTATTTGCCTCTTCCTTCCCTTTTCCTTCGTTCTTCCCTTCTCCACACGTCCCCCCTAACTCTGGCGCTCGAAAGCTTGATTCGATATTTTCGATCACCGCGCGACTCTTCTCAACACCAAAACCGTCCTCCCCTACCTCCGCGGCTTCCCGCCTCGCTGCTATGCGGTTTCGCCGTGGCTTTCGATCATTTTCTTTTACTTCCCTTTGTAACTTTTTTTTTCCCAAAAAGAAACTGTTTTACTTTGAAATAAAGGAGGAGTCATGACCGAGGTCTTTATGTTCTTTCCTTTCTCAGACAGAATCCGACTTTTTTCATCTCTCTTTTCTTTTTTCCTCTACCTGTTGTTATCGCTATTTCTTATTTTTTCTCTCCTTTTTTTTCCTCACGTCCCTTCCCCCCCATCTCCTCTCGGCCCAAGAAGTGATACGAGCCCCCGGACGGATGAGGCCGTGCTTTCCCCGAAACCCCGCTCCCCAGTAGTCCCCCTACGCCTTCCCTCCGGCCGACCCCCTCTTTCCTTGAGTCTTTCTTTTTTTGCCTTAGCCTTTTCGAGAAGACCTTCTGTCGAATGTAGGGGGGATGCACAGGAGGAGAAGACTCCAACTTCCCCCTTTTCCTCTGGTAAACTTCTTTGCGCGCCTTCCCACTTTTGTAACTGTTTTTCTTTTTTCTTTTTTTTTGAATTCGCCTATCACATTTTCTGTCCGTCAGAATCTCGCGGTCCCGATCCTGAGATTGGTTTTTCCGAGTTCTCCTTCACGGATGTACTTTAATTTGAGCTCCCTTTCCTCCTGGAGACTTTTTTCCCCATGAGCCTTTCTTCCTTGTTGAATGCGAACTTTGCGAAACTCGTCCAGGGCCGCGGGCTACGGGTTTCCTTCTCCGAAAGCGCTGATATCCAGAACTTTTTTCCTCTCCTCCCAATGTCAAGGCCTTTTTTTTTTTTCCCCTTCGGCTTTTTTTTCCTTCTCTTCCTGAGAATCTTTTGTTTTCCAATACGCCCAGAGGAATAGTACTTTGTCCGCGGTCAGCCAGCTTCCAGCGTGTAGGTGCGCCCGTCGTTTCAGAAACGGCCTCGCATAGGCGCGGGTTCCATTTCGAGAGTTTTTCTTTTTCCCTTTCCTCTTCCCTCTATGCACCCGGCGCCTTGTGAAAAATGTTCCCCTTCTGACTTTTTTGCCTCGTTCGATCAGGCCTTGAACAGCTTTCCTCCTTTTTCCAATTCCCTTTTGGGCTTCCCTTGGCCTTTTTTTTTCGCGCGGGTGGATACTTGACCATATTAGAACTGCGTCCTCGCATAGAAAACATGGCTACGTCTTCTCTGGTGTCTTTTTTCACTTTTTCCCCCTTTTTCTTCGGCCAATTTCCTGCGCATTAAAGGTGCAGAACCTTCCAGCGGGATTGTCCCCCCGTTTCCTTTTCACCTGCGCTATTCTCCCCTTTCCCCGATCCCTTCTTCCAGAACCCCCCCCCCATGTGTTTTTGAGGTACGGCCCTCGCAGACACGGAGATTTTTTTTTTGCCATTGCCACTTATGTTCTCCTTCTATTTTTTTCTCCTTTCCCTTCCCCAGGCTTCCCCTAGGACTACCTGAAGAAACATCATGTAGGGATAGCCACCTCTTTTATAAGGAAACTCCTTTGTAGCGAGGCGAATTATTCTTTTGGGCTTTTTTTTTCTCTCTCGTCTTTTTCCCCTTTCTTTGACTTTTGGGTGTTTGAGTAGTTGTAGTAGATTGTTTTACGTTTCTCTTGAGCGGAGGCCATTGATGGATT
>Ga0179593_1612585_pt1 | contig 14889 bp, 23 predicted proteins | sample CZODoug2_1_08_16_FD_185931 | JGI IMG/M metagenome (GOLD analysis project Ga0179593, IMG submission 185931) | Vadose zone soil fungal communities from Angelo Coast Range Reserve, California, USA - CZODoug2_1_08_16fungal (PacBio error correction) | ecosystem: Environmental > Terrestrial > Soil >... | reverse complement strand
CACCGTTTTTTTTTTTTTTGGGCGCGGAGGTGAGTCGTCTGTTTCTTTCTTATTTTGGATAACATGGCAAACCGTTTCCCCCCTCTTTCCCCTTCCTTTTCCCTTGACCCTACTGATCCATTTCTTATTTTCCTTCCTCCTTTTTTTCTCTTCTGGTTCCCTAGTAGACTCTTTTTTCCTTTTTCCTTTTTAGGCGCATGCAGGGCGTCTTTTTCGCCCTTCTTCCTTCTTTCACGTCTCTTCTTCCCCCCTACGCTCTAGTAGAGTGAAGGCGTTTTTTTCGAGGACGTCGAAACCATTCCATCTCTCCTCTTTTTCCCTCCCCCCCGTTTTTTTTCCTTTTTTCCCCCTGTCAGCAGGACGGCGCGGCCCTTTTCCCCTTTTTTCCCTCTTTCAGGCAGGAACTCGGTCGCTCATTGACTGTTTCTCTTCTTTCTTTTTTTTCCACCCTCTGCACTCCTTTTCTTTTCGGGAGACTCCCAGAACTCTTCTCCCCTCCTTTTTTCGTTTTTCCCCGGGGAGGTCGAAGGGAATTAGCATACGTTTTTTTTTTTTTTCTTTTTTCCTTGTGTCCTTGTTCCCTTCCCTCTTTTTCCCTCGGGAAACGAAAAAATGGCGAAGGTTTCCCCCCCTTTCCCCTGTGTGTGTGGCGGAAGTAGTGGCCCTTTTTTTTTTTTTTTTTCTCCATTTCTTTTTTTCCCCCTTCATCGGGCGGGCGGTGCTTCTTTTTTTCTTCTTTTCCCTCCCGAGGGCTGCGCCCATTTGGGACGGCGTGTTTCTTTTTTTTTTTTGGTTATGATGAAAATTGGCCTTCCCTCCCTTCTTATCCTACATGGAAACCCGCCGGCTCAGCACCTTCCTTTTTTTTTTTGGGCCTCTTTTCACTTTTTTTTTTCTTTTTTTTTAGTCTTATTTTTTGGGGGGGAGCACGTCTGCTTCTCCCCCTTTTTGTTCTTCCCCTTTGGCGAAGTTGAGCCCCCCCCCCCCCCCGCAGCCTTCCCTCCCCCTTTTTTTTCTTCCTGCCCAGAAGGTGAGGGGGTTGCCCTTTCTTTGTCGTGTCTCCCTTCCCTCCCTTTTTGTTGATTGGGCCGTTCCCCTTTCTCTCTTTTCCTTCGACGACCAGGCCGTCAGCCACGTCGCTCTCCCCTCTTTTCTTTTTGCCCTGATTCTTTTTCCCCCGGGGGACGAAGGACACGTTTCCCGCCTTTTTTTCCTTCTCCCGCCGATGTCATGGACCTGTTTCCTTTTTCACCGTTTTCATCCCCTCTTCAGTCGAGGATTCGCAGAACGGCAACTCTCGGCGTCCCCTCCCCCCCCCTTTCCCTTTCAAGTCGCGTCCCCCCTTTCCCCCTTTTCCCCCTCCTTAGGAAAGAGGTCCTTTCCTTTTTCTTTTCCTCAGCCGGGTGTCTCGAACCCTCATCCTTCCTGCCTTTTCCTTCTGGTCCACCGTTTTTTTTCCCCTGCCGCCGTCTGAGACGCGCTTTTTTTCCCCTCTTTTTTTTTCCCCGCGTTCAAAGAGGCGCAGTCTGCCGCCTTTCCTCGAGTTCTTTTCTTCCCTTTTCCCCCCCCGGTTCGTTACGTGCCTCTCTTTCTTCCTGGCGACTTTTTTTTCTTTTATCGGGCGGACATACCGTCCCCCTTTTTTTTTTTTTTTGAGGCAGCGCGAGCAAGAATTTTCCCTTTTTCCACCTTTTTCCGCTAACACCCTTTCCCCTCTCCGAAGCCGCATTCAACGGGGCATTTCCTCTTCCCTTTGCTCTTTTCTTTTTTCTTTTCCCCCGAGAAAGCTCGTGGCGGTTTTTTTCTTTTTCCGTCGGGGGACCTTCCTTTTTTTTCGATTTCCTGGTCGACCTCGTTGTCCTTTTTTCTTTTTTTTTATTTTACTTTCCCCTCCTTAGTAGAGTAAATAGAGTCCCCCCTTTTCCTTTTTTCCCTGAATTATCGACAGCTCCTTCTTCGGGTTGCTTTCTCCCATAGAAGGAGACAGGTCTTTTTCCTTTTTTTCAGGGCCAATCTGCCATCATTCCTTTTTCAGCTTCCTTAAGAAAAAGTTGGCGGAGACTCTTTTCCTCGTTCCCTTCTCCTTCGGTGTAGACCCCCTTTTCTGCTATAGGCCCTTTCCCTTGCGTTAGCACGTTCCCCTACACTTGAGGACTCCTTCCCTTTTTTCCCCTCTGATGCGGGGTGCTTCTCTTTTTAACCATCCTCGGTAGTGACAGTGCTTTTCCCCCTTCTTCGGCCGCGCCCCTCCAGGTAGTACGTTTTCTCTTCCGGAAGGTCTGTGTTCTTTTTTTTGTGCACCCCGCCATCCCCTTTTTTCCACATGAGGCCGACGGCGCTTTTTTTTCGAATCTTCTCTTCCGGTGGCGAATCGCTTCCCTCTCTTTTTCCCCGAGGCCCCGTTGACGTTTTTTTTTGCTTCCTTCCGGTAAAGAATCTCTTTCCTTCCCCACGAAGGACTGGCGCCCCCTTTTTGTCTGATTTTCTTTCCGGGTGATCAGACGTCTTTTTCTTTCCGAGAGAACCCCTGTTCTCTTTCTCTGATTTTTTTTTTTTTTTCCCAGGGCTACTCCTGTTTCTTTTTTTTTTTTAAGGCCGTTCGCATTTTTTTCCCCCTTACATCCTTCCCCCCCTACGGAAATAGTAGACCTCCCTTTCTCCTCTTTCTTCGGTACGAGAAGGTTCCTTTCCCCTTTGACACCAGTTCTTCCCTGTTTCGTCTTTTTCCTTTTTCTACAGGGGGCCACCCCCCCTTTTTTTTTTTTTGCTTCTTTTCTTTCCCCCCGAATTCGTTTTTTTTCTCGCGAATCCCCCCCGCTTTTTTTTTGTTTTTTTTTTCTTTTCATCGTGTGAGGCAGAGCTGGTCTTTTTTTTTTTCCCTTTTCTATCGAGAGTCGCTCTTTTCTTTCCCCCCTTATTTTCCCCCCTTTTTCCCGATCTTGCGCAAAGGTTGTGCCCTCTTCCCTTTCTTTTTTTTTCCCTTGTTACGGCTTTCCTATAGTAGAAGAAATTCCTCCCTCTCCCTTTTTGATGGCGGAATATACAGCTCCGTCCTCTTCTTTTTTCCCATTCTTTTTCTCCCCCCCCCTTGCTCGAGATTGCTACGACCCTTGCGATAAAAGACGGCACTTTATTGCGATTGCGTTTCCCTCATCGTGCCTCCTTTCTTTTCCCCTTTTTATTCCTTGGGAGCAGGGTTTCCCTTTTTCTTTACCTCCAAGAGAGATTTCTTCCCCCCCTTTTTTGGTGCGCGGTCGTCTTCCCTTTTTTTTACTTTCTTTTCGAGGTGACTTAGTGGGATCTTACACTTTCCTCCTTCTTTGGGCAGCCCGTGCACTCCTTTCCCTCTTTTCTTATTCCTTTGCCTTTTCCCCCCTTTTTTCCCCCCCGACCACGCAGCGTTTCCCTTTTTCCCCGACCGCGCCGGGGATGCACCACTTTTCCCCCTTGTTGACTACCCCTTTTCCTTTCGTTAGGGTCTCCTGCAACCCTTCTCTTTTCTTTCTTTCCTCTTTTCGCGTACAAAAAGTTGACCAGTATTTTTTGTCTTGTTGTTTTCTTTGTTTTTCTTCTTTTTCAATGTGTTGGAGAGCGGTTTCCTTTTTCCCCTTTTTTCCACACCCGCGGACGGCGTGTCTCCCCTTTCTTTCCCGGTCGTTTTTTCTCTAAAACTTCTCGTACCGCTACGGACGTCTCTCTTTTTTTTTTTTGCTTAGGTTCGCCCTTCCCCCCCCCCGAAAAGGGAGGACCCCGACGTCTTCCTCCCCTTTGTCTTCCCGTTGGAGGCGGCGTATGACGTGAGGACGGCTTTCTTTCCTTTTTCGATGGCTTTTTGTTTTTTTACGGCAACTGCGATGTATCGGCACGCCCTTTCCTTTCTCCGTTTGTTGTTGTTGTTGTATCTCCTGGCCCTTTTTTTCTTTAGCGATAAAATAGACAAGGTGCCTCTCTCGTCGTACTTCGTGAGAACTCGACGTCCACCCTTTTCTTTTTTCTTTCCCCCTTAGGAGAGTCTTTCCTATTTTCCCCGTTTCTGGGTTTTTTTTTTTTTTTTTTCCTTTTCCTCCGAAGAAAGGAAGCGTCTCCCCTCCTTCCCCCCGGCATTCTTTTCTTTTTCCCTTGGGAGGGATGGGTCTTTTTTCTTTTTTTCCCCCGGCGCTTCCTCCCCCTCTTCGGGGAGGACCCTTCCCCCCCCTTCTTTGCGCGTCCGCGGTTTCTTTTTCCTCCCAGAAACGCTCCCCCCCCTTTTTTTCATCCTTACTCCTTTTTACGTGACCTCGGCCCCGTCCCTTTCCCCAACATCCCCCCCTTCCCTTTTGTTTGTACGCGACGCCTTTTTTCTTTTTTTTTTTAGTACCAGCCCCACTTTCTTACTTCCTTTTTTTTTCCCCCCCCGAACGTGCCGGTTGTTTCTGGTATCCCCTGTTTTTTTCCTTTTTTGCTCCCTTTCTTTTTCCTTTGCTCACCAGCGACTTCTTTTGGATGGGTAGGTAGACGTCTTCCTTCTTGACTTCTTTCCAACGGCGTTTTTTTTTTTTTCGAGGAAATCTTAAGGACAAGCCTGTTCTTTTCCTTGGAAGTCTGTCCTCCCCTTCTTTTCCGGTAGTATCCCTCTTTTCCCCCAAGCTGAAGAATCCTTCCTCATTGTTTGGACTTTTCTGAGAGTCTTTCCTCGTCCGCAGGATTTTTGTTTTTTTTTTTTCCTCTTTGCGCACCTTTCCCCTGACTACTGGTAGTAGTTTTTTATCCCCCCCTTTTTTTGGGGGGTGGATAGCCGGCTCTTATTCTCCTTTCCTCTAGTTTGCGCCTGAGATGGTTTCCCTTCAGTGTTTTTTTTCTTCTTCCCCCCCCTCTTATTCTTTCTTTTCTTTCTGCCGATAGGAATTAGCCTCTTTTCCTTGTCGGCTGACTCTGCTTTTAGTGTTTTTCTTCTCTTCCCCGCGAGGGAAGCGCCACCTTTGCGTTTACTCTCTCCTTTTCCGTCGTTTGTCCCTCTTGAGTTTTTTTCTGATTCCCATGATTCTTTCCTGGGAGAAGATCCCCCTCTTTTGCCTTGGAGTAAAAGCCCAGCTCCTTTGTTGGTTCTTTCTTTTTTTTTCTCTGTTCTCCCCCCCTTGTTCGGGGTAATCCCCCCCCCTTAACCCTCCTTTTCCTGTTGTGGACACCTTTTGAGTTTTCTATCTTTTCGTCCTTTCGAGATTCTTTTCCCCTTTTTACAGGGAAGGAAGGATTCGTACCTCTCCCTTTCCCCCCCCATCGGTCCTGGTCGATTCTTTCGGTAGGAGGGGTTGTCATTCTTCCCCCTTTCCTTACTCTACCTTCCAATGTCGAACTTACCTCCCCCTGATAGGATCTTTGCCTTGTTTCTTTGAGAGATCTCTTTTCTCTCCCCCACCTGGTAGATCCCCTTTTAATAGAGGATCCCTTACAGCCTTCCCTCTCCCCTTTTTTTTTCCTTTTTTTTTTTCTTTCTTTTTTTTTTCTTCGTCATGAGATCTCCCTTTACGTCTTTGCTAAACGGCGACCCCGTCACGGGCCTCTGTTTTTCCCTCCCCTTCCTCTTCTTCCCCCTCTTCCGCAAAGTAGATCCGACCCTCTCCTTTTCCCTCTCCTCGGAGATGTTCTCCCCTGTGATGGCCGATTTTTCGAGATTTCCGCTGTTTTTCCTTCTCCCGAAAGGGAGGTACGCTCCCCTTTCCTTTCCCGGAGGAGCTACGACCCTTTTCCTTCCAGCGTCTATCATATCAAGAAAGGCTCGGCGCGTCCCCTTTTTTGTAGGGCGCTATTCCTCGTAAAGGTTTTGTCTCTCCCCCTCGTAGAGCTCCCTCCCAATTCTTTTTTTTTTCCCTTCGCTGAGGTTTTTTTCTCGAGCCTCAGCTTTATCTTTTTTTGATTGAGGTCTTTTTTTCACTACGTCGAGAGGGCACCTTTTTTCTCCTTTTTAGAGGGCTCTTTCCTTCCCAAGCCCGGGAGACTACGTTTTCCCTCTTTTTTTCTACGCAATCGCTCCCCCCCCTTTTTGCGATCTTCTTCTTTGCACGCCGGCTCGATTTTCCCCCGGGACTCTTTTTTTCTTTTTTCTTTTTTTCCCTGGAGAACGGCATCTTTTTTCTTCGGCTGACCCCCCTTCTGGGACTGTTCTTTCCCGCCTCCCCCCCCCTCTCTTTTTTTTTTTCTTAGCTTCGCAGGGGGCCTCGTCGCTTCCTCTGGGTCTGACTCCCCCTCCCCCTAAGATAGGGAGCAACGCTCTTCCCCTGCAGGGGGGGACTCTTCTTTTTTTTGTGGTGGAAGAGGGGGGTTTTTGGAAGGCGGGACGGCTTCCTTTTTTCTTCAGGTCTTTTTTTTTTCCCCCCTTAGATTATAGGAGCGATCAGCCTACCCCCAGTTAGGCGACCCTTTCTTGGTACGGCGCGGTCCTTTTTTTAGGCGGCACTTTTTTTCTTTCTTTTTTTTTTTTAGATACTCGACTCCCCCCTTTTGACTGAGATCTTGGAAACGCTCCCGGGTCCCCTCTCACGACGCTCTCTCCTCTTCTCGCGCCGGTGACCGCGTCTTTTTTCTTCTCGAGTTTGGTTCTTTTTCCCTCCCCTTCTTTTTTTTTTTTTTCCGATGATCATTTCGCTCCCCCTTTCTCCGAGTAGAAGGTGACCGCGGACTTGCCTTTTTCACGATCACTTTTTTCTTTTTCCGACGATCGTGCGTGCGGGCTTCCTCTTCCCCTTTTTTTTTCCTTGTCTGAAGTAAATGACGGCTCCCTTTTCCTCCCTTTCCATTTTTATTTTTTCTCCCCCCCGTTGAACACGTTTCGCCTTCCTTCCTCTTTCCCGTCACGAGGTGAGGCTCTGCTTTTTCCTCTCCGACCGGGACCTCGTCGGTGTCTATCTTCTTCTTCCTTACTCCCCCCTTTAGGTCGAAAAACGTAGTTCCTCTTTTTTTTTTTCCTGGCAAAAATAAAAATCTTGCTTTCTTCCCTTGAAATTGAGTCATGTCTCCCCCCACTCGCCCTTTTTTTTTTTCCTGTGCAGTTGAAGCATAGGCCACCTTTTTTTCCTTTTTCGCCCGGCACCTGGCTCTGCCTCCCCCCCTCCCCAACTTTTGCCCTCCTCCCCTTTTGGTTTCCTCCCCTTTTTTTTTTTTTTTTGCTGAGGGCCGGGGGTTTTTTTTTCCTCTTCAGCTCGGCCGTTTTTTCCTTTCGCGTGGTCAGGTAGACCCCACTCCTCCCCCGCTTCATGTTCCCCCTTTTTTTCTCTTTCCGGGGGGCTGGTCCCTTTCTCCCGCGACGATGAAGTCGTGATTTTTTCACAGTTGCGAGGTGCTTTTTTTTTTTGGATCCCGAGAAACACACGTCTCCCCCTCCGGCTGCCCCCCCCCCTTCCCTTTTGGCGTTTTCCCTGCGCCAATTTTGTCTTTTTTTTTTTTCGTCGATTGCAAATGAGGGAGGTTGGATACCTTTCCCCCCCTTGCCATCATCCCCTTTTTTTTCCCTCCTGCTCATATGATCTGAAGGAAGATGTTTCCCTCTCCTTGCGCATCGTTAGACCGCGTTCTGTTCCCCTTTTTCGGTGTGTTTCTTTTTCCTTCTTCTCGACATCGAATCGGCGACCGATTTTCTTTTTCCCCTTTTCTGAGTTTGGAAGGCGGAACGGTTCGCTGCCCCGGCTCCCCCCCCGAAGAGTCCCCTTTTTTTTTGTTTTTCCTCTCTCTTTCCTCTTCGCGGCGCCGGGCAGGCAGCCGGTCTCCTTTCCAACTCGTCGCTTTTTTTTTCTTTTTTTCAGATTCAGATGGTTCGCCCCTCTTTCCCCTTTTTTTAAACCGCGGTCGACGATGGCGGTCTCTTTTCTGATCTCCCGATTTCTCTTCCTTTTCCCTTCTTCGTCAGGAGGTCGAAGGGCCCTTCTCTCCCTTTTTTTTTCCTTTTTTTGGCAGGGTATCAAAACTATGAGGCAATCTCCCTCCCCCTCCCCGGCCCGCCCCCCTTCTTCCCCCCCTGTAGTGTGAGCAGTCGTGGGAGTCGTTTTTTTTTCCTCCCGGCGGACAATGCACACTTTCGGCCACCTTTCCTTGCTGCCTTTTATTTTTGTTTTCCCCCGCACGACCAGCCCCCGCCGGCTCTTTTCCATGAAGCGGTCTTCTCTTTTTTTTTTTGTTTTTTTTTCGACCTGCACGCGGATGCCCTTTTTTCTTCTTTTTTTTTCTCCATGAAACCGCCGGTCTCCCCACCCTTCTGCTGTTCTTGTCTTCCCTTTTTTTGTTGCTTGATGTCGTGCCTCTCCCCTTTTTGGGCTGGCACGCTGAGAGGTGCTTTCCTTGATTTACCTCCCCCCCCCCCTTTTTCTCTTTTTCCTCCTTTTGAACGACAGTTCAGGAGGAATTCCTGCCCCTTTTTTTTTTGCCCAGGAATAGGTGTCGGTCGGCCCATGTTCTTTTTGATGGGCCTCCCCTTCCCCTTCCCCTTCCCCCCTATTCGGCGACGATCCAGAAGTCGGGCCCCCGTCCCCGCTTCTTTTTTTTTCTTTGACGTCTTTCCTCTCCCCTTTTCCCTGTTCCGGTGAAGAAACGTTCCCCCTTTTTTTTTCGGCCGTTCTTTCGTTTGCCTTTCCTTTTTTTTTCCCCTTGTCCTATGTAGAATCGTGTCGGAGAATTTCGCGCACTTCCTCCTTCCCTTTCCTCGCAGACCCCCCTCCCCCCTTCTTCCTTTCAAGTCGGGCGGTCACCGTCCTTTCGCCCTCTTTTTATGATCCGCGAAACGAAGCCGGTTTTGTCCGACCCCCCCCCCCCCTTTTTCCCCGAGCGAGCATTCGCCCTACTTTTTTTTCCTTTTTTTTTTTTCGGCTAGGGAGGACGGCGCGTTCCCCCCCCTGATTCCCTTTTTTCCTCCTTTTTTCCCTTGCGTATCATCACGACCGTTTTCCCTCTTTTTCCCCAGAGGCTCTCTTCTCCGAACCTGTTTTCCCCCTTATTTTTTCGCGATTCGTTTCTCCTCTTACCGGGAGTAACGGGTGTTCCCCCTCAATTGTTTTTTCTTTTTTGACGAAGACGGCTTCTTTTTTTTTCTTTTACAACCCCGATACAATAAGACCCTGGCGGCCTCCCCTTCCTCCGGTCCCCACCCCCCTCCCCTTTCCCTACGTCGGCGTCGACCATCATCTCTCCTCTTTTTTCCCCCTCGGGGTGTCAGCCAGGGCGTCTTTTGGGTCTCCTTTTTCCCCGGCCGATGAGGGGCTTTCCCCCCCCTTTTTTCCGGTAAGACCGTGGTCTTTTCTTTCCCCCCGCCTTTTTTCACGTTGACGCCCGGAGGGTTCAGCGCTTTGTAAGAGGATCGATTGTTTTCCCCGATTCCTTTCCTTCTTAGAGGGAAGGGCCTCTTCTGTCTCCTCCTCTGTCCAAAGGCCCTCGCCTCGGACCTTTTTGACCAAGTTTTTCTTCGCAGAGCTTCTTCTCTTCCTTCTCTGGTTGTTCCTCTCCCCCCTTCGCGCTGACGCCTTTGCTTTCCCCCTGTTTCTACCCCCTATTATCGCGAGAGGGCGAGCCTTTCCTTTGTCCGGCTTTAGAGGGCGTCACCCCATTTTTGATCTTTTCTTCTTTTTTGTCGTACCGGCATTCGCCTCCTCCTTTTCCTTCTTTTCTAGAACGTGCGTGCGACGTCTGCTCCCCTTTTCCATCAACGTGCCCTTTTTTTTCCCCTTTTTTTTCGAAGCGGATTGTCGGTTTCACCTCCTTCGAGCATAAGGGGGACGTTTTCTCCAGTGTACTTCCCTTCTTTTTTTTGCTGCGTTAAAGCTAGTCATGCCCTCCTCTCCTTTGGGGACCTAGGTGTCGGGCCTGGTTTGATCATTCCCTTTTTCCCTTTCTCCTAAGGAAAATTGTTTCCCTTCCTTCCCGGCCGAGGGTGCAGCGAATCCTTTTTTTTCTTTTCAGTTCGAGTTCACTCTTTCCTCCCCCTTTTTTGAGCTTCGTCTTTCCTCCCCCCCCCTTTAGCACTTATCGAGCCCATCCACCCGGTCCCTCTTTTTTTTCCCTCCCTTTTGTAATCAAACGTTGATCTAGCTCTCTTCTGTTCACAGTTTGCCAACACCACCCTCTCTCTAGGTGATTTTTCTTGATGGGCAACGAACTCTTTTTTTCCCTTCCCCGCACCGAGCTGGGGCTGGACGCAAGGCCTTTCAGATGGCGTTTTTTTTTTTTTCTATTCTATTTGTAGAGAAGTCATCTCTCTAGCCACCCCTTTTCTTTTTTCTGCGGAACTGGTGGCGCTCACTTCTCTATCCCCCTTTCGAGGCAGAACGATTCGTCGTCCGACAATCGCTATTCCCCCTTTCCAGGTAAAACCGAGTGCTTTTTCCCCCGATCTTCCTTTTTTTTTTCCTTTCTTCTTCTTCACACAGATCGCGGGTCTGTCCTCCCCCTCTCTCCCTCACGGAGGAGCGGGCTCTCCTTTCGAGGCCTCCTCTGGAGCAGATTGGGCTCCTTTTTTCCTCGCGCCTGCCTGCTTTCCCCCCCCCCCCCGGTCTCCTTGGAGGTCTCGCGATTTCGGTAGGCTCTTCCTTTTTCTCCTTCTTTACGTCCGGCCTTTTCCCCCTTTTTCAAAGGGCCCCCTCCTTCTCTGAGTTTTTTTTTTTTTATTTCTTTTTGACGTTGACGAGACCTTTCCTGGAGCAGGCTCCCCCCCTCAAAAACCCCTTTTTTTATTTTCGCTGGTTTCCTCCGATCACCCCGCTTAGAGGGGATGCACCCCCCTGACTCCCCCTTTTTTTTCCCCCCCCCCCGCGGCGTTTAGGGTCCTCTCACTTCTTACAGTGGCGTGGAGATACCATGAGTCACCGTTGAACACCCCTTTTTCTTTTTGTAAATATTTGTGGATTCCTTTTCAACGTTGGGCGGGATTTTTACTTTTTTTTCTATTTCCCACCGCGGTCCTCTTCCCCCCTTTTTTCCCTCCCTGCGTCAGGTACGACCCACGAGAGCCCCTTTGACCGCTTTCTCCCCTTTTCCCCCCCGCTACAGGGACGGATCTCGGGTTTTCTTCCTTCTTCGGCTCCTCAACAAAGAACCGGGCGGTAACCCCCTCCCCTTCCTTGGACATTTTTTTTTTTTTTTCGTTGGCGTCTTTTGCAGTGGTTCCCCTTTCTTCCTCCCTGAAGTTACGGAAGTACGCCGATTGGTACCCCCTTCTTTTTTTTCTGATGTATCCTTTTTTTTCCCCTTTTATTTTCTGACCTTCCCTCCGTTGTGTTTCCCTTTTGCGGGCGGGCGTGACCGATACATGCATTTTTTTTTTCCCCCGTCTTTTCCTTCGTGCGAATCGAACGAACCGCCCCTCCGTTCCTTCCTTTTCCAACGGGAGGCTGGGGACTCTGCCCCCTCTTCCTTTTTTTCCGACAGGTGTTTCTTTTTCTATCCTTTTGTGAAGCGTAGGCCCCGAAGCGCTCCACCCCCTCTCTCCTTGAATTTGGTTCTCTCCCCTTTATATATTTTGCTCGTGGTCTTTCTCTTTGTACAACGGAAGCCGGGCTTCCCCCTTCGCTTTTCGTCCCTCTTCCCTTCACCACGCGCAACCGGACGTCGGCCACTTTCTCCTCCGGGTCCTTTTTTTTTTTCCCCCTGTGCCAAACAAAACTACTTCAAAAAACCGGTTTCCTTTTCTTCTTACCCGCAACTGTTTCGGGCCATCCTCCCCTTTCTGAAAGAACGGCCGCATTCTCCTCTTCCCCCAACATGGGCTAACAGTGGTTTTTTTTTCCTTCCTTTTTTCGATCCTTCCCTATGTCCAGCGAAGGCGGGAGGGTAGGTGAGACTTGGCCCTTCCCCGCGTGGATTTTTTTCCCTTTTCCCCCTCGTGAACGGCTCCCCCTTCCTTTTCCGCTGGATAGTGGAAGATCCCTTTCCTGAGACCCTTTTAGACTGAGGATTGATTACCACCTTGAAGCGCAGTTTTTTTTCCCCGCTAGACTGAGTTTTTTTTTTTTTTTTTTCTCCCTCCGATGAGGATTCTATGATATTTTTTTTTTTTTAGCAATTTTTTTGATGAAAAGTCCGTCTTTTTCTTCCCCCCTTTTTCCGCTGCAGAGCGCTTTCCTTTGCTCTCTGATAGGAAGCGGGGGGGCCCCCCCTTGTAGTCTTTTTCTCCGGGAGGAGATTTTTTTTGTAGCTGCGCCGTGCTTCCCCCCTCCGGAGGGTGATCTTCCCTTTTTTTTTTCTGTTTTTGTTCGGCTAGATTTGGCTCTAGGAACCTTGAACACGACTGCGTCCTATTTTCCCCCTTCCTCCTTTATTCGGCCAGGTCTTTTCCCCCTTTTTTGCTGAATTGATGGCGAGAACTCCTTTTCGGATGACGACGCGCCCACCCCCCCTTTCCCCCTGGCTCCTCCCCCCTTATTTTTGCTTCGAGCTTTTCCGTTGCCCTTCTCCTGCAAATCCTGCCAACTCACCCCCCTTTTTGCAGACCCCTTTTTTTTCTTTTCCTCAGTATGACGCCCTCCCTTGATCAAAGGGGTTACAGGCAGGTTGTCCCCTGTTTACCCCTTTCCCCTTTTTTTTTTTTTTTCTTGGCTACGAGGTCGTAGGGGTTCCTTTTACTTCCTTTTTGGGCTCGACGGTGAAAATTTCGAAACGCTTCCCCCCGCGCACCCCCCTTCTCTTTGTTTCTTTGGGCGATCTGCCGACAAGGGTTTCTCTCTCTTTTCTGTTTTCCAGGCCGACCGATGGTCTTACAAACCCTTTTTCCTTTTCCCCCTTCCCTAGCTTTTACAGCGCCAGTGCTCACTTGGCTCCCCCCCGTCAGAAAGGGACCTCGGTGCCGTCCTTTATTTCCCTTCCCCTCCTTTCTTCCCCTCCATACGCTGAATACCAACTGTCCTTTTTCGGAGTGATGTTAGAAATGTTCTTTTTTTCCCGGCAGAACCGGTCCTCGTTCTATTCCGCGTTCGCCGTTTACTTTCGGCGTTCCCCCTTTTTACAGAGCATTGGATAAAGCGTTTCCCCTCCCCCCCTTTTCTCGCTACGAAACTGTTTCCCTCTGTTTCCCTTTTCTTTACTCCGCGCGCCGCGGATGAGTTCGTCTAACTCCTTGGTCTAGGCAACGGGATCGTCTTTCTTTTTTTCCACCAATTAACCTCGTTTCGCTGCGGCCTGGCATCTTTCTGACGCTTTTTTTCCCTTTTTTTTTCATTCGCGGGGTGGTCCTCTTTGGTGAGGGCAGTTCTTATTTTATGGAGTTGCAGTGCTTTCTTTTGCGAGCTTAGAGGTGGTCGTGCTCCTTCTTTTTTTCCTTGTTTTCCCCGCGGAAGATTTTGTGCTCTTTGATCGATGTTTCGGGCACTCCTGGATTCTCCCCCCCGTCGTGGCAGGGAAGGAACCTTTTCCCTATAGTCTGTTTTTCCCCCCTTCTGTCCTCAATAGGAACGAACCCTCTCTTCCCTACGTTAGGCCTGGACCACCCCTTCCCGTTTAAGTTCCTTTTGTGGGATGGTCTTACCTTCGATCGTAGCCCCCTCCTTTTTCGTTGATTAGCTTCTTTTCGACCGTTTGTGGTAGGAGGTTTGTATTCCCCTGGAGGAGGGCCCAGACGGGCCTTCTGGTAGGGATGCAGCTGAGCGTCGGACTAAAACGTAAGCGGTTTTTCTTTTTTCTTCGCGAGCAGTTATTGTTTTTCTCCTTTGATGCGCGTAGAAAGACGTTCGCCTCACCTTTGGCGGAGGTCCCCTTTTCTTTCCCTTCTCATGCGATATTGAACCGCTTCTTACCCCCCTTCCCCCCCCTTTTTTCGCGCTCGGACGTTCCTCTATCTTTTTCGCCGGTGGTTCTTACCTTTTTTTTCGTGGATTCTCGATTGGAAGGTTCTCTCCCCCCCCGGCTTCCTTTTCTCTTTCCCCCCCTCGTTTCCGAGTCGGTGAACGCGATTGAAACTCTCCTCTCATTCGTTCTTCCCTTTTCCTTTTTTTTTCCCGTGCTGTGAGAATTCCCCTCCTGACTTCTCCCCTTTTCTGGGAGGGTCCAGGACGGCTCGCGCTCCCCTTTTTTTCGTTCAACGTGAACACGTCGACCGTCTTCCTTTCCTTTTCTTTTTTCCCCGAGTGAGATAGAACGTTGCTCAAAGTTGTTTTTTTCCTTCTTTTCCCTCCCCTTTTTTCATGGTTCGTTAGAGGCTGATTTCTTTTTTCTAGTCGAAGGGAGTTTTCCCTGACCGTCCCCCCCCCTCCTTTTCCCCCCTCTGGCGGCCTTCTCCTTTCATGGCGGCGCAAAACTTCCCCCCCTTTTTTTGTTTTGAGCGCCACGTCCTTTTTCGGCTCAGAACCTGGCTCTGCTTTTTTCCCTGATCGACTCAGCAGGGTGCTGAGCCCGGAGGGTGGCCCCCATTTTTCTTTTTTCTACGAGGATCAGGGTCAATCTGCTTCTTTTTCGGAAAAGACCGCGTCACATGGCGCAAGGTGTTCTTTTCGATCAGTCGTTTTTTTTTTTTTTTTTTTTCGTCCGCAAAGACGCCTCTTTTTCTTTGCTCTGCCCGTTTAGTATCCCCGAAGGAAAAACACAACGTCCTCCCGCGGCGGGCACCCCCCCTCCTTTCTTTTTTTCCCCCCTGGCGCAATTGGGCGGGGCTGAGTTGCCTCTTGGTTGGATTACCCTGGAATGACGTGCCCTACGACCTTTTTTATCCACAACCGTTTGCTCTCCTTGTCCCTCCTCTTATGTATTTAATGACAGGGAATATTTCTCTTTTTTTTCTCCCTCGGCGAGCATCGTTAGACTTCCTTTCTGTTGATCTGCGGAGGTGGAGCGCCATGGTCCTCCTCGGCGACGGAAGTGTTAATGATGATCGCCGTCCCCTCCCTTTCTTCTTCGAGTTCCCAGGTTCCCCCCCCCTTTTTTTTTTTTTTCGTCGACATCATATAT
>Ga0179593_1588341_pt1 | contig 14889 bp, 20 predicted proteins | sample CZODoug2_1_08_16_FD_185931 | JGI IMG/M metagenome (GOLD analysis project Ga0179593, IMG submission 185931) | Vadose zone soil fungal communities from Angelo Coast Range Reserve, California, USA - CZODoug2_1_08_16fungal (PacBio error correction) | ecosystem: Environmental > Terrestrial > Soil >... | reverse complement strand
GTCTTTTCAAATAATTGGGGTTGTTTTCCCGCGATTTGTTTGGTGGGCTTTTCTGTGGTCCTCCAGAGCCCACGGGGACAGCAATTATGCGTCGGCGCTCCCTGCTTTTTCTGAGGCTTTCTAGGGTTCTTCCGTAAGTTCGCCCCAGGGAAGCTTCCCGGACTCACTTCGACCCTTGGAAGCAACTCCTTTCCTCGTTCGAGTTTCCTGAAGTCGTCCGTCCGTTTTTTTGTTGATCTGTGGGACACTCTCCTTGGCATGCTGTTTTTAAGCTGGGAATTTGCGGCACTCGTTGTTTTCGGCCGCCTCTGGCCTCTCCCCCCCGAGCCTTTGAAAAAAAGCCGCTTCCTGCCCACCTTCGCAGATGCATCATTAGGTGGCCCCCCGTTCTTTTCTCATCTTTGTTTATAGTAGGGATGTTTTTTTCCGACCCCCCCTTCCTTGAAAAACCCCCCCTTTTCGGTGACTTAGCAGCGGTCGAAGGCCTGTCCGACTCCCCATCCCTCTATTTTCTCCTCGCTATCATTCGGTTTGTCCTGCGTCCTGAGGGTTTTTTTCCTTAAACGGTCAATTCTTTTTAGATGGGTCTCCCAAGGGAAAAATCTCTGCGTCGTCAACCCCCTCCCCCCCCCTGCGCTTTTACCTTTTTTGGTCGCGTAAGTACACTTGGTCGCGTTGGTGGTCCTTATGACCCCATAGAGAACATCCGTTTTGACGCGTGTAAACCGCATCGCCTTACGGGTCCGCGCCGATGGTAGCTTTCCCTCGGGGTCCTTTTCCCTTTGGTCCCCCATGGGTCTGACAAGTTGGGGATTGGGTATCGTCGCGGCCCCTCCTCCTTTTGCCCGCGTTCTTCAAGGGGTTTTGGAGTGATATCTGCGGCCCGGGCCTCGGCGTATCTTTTACCTCTGCGTCTGGCTGAGATCCGCCCACCCTCGATTTTCCCAAGCGGTTTCCGTCTTCCTCTTGAAGCAATTTGTTTTTGCGTGCTTTTTTTTTTGTGACATCACTCTACGTTAGCACGGTTCCAGAAAGAGTTACTTGAGGGTTTTTTTTCCCCACGATGGTCTGCCCCCCTTTTTCCCTCTTGTTCCTGCTTCTGCTTTCGTATAGGCGGCGGTTCCCCACTTTTCATTTTGTTTCTCGCTTCGCGGCAACATTCTCCTTCATGCTGGCGCACCCCCTCCCCTCTTTTACGGCGCCGTTCCGATGACCCGCTTTCTTTGCTGTGGAGTTGGTCTTCAACATTTCTATCTCACTGATGTGCTCAACCCCTGGCGACTCTTAAGTTTTTCCGTCTCTAAGATCTCTCGAGGTCCTCTGACATTCCTTCCTTTGCAGCATCGGCATATTCCCTACCCCCTTTTCTCCTCGTTTTTACGAGGTCTCTTTGGGTCCCGACCCCCTCCCCAAGCCAACGGTTAGATGGAGCTTAAGATGATAGTTTTACAAATTCCCAAGTAGACCAGAGTTTTTTCCCCGCCGATAGCATTTTTTTACAGTGAGAAGAGTTCCAACTTTTACCAGGATCACATTGTAGGGTCGGGGAGGGACTGATCAATATGTACTTGGGTTTTTGTAAAGCCAGCGAGATTGCCCATTTTCTCGTTCCATGGACTTGCGCACGCAATTGTCCCCCCAAGTAACAGGTTTTCGAGTGGTTTCTCAAGGTTGTGCCTATTTTGTTTAAACTCACCCCTCACCCCCCCCGACTTCCACGTCTAATACCTTTCCATCAGTTTCACCCCTCTGTTTGCGTCCAATGACCTTAGCATTGCTCTTCAGTTTTTAACGGCGCCGTGCCATGTAGATTGTTCTCATCCTCCCCAATATTTGTTCGATAGACTGTTTTATCGAATGATCACCCTTTTTATCCCCGCGTCGAGACTCCCCCCCCTTATGCCGATTCTTGTGTGAAGAGCCTACCACTTCGCGTGTCCCCGGACCATTTCCCTTTTCCTTTTTCTTCACACAGGCCTTGATGTCCTCTTGCATTGAAGCTCCCCCCTCCCCCGATCGACAGTCTTCTCCTTTTCTCCCAGCTCATCTTCAAGTCGTTCGGGCCTTTTTACTGCTGATACCGTTCTTTTTTCGTCCTTTTTTCATCTCCTCGTTGTTTTTTTTCTGTTCTACGTCCCCTCCGCACCAATCCCCCGGTTCCCAGGTATTTCGACGACTTTGAACTCAGTCTTGTTTCCATCTTTCTTTTTGTTCGTTTCCCCTTGCGGCGCGTTCTTAAGCCTCCCCCGCTTTTTTTTTTTTTTCAGACCTTTTCCTCAAGCTGGACTTTTCGGTGGTCACTTTGCTTCCTTTTCTTTCTTCACACAATCCCGGCTCATTTTATTGTACCGAAGAGGGTATCGACATATCTGTTCGTCAGAGCGGCTCCTTGCACCCGCTTTCCTTTCCCCTTTCCTCTCTATAGCAAAGTCGGACCCTTGTGTCACTTTCTCCCCACCGGAACCACTTCTAAATGTAATTGACTGGTAGAAACATATTTCGGCATGACCTTTCCTCTTCTTCGAGCTTCTTGTCGGGAGTACTCTGATTGCCAGGATCACCCCCCCCAACTGGCACCCAGATAGTGAACCTTTACTACGATTGTTCTTCAGGCATGCTGTCTCCTTTGTCTCCACATCGATCATGAGGCCACCAACCCTCCTTCCTCTTTGTCCGTCCCCCCACTAAAATTTCCTCCCTGTCTGGTCCGGGCTTCCCCCCCCTTTCCCTTCTGTGTCCCTCCTCGGGGGGGGTCAATGGGTCTTCTTGCGTACTGGGTGCTCAACCTTTGAATTCGTTTCCCCATACCGTGATGTTCTGCCCTTTTCGTCCGATTGCTAAATCCCCGATTAGCATGCTATAGTAGGCGTTTGCCAGGATGCCCCCCCTACAAGGAATTTTCCCCTCTGGACACGCGGCTTTTCCTTTCTCTTTCCTCGATTCAGACCCCAGACCCCGGGTGAGGATTGTTCGAATTGTTGACCCCCCCCCCTCCACCGAAAGTGGCGGTTTTTCCTCCCTCCCAGAAAGCGCCTTACCGCGCTGTGCGCAGCATGCCAGGCTCATCTGTGACGCTCAGCCTTCCTTTCTTTTTCCCCCACCCCTACGATGATCCTTTTAGTTTGCTGCCAGATCTCCCTTCCCCGCGTCCCTCTCTTTTTCACCCGGAACCCTTAACTCATTTAGTGAACTTTCTGAGAACTGCGGACTTTGCCTTCCCAACCTCTCCAATTGAGAAATCTCCCCCCTGTCGAAGAGTTTGCACGTCCCATTCTGGTTTTTCTTTTGTTTTTTTCCTCAAACTCAAGGAGTGTGATTCCGGGGTAGTGCCTCTTTCCCGTACTTTCTCCTCATCACCTCCCCCCCACACTTTGCCCCTTCGCGGGCAAATCGCTTTGCAGCCGCGGCCCCCCCCTGCTCCTCCCCTCCCCTTGCGACTCCTTTTGCTTTTTAATGAAGATCTCTTTCCACCCATTCCCCTGAGATACACCGCGAACCTAGTCTTCCCCTCGGCTTCGGACACTTTTTCCAGGAGTGCGGTTTTGTTTTTTCCTTTGAGTTTTCTCTGCGGTACGGCCGTACTTCCACACCCCTTTAACTTCCGTTCGTCTTTCCCTTTTCTCTTGGCCGCACGCCTCATTTCTTTTTAGCCGCCTCCCCCAATCCTTGTTGCCAAGTTCTTCCTCCCTGTTATACCCGACACGCTGAAGCTGGAGCGCGCAATTTGATTGTCGTAGACGCTTATTTTTTTCCTTGCTTCTGAAGAGGGACGTTGCCTTTCTTCTTTATTCACATAAAAGGGTTGTCTGGCCCTTAGATCTCACCACCACCGAACCGCCTCCCTGGAAATTCGGCCCAGAGACCGCCCTTTTCAGGCCTCTTTCTCCTTTTCGAATCTTTTTTCCCTGAACCTTCGGGCATCTTTTTTTTTCCCGAGTTTCCCCCGCCGTGAGGCGGCCGATCCACAGTCCTTCATGGCGCCCTGATACGATTCCATTCCATGACCAGCTGTTCGTCAGAGTCCTCCCTTTCATTCCCCAGAACCGGACACGTCTGTCCGCAGCCTTCTCTAAGACGAGCATGCCGTGGTGGCCCTCCTTATTTCCTTTCTTTTTTTTAGGAACAGTTAAACTCTTTTCACCGGACCGAAGTGCGAACGGTACCTCCAAAGCCTCAGATAGAGGACCCATCCTTCCCCCCTTCGCGAACGCACCACCCTTTCGCGTACTTTCCCCCACCTTGAGTCTGTGGAACGTCTTGCTCACTCGCAGGTTTCGAGCCAGCTTCCTCCACCGGCCCTGATGAAGATACCCAAGAGTAACCTCGACCCCTGGGGCGCGGTCTGTTCCTTTTTTTAAATTTCCCTTCTGCCTTCTGGTTCAAGACGAGGATTTTTGCAGTGTTTCAGCCCCGGATACTTTTCAGAAGCGTCAGCTCCATCTGGGCCAATAGTAACTCGACCTCGTCATTGACAACCTCCCCCTTTCAGGCGACCCCCATCCAACCGTGAGGCCCAAGTGCTGCTTGCGCCCCACTCTTTTCCGTTTCTCTGCTGTCTTCGACCTTGATGGCGAAGTGTTTTGCCTGAGTCCCGAGCGACACCGCTTTTTCTTGGATGAACGTGACCCTCGTTTCTCCCTTCCGTGAGTCCTTTCAGGCGTTGAACACGCGTTCCCAGATGAGCCTGCTCAAACCCCTTCCCCTTCATCTCTCCGATCTTCCCCTAGATCCTTTCCGCTCTAAGTTTTTCCCGTTTTTTCTGAACTTGGCGCACATTGGCAATGCCTATGTCTGTGAAAGCTTTTTTGATGTCCCCTCCCTCTTCCCAGTCAGGCAAGGGTTTTCCACGTTGCAACCGAGATTGCAGGTTTCAATTGCTCCGGTCCCCTCCCGTCTCGTTCTTTTCGTGAACATTCACTGAGCTTATGAATGCCCGACGGCAGCGCCCAAATTCTCCCGGTATGCATTTCCCCTGCTCTAATTTCGCCGGCCGGGAAACACGCGCCTCCGCCCTGATGTTTTCCAATCTTAGGCTTACTACGGTGCAAGCTTTTTCTTGCGGCCCCCTTCCTATCCTAGAGTACCTTAAAACTTTTTGATACTTTGCGCTCCCTTTCCCTAGCTTCCCGTAGTGGCCGGCGTTTTTCTCGCCGGCCTTTCCGACTCTTACCTTGCAGACAACGTCCGCTCCCTGGGCTCCCTATTAGGAAGATCCCTTTTTCAGCCGTTGATTAGTGTGGTCCCCTCCTTCCGTTCTCTGAGGGCCATTTTAGGCCCAAGGCCCTGTTTCTTCTTCTGGGAGTTCCTCTTTTTTCAGTCACTGCGAAATACACCATCTTCTTTCCTCCTCCTTCTTTTTTTTGTTTTTTTTGTCGTTTTTAACGCCACCCGTTCCTCTTTAGGCCTTTTTCCCCCGAATGGTCCTTAACTTTGCACGGAGCATTCACAACAGTTTTCCCCTTTCTCCCCCGTCCCTTGATCCGGCGACCAGGTGATTCTATCACCCCTTCCCATCTCTTCACAGCGGTTATCGTCGCCCCCTTTTCCTTTTTCTTTTCTGCCCTTTTAGAGGGACTTTGCTCTTCCCCAGATCTATGATCGCTTCTGCCTAGCCCGCCACGCCACAAGCTCCTTCCTTCCCTCATCCCGAGATTGTCCGGAATTCCGGAGCCTCCCTCTTTTACCGCTCCCGAAATTCTTTGAAGAGATGCTCCTGATTTTTTTGGATCGCTTCTTCGTTTCATCACTTCCCTCAGGGTCCCTTCGTGATGCTGCGAGGCAGGCGATGACAATACACCTTTTCCCCCCTTACTTTTCACTTGGACCCACTTTGACCCCCTCCCAACTGGCCGCCTTGCTTCCCTAGGCGATTTTAAGTCAGTTCACTTTTGAGACTTTTTCCTCCGCCCCCCCTTCCTTTCCCCCAATGCCCAAGCGGATTAGAGAGTACCAGGGGTCCTTGGGCGCTTTTTCTTTTCCTTTGATTCCGCGACGACTTTTTCTCCTCATGCGCCTCCCTTTCTCAAGCTTCCCGGCGAAAACTCCCCGCGATAACGCGCGGCCCTCTGCCGAACCACTTGCCCCACAATTTGGCTCTCGAGAGCCCAACCCTTAGCTCCTTTTTCTGAGCAAATACAGTTCTTCAAGAATCTTTCTGGCTTTAAGATGAGTGCTGATGCCTTGTTTTCTATTTTTTTTAGATTTGTCCTCAATCGCTTTTTGGAACCTTTCGCGCAGTTCGATGACTCTCTGATTTGTCCTTAGGGGCTGGCTCAAATTCTCCTTCGTTATATTCTAGTAATATTCTGGCCCGTGACTCCTCTGCCACGGTTTCCCCTCGGTGAATTATGTGATCTCCCAGAGGCCGGTGCTGTTTGGTCCCACCTTCTCCGCCGCGATCGTCGTCACAACTGTGGTTGTTTTCTTCTTGCTGACGGGTTGTTTTGGTCTGAAGTCGGGGAAGCAAGGCTCGATCTCCTTGCTTTTTTTGTTCGCTTCTTCCCTGCAAACTGGCCCCCTCCCCCCCTGCTTCCGTTGTTTTCCCTTCCTGCCTGCGTCGTCTCGATAGACTGGATGCGGCTTCGTGTCAGGCGCTTTTTTTTTGGAATCCCGTGTGTCCCCGACTATGCGCATTTTTATAGTACCCGTTGACTTAAAGAGGGTGTAGTCTCTCCCCCCCCCACGAGCCTTTCCATTCCCGCCTTCTCCCACCTCTTCGGCTGCATCATTCGATATTTCATGCAGTGGCGGTCCCGGTTTTTTGCTTCTGGTCTCTTTTCTATCGCAGTGACCCCCCCTTCCTGCCCCGTTGCTCAGCTTTTCTTCGGGTTGGGGGTGCCCCCCCTGTCCTTCCCAACTCTACGTTCTTGCTTTTTGCGCGTTGCGCTTCTCCATGAGTTCCCCTGTTTTTTTCGGAATCCCTTTTTTTCAATGGATTGTGCTTCCCTTTCCCCAAACGCTGCGTCGTCCTCCCCGGCGCTTTTCCCCCCTCAACTTTTCCTCTTCGGCCCCCTTCTTCCCCTGGTAGTCAAAAATCTAGCCCTTGTGTAACTCTTTTCTCTTTCCCCGCCTGATGTGGTGATCGAGGCCCGTTGTGTACGATGAAAGCTCTTTTCCTTTTTTTTTATTCTTGAAATGTGAGCTAGATTTGTCTTGCCGGTTCGCCTTTTTTCCCTTATTTCCTGGACGTCCTGTTTTCTGGGGGGACGAGGCTTTCAAGTGCTATTTGCACTCCCTGTCCTTGTGCAAGTCTTGATAACCCCCGTCCCGGCCTGGCCTCGGCCCCCCCCCCTCGCGGACGCACTCGCGACCCCCTTTTCTTGGAATGGATTTCCCGCGCCCCCCTCGATTCTTACCAATTTCTTCTCTCCTGCTCGATCGGGTATATATTTCTCACCTAGATGTGATGGTCAATGCGGGGTCATCAATCCGCCCCCCCCCCCTTTCCCCTCCATTCCCGATGTCCTCCCATTTCGGCGAGGTACCTCTGTTCCCCCTTCTTTGGCCGCCCCTTTGCGCGGGGCCAATCGTCAATTTGCTGCCGCGCTGCGCGCACCCTTTCGCCGCATGGACTGCCCCCTCCCCGCGTTTTCCTCTTTTTCTCGTGTTTTCTGACCCGGCCAGCTCGGGGGATCACAACTCGTGCCACAGCTCCCCGGGCTGGTCCAACGATGGCGCCCGTTCGCACTTCTAGACGATCGGCGCTTCCTTCCTTTTGAGCCTCTCCTCCGGGATATCCTCCTACTTCTCTTTTATTTAGCCTTTTCGAGGTGGCTTTGTCTTTCAGAAACCCCTCCCCCCGTTTTCCTCTTTTCGTTGAGCCCTCCTTTGTCACCCGGTCGAACCGGTGTACCCGCTATCCTTCCAGAAATCGAGTCGTTCCGATCCCTGTCGAATCTTTGGAGGTCCCCCCTCCGAACTTGAAGGTCGTTTTGCTTATCGAATCTATCCTTCTCCTCCCCCATTGCCTCTTCGTGGTCCAGTCTTGTTTGCCATGTTGGAATCTCCTCCAAGTCCCGTCCCCTCACACTAAGAGTCTCCGTCGTTTCGACGAAAGTCCTCTGCGTCTCGGTACAGGAGTTTTTATGTACCGGCGCCTTTCCCCGTAGCTTCTCTTTGATCATTCTCCTATCGAAGGTACGCAACATTTTTTCCAGACGCCTTTTCTGGAAGCTCTTCCTATCCTTTTTGAGACTTTCCCCTTCGCCGCCCGGAATTGGGGAAGAGCATCCTTTTAGCTGACCCCGTTTGTAACGTTTTTTTCCCCAATGGTTGTCCCAGTTCTTTTTCTTTGAATTCTCCTCTTGCCTCTGCACGCGATCTTTCACAGAGTCCTCTGGATCCACCTTTTCCCCCAAGTTTTTCTTCCCTGCTGCTTTACGTAGTTTTTTCTTACTCTCTTTTTCCCTCCCTTTTTTTTTTGAGTGAGAGTTCCTACCAAGAACCTATTCATACTTCCTTGGTACCTTGGTCTCCCCTCGACTCCTGTTCTATCGTGCGCTTAAACCTGCGCCTATAGATCCCCCCAGACTGTTTAATAAATGTTCTCCCATCTTTGACTTCGGGTCCCCTCGAAATACTGCTCTTCACCACCCTCCTGCGTCTTCCTCTAGGAAGTTCTTAAGGATCAGCGAGCTCTTTCTCTTCCCAAGGCGATCTTTTACATGTTGCGTACTTTTCTTTCGTCCTTATCCCCCGCCCTTTTCAAGGGTCCTCCTTTCCCCCCCCCTTCATATCAATTCCCTGTTAATTGAGACTGTTCGCACCATTTTTCAGGGCCGCCCCGCTTCCTTAGATTGGAGGATCGTACGGGTCCCTTTCCCCCTTCCCCCCCCACGTCTAGTGCTTTCACATGTTGAAGACGCTTTAGGGCAGGCCCTTGCGGGCGACGGCCTTTTTCTAAACTACGATCCCAAAAATATATTGCAGCCTCCCAGCACCCCCATTTTCGCCCGGACTGATACCCTCGTATCTGGACGGTAACTCCCTATCGCTGGTACCCTTGTCCCCTTCCCCTTGCTTGAGGTTCCTCTCAGTAGTGAAACCATTATTTCCGTGATTTTTTCCGTGTCCCCCTTCCTCGTCCGAGTCTCCCTCCTTCTAAGTATGCTCTCTCGGGCCTTGTTCTACCTGCGAAGCAAAGGAATTTCCCCCTTCCCCTTTTTCCCTATCTTTCCTTTAGAAGCCCAGTAGAACTTGTACTTTTTTTTTTGCACTTCCTTTTTGATACAACCCCCCCAAAAGCAAGGTTTTAGGGTCTCTCCCGGTTTCCTATTTTCCCTTCAGGCCGAATTTTTGTGCTCTTCTCGCCCTTTTCCCCACCCTCTCTTTGATCCCTCCGCGGTATATCCTGTTGCCAGACTGCTTGCACTTCTCCAAACGAGGTCCACCTCCCTCCTACCCTTTTGCCCATCCCCCCCTGGACCAAGGGATCATGCCTGGTTTCTTCCCCTTCTTGAACCTCCCCCCCTCTCGCCCATGGCCCCGATCAACAGATCCCTCCTCAGCAGCCTCAGTCAACGGCTTCCGAAGATCTCTTGTTGCTTTCCTTGACAACTTGGTTCTACTTTCCTCTAGGCCGTTCCGTCATCGTTTTCTATCAATCCACCAACTGGCCATTCGCTAAATAGCTTTTTTTCTCTGGCCGTTCCTTCACCCAGGGAGAAATTAACCCATCTGGATTTTTCCGAAGCTCCCCCCTACAAGACGCTTTCTTTCCCAAAGTATGACTGGATCCTCCCTCGGCTCTCCCCCCTTGACTTTTTTTCCCCTCCCCCAATAGTGTTTTTTCTCTCTTTTTTCATACACTTGAGCCTTTTTCTACGGGCAGTAATCTCCCTTTTCATTTCAGTTTAACAAGCGCCGTTTTTGGCCTTGACGATCCTTTTTCCCCGGAGGGTAGCGTCCCCGTCCATAGGTCTTTTCCTCGTAGCTACTCATCTCCTCTCAGAGCAACCCGGAAAGATGATGATGGCGCTCCCGTGACTAGTTCGTAGCCCTCCTCTTTTTTTCCTTCGGTACCTTCAGCTTTTTGGTCCTTCCCCTTGTGGGGTCACCGAACCAACACCCCCCCCACACAAGTTACCTGAGACCCCTACGCGCAAAGCAATCCGACTGGCGTTCCCCCCCCCCTCGGGCATGTAAATTATTTCTATGCTTAGGCTCCTTCGAGGGTGGTCACTCCCCCGGTGGGATAGGTCGAGGATCGTTTTGAAGACCGCAGGTTTCTTGCCTACTCACAGTTTCCCAGTCGTTTCCTTTTTATCCAGATCCAGAATGCCCCCAAGCCTGCGCTTTCTCAGTTCCCCCCCCCCTTTTTATTCCCCTCCCCCTCTCCCCTTACACTGCGCCGCAGCCGCGATCCTCAGAGGCATGCGTTGCGGCCATTTTTCTTGGGTTCGTCCGGGAATCCCAATTTTTTTTAATTTCTCTTTTCCCACCGCCGCTCTTCCCCCGCCGCGCACAAGCCCCCTTTGAGATAGAAGACCAGTCCCTTTCTTCCCCTTTTCCCTCTCCCAACCCACACCAGTTCCTGCTCTTTGAACCCCCCCTCTTCTCGCGGAAGATGCTCATCTGTCGGTGATCGATGCCAAGCGCGCTCTCTTTCAAACATTTCCTCCCTGGGAGCTATCCCCCCATTCCGTGTTCGAACTGTCCCATCATGTCTCTCTGAATGAAGGCTCAGACTCTCCCTCAATCGCTTTTCGCCTTTTCCCGTGGCCATTTCCACTAGACTGTAATGAGTCCCCCATCGACAATAACTTCTACCCCCCTTTCTCCCTTTTTTGCACTCTTTCCAATTAGAGCTTGCCAGACCGTCTCGGTCCGCTTTCCGCTCACGTTCTCATGATGAGCCGTGTTTCGATCTAGAGCGCCCTCAGACTTTTTCTTCTCGTGCAAGTTCTTTACCGTGAGCCGTCTCGCATTTCTCTACGGTAATGCCCCTTTGCCCAAGAGAATCAGATCCCGCCTCATCCCACCCCTAAGTATTAGGCCCTTCGTTCTCACCTTCCCGCCAGAGTTCCTGGGCCGCTCTTCGCCGCTGTTCCGGTTTTTATCGGTTTTCTATCCGTGAGTGTTCCCAGCGTCCCTTCTTGCCGCCGCGGACCAGTTCGGCAATTTTCCACGGTGCACCTGATTGTCAGACCTGTGTTCCATTTTTTTTTTCTTGTCCTTTTTTCCCCCTTGTTCCGGGGCGCCCGTCTTCTTTGCGGACCCAGTGCGCCCGACCTAAGCGATCCACCCAGCTTCCCGGAGAAGCTCCACCTGCTTCCTTTCTTCCCTCTAGACAATCCGGCTTGCGCACTCCCCTGAGGTTCTCAATCCCCTTTTCTCTTATCACTCCTTCCGTTTGGTGTGGCCGTGCAAAGTAATCTCATAGATTCAGGACCCCCGTGAATACGCCTTTTATCCCCAGTCTTTAGTCGCATTAGGTCTTGCCCTCCGTTAGTCCTGGCGACCCCTCCGGCCTTTCCCCTTCTTTGAGAGGCCCCTTGTATCGGATCACCGGTTTGACTTCGTCGCTGTCTCATCAAGCGTTTTTCTTGACGGGTTTTCCCTTCATTGCGACGTTAGATTCTTTATTCTATTTCTCCCTTTTTTCGATGTACGCGGGTGCCCGGTCCTTTTCCCCCTCCCCATACCCTGTGTTTTGTATCGTCCTGTGATCCCCCCTTCCCTTAACGACCCCCCCTTTCCAGCGTCCCCATCAACGACCTGGCCCTTCCTTGAAATTATGCACGGCGCATCCCCCTCAACCACGAGTTTTCCCGCCAATATCCCTACTTTGCTTTTCCTCTCTCCTTTCTTAGTGAACAGTCTCCCTTCATCCATCGCATTCCCCCTGCCCGATTTGCCATAGTGCCTTTTGAGGGCACGCCGGCTTTCCCGAGAGCCGCATGGAACTCGGTTCTCTGAAGAGCCGAGGAGTCCCAAGGGGCGAGAAACTTTTCTAGCCAGGAGTGTCGTCCCGCCAGACACCCCCCCGGGGAACCTCGCTTCTCGATGTCGTAAGTCCGACTAGAGCTTGCGGAACCCCCGTCGAAGTGCGTCTTCGACCTCTCGAGGGTCGAGCTGCTTTTCTGCTGGATTTGGATCCTTTTAGGGTCGCACGTCCTCTCCTTTCCCCTTCTTCCTGGAAAGTCCTTAGCGAAATATACTTCCCCCCCTTCTCCTTTTGCATTTGCCCCCCTTTCTCACTGGCCGCCGGTCGGCAGGACTCGCCCTTTCACCGAACCGCAATTTTTCCCCATGTTTTCCTCCTCCACCCTGAATTTCCTGAAGTCTCTGTACCTTCTTCCTGCGTTCTTTGGAGGAGCGCGACCCGCCGGTCTCTTTTTCCTCCTTCTTCTTTTAGCGATTTGTTAATACTACAGGCTCTGCTCTACCTTTTGCCCCGGTCCCTTTTCCCGAACCCCCCGCTAGACGCCCCCCTCACATTAAAGTGTTCTATTCCTTCCTTCCTTCAAAATTCTCCCTTGCTGAGACCTTGTTTCCCCTTTCATCCTGAATCTCTCCTCCCGAGCTGATTGTCCTTGACATGGGGACTCACCCCTTTTCCGAGGTTAGATTCTCTTTTCCCCCCCCCCTTGTAGTTCTTTTTTTTCTTATCACGGGCGCTCTCTACTTTTGCCCTTTTCTCTTTCTGCTTTTTTTTCCCTCACCCCTTAGAACTGTAGTGGTCCCCCAGTCATGATGGAAGATTAATAGTCTGGCAAGTTCCTCTCTCCCCCCCCTGCTCCTCAGTAGACTTTTTTCTTCGTCCTACGAGAATGCATTCTTGGCATATCTCCCCCCTCGAGGGACGCCTTTCCCTGAGGACAGTTAAGCATTGGGGTTGTTCCTCGCTGACTTTTTTGGTTTCTGGCGCCCCCTCCCTTAAAACTCTTCCCTCTGCCAGGATGTCTTAGATTCCCTTGTCGTCGCATAGTATCGCCACGGTTAAGCCACCATGGAGTCTCGGAAGGGGGCTTTTTGACCCCTGAATCGTTTTCCCGCCTTTCCCTTCTTATTATTTTTTTCTGGGAATAGTTTTTTCCGAGTTGTTTTCTCCCGTTCTCCCATATTCCGCTGTTTACTGCTGGGTTTCCCCTTACGGCCATTCCGCTTTTTTCTCCCTTTGCCAGTCCCTGTTTTTTTCCCCCGAGTCATCGGACCCCCCGTCCGTTTTTCTTCTTGATCATTCGAGTCTTCCTCCGTGCGGGCGCCTCCGTCCTTGAGTGTGGTCGGTTCTCGTACATTTGGTCGTCTTACTTCCCCCCCTCCCCTGCGTTTTTTGTCCTTTTTTTCAGGCGGATCTTTCCCCCTGAATTCCCCCCCCTCTGTCTATCTTCCCCTTAATTTCTCTCTTTCCATCCAGCTGTTTCGCTGATATTCATGTAGTTCTTTGCTGCGGCTTGAACCCCCCCTCCCTGATTTTTTTGACAATAGTGCGTCGCAAATCCCTTTTTCCCTTGTCCTTTGGGCCATGGCGCCGTTACGGCCCCCGGTAGACCGCTCCTTTTCTCTTGTCCTCTAGTTATGGGGTTTGTGTTTCCTTCTTCAGGTTAAGGAAGCAAGTTGTGATCCGATTCTTTCTTGTTTTGTTCCCTCTTCTTGCATTCTTTCTCTGGCCTATGAAAGAAAGAGATTGTTATTACTGTCGCACTGGTTAACTCCTGCTTATTTATCTTTTCCTTGCGTCTTCTTGGGAAAGGTTTTAGTTATCCTTTTCCTTTCATCTTTCCGTAGGTTTCAAGTCACATTCCCGGTCTTTCCTGGAGAGCGCACCATCAGCTCCCCCCCCCGTTGAAGTGTTTTTTTTTCGAGGGTGATCTTCGAACCTTTTTTCTGTGCCTCTTTTTCCATCAATTTCAGTTCGCCACCTTTGCCAGTCCCCTCTTTTACGAGGCGGCTGGGTCCCGCTGGTCGGCGAGTGTGTCCTTGTTCTCCTTCTGGTCTCTTCCCGGCGAGGTTTAGACTTTCGCCCTTTCCCTCTTTTTCCCTCCTCTCTTTCCACAGAATTCCCATGCTGGCGCACAGATGGGATCTTTCGTGCGTGCTTTTACCAAGGGGGGATTCCCACCCTAGGCATCGCACCCGTTTCGCAACATCTTCCTTTCGAACTTTATCGGGAAGGAGCGATCTCGCGCCTTCCCCCGCTGCCCCTCCCTAGACTTTTCCTCTCCTTAGCCATAATTTCGATATTCCCTCTTTTTTGTTTTCCTTACAGATCACGGTTCGTGGGTCCCCCGGACTCTGAGCACTTTTTCTCCCCACAAGGTACATCTTTTTCCAGTCCAGCCTCCCTTTCGCCCTTCTTCCCCCCAGGAGAAATTTAGGGTATTGGATTCCCTGCGGTTCCTGATGAAGGTAGTGTTTTCTAGAATATGTTTGATCTGTTTTCGTCCCCTTCCAAGTTAGTCCTTCTGCCAGTTGTTTTCCTTCCTTTCACGTAACCGTACTCCTCCCCCCCAACCAATTTCTACCTGTATCGGTTCCTCTCTCCAAGCCCCTTCCCCCCCTATTTTTTCTTACAATCTTTCCTATTAAGGGTGACCCAGACCGTCCCTCTTTTGCGGTTTTTCCTTTCAATCCTCCCTCTCCTCCAAATTTTCCAAGATATCCCCATTGGTGACGCCCGAAGATCCGTGACCCGACCTCTCTTTTTTTTCTCCACACTGTTGCTAAAAGAAGTTCCTTTTTTTTTTTTCCCCCTCTATATTTTCCTGAGTTCCCCAGACAGAGTCCGGCTTTTCATGCCCTCCCTGTCCCTTCGGTATGCTATTCCTCTATTCGCCCCTTTTGCCTTGACGCGCCACCCCGCGATCCTTCCCAGAGTCAGACTTGAGCACAGCTCACTAGTGTTTTTTCCTGTATCTGGCTTTACCTTCCTATGGATTTTCTGTAGAC
>Ga0179593_1384725_pt1 | contig 14889 bp, 21 predicted proteins | sample CZODoug2_1_08_16_FD_185931 | JGI IMG/M metagenome (GOLD analysis project Ga0179593, IMG submission 185931) | Vadose zone soil fungal communities from Angelo Coast Range Reserve, California, USA - CZODoug2_1_08_16fungal (PacBio error correction) | ecosystem: Environmental > Terrestrial > Soil >... | reverse complement strand
TTCAAGTTTTTTACTCACAGTCCGATTTTGCATCACCGCACGTCTCTCCATCGCGGCGTTCCTGTGCACAACCCTGACGTGTTATTATTGCCCCATCTCCCCTCTTCTCGGCTCATGCAGAGAGAAAGATTTGCCGTTTTTTTTTTCTGTCCCGACGAACGCGACTCTCTGCCCTTTTTCCCGATAATATGGTCCATTTTGTCTGACCCCTCTCACCATTCGACTGCTCGCAAAACCATCGTTTTCCTTCGCCCACGCCCTACTTCCCTTTCGAATGTCTATCACCATCTCACCTCCTCTTCGTGCCCGGTGGATTTTGATGGTAGGGAATTTTTTTTTATACGCGAAGCAGAACCTCCCCCCTGGATTTTCCTCGCGCCAACGGTTCCCGCCGTTTGTCCCATTTTTCCAATCAGGAGGATTTTTTTTACAAAATACTCTTATTCATACACTTCGGCCAGCGACTGCTTTTCGGCCCCGCGCGCTCCTCATGATCCTGGCCTGTCATCATGCTTCGTGTTGTGACGGAAAACATGTCATCTTTTAAGCGACGATCGCGAATTCTCCTCCGTTCTCCGATTTTACTCCAGTCCGTGCGTTTTCTTTCGTGTCTACCTTCTTTCTTTCCGTGCGGTCTTCCCTAAGTGCGTCTTAAGCTCTATTACTTCTTTGCTTCACGGCCACCGCTTTGCGTTGGCCCTCTTGATGCCAGTTCCATTTTTCTTTTCTTCGCTCTTCGCCTTCACGTTACCAAAGATTTCCACTATTTGCGCGTCTTCCGGTTTTGCGTTGACTTTTGCTTTGAATACATTTTTTTTTTTTTTGCCTCGGTTCCCACTTTCAGGCACTAGATTCCTCGGCGACCCCGTCCTGCATCCGAAGCAACAATGTCTTTTTCTTTTCTAAGGTCTTTCCTATCTTCGACTTCCGATTTCCCACTACAGACCCCCTTTCGTAGCTAGTGTTGCCAAATGTGGTTTTTTCTTTTTTTATGGAACCCTGCGACTTTTGGCCTCGTGTTCTACCATACTCTGCCAGTTTTCTCGTTGCTTTTTTTTAGAAAATCCTCCAGAACCCCGACGGTAATCTCCCTTCTCCCCGCAGCGGTTCCATCTGTTTTGCGGACTCGCATCCGGACCCAATTCCCTTCTGCCTGCATGTTTTTTTTGAAACGACCCTCCAGTTCCACCCCTGTCTCTTTCCGATGACGCTCGAATCGCAACGTTTAACATCGCCGAAATCAATATGAGCGGCGTCGTGTTTCGTGACTTCCTCCTACTTTTTGATTCTCTGATTTCTCTTTTTTAAGTTAGAAATGCAATTCTCTATCTCACGTGTTTTCGTCCGATGTAAATCCTGCCGCTGGCCCCCCTGCTTGCTGGCGTTCCTCCCTTGACTGCGTCAATTTTTTTTTTTCTGTTTTATTTCGGCCATTCATTGCCCATGCGTCGCCCAACCGACATCCGAGTCCCCTGGCTTCTTTTTTTTTTTTCTTTACTTATATCCTCGTCGGTTTCAGAAGCAGAATTTCACCCTTAAGAATCTTTTTTATGATGTCCTCCAACCCCCAACCCTTCAAATTGAGAATAGTAGAACCGCCCCTGCCCTGGCCACCTCTCCGCAATGATTTGGTCTGGGCGTTTTGGGTTTAGGCCCCGATTTTCTTCTATAATGCTTGCCTTTACTAACTGTCCTAGTCGTATTGGTCGAGTGTTTTACGCCGGAATCCGCTCCATTCCTCGGCCCCGCGTCACGCTCTCGATGTTTTTGAACTATAAGCCCAGACAACACCTTATCCATGAGCTGAGTATAATTCTGCGGTGGCCCCGAATTCGATCCTTAATTAAGCAGGCCTACTGTGTTCTATTCCCGCATTGTGCGGAGCCGATCTTTATCTCCTTTCGCCTTACCGCCTTGAAGGCTTGAGTGAAGCCAGTCAATCTTTTTTTAGGTAGAGTAGAGAATAGCCGACCTTTCTTCTATCCCGAGCTACCTTTTCTCTGCTTTTTGTCGTTTATCTAATTTCTCTCCCTAGGCTGCAATACGTTAGGGAAACAGCATGTTTTTAGTTTTCAGCGACTGTCCTTTTCTATGATGCAGATGCCCCCTAAGTTTCCCCCCGACCTTTGTTCGGGCGCGGGGGTTTTGTTTCGTTCTAGTCCCTGTCCCTGAGCCCCTTCGACCCCCGCTCGCTTTTCCCAGATGAAGTAATAATCCTTCAAAACTGGAACACGTTTGCCTCCTAAGAGAGGGGTCTTGCCTTTTACTTTCTATCTCCCCCCCAGTCCAGTCGTGTCACGAGCCCCTGCATTGATTTTTATATTCTTGAAACTTGCCGCTAAGTATCTTGAAGATAGACTATTGAAGGCCCTTTCCCATTTTTTTTTGCTTGAACCGAATCAATGTTCCCCCCGAGCGAAGAAAGTTTGCCCTTCCCCCTTTGTAAAAGCATATACCCCCCTGAATCGTCTCCGGTACGTTCTTACTTTTACTACTGCAGCAGCAAGCTCTCCTGCCCTTTCTTCCGGCGAAAAGATGTAGCATTCCCGACCGAGTCCCCGGTCTGTATAGTGCTGGGAAGTTTCACCTCCGCGCGGTTTCTCTGGCCTGTAACACACGGAATTCCAGGAACAGTCCTTTTTCGCTAAACACTTACTAGGCAATAGTCGAGTCATCCTGAAAGTTTTTTGACCGCCTGTGTCCATGATGAGTGTCTCTGGCAGTATTCCACCAATTTTTCCCCTACGTGGTAAATGATTTTTTTTTGTTATTGATTAGTTACGGTCTCGGTGTTCTGCTCCTTGTTTTGTTTTGTATTTGAATGAATTTTCCTTGTTGCCCTTTTTTTTTTTTTTGCGACTCTAAGAGAAACTCTCCTGCCCTGTAGTTTTTTAACCAAGATTGCGCCGGATTGTGGGATCCCCTGCGTTTAGACCCTTGACCCGTACTACACGTGTGTTCATCTCGAGCCCGCAACTTTTTTTTCGCTTTTTGGACCAAATAGCCCCTTCCCTACGCCCTTTCCCTCCCCCTCATTCGATATTCTGAGACGGTTCACGCCTCATCTATCCCATTGTTACCATCTTTTCACACCTTCTTTTTAAGTGGAGACGTGGACTTAGCCAGTACATAATCCCCTGGACCTTTGGCCACCCCTTGTAGGTGAATCCTTCTTTCCTTTCCTTTCCGCGTTCTTCACCTCACTTGTAATAGACCTCAATTCTTATTCGACCTATAGCCTCCACCTCAGTCTCCCTCATGCTTTCATTCGCCTTTAGTAATCGCCAGACACCTCCTTCTGTGTGTTACTGGTTTCTTTTTTTTTTGTGTGTTTTGCTTTTTGTTTGCTCTTCTTGGGTTTTTTGTGTGTTTTTTTTATTTTTTTTTTTTTTCGCCCCCTTTGACTCCCGACGAGTCCTTTTGCGAAATACCCCCTTTCGCCGATTCAATCTTTTCGCCTGTCTTGGGCCGGCGTTTGGCGTCGATTGCTCGCCTTCTTTATATTTGGCTTTATGTGGACCCCTGCGCCACTATTTTTTGTTTTCTCTCCCCCTTTAAGTGCCGTTTCCTCTGAGCATTTTGTTGTGGGTCTGACTTTTTCGCTCTGACGGCATAGCCTTCTTTCCCTGCACGCCGTTCGACCAGATTCCCGAATGCTCTGTATTTTTGGTCTTCTTTTCTAGTCTATCCTGTTAGTTTTTTGGGACCGCGCTAGGAAGCCTCTCCTTTTTCGTCTCAGCGATGTGCCCCGCCGCCAATCGCACATACCGTTCCTTGCCATCCTTCGGCAGGTGATATCCGGCTATTTCTTTCCCCTTCATCGGTTCCAGTCCCTTCTCGTCCCGAGTGATATCCCTTTTCCTTTTTCGATTGAACTTCTTTAGTTCCCCCGAGGATGAGAAATTTTTATTAACGCTCCTAGTCCCTTGAGCTGGGTAAAGAAGAATATCTTTCATTCTTCCTCGTGCTTTTCCTGGACGATTCTTAGGGCCATGCAGATTTGCTTGAGTCTCCTTTTTTTCCATTGTTACTTGATTTTTTTCCAAACCTATTTTCACTCTCCGAAAAAATCGTGCCACCCTCCACGCGTCCCCTTGCGTCGGAGCGTTAGATCCTCCCTCCTCTACCAGCCCTCAAATGAGAGCGCCGTCCTCCGGACTGCACCATAAGTGACAACGTAGGACTTCTCTTTCTAAGTTAGTTGAATACGTTTTTTTGTTAAGTTATAGTACTACGGTTTTGAATGTGGTACTCTATTTTTCGTGATCTTCACCCTTATCCTCAATGCTCCCTTTGACACTGCAGTGTTCGGTTTCTTCTCCCTCTCCCTAGAAGTGCTTCATGTCGGTTGCAGTGATTCTGCCTCTTCCAATCTGGGCGGCATCGTCCCGAACAGCCAGCCCTGTAATTCCGACTCACCTCTCGCCCCTTTCACTTCCGAGTCACAGAAAGCGTTCTGCCCTTTTGCAGTCCTATAAGACCCCGCAGCCACCCCCCATTCTTTCAACGCGTCCTTCTCACGATTGCGCCCAACGCGTTGGCCCCTCCGTGACCGTCATTAAGAACCCTCCCTTTTCTCTTCACACTTACAGAACCTTTCGACCCGTCCTCGTGACCTGATCTTACTCTTTCTGGGAGTTTCTTTATCGACACGTCCCCGTTTTTTGTGTTCGCACAGCCGGTCTTTCTTTTGCCCCCGATTCTAACTTGTGTTGTCACCCCCATGCCACCCCCTTTTCAGCCTCTCCGGACCGCCCCCTTCGAGCATACCCTTCTCCTCGCCGACGTGCCTCAATTTTATAGCCTGGCTTCTTCAATCTACGTCAGACGACGAAGGTCCCAATTTTCCCTTTTCGCTTAGCGTATTCTGCGCACTCTTATTAAGTTCAACCCTCTTTTCTGCGAATCCCATCTTGTATCGACGTACCCGCTCCCGAGTTATTCGTCGCCCCTCCCACTGCCCGCATGAGGGCGCATAGTTATGGAAGAGGGACTTGAATTTCCTAAAGCGAATCGTCTCATCGTCTAACGATTAGCATCTCTGAGGTCTCCTCCTAGTTCTCCCGCCCCCAAGGTCGTTTTAACAAAGGTTCCCCTCAAGTCTTCCTTCAACAAGATGACCATGCTTCGCTTGGCCTCTCATCCTGAGACAAGGGCCTTCTTCCGCCTGGCTCCAGTTTCACTCGACTCTCTCTATGAAGAGAGCCATTCTCGACTGCGCGATCTGTGCCCCCTCGAAAAACCGTTCCCTCTTTTCTCCTTCCGCTCCTTACGACTGCGCTTCTTTCTGTCGTTGTCCCGAAAGAAAAATCAGACAAGGTCTCCCAGTCGCCTGCAGCCTCATCGTTTCCCCTTCCATTTTTTCAGCTGATCTTAGGTCTGCAAAGTGTATATCCCACCCCTTTTTTTCCACTATTTTTGCCCGACTCTTGCCCATTTTCTCCCCTCTTTCCCCGGACCTTCTTTCATTACCGGCACTGCCCCCCTCGAGAATTTGCAGGTTGTTCTTTTTTCTCTCCAGCTAAGTAAGATTGCCTCACTTTGTTCTCGTCGAGTATATAACTCCCCCCTCCTTGGAGAATCAACCGTCACGGAAGACCTCGGACATTCTCTCAGGGGCCCATAGATCGGGGTTTTTTTTTTTGTTTTTTTTTTTTTTTTTTTTGGTCCGGATTACGCCATCTCCCACTTTTCTGCGCTGCCTTAGAACTACCTCTTCTTTTAGTGATACGTCCTCACATCTTTTTTCCCCCCCCTCTACAATAATGCTTGACCATTTTCTCCTCCATTCTTTCTCTCTTTCCTCTTCTTTTCTCTTTTGCGCCACCCGCTCCGCCACCCCCCCCTTCCCCCTGCCCAAGCTTTCCCCTGGAGTTTGATCAGATGGTCGTCGATCTATCAATTGCCCGACCGTGATTTTTTTTTTTCCCCGCATGCAAGTGCCACACTACTACTCCCCTCTTCGGGTTTTTCCAACTACCTGTCTCGCCGCCATTTTCAATTTTTTCACGAGATTGACATCTACACGCTCGTGGCGCCCTCTTTGCATTTTCCTTCCCTTTCCACCCTTTGCCGCTTGACCAACCTTCTTTCTAATTGGACCAGATGTCATAATGCCTCGGGGCTGCAATCTCTTTCCCTTTCTCAAGCGCAATTGCCCAGTGCCTTTCTCAAATTCCCTCCCTTGACGACATTTCGCACCCCTCTGACCCCTTGTCTTAACAGAGGCGTTTTTTCTTTTTTTTGCCTTATAAATTCTCTATCTTGCCTTTTACTCAGGTTATCCCGCTTTAGCTTATCTTTCCTTTCCCCCCCTTGCTCTTAAGATCTAGCGCCCCCCCTTCTGGCTTTGCCAGTTCCCCTCTTTGTTGTTTCTCCTTTCCCCCTCGCCTGCCCCCGGCACTTCCCCCTGATACTCCAAGATGTTTTTCTGTTATTTTTTTTTTTTTTTTTTTTTTTCGGAATCTTCAACATCCTCTCTAATGTTCTAGACCCCTCCCTTCGTTGGGCCGAACCGCGAACTTCCCCAGTCATCTCTTTCCTCACTAAGGCCGGAAGTCCCCAAGTGACCCTCACAGCCCTAGTTTCGGGAAGCAATGTCCGTCTACACTTTTTCCCCTTTTTTCCTCTACAACTACAGTCCCCCCTTTTTCTTCTTCTTGCCCATTTTTTTTTTTTTAATTGTATGGCTCCGAGGAGCGCTTTTTCAGTTCAGCGGCACATCATATCGAGCGAGAGACTTTTTCCTTTTTATAATTCACTTTTTTCGCGAACTCTACATCTCCGTCATGTCCAACCTCAGAATTTCCATCTTTAAGACCTCAAGTTTCTCTTTTTTTCCTTTGCCCGTCATAAGCTACTTCCCCCCCGACTCCCGGCAAGTGCCTTCCCTCCTCCCTCAAAGCCACCCCAAAAATGCTCTTCGAGATTTTTCATTGACGTCAGCTTTTCCCTAGCAGAATTGCCTTGTCTTTTCATCTATATATATGTTGTTGTTGATTGAGTGATGAGTTTCGAACGAGGCTAATTCCGGCTCACTTCCCTTTCCCTTTTTCATTCGTCCCCCCCCCCCCCCCCCCACCCCCCCCCCCCCCCCCCCCCCCCCCTCTGTCCCCCACTTCCCCCCTATGTTTGGTAAGGGTCACTTCTTTTCCGTTTACCGCGCCTGCGGACTTCGCTGGCGTTATGAGATTCTTTATTTTAATCTTTTTAATTCCCTCTTTCCCTTCATTGACCATTTAATTCTAGTAAACGAATGTGGGCGCCCTGATTATAACGTAGGCGCGTTGTTTAAGGACTTTCTTTTCCGTTTTTTCTCCCCCCGAGTGATATCCTGCACACTTCTTTAAGAAGGCCATCGTTTTCATACCATTTTCTCTGACACTAGACGAATTGACTGGTCGGTTTGTTTAGTTCCTGACTTTTTTTTTCCCTTTTTTCCTCCTCCTTCCCTATCGACATCGGAACCTTATTTTCCTAGTTCCCTTTGTTTTTGTAACTCTCATCGTTTCCTCCTTTTAAAACCTTTCCTGAGCCGAAAGTCTAGAATTTGAATCAGCCAAACCCAACCTCAAGGTTCCTTCCCCTTCTGATTACTTTTGAACGTTGACCCTTCGAATATACCTCTCCCCAAAACCTCTTGAATACACGGACCCCGCGCCCTCCGCCCCCAAAAGACCTCATGGTGTTTCCCCTCTCCTCTAAGATCCCGTGAGATCCTTTTTCTATCTTACTGGATGATTTCCTCCTCCCGAGAAAGAAGAAAGTAGAGAGAACTGGTACCAGCAGTGAGGAGGAAGGCCTTTTTTGGAGGTGGGGGGTGGGTACTCGGTTTTGGTTTTGGGCGGGTGTGGGGGGGGGGCTTGTTTCTTGAGGTTTTTCTTGGGGGTATTTTGATGGGGGTTGTTTTGTTGTGTTTTTGGGGGGTTGAGGGGTGAGTGCGGGGGTTCTGATTTTTTTTTTTTTTTTTTTTTTTTTTTTTTTTGTTTTTTTTTTTTCTTCCCCGCTTCCCTTTTTTTAGTTCCCTCTAGTGTGTCGATGATTCCCCCCATCCGAGCTGCAAAATCCCGACGCGAACTTAGTTTTCAGTCATGCCTCCTCTTTCCCCCTCATGTGACGTTTTCCAGGACTGATCCACTGATGATCGGGCCTACAGTCCGCTGTTCCTCGGATTAGAGAAACCTGTGATGTCTGTGAAGATTCCCCTATACTCCTCGTTTTTAACAAATGATTGTCCGAAACTCAATGCTGAGTCTCCCCCCCCGTCTGGGCTTTTTCCCCGATCCCACGTCCCCTTTCACGCCAATGAGGAGCCTTCGACGAACCCTCATTCCTGCGATCAGTCGAAGTAGTTCTTCTTTTTCCTACGCAGCGGCCCGGATTTTGCGACGTCTTATTTGTCCTTTGACAGTGCCGCACCTAGTCGAGCCCATCCCCCTCCCATGACGCGTCCTAGTGAGTGCGTCCTCTTTCTAGTTTGGACGACGAGCCAGCACCACTTTTGCCTTGTTTGCTATCCTCGAACCTTTTGTAGAAGTACTACGCCGAAGCTCTTACCCGAAGACATGTGAGACGGTCGACTGACCTCAGCCGCCCGGCAGGTACTTGGATGTACCCCATCACCGAATTCCGCACATTCAGCATGCGCTCTTCCCCGACATCTCCTACGCAGCATTGCCTTAGCCCCGTCCCCGTTCGTTGCCTCCCCCGCCTAATGATTTGACAATCCCCCCCACTCCCGCTGATTCTTGTGGGATATCTTACGCCCCCCTTGCTCTCTTTTTTTTCTTGACCGCTCTCCTTCAAGCGGAGCCCAAGTTATTCTCCGGTCGTTATCGACCAACGCATTCCTTTTCGATAATCTGGAGATCCCCAAGCTCGAATTTTCGTTTCCCCAGCCCCGGCCCCAAGTCCCCCCGACCCCTTCCTGCTGGCCATCCCCCCTTTTTTACGCGGCATGCTACCTGTTTTTCTGCATCTTTCCCTTTGACGCGGTAAAGCGGTTGTATCCGTAGGACTTAATTCCTTTTTTAGTGACGCCGGCGCGCCGAGCGGGCTCCCTGGTCGCCGTCCGTCGGCACTTGCACCCTTTTTTATTACGACAGGCCCTATATCTCCGCCGCTCCCCCTTTTTGAACATAAAAGCCGCATCCTGCCCCGTCCACTTTCCTGTAATCAACCCCCGAACCGCCTACCCCCCCCCCCCCCCCCCACACCCCCCCCCCCCCCCCCCCCCCACCCCCCCCCCCCCCCCCGCCACCGCCCCCCCCCCCCCCCGATTGAACCCCCCCCCCCCCCCCCCCCCCCCTTTCTCCGCCTTCTTTCGCCAAGACTTATACCTTTTCCTGAAAGCCCTCGCAGCTCCCAACTTACCTCGTGCTCTTAATTCGGTATTCCCCTCTTCCAGTCCGAATTGTCCCCGGCGCGCTAATATTTCCCTGTGGCATGCCTCTTCCCTATGAAGATCCCCTACTCGCCGCAATTTTTTTTCATTTTTAGCATTACGTGGTTCCCTCTGTTCGTCCCACTCTGCCTTCCTAGACTCCGCCTTGTCGAACCCCCGCGACTGCATCCACCCATGCAAGTTCCCTAACCCTCATCCAGGACTGCTCTTTCCTTCCTTTTGCATTTGATTTGTATAACGGCTCCCGCGCCTTCTTCCTACAGCGAGTGACACCTGGTTCGCACGATACTCCATCGGATCTAGCAAGCTTTTTTTCCCTTCCTGTGGCTGCGTCACTCTGTAAACTCCCTTTATCTGGGAAGTCGCTGTCCTATCTTTTCATTGATCTTATTTTTTCCCGACGAATTCTGTCTGCAATGACGACTTATTGCGTGCTGTTCGAGCGCCATTTTTACTGCAGCCCATTCCATGAACCTTATCACGTTATTCTTTTCCCTGGGACGAGACCTCCAGCGCGCCCCTTTTCAAGGCGCACTGGTACCCTTTGGCCATGTGTCCCAAAGTGTACCTCTCTCTTCCTCCCCCTCATCTACATGTTGATTGTGCATGACTACGTTATGCCGGTTGATGTAATTGCCTTCCTTGTCTTCACGGCTCCTCAATTGTGGCGCTCTTTTTAGCGGCGCTTTCGTCTCGCGTTCTCCCTATTTTTTCTTAATGTGCCGGAGTCATGTTCCTGTTTGGGTGTTTGGGGCTGCACCGACAAATAATGGCGTTCTCCGGCTCTTGAAAAGCCCCCTACCCTGCTATGCCCCTTTTTGAAGTACCCCCCCTTCCCCGCCGAGTCACTCGCTTTTTCGTATCTTCATTTATCGCTCAAGTTATTAAGAACCTCTTCTCTGAGCCCTACTCAATTTGACTTCCCATCGCCCGGTAGCAGCTCTTTTTTTCCGATTCCACAAGTAAGATCTTGCGCACTCAGCTTCGGGGTTTTTCCCCCCATTTTAGTCTCCGCTCTACCAATTCCGACCCTGCAACTTGGAAACCCGGCGATTTCTCCTTTTCGTTCGTGTGAATTTCCCCCCCGGATGTGCCCTCATCGTGAGCCCGGTTTCGCCTGTATACTAGGTCTGGTTCTTCCCCCAGTTGTCTGTCACGGTGCATTCCCGATGCCCCTGATCCCCCGCGTTTCCACATCTCGCGCGAGTCCCCGATTCGTCCCCTCCCTTTCCCGTTCCTTCCCCGGCAAGAGATCTGCATTTCGCCGTCCCTGACGCGGAAGACGAGCTTTTTCATTTTTCCCGTTCGGAGTTTCAGGACCCCGTTTCCTTTCACATCCTCGGCTCCCGTAAAGCAGTCTCTTAAATTCGATAACACTCTAGACGCCATTTGGCCATGTGGCGCGCGGGACTTTCCTTGACCCCCCTCATATCCACGCTCCAGCCTTCTCCGATCCCTACCTATTTCCGTGTCCCCGGACCAAATTGTCCCGCTGGCGGCCATGCAAGCAGACGTTCGTCGCCCACCGCTTTTAACCCCCCTCTTCCGTTTCTCAGAATCAACCAGGTGACTCTCCTGCTTGTTTTCCGATTTCCTACATGACTCGATCGCACCCTAGCGACATGACGAGCTTCCGTTCCTCCACATTTGTCTGACAGGACGCTTGTTGCCCCCTTCTCAAATGGAACAGGCCCTTGATCCGACTCGACCAGACTCCCCCTCTGCACCAAGGACTGCCTTTCCGGCCGCCTTCCTGCATTGCCAGTTGTCCGAACAGAAGCACAACTTTCCTCTTATTGATTCACACGGAGTTTTGACGAATGCTCCCCCCCATGCTTTGGAAAATGTGCACTCGAGATCGCCCCCCCCTCTGATCAGAATTGCTGCTATTGTCGAGCGCAAGACTTCAGTCCTCTTTTTTAGTGACTTGGGTCCTTTTCCCTCAGCCCCGGTCGAGATCCCCACCTCTTCCGAACATTTGACGGTGCCACCCCAAGCCGCGTCGAGTAGACTTTCCACGGTTTATCCGAATGGCAAGTTTACGGCTACGTCTCCCCCAACCCTTGCAGTGCCTATATATCCTGAGTACTCCGATCCTCTATGTCTTATGGCAAATTCGATCTGCTTTTCCCACCCCCTCCCCCCCGTTCCCCTGAAAGATCATGACCCTTTTCTCTAAGATTTCTTTTCCGATCCTCCTGAATTCACTGGACGGTGGCCTCTTTCCTCTTGTCTAATTAACGATGGGCTCCTTACTCCGGTTCCTTTCACATTTCTTTCCGGATGCCATCTCCAGCTCGGGGTTTTGCTCCCTCTTTCTTGGTCGTACCTTCACCGCACGAGACCGCTTCCTGCCAGATTTTGGCCTTCCCTCCTATTTCCTTTTTTGAAATGTCATCCCTGTCTTCAATCGATCCTCCGCTTCCTCCTCTTCGCAAAAAGGATCTCCATGACGAGACTTGACTTTCCCCCACGGTGCGTTCATTTCGGTTTTTTTCCTTCCCTTTTGTTTTTTCTCACTGAGTAAGATTACGTATTCTGCACCCTTTCCTCTACGAGAGACAACCATGCGTTTGCCCATCGGCCCCGCTTCCTTTGGTTTCTATGCGAGCTTTTCTAAACATTTGCATTTCCCTCCCTTTCCTCACGTTGGCTGGAGCCGCGGATCTCGGAATTTCCCCCCCTCCCTTTCTCCCTGTAGACCCTGGGGAAGGACCGAACCTCAGCGACGTATTCTCTTAAACGCCCCCAGGGCTCCCCCTCCTTCCATTTACGATTCTCCCTTCCTTATGTCCTGGACATGAAAATCTCATACATACCCAACCAGTTTTTTTAGTCCCTGGCTTTCCGGTGCACCGTGCTCTGTCTTGCACGGTTTTTTGGGCACATTCACTAGTCAGAGATTTCCCTTTTCTTACACATTCTTATTCAGACATCTTACTCCTCCTTCATTCCCCAAGCTCTTGCCTTCCCTTCCAGGTTTCCGCCTTCAGCTCGAAAAATTAACATCCTCCCCAACTTGCCTCGTTCTTTTTTCCCGTACTCCATCCAAAGAATGCCCACCCCCATGGCGCGAGCCTACATGGGTTAACATCGCTTTCTTTAGTGGCGATCCCCCCCGTTTTAGGTGAGAGAGTGTCGCCCAGCTCCATTATTACGGCGAGGTCCCTTTTGTCGTTTTTACTCCATGGGGGCAACTGCTTTGGAGTCCTTTCAACACGTGCGGACTTGCCTTTTCTTTTTTTAAGTGCCTTTTGTACTCGCCCCTTTCTCTGAATCCTTCTTCCCTGCTGTGGATGAAGGAGATTAGTCGTCTGGTCTTGAAGAAAAGTTCCCAAGCAGAGCGCTCTGCTGTCCTCCCGGATCACGTCTCTATCGTATTCGACATTCCACCGCACTCCCCCCTTCCAGATGACCCCTCCTGTTGTTTTGTAGTTGTAGCCGTCTTGTCCTTTCCTCCTATTGCTTTTCCCTCCCCTCTTTAAACGGCTGTCTCACCTTTTTTGTCGCCGAGACGCTGATTGTTTCCCCTCGATTTTCAGTCGTCTCTTCTGTTTTCCGAGCAGAACCTTCTCACATCCAATGCGGGCGATTTTTTTTTCTTTTCCTAGCGTACCCATTGAATCAGGGCCTGCAGCGTGCAGGTCACCCCGCCCTGGTGAGTTTCCTTCTTAGCTGCCCTTTGCGAGTACGTAGAGCTTAGAGACGCGTTAAGCTCAATTCCCAGTCTTTTAGTCCTGCACCCCTTGTACTTTCTCTTTCCCTTCATCCTTTTTTCTTCTTTCTAGGATTCTTTTCTCCCCCGTCTCTCGCCACGGGAAAACTTTTTTAGGCCCTTTTTTTCTCCGAGCAAAGCTCGATGGCCCGGCTTCCAGGGCTGTTGCGACCTGTGAAGGTCGAGCGAGAGCCCCTATGCGCCCTCTCTTCCAGATGCATCCTCCGTCTGTTAAACAATGTGCGGACGGACCGTTTGTCCCTTCCTGAGCCCCTCTCTTCTCTTTTCTTTCGTTCCTTGGATGTCGACCAAGCCGTCCACCGGTCCGATGCAGATTTGGAGATCGTCCCCTCTTATGTAAGACTCAGTCTCTCTCTTTCTACGTGTCTCATTGGGCAGGGTCTATTTTTTTTTTTATTTTCCAGATCGTACTTCGGCCAGACCCTGAACCGCAGATTGATTTTCGGAGAGTTCCCCGTTCTTTTTTCTTTTTGACCGAAGAGCCAGAAGTGCGGCCTCCTGCGCTACCTTCAAGTCTCCACGAGTCTTCGCGTTCTACCGCCGCGATGTCGGGTAATTATTCCCTTCTTATGATTTCCCTTTCCCCTCCATTCTGAATCTTAATTTGAGCCGAACAAGACTAGCTTCGCGATTTGATGCCGCGTCTGTTTGTTCCCGTCTCCCCATTCTTTTCCTGGCTATTGGCACTTCACAAACTCGTGTATCCCTGTTTTCTCAATCTCGCCTCTTGTGACCGCCCGCAGTGAGATGAGCGCTGCAGTGCGACCCCTCGGTTCGGCGTCTCTTTCGTCGACCAGGTGTGGCCCGGAGCGCCTTGTCAGATTTATTTTTTTTTCTCTTCGCACCATCGAGCCGCAGCTTTCCCCTAGTCCCCGATATGGCCGCGTTTCCAGAGGCTTATTTGAGCCCCTCTCTTAGCGTCCGAGCCGATTAATTTTCAGGTTTAAGCGACTATCTTGCCGCCAGCGCTTTGGCCCTGGAAAATTCCTTCGGTCCGAGTTGATCGCATTTGTTTCTGCAGATTTGCTGCCCGTTCTTGCCGCCTCCCGGTACTCACAGTTTTTAATTCATTGCGTTTTCCTTGGGAAGTGTCTCCGAAGACCTCGACAGTAATCGTTAATGAGCATTTACCGCCCCCATTACTTCCTGGTCCTGAATCGCTCCATACGCTTTTCCCGTTCCCTTTAGACCGTCGGCACCTTGCCGCGATCCTTTGATTGCTCGGTCCGGCGACCTTGCTAGCTGTCTAGGTCCGCCCCACTCCCGTTGTTGAATTAGTCTTTTTGGGCATTTCTTGGATTACATTGCCCCAGCCCCCTCAGATACGGCCTTTTGCTACCCCCGCGCGCTGACCGATTCCCGTATCAGCGATGCAAGTGACCTTCCCCCCCCTCCCCCCCAGGCGCGTCTTTTCCAAGGGTAGGCCTGTTCTTGTATCATGCGAGCTGCAGTCATTGATTTCCTCCTGATTGCGCCATTTCTCTTAGCATCCTCTGAACTTTTTCATTTAGTGGCGGCGTTGTCTCATTAGCCACGTTTTCCCCTTGTTTTATCGTTTCCTCTTCCGATTCGCTGCGGGTGTCTTTCTGACTTGTTTCTGTCTTTTTCGCCGGAGTCATTCTTTAATGCATCCCACCATCCGCCAAACCGCCCCCGGCAACGTCTTCTGAACCGTGCGCGCCGCCTAAAGCCATCCCCCCTCGCGGCAGGGTCACAATTGGTACAATGTCCTTCCAACCCGTCTTTTTAT
>Ga0179593_1328684_pt1 | contig 14890 bp, 10 predicted proteins | sample CZODoug2_1_08_16_FD_185931 | JGI IMG/M metagenome (GOLD analysis project Ga0179593, IMG submission 185931) | Vadose zone soil fungal communities from Angelo Coast Range Reserve, California, USA - CZODoug2_1_08_16fungal (PacBio error correction) | ecosystem: Environmental > Terrestrial > Soil >... | reverse complement strand
GGACCCACCTCGAGCACGGTTCACACAATCGTGAAAAGTCTGCGGAACTCGACGTCTTGAGCAACTTCTTTTTCTTCACCTGTCTGTCAATTTTTACACATTTTTCCGTTGACTAGGAACTCTATTTAGGAACCCTACTCCCTTAATACTCTTCCATAGGAAACCGCTCCTTAGCCAGATGTTTTTCCCTTTAAGAATCCTTCCCCGCCTTCCTTATAGGATGAGTCCTTTTTTTAAGCCACCCCACCAAGACCCCCCCCCCCGACAGCGACTATCCTTTCTGGCTTGACCCCCCCCCCTCCCCATTTGACAATGTACCCCGATCACGGCTTCACCCCTTTTTTTCCTCTTCGAGAATTTTGTTAACGTGGATTTGTCTCTGTTCCCTCTGTGCCGTGAAATTACACTTACTCCTTTCTTCCCCCCCTTCCTCGTTTTTTTTTTTCTATGTCTTACTTTGCTTCCCCTTCCCCCCCAGTTATAACGCCCCGTTCCCCTTCCCATGCTTTGAGTAGAAAATAACGTTAAGAGTAAGTTGTCCTATATGGTGAGTTTTGATTTTTCCAGATGAGTACATTGGCTGTCGTCTTTGGGTCGGGGGGTTCTTCCCCGGGTCTTCCCATTCCGAGTCCCTCTGGTGTTGATGGCGGTTTGCCTCTCCCCCACGGAAGTCGGTCTGGCTTTTTTTTCATTTATCGGGATGGAGCTTTTGGTTACAAGATTTTGTTGCAACCTCCGATTTTTGTAGTGCCGACGGGTTTTTAGCATTTTCGTTTGTAAGTCCGCCCTCTTCTCTCTTTTGACGTTAATCTTTTAAGAAACCTCTTTTTTCTCCCTGCTTCTCTGGCGTTGCAAGTTTTGAGGCTCCCTTTCCCTTCCTTTCGACGTTGTCTTCCCTTCCTTCCCCTTTAGACGTGCCTACAAGAACGCCCTCCTCGTCTAGGGACGTTCCCCCTTCTCTCGTCGTATTTTTCCTCCCCTTTGAGGGATGTCGCTGTTCCTCACTCTTCAACCAACAGAGATGCCATTGGTCGGGCTTTCCCTCGGCTTCCCTTCTTTTTTTTTTTATGTCTAGAGCTCTTGTTTTTTTGACCCGGAATGATAGTTTCCTCCGACCCTCGGGGTTTCTTCCGTCAGATATTTTTCTTCTGGTCTGACGGCGTTTTCTTTCCCTGCGTGGTGTGTGCCTCAAAACGCTTCGCGCATTTACCTCTCCCCTCCTGGTTATTGGCAGAAGATCCTTTCCAGGTCCTTTTTTCCTCCCCACCCCGCAACCTCAGAGAATTCTAGTCGTCTCCTCTCGATGGCCCCTCAAACTCTGCTTCTGACCTTCTTGTCCCTTACCCCCCTTCCCCCCCTTTTCTACGAAATAGAACATTCCCTTTTTATCGCGAGGTTTACCCCTGAGTATTGCTCCAATAAACCTCCCTTCCCCCCCTTCCAACACGTTTTGGGTGTGATGCGTTATCCTTCCTAGGATCCTTGGTTCAACTTTGCCCCCCTCCCGCTCCCACGCTCATTAGAAGGCCTCCCCCCCCCCCCATACAACTTGGAACTCCCCTCTCTCCAATAGTGAGATACGTATAACAGAAGCGTTCCCCCCGCTTTACCACTTAACCACTACTTGCTTTTTGAGCATCGGAAACCTCCGCCCCGCATAATCTGAGTCTTTGCCACCAGGGGTGGCTGCAAAGGTCTTCCCTGGTTGCCCCCCCCCACTCCCCCATAAGAGACAATTTCCTTCCCTCTACAATATTTTCACCTCCCGGCTTTTCGCTAGCACAAGACGGCTGGTGGTTGGGTTTCCCTTTTCAAGTGCCAGATTTTTTTTGTTCTTTCCCCAGCCACTCAAGCATCCTGGACCATAGGCCAGTTTGGTGGCCTCAATTTACTTTATCCTCTTCTCCTACGTCTAAGCCCTTTTTTAGGGACTTCAACCTCGGTGTCCATGCGTCGTATGGTGGTGTGGCCTGAGAGGTGCATGGCTTGTGTGTCGGACTACCGGTGCCGAGGGTATCCCTATTTCAGTATGTCCATTCCTACGGTAAATAAATCGATCTCCATGGGATCAAAACCCGAGGGGGACGGAAGAATATTCCGAGGTGAGCCTCAAACAGACGAGAGAGCACGAGCCCCCTGGGGTTCCTTTTTTCTTTCACGGTGTTGGGGGCCCCTGGTTTTTTTTCTCCTAGACGAAACGACTTTTTTTCGCTGGAATGCGTACGCCTTTTAGAGGCAACCCCCTTGGCAGTTTGCGTTATCGGCTTTCTCTTCCCCTAGTACCCCTTTCTGTTCGAGTGCTTTTTTTTTTCGAGTGATGATTTTCTCTAACTGTGTAATTTCCTCCTTTTTTTCGTTGTTTAATTTGGACGACCGTGAGTCCTACCCCCCTTCCCCCACTCCGCGAATCTCTCTGCTCATTGTCCCTCTCAGAACACTCTAATAAACGAGTATTTCCTCTTCTTTCTAGCCCGTTATGAGGCTTCCCTCTTGTTTGTCCTAGCTCCCCGGGAGAATTTATTTCCTCCTTGCCTCTCGGCACCGAAGAGAAGTTGGCAATCCTCCTTTTCCGGCAGCCTTCGCCTGTTAGTGTGCCGTTTCCCCCCTCGAGTGTCTTCTAGAAGTTCCCCACGTCTCCCCAGTGATCCCCTCCCCCTGATTTCCCTCACTGAGCCGCCTCATCGACTATGGAAAACTTTGTAAAGGCGCTTACTTGACAAACGGTCCCCCTGTTCTGTGACTACATATGCCTTTTCGTGGCGAACGACCTACTCCCAGTTAGCACTAAACAACCTCAAGCATCCGCTCCCTTTTTTTCGTGTAGTTTTTTTTATTCATGCTTTACTGTTGTTTACGGTCGTGTTTCTTTTTCCCCGTTTTCTCACAACCTCCTAACTTGGTCGGAACACCCACTACAGAACGATTTAATAGAACTTTTCCCTCTCCCTGATCCGACTTTCACTTGGAACCCTTTTTTCGTTACGGTTCTGGGACTCCCCGGGCTTGGTTGATTTGCAGTCCTCTGAGCCCCATCTTCGTTCAGTGTTTACTTGACCCTTCCTACCATCTTCTCGTTGGATACCCTCCTTTCTGAGAATTTAACACCATCCCCTCCTGCCCCGCAACCCCTCCTCAGGTACTGCTTCCCAAGTCGCTTTTTTTTTCCCTGGTCCCCCAGGATTGGTTTAACGTGTCCCCCCTTCCGTGGACACCTCCCCTCCCCTGCCTGTGAAAACCGCAGAACTACGGCTATTTCTCCCTCCTTTTTTTTTTTTTGAGATCTCTCGAGTGTTGTTTTTTCGTTTTCTTTTTTATTCTGTCCGCTTTGGTGAGTATGTTAGCCATCCTTTCCCCCTTCCAGGCGATGGGAGGTCGGACCCGTCCCCCCTCGTTGGGGGCTCTTTCCAGTGGGCTGTGACTCTGATGAGGCGCTTTTCCTCTTCCCTCGTCGATGAGTCCTTCCCTCCACCGTTTTCGCGTCAGCATGGGCGCTTCGCCGCGCAACAGCACCGTCTCTTTTCCATTAACCCTAATAGGTCTTGTGGGTTTTTTCAGATCATCCTTTCCCATGTTTCCGGATCGTTTCCCCTTTGGTGAGTAGGTATTCTTCCTTCACCTTTTAGGTTGTTTTCCTCTGTTTTCTCCAGAAGGAAATGGAACCCAAGTGGTTTTTCCTGGTGAAATTCCTTTACCGGAGTACCCCTTCCGGTTTTTTTCTTTCTCTTGTCTGCTCCCTCTTTTTAGAAGAATGATTCGTTCCCCATTCTCGGTACCCTTCCACTCTTTTTTTTTCTCGGCGTCCTTCTTTAGTGCCAAGGGCCCCTCGTTCTACGTCCGTCTTTGGCCCGGAGAAGTTCGCTTTTGCGGGTTCCCCCCCGTTTCGAACTGCCTGCGCGCAGACAACGATCGCTCCCTGATCGACCACGTCTTCCGACTCGCTCGATTTTCTTCTTTTCTGGATAAACCTGCTGGGCAGCGCTTTTCGACCAAAACTTTCCTTCCTCTTTAGCAAGTACTGCAGAGCCCCACCCTTTTCTAAAGGCTACTCTCCTCCCTGGTGTCTCGTGGTTAAGAGGGCTTAGCAATGCTTATATGTGGTCTTGGTGTTCCCGTTGGGTTTTTTCCGACCTTTTTGACATTAGGCCGGCCTTTTCTGCGCACATCCGATTTCTCTCATTTTTCCCTTTCCTCTAACAGCCTGCCTTTTTTTTCCTAAACAAAATGCGTCTATTGCCTTAGGAAACCCCCCCTCTCTAGTTGACGCAGAGCCCGAAGTTTCAACCGTCCACCCCACTTCCCACCGGGACTTTCTCTCAGACTGTCGACCTGACCTCTCCTACCGAAAACGACGCAATCCTTTCTTCGTCAGATTTCATAAGAACCGTCACCCATGCAACGACCACGGGGCCTTTCTCTTGCGTTTTCTTCTTATCCTAGGAGAGATTTTTTACCTTTCTCCTATGACGAGTCAGCCCCCCTTTTTTTGCCCCGGACATATTCATCACCCCCCGTACACCCTCCCCGAAGCCACGAGATGGTCAACCTCCCTGCCCCACTTTTACGCTGCTGACTGACTCTCCACTGGAACGCGCGTTCCTCTTCTCCCTCTGTTTTGTTCTACAACCAATCCATCTTCTCATAATTCTCCCTATTACCCATTTCCCTTTTTTTCCGAGGCTAAGCGAAATCCTCTTTCCGTCGGCTTTTTTTCCTTCTTTTGGACCGGACTTCGTCCAGTTCTTTTTTTTTTGTGAGTTTGTAAAATTCAGGAAATTTCGTCCGACGGGCGCTGATCCTTTTTCGGAGTTCCGGGTTGCCACTGCATGAGGGAGTCTTTCTTTTAAACTTTTGTGGGTTTCCCCCTAGCTTTTTTACCCGATATTTTTCTCAGTTAGCGCCTGCCACTGGAGACTATTGGTTAGTGAGGTTTGTATGGCGGTGATCTGTTCGGATGGTATGTCTTGGCATTACAGTTTCCCCCTCTTTCTGCTTTCCTTCTGGGGATTGATGCGCTTCCTTCCCCCCCGGGCAGAGTTGAGGGGATTAGTGCTCCTCCCCCCCCCTTCCCCATTTCCCACGTCTGCTGGTTTTAAGCATTGATTTCTGTTTTCACTGTTGATTTGGCAGAATCGTTTTATTCAGCCGCCCTAGGGATTTCGGCAAGTTTAGCCTCGTGCGTCTTTCTCCGGACATTGCTTCGGTTGCGCGTGCAGTTATGAACTGATCTTCTCCCTCTTTCTTTTTTTTTTTAGAACACGTTTGCATGTTCTCGGACATTGGCGAGGAGTTAGCTTTTTTTTTTCCCTCACAGAAAGGTCCTCCCTGTCTTTTTCTTCCCCAGATCTGAATCTTTCCTCGTCTTTCGTTCCGCCCCTTCTCAAAGGTTCAAAGCAGATATCCTCTCGGCCCTCTGTAGGTATGAAGTGACCCTCCCCCTTCTATCAGCTTTTTTTTTTTTTCATTCTAACGCTCCGCCGCGTTCTTGCGGGCGAAGACCCGCCGCGTTGATCTCTTTTGTACTCCCTCAGACGGAGTTTTCTCCGGTCACTTCGTACTTTCCGCCGATGGAGACCAGCAGTCGACGGCAAGTCCCGTTGTTCAGTTTCCCTTGGCCCTTCCGCTGCGTCGAAACACCAGGCTTGCACTTTTTCTACAATTTTTCCCTTTCTGTCCCAGATTTTATTCCCCTTCGCCCCTCCTTTCCCCCCAAATCTAAAACAATAGTGGAGTTTGCTTCCCCGTCCCTCGTCTTTAACCCTCCGCTTTACTCAATCTTTTTTGAAATATGACACACACCGCTCCGGACACGTCCCTTTTTTCTTGGCCCAATTAGACCGCGGCTTAGAAGCCCTTTCCTCCCCCCCCCCCCTACAAAAAGGTCCTCCCGCACCCGATCCTAATTTTTCCCCAAACTTTGCCCTCCACTGTACCTTAACTGAACGGCGAGGCCTCCCTTTCTCTTTTGGATTTTCCCTTGTCCTTTGCTATTAGGGGGAAAGAATAATTCTCTCTTTTCCCTTCCCCTCTTTTTTGTTTTTAGCCTTTCTTCTTCCACACGGAATCTTCCCGAAATTCCCAGTTCCCTTGCCTCTTTTCTATCATAAAGTTTAAGTTCCTTCTTTCTAGGGACAGCTCGTTTCCTCTGAATTTTTTTTTTTCAACTCCAGAGTCTTGATCGTTTTTTCTTCGTCTTGTTGTGCTGAAAAGGGTAGTCCATGTGATTCGCGTGGTTGTTTTTGCAAGCAGCTGGGATCTCAAAGTAGTTTGGCTTTGCCGGCGCTGGTGGTTATTCTCTCCGGATTTTCTCCCTTTATGTTCCTTCCCGTGACCTTTTAGCGAATCCAACTTTTTGGAGAATGTGGTCTCCCTTTCTTTTTCTGCTCACCAGGACTTTCCCCACCCTCCCCTATTGGTAGAACCTTTGCGCGTTCGCAGTTCTTGTTGCACCGTTGCGGCTTGACACGACCCCCCTTGTTCCTGTGAACTTTTCGCTGATGGTTTTTCCCGGTAAAACCGTGGTAGATGCACTCCCTGCTCCCCTTTACTTCTTCGGGATTAAAACACATTTCTTCCTCCCCGAGATAGTAAAGATCAGCCGGCTTTTTCCTTTTTTCGTATTTCCTCCCCCTCTATTCCTTGACCCGTGGCGGTCGTGTCGTACCCGGCAGCCTAGTCTGGCGAGTCCAGCAGGTTGACCCTTTCTTATTTTTCTGATAGGTCCCCTGCCTTCTACGGTCCCTCTCTGTGTCATTCTTCCGGACGGTTGAACCCCCACCCCCCCAAACAACCCCCCAGTGGGATTGTTAATTCCCACGCCCTAGATTCTTAATTTCTGCTTTTCAGACGGGTGGTGAAGAGACATCATTTTGTCTCTACCGCGCCCCCCACGACACGGGCACCCCGCATTTCGAAAACCTTTCTTAAATACTGTGGGCCTACGCCAATCTCAGAACCATCCCCCCCTGAGTCCCCTCTTTGAACCGACATTCTGTGCTCCCCCCCCTCTCCCCCCCCCCTTCTCCCTAAGATTGGGACCTCGAGAGAGGTTCCCTCCCTTTTTTCCAATCCCCCACGATTGCCATGTTTTGAGCGCTTCAATTCCCTCTTCAGCAGGAGATCTCTTTTTTTTTTCCCCTTGAATACCCTACAGCCCATCCGACCCTCATGATGACTCACGCTCCACGTCCGGGCACGACCCATTTAATCCTTTTTCGTCCTCTAAGCTCCCACCTGCGGGTACCCCAGCCTCTTTTTTCCCCCCCCCTCACCCCGTACGCCTCCCCGCCCTGGACCGGCTACCCTAGGAAACCTCTACCCCACCCGTCATATTTAGAGTCGCCGCGCCAGGACCCCCTCTTTTTGGTTTCCCGCCCCAAGTGGACTTTTCGTACCACTACAAGCAATGATCTTGCCGACCCTAAGTTTTCAGAAACCTCATCATGTATTCCCTTTCCAGGTTTGCGATTAGCCTCGGCCCCCGCCGTCTTTTTTGTTCTCCGTTAGCCTTCTGAAAGTGCTCTTGCGTCTTTCTCTTTTTTTATCACGCACCATCGTAAAATCTGCCCTTCCCTGGTGTGCCCTTTTCTGCAGTTTTTCGCCGACGGAATTTCCCCTCCGTGCTCCCTGCCTTATCTTCTTTTCCTTCGGATTTGTTTTTTGTTTATGCTGTTCGGATCCATTGGCTTCCCGCGTTTTTCTTCGGAAGTACCCATTCTCCGCTATCCGTCTTCACGACGAAACCCCTTCTAACGCTTTCCCGTGGGGGGCCAGTTTTTCCGGTTGCTGTTCTGTACGACGGGCTTCTTTTTTGCTTCTTGTTTTCTTGGCGTCGATATTCCCCCTCCTGACGTCCTATTCCCGTCCATTGGGAACCCGTTTTTTCTTCTTTTACGGTAATTGTAGCTCCCCTTCTTCAGTCCTTCCCTTGCTGTTCATTTTTTTTTTTGGCATTGTTTTTTCTGAGTTCGAAACTTCTTTTTCTGGCCTCAAAGTTGTTCATCAATCGATTTCCTCCTTGCTACGTTGGTCTCGCGGCGCCCCTTTTAGGCTGCTCCTGCACACCAAACCTCTTCAGCTCATATACTGAGAACTGGGATCTTTGGTTTAAAACCCGATAAGACACTTCCCTCCTTCGGTTCTCTTATTTGGACTGCGCGCTGGGAGGTCCCCCCCCAACAGAGCACGTTCTCCGGTGGATTTCTCCCGTTCAGATAGCGAAAAGAAGACGTTGGCCGATGTAAAGTTATTTTTCCTAGGCGACCTTCAGAGTTATCTTCCGCTAATGCGGAGGGTTCCTAGCAGGACCTTTCCCCTCCCCGTGATTTGTCCCTCAACAGTTGGTCCTCAAGGACCCCCTCCGACGCCCGACCCACCTTCTCGCCATGTGTACCCCTTTTTAATCCTTCCTTTGTCCGAGTCACCCACACTATTTCTCATGCCGGGGTAGTTTCCGCGCAATGTAACGTCCTTGCTATCCAAAGACACTCAACGCCGCTCCTGTGTTGCGCTGGTCAGGACGCATCCCACGATGCGTTTTTTTTTCTTTCCTTTATCAAAGGTCTTTCCCCCAACCCCCGACACACTTGTAGTTCCCCCGATAACAACAATTAAGCCTATATATAAAACGTGTTTCCGCCTACCTTCCTACAACATGTACCCAAACTTGTACGTTCCTTGAGGGAGCCCCAGGCCTTGGGAGTGAGTTTGTCTACTCCAAACCTTTCTCGTACCTGAAGGTTATTTCCTTTAGTTTTTCTTTCCGATCTCTTTCCTCTATTACTGGCTTTCGCCATTTTTTTCCCCCTACAGATCTTTAACTAACCCCCTTAGAACTTTCCTTCCAATAACCCTTCCTCTTTGATTTTACACCCTTTCTTTTTTTATCTTGTTAGGTAAAACAACAATCGGAAAACTCAATATGACCCGCACCCTTTCCCAAAAGCGACTACGAGATCTTTTTTCCCCCTCCAGAATTGTTGGTTAGAGACCGGAGAGGAGGGTGTTTTTTGTTGTTGTAAGTATTTGGCCGGGATGGGTAATCTGGTTGTTCCCCTTTCGCCAAGATTTCTGGCTCTCCTTTTCGGTTTTTAGGATTTTTCCCTTTTTTGGCGGGCCAGTATTTCTTTCTTGGGAACCTTCTTCTCCTCGAGCGATCCACATTTCTTTTATGCACGTTCCCCTGTCTCCACATGTTCGCGCAGCTTTTTGTACGGTTCATCTCCTCCCGTACCTCCAACCTTGTCCGAGTTTTCCTCAAAGTTCCAAAGGAACGCCGGGATTCTGCCAGGGGTTTACGATGTAATTCTTCGACGTTTTTCCCTCTGATCTCTGTGGGGTTTCCCGGTTGATGTGTCCTCTGGACCACGGTCCGCTGGAGGGGTTTGAATCAATGGTTCTCCATCGGGTAACGCGTACAACCCAAGCATGATTTTTGTGGCCGAGGTTTTGGTGAAATTTTCCCTGCCTTTTCTCCCCCAATTTCGGGATTTTTGATGTATGTAGTGGGTGTCTTGCGAACCCTTTGTTTCTAGTCGCTCCCCTAACTCTTCCTAGTTTCCCTTCCCTGTTTAGGGGTTGTCTATTCCCGAGACTGGTCTGACTCGGAAACATTTGCGTACCTCGTTTAGTCTCTTTTCGACCCCCGAGGGTGGTGTAGATCTTTTTATCCGAATTTTTCGCGTATCCCCCCCTTTAGACCCCAGTCAAGCGATCCTGAACTACACAAAGATGAGTTTACCTTGAAGACTTCCCGTACTCACCCCCTACTTTCTAGCGACCCCTAAGGTCGCGTTCTTCCAAAACGGATCGTGTCGTGTGTGGTTCCTCGATCTCTGGGTGCCAACCGACCCCAGGCGATTTTAGCGAGTTCTGTCCAGCAGGTCTCTCAGTTCTAAGAAGGCTTTTATTCCAATTTTATGCAGGTATCCCCCCCCCCCTTTGGATATTGGCAGTCCATCAGTGCCATTCTCTCGGTATGAACTTAGATCTTGTGTCCATGGAATTCTCTCATTGGTTTGAAAGTTTTCTCCATGCCTGTGTTACCACCCGCCGCGATTCTCTTGTATATTACCAACTTTCGTTGCTACTACCTCAATTCTCTTTCTCCACCCAAATATTCTCTCAGTCCCGCCACTCAGGTTGCCTATCTCCGAAGGTTGAACTTAAACTTTTCCACACCGTGACGGGAATACTACCCCCTTCCCTCCTCGTAACCTTAAACCTCTACGCAGGCCCCCCTATTAGGTACGATGACTCCGGCGGCAACCCATGCACAGAACCCCCCCCCTTGTCCATCTTTTATAGGGTTCTCTTTCTATGCGTTTTATGTCCTCCTTCTAATGGTCCCATTCTCCCAGCGTCCTACGCGAAATCCCCTTTTTCTTCTCGTTCACATTCGACGCCCCAGGCCCCCGCACCAACCCGTCCCCTGACCACGGATTGCCCCGTCCGAACCATTGGTACTCGGTAGATTATGCCGACCATTTGGCCCCGGAAGTGAACTTTCCTCTGACCTTTATTGTTTTGTGAGCCACGAACCAAGATCCAAGTGAACTTTTCCATTTCGGAAAACCTTTTTCTCAACCCTTAAGTCTTGCTGCTAGAGGTAGGTCCCCCCTTTCAGTGCCATCCTGGTGGATTTTTATTATTTTTTCTGGGTTGGTTTCTCCCCTATCGTCCTGTTTTTCGTTTTTGTTTTCACTTCTTCCCCCTTGATTTTCAAAGCGGGGTGGCCCTTTTCGGTCCCTTGGATTGAGCTGGAGATTTTTTTCCCTTTTTTTTCCTGAAAGTTAGCCGACCCCCGGTTTGGGGTTGACAGATCTTTTTTTTTTTCTAACGCTTCTTTTTATCATGAGAACAACCCTCCAGTTCCCCTCTATTGTTTTTTCCCCTTTATCCCCGGCGTATGAGTTCTGATTTCTGATGAAGAGGGTTCACAGGTGAACCCCCCCAGTTCTTACTGTTTTCCCCCCCAGCTCGGGGTTACTTCTCTGCACCCCCAGTTTTGTTTTTCCTTGTGAGTTGAGGTAGTCCCGAGAGATGCTTTCCCCCGATCTCGGGAAGATTTTCCCGGGACACGTTTTAAAATGATTTGATGGTTTACCTCATCCTTTGTCTAAGTCCTTTTTGATTGTTCTTAGAATTATTTCTAAGCTGTGTCTTCTCTTAGGAACCCCTTTAGTTCCCCCTTTTGGTTTGTGCTCTTCGGTTTCTGCCCTATGTTTCTCCGATTTTTCTCTCCGAAACTCTTGTACGAACGTTTCCCGTCGTAAGTTTTTTTTTCACACGCCACAGCAGGTAAGAAAGGTTTTCCCCCCCCCCCCTTCAGCACTGTTCACTTCCCTCTTTGTATAGCCCCTCCAGATTTCGTTTTTTCGACCTTTACTCCTTTTCCATCCGCCACCCGAGCTTCGGGTCCCCCCCCCCCGACCTCTCCTCTTCCCTCCAAGTCCCCCCGACAACGTCCGAACAAGTTTTTGTTTTTTTCCACGCCGAATCCCCTCTTTGCGGTCTATCCATTTCCAAAAGATAGACGCCTACCTCTTTGGTCTAAGAATTGGCCTTTCTTCTTGGTGTTGACCTTGACATTTTCCTTTCGATTCTAACAGCTGAGACCTGAAAGCTACCAGGGCTTCCTCCCTTGAAACTTTTTCCAGTTCTTTTGTCAACAATAGTCTCCCGTTCGTACCACAGACCTTTTCTCACCTCTTCCTCGATCTGTCGACGTAGAACCCTGTCATGCTACCCCTCCAGGACCCCCATGGTGAGTGTCTCCCAAGTCCTCGTCTTTCCCCTCCTCCCCTTCATCCCCAACTAGAGAAACCGGCACCCAACCTCTCTGCAACGCAAGCCTTTTGTGTCTCTTTTTTCCTCCAGCTGCTACAGACCTGTTGACGACAGCGGTGTTCAGACCCCTGTCCTAACACGACCACCAAATTCGACCAATCCTCAGGAATGGTTCCACCCCCTTCTGCAAATATCCCTCCCTCTCCCCTCCCTTGATTCTTTTTGCTAATTCCAATCCCCTTTCCTTTCAATTGTGGCGATCGTCCGCGTCACGCCCTTATCTTTCCATTTTCCCTCTTCCTAATGTCTTTGAGATTCCCTTTTTTTTCTCGGCAACCCCCCTTTCCCTCTCCGCCACGTTCCCCCCTTTAATTTTAGAATTGGATTAAGCCTTCAATACCTTTCCTTTCTTAAGATTTGATCGGCCGTTTTGGTTTTCCTCCTTAGTGGTTTTTTGTCCCCTCCCCCATAGTCGGATTCTTCTTTTCTTATGGTTTTGTGGGGTGTATGTCAAGCTCCCCTCCTATAGTCACGATGGGTTTTTTAAGCCCTGGGACTGGACCGTCTGCACTGCAGCGGGCTTCAGGAGCTTTTTTGGTGGCTTCGCGTCTGTCTGTGGATTTATTCGGATCTCCGATTGCTGTTTTGTCAACCAGATTTTGCTTTTCCTCCCTTTTTGATCTTTGGTCCCTAATCCTTTCATGATATGTCAGTTTCACGGTTCACGGGGGGTTCCCGTGAACTTTCTCCCTTTTAGAGTTTTTTTCTCTGGCCCTTGCCTGCTTTTCCCTCCTGTTTACTTGAGTGACGGTAGGGCTAGTAGACCATCTCCATTGAACAATTGCTAGACAATCCCCTGCAATGTCACGTCCCGATTAGGGAGCCCCAAATCTAGCGAGGTCAGTTTTTTCTCTCTGTTCGCTGTGCCCCCTCCGTCCCCCCAGTGCTTGAGGGCTTTTTTTTCCTGGCTCTTTTGTTTAGTCCCTCGGGAGAGATATGGATCTCTCGGCCTTGCTTGGAACCATTCCCCTTCATAGTTTCTCCGTACTCTTTTTTCCTCTACGATTCAAAGCTTATTTCTTAGGAAGAATTACCTTTTATCCTGTGATGTGTTTCCGTTAAAAACTACTGACGTTCCCTTTTCCCCTCGTAACGAACTAACAGTGGACTCTAAATCGTGATCTTTCCTGGTCCTCCACAGCCTCTCCCCCCAAATTACCTTTTTACATGTCCGTATTTTCGTTCTTTCCCCATACGACGGCGAACCCCTGGACTGCACCCCCTGTTCTGGCCCCTAGCCAGTGCGAAACTCGCCATGCTTTCCTCTCCTCGTGTTACCCCGTGACCAAGGGCTTGTCCTCAAACCCCCCCCTCCCCCAACCCCCTCACAGTCCCCAGGGGGGGTGATTTTTTTTGCTCTCAGATTCCAAGAAGATTCAACTTTTCCTCGCACCTCTTCATGACTCTGACGAAGAATAAAAGACTTGCACCTCCCCCACGATGAATTATAATTTCGGCGCTACGTATCACCCGAAGTCTTCCTCCTTTTTCCCTTCAACCCCCCACCGGTCCTGCTTCAGTGAGCCATCCTTTAATCGCTTCCCAACTGCCCATCGTCCCGCCGCTCCCGTTTGCCACCAGAGTCTTTCCACCTCCAAGGTCATAATTGGTCACCGCCCAAGCACATTCTCGAGTCAAACGTCCTCCTCCCCCCTCTTCACCATTTTCCATGCCCGGTATGTGCTTAGCTCGATCGGCCTTTGTGTCTCGGTTTGATAAGGAGTTCCCCCTTTCCCTTCGCAGATTTTTTTTATCATTCCCCATTCACTCACACCTTTTTGTGCCAATTTTTTTCCAGCAGGTTTCGCCTGTTTTCAGCCTTTTGACGAGGAAATCTCGTGTTCGTCGGTTTGGTGAATTGATTACTGGCGAAGCACGGGGCTTTCGCTTTATTCTCTTCGTTCAACTAGACTTCCATCTGGATCCTCGAACCCTTTCCCCCCAGCTGGCACCGTTTTCAGGGTGTTCAGGTTATGATGCTCGAGTCCTTCTTTATGGAGTATCGTTTAATGGCGTTTCTCTCTTCGACGGCGTCTATCTTAAAGGGCGTTCCCTTGTGTGGGAGTTCCCCTCGGTCGATGGCGCGTTCCCGAGTTGCTGCGCGAGCATCTCGCTTTTTTGGTCTATCCCGGATGGAGCAAAGTTTGTTCGCCATCCCTTTTCGATGATAAGGCCGGTTAGGCAGCCGGAGGATCCTCCTTCTTTGTCACCCCCGAAGAACCAGCAGATCTTGCGCACATTTGCTGAGCCCGCTGGCGACCACGAGAAGCACTCTCCTGTCCCTTTTTTTCGAAGTATCTGACTCGGCCCCTGGCTTGCAAATATTTTAGAAACTGTCCTGGCGGATTTTCGCCCCTTAGCTCTTTTAGAGTTGAGCCAGCTTGCCGATTCTTTTGCTTCTGCGATCGGCCCCCTTTTAGCGTACTTTTTCCCTTCTAGTTGTATACTGCAACTTTGTCCGAGTTTGTGCTTAACTCCCCACGGCGGTCAACTACTCGCTCCTCCCTTCTAATGATCCCCTCGTGGACCCGTTGTACCTTTGGAGTGTCCAACGGGCTCGATTCATTGTTCGCAGAATCGGTATAACCGCTTCGCATCCCACCCGCCCTACCATCACTTTTTTGGGACCTCCTTTTTGTTGGCTTTTTTCCCCTTCCCGAATGTATGCTTAATCTTCGTTATAAACTTTTCTTCCCCCCCAACCCCGGACCCCACTTTTACCTGGACTGAGGCGAATAACTCCTCTCATGTCTCCACTTTTTATCCTCTTTTGAAAAAGGACCCCCCTCCTTTCTTGACCGGTTTTAGCCCACTCGTCTGTATGTGAGCGGACAGAGCCGTCAACACTTTTGCAGACGCTTTTTCTTTTCCTTTCACGGACCTACTCGTGTGTCTCGACGTGAGGTCTATGCCTTCTTTCCCCTCCCCCTCCTTATCCCCAACTTCCGGCCCTCGTCCTGACAAACCCAGTCGCCTTGGCACTGGCCAGTCTTTTCTTCTTAAAAACCCAGATCGCCTCCCCCCTTGCGACCCCACATTGCCACAA
>Ga0179593_1274565_pt1 | contig 14890 bp, 12 predicted proteins | sample CZODoug2_1_08_16_FD_185931 | JGI IMG/M metagenome (GOLD analysis project Ga0179593, IMG submission 185931) | Vadose zone soil fungal communities from Angelo Coast Range Reserve, California, USA - CZODoug2_1_08_16fungal (PacBio error correction) | ecosystem: Environmental > Terrestrial > Soil >... | reverse complement strand
TAAAACATTACGCTTCCCCGGCCCCCGTCCTCTGTCTTTTGTGGGGCTTGTCGATGAGTCCTTGCTTCCCCACTGTATTTTTGGGCCTCCCACCATCGTGCTACCTTAGATTCCCGGTTGGCTCTTTTCCCCCCCAATGGTGACCAACCGTTTTTTTTTCCCCCCCCCCCCCCCCCTGTTCGGTTGTGGCGACCCCCCACTTCCTATAACCTTTTTTTTGACTTTTTTCCCGATTTGTTGTGGTGCTGACTCCTCTTGCAAGAGTTTTTTTCGTTTTTTATTTGAACGGGATTTCCGTCCTTGGTTTGGAGAATGTCCGTTGGGTGGCCCAGGGTTCGTTGGAACGTAGCGCCCTTTTCCCCCCCCCACACGAAAGCCCAGTTGTTTTCACTTGCTATTACCCCCTCATACTTTGCTACAGTTCCAAACCCCCCTGCTCCCGGGTAATTCACCATGTTCGAAACCCGTTTCCCGGTGCATTGGTTTTTTTTGCGAGACGTTTGCAAGGAGGGACGTGATTAATTTTTTTGTTTCGCTGTTAGTGTCCTCCCCGTATTCCAGCCCCCATTTCCCCCCCGGAAATCCCTACCCTTTTTTTTTTAACGTGGTCCCCCCCAATACTCGGTTTTTTTCACTGTCCTTTTTTTGGCTTTGTCCACTTTTACGTCTTGGAGCGGCTGGACCGGAAGGTTTTTTTGCTGAGTCTCGTTACGCCGTTTGCGTGTCTAGTCCCTTTGACGGGTTCATTCCCCCCCTTTTTCACCACCCTAATTCAGCATGACCTCTTCCTTTGGCTTCGATCCCCGCTTAACTTACGTCTTCTCGCCCTGTCGGTGTTTTTTTTTCCCAACAGCCCTTCCACAGCCAATTGCTTGCCTTTCTTCCATGAGCGCTAAGAAGGTTTCAACCCTTAACCCTTCTTTCTTGTCCGGATATTTTCCCCTTTGATTTTTTTTTTTTTTGCTTGATTTTCACAGGAAATGCCGAACCCCACCTTTTTGAGTGACTTTATCCACGGCGTCGCCCACCCCTTGCTTGCTATTTTCCCCCATCAAATATGACATACGTTCTTTGGTCCCCAGAAGAGTGGTCTGTCCCCCCCCCCACCCCCGGCGGAATGGTCTCGCGGTAATCTTGTTCCTATTTTTGGCATCTTGGGGCTTTTTTTTTGCTAAAATCGACCCCCTTTTTCACAGGCGGTGGACGCCCCCGCCCATTGGCCCTGGCATCGGTCGAATTGCCTCTTCAGTATATTTGGTCTTTCATATGGGATCCTCCCCCCCTACCCCCCAACCCCCAGGCGTGACCCCCCTTCCCCACCCGGGGGGGATCGACAAAGACTTGCGTCGCCCGTAGTTTTTTCTTTTGGAACCTATGGCTCCCTGCATGGTTTTTTGTAATCAATTGGTCCCCCCCCCCCGCTTTCCCGGAGTTACTGGGGCTTGCACCCCCCCGATCGGATGGACCGCATTAGACTCCCGTGAGGTTCAGGATTATTGTGGGACTATCAAAAAAAGTTGGCCCGTTGCTTGTAAATTTCTGGAGATAATCCTGTAAGTGAACCAAGTCCGGTCCCACACATCTTTGCCCTTACCCCACTGCACCCACGGTGGCTCGGTGTTTCCCCCTTACCCCTGATTCGAGGGAACGGGGATTCTCAGCCTCATAGCCTTCCTCACATGGGTATAACTTTTGCTGGCCCCCCCCACTCCACTACAATGGTTGCGGTTTCCCTTTGAGAAAGTTTTAGGGGTTGTTTTTGGTATGTCTATTCTTCCTCACGGCAATTCCTTATAACACAGTCGTCCCCACCCCCACCCTAGCCGTCTCCCCGGTTGACCACGCTCTCTGGGCCGCCCCGTTTGTATCCCTCCCGTTTTTTTCCCCCTGCCTGGTAAGGGCCTGCGTTTGTTTGGCTGATAGGGACGCCGTATTGCACGGGGGCACCCTTTTTTTTCCACCCAGGACACTTCCCTAATCCCCGTGCGAGTCGCGTGTTTTTTTCCTGCTTTTTTCTTTCTCCCCCCTCAGGTGAATGCCAAAAGGTCTGATGTTGTTCCCTTGTTTGTTTGAAGGCCTTCTACCCATTTCTTCTATTGAGCATTGTAGCCCTTGAATTGGTGTTAGAAGTGGTCCCCCACCCTCATGAGGGTTTTTTCCAATTTTTTCACTTCCCTTGTGTTGCCTGGCCCCCCTCCTTAAACAAATCCTTTTTTTCTATTGGGCAAGTTTTGAATCCCACCTTTTACTTCGGGTGGGTCGAGTTTTTAGTGTCCTGTTCCTGGTATTTTTTGTTTGGTCTCACCACTAAAGGCCCGATATGATGTCGAGGCCCAAAACGGATCGTCCCGTTTTTTGCCCAACTCGAATCCAACATTGGTCGTCTCTCTTTTTCCCCCCCCCCGCTTTTTTTTTTCGGCCTCTCCCGCCCCCGACTTGGGTGCCAAACAACCCGCTCTTTGTCCGGCCGTTGTCATTTTCACATTCACGGCCCGGACCCCGCCTGGTGTCGCTCGCGTTTGCACTGGTCTACGTGCATTCCGTTACGAAGTTTTTTGGCCCGGCTACGTTAGCGGACTAACGTTGATCAACCGGACTTTACCTGTCCCATAGGTGACTATGGCTCGACAGTGTTCTTCCCTTTTCCCCGGCCGGACGAAGGTTTGTTTGAGTTCTCCCTGGAGTTTGTTTCTTATGGTCTACCTTTACACTTATAATCCGTTGTGTAGTTTCTAGTACCCCCCTGTTCGTTTCCCTCCCCACTTAGTCTTTAGGGGTAAGTTTCGTTTGACCCTCGAAGGGGCGTCTGCAGTTTCGTTGGCCTGGTGTGTTTTTAGTGGCAGACTTTTTTTAAGATGTCCTTCTGCCCCCCCCCTTCAGTTGGGCCCTTGGTGGTCCCCCCCCCTAAACTAAGATGGTCTGATTAGTCCGGTTGTTGCTTGATGTCCAATTCCCAAAGAGTTAGGGGTTGTTGCTCCCCCCCCGTACGGCTGAGACTGCTACCTCACATCGGTGATGGGGTTCCCGCCTCTGTGGACTGAACCCCCTGTTCTCAGAGGTGGTCCACCCTGCCTCCTTGTATGCTGCCGCTTTCGCCTATGATGCTGTTGTGTTCTTCACTCGGCCTGTTTTTGTTTGAAAACGCCCCCCCTCCCCCAGTGTTTCCCGTTCCCCTCTAGGCCAAATGAAATGAGTGCTTGTCGCGTGAGTCGTTCTCGCATCCCGTAGCTTTTCCCGAAGGGGGTTGTGCGATCGTCGGTACACCTTCTTCCCCTCCTTTTTAGTGTAGTGTTTAATGCCTTCACCCCCCGGTTGTGAACCATTTTTCGATGAAACTTGTTGTCACCTGCTTCGTTTAGCCTCCCGCGGTGCCCGGAAGCTTCGTGTGTAATGTTTTTTTCTCAGGTCAGTGATTTGTGCCAGTTGTTCCTTCTCGAGTTTTCAAAGGAGTTTGTACCTATGATTTTGGTCTCACTGTCAGGCCCCAGTGTCATGAGCTTGCCGTGATTTTTTCCGCCCCCCCGCAGGGAAAGTGGTCTTGGCCCGGGTCAACGTTTTTAGGCATAAGTTTCTGTCCTCTCTCAGTCGTTTAAACCCCGGGAGCGCTTAGTTGTTGCATGGTGGTTGGAGCTTCTTTTGACGTTGACTCAAGTCCGGTGCTCGTCTTCACGTAGTCCTTCCCAAAGCACCCCGGCCTTTGACAAAGCACCATCACCCCCCAGTTTGGAGATTTCTTTTTTCCATAGTTAGCCGCTTCCTTCGGTCTATTTCTCGAGAAAAACCTTCTCCTGTCGAAAGCGGGACATGTCTTCGGTTCGTTTCGGTGCCGACCACCAGTCGGCGCGGCATGTTTCTGGAACCCCCCCTGGGTCGGAAGTCGGCCCTCCTCCGACCTTGAGCAGGTAGGAAATAAGGTGTTGGGGTTTACCCCACACTGGAGAATGCAACTCTACCAGGGACTTGAGATTTGCACTTGTCCACGGGACTAGTTAGTGGCTTACCCAAGGACCCCTTTCTTTGTAACTCCGGTGCAAAATGGTTCCCCTGTTGGCCATCCACCAGACCAGGTATCCCCCCTCAGTGTATTTCCCCACTTTCTTTTTTGGACAGACCACTCACCCTTTCATATTGACCCTGGTTTTTGTGTGACTTCCCCATGGCCCAGAAATGGTTGTGTGTGAGTCCCCGGATGAATTTCTTGATTGGAACTCAGCAATCCACCCTCATTGTCGGAGATGCCGGTTTTTTTGTGTTCTTTGATTTTCTTTGGAGGCGTTACCGATGTTTTTATGTTTCTATTGGAGTTTTCCGGTCACGTTTCGGATAGGACCATCCTTTGCATACCCCCCCGTCCGGGCTAGCCCTACCTTTTACTACCTTGCTTGCACCCCTTCCCCCCGTATAGTATCTTGGATTATTTCTTCAAGGAGTGTTCGTTCCTGCCGTTTTCTTCCCTAATATTGCCCAGGCGTTGTTGGTCGGCCCTGCGGTCTTATGGAGTAAGGATACCACATTCCGGCATGAATGTTATTCCAAGGTTGCGTAGGGCCGCCGTTTTGTCTTACAAGGACCCTTGGTCCGCGGTTTTTTTTCCTGTTGTTTTTTTTTTTTGCGCGGGGTGTGGAGTCTTAGCCCAGAATTAGTACGGCTCTGTATCTGGGCCTTCGAGTCCCTGTCTAGGTTAAGGTCCATTGCCGATTGACCCTCTTTGGATTCCTCTTGAACGCTTTTATATGTGTTGCTACTACACCCTGTGGTTCCTAGAGCCGGCTAAGATACGTGTCCCCCCGACTGCAAGGGACGTGTTTTTTCTGTGGCCATCCAACAACCAGGGTTAAAGCTTTGGTAGGCTCTTTATGTTCCACAACCCGCTTCAAACGTTGTTTGATTTTTTGGGCCGGGGGTCCCCCAGTGTCTGTACGGCCTGCCCCTTCTCCTCTACGTATTCCTAGGTGACTGGTGACCCCCCCCCACCTTGATGTTCGTCCTCCCTTGCACACCCTCCTTCTTGAGTTCGTTAAACCTTTGTCCCCCACCCCCCGTCCCCTTTTGTGGATTCATGGCATACTGTCGCCCTTTTTCGTGGTGAAGACGTGATCCCTTTGCGGTACTTTTTTAATGTCCGGTATGTTAGGGTGGTTTCTGGAGTCCAGTTTCCTTTTGGATTTTCCTTTCACGCAAAGACTCAAACGCCCCCCCCCACCTTTATTGCCCCGGACACCCTCAACCAAATTGAATTTTCAAAACACCAACAAAGCCCCTATGTATCGCCAAAAGTTCTCTGACCCGTGAGTGACTTTTGGACTCTCCACTCCCCCCTTATACCCCTCACCACATGTCGGTCCCCCACTTTACTAGGACAGGCTTTTTTGTTATTTACTTTTTCCTATTTTTTCCGCCCTGTTACGTTTCCCCCAACACTCATGGTTTGTCCCTCGGTCCAGAGCCTACCCCGACCCCCTTCATCGCCGTTTTTTCAACCCCCGCTAAGTTTTTGCTTCCCTTCTCTATCCTCCCTCCGTTTTGTTGGAAGGGGAGGACTTCCACCATTAGTCGTTTGAGTGGTAGGCGGGGTTTGGTCGATGTTTTTTATAGTCATGGGGACTTTGTTGGGTGGGGTCGTTTTCCCCCATCTGATCCCCTTCCGTGAAGTCTTTTGGAGCACCAAGTAGTGGGACCTGACCTGTAGGTTCGTTTTGCGGAGCTTTTCCCCCATTATATAACTGATGACGCTTTTGGGTGCGATCCCTTTCCCTGTCCAGTAGGGGTTTTTTTGTCTGAGTAGCCCCTTTTCCCTTCCCTTTCTTTTTTTTTTAGTCTTTGGTTGTTTTTGCTTTTATACTCCCCCTACGTGAAGAAAAAGATCTTCCCCATTTTTTTGGGCTCCCCGTTTTCCCCCTGTAAACTACCCATCCTCACAAACGTAGGGACTTTATGGTTCATGCCCTGCCACCATGTTTTTCCTTGTGTTTTGCGCGACGTGTGTGCTTTGTCAAATGAGTTTGGATTACGTTTTTTTTTCCGTGCTTCGTAATCGTTCTTCCCTTATGTTTTAAGGATTTATTTGACCTTTTTCACGTCGCCACCTCCCCCTGGTGACGGCCCCTGTTTTTTTTGTTTACCCTTTTGTAAGGCTGTTGATCGGCTGGAATCCTTAAGGGGGTGGTGAGTTGAGCTCGCGCCTTTTTTCTAGCACGCTATCGGCCCCCCCACCCTTTCAACAGCAAAACTTCATCGTCATGTGGACCTTCCCCCTCCCTGCTGCGACTCCCTCCCTCGCCTACACTTCTGTTCTCAGAATTTTTTTCTCCCGCCCCCCCAAAGCTGGGACCGCCAACTCTCTTCCTGTTCTTTTAACCTAGTTGCGCCTACGTTAATTTCTACCTAGTGTTCCCACCTTTCTCGGTTCCTTTTTTGCCTGGGCTTCCCGTCGTGATAGTCGTGTTCAACTTCCCCATCCCCAAATCGCAGCATTTTTTTTTTGAACGTTGAGACCGGCCGACGTCCTCTTTTTCCGTCTTTTTTCTTAACATCAATCTTCCTACCTGTCTGGTTCGAGCCAGAATTTAGGCATGAGGCTGTTTATGCTTTATCTTGTTTCCCCCCCCGTCGGGTCATGTTTTAAGGGGTCCAAGCCGCCCCTCCTTTCCCAAGTTTTTTTTTTTTTTTTTAGACGCCAAAGGCCCTCCGCCCGGCCTCAGCCCTTCCCCCCTTGGCCCCCACTTCTCCTTGCGCATCGGTCTAGTTTTCCCGAACAAAAGCCCTCATTCCCCCCCCCCCCAAACGGAAATCCCGTTGGCGTCTGTCTCCCCCCCCGGTAAGTCGGAGGCGTTTTTGAGGCCCTTACCAACCCCCCTTTTTGACATATTCCTTCCTTTTTTTGGGGTCCCAAAGAATTTCCGTCGTAACTGCACTTTCTGCCACCCCCCGCTCTGAGAGGTACGTTACCCTTTCCCTTGGTTTCCCCTTCCCCCCCCCAACCAGTTTTACAAACGGCTTTTCAAGTTCAGAGTTATGTGAAGGCCAAGTTATTCCTCACCATTCCCCCTTCCGGCCAGCTTCCCACCCCCGCGAGGCTTGGTTCGGTTCAGTGCTTTCTTCAGCTTGGGTTGAGGATTTCCCCATCCTAACCTCCCCATTTATTTTTTTTCTTTTACGCCTGACAATTGAACCTCCCCTTTGTTTGCGATGGTTTGTAGTTTTTAGCCTTGGGGTGGGTATTAGTTCGTCAAGTTGCCTTTATCTGTGCTACGTATAAAACCCCAGATAAAACCCACGATCCGCGAACCTGGTGAACCCGCTCCTCGGTGGTTTCTTCCCATTGAATTGGACTTTTTCCCTCCCCGTCAAAGTGCCCCTGCTGTCACTTATTGGCTGGGGCGTTTGCATTTCTTCCTCCCCTGGCGTCCCCGCGTGCTGGAACTGCCAAGTTGGCTCTCCCCCCCATGTCTTTCATACAACGCGAGTCAAGCTTTTTTTCTTACTGAGCCCAGGCACCTGGGGACCTTCTACAAGTTTCCTGTCTTTTCGACCCTGGTTTCAGTCAGGTCCTCCCTACCAGGGGTCGGAGGTACCACTGGCCCGGGTTCTTTCCCATTGCCGCTCGCCCCCCCCAAGTTTCGAGCGTCCGGGGACCCCTTATTTTTCCGACTCCAAGCTTTAAAAACGCCACTTGGCAGTTGTTCACTCTCCTAACTCTTTCGGGCTTGGGGACTTTTTTTCGGCCTGAAGTATTGTTGACAACCCCCCTCCATTCTCTAGGTGTCTGCTTTGGTTTTTTTATCCCATTCTGTGAAAAGATATACTTGTGCGTCATCGTTTTCCCCCCCCCGTTTCCGGTCATTCCTCATCGAGTTTTGTGACCACCCCAACCATTGTCGGGCCGGGGGTAATTTACACAAGCCCACAATACAGCGGCCCCCGGCATCCTGAGTTTTGATATGCCCATGGTCCTGTTGCCTCAGGGTCTGAGAGTCCCCATGCGGATTTTACCAGGCGACCACCCGTTCTCCGTTAATACCCCCGGCATAGAATTTTCCTGTTCTTTTCTTAGGCCCTTTTTTCCTGTGACCCCCTTCCCCTGACGGGCTGCTTTTTTTTTTTTTAGTCCCCCCTTTAGGTCGAGTATATATATTCATCCCTCCGTTGTTGTTTGATTTTCTGAGATGTAACTCCTCCGGTTCCGTGTCCCCCAATTCCCCACCCCGTTAAGTTCTGGGCCAGGTTAACCTTGTGCTATCCCCTCGGGGCTGAGCATTCTCCCTGGGACATGGTCCTTTCTTTCCCCTGACTTATCCCTTCCCCAATGAGGATGGCCATTTTCTGTTTTTCCCCTATCCCTGACCAGTAGGCCAGGGAACCACTCTCTCTTGTCCTCTTGGTGGGGCGTGCCTTTCCATGGCACCCCCGGCCTGAATTTTCTTCTTTGGTTTTTCGTCCGGGCGTATGTCCCCTTTTTTCTGAAGTCCCACCTCCGGTGTTCTTTGTGTGCTCGCTTGGACTGGGGACCCAATGTTATTTTCCTTTTCTTGTTTTCCCACCGGTCCATACATGTGTATCGTCAGATCAAGCATTATCTTTGTTCTGTCTTTTGTATCCCCCAGGAAAGGTCAAATTTTGCCGACCACTCCCCACGTCCCCATTGGCCTGTCAGACGAGTTTCGTACGAGGCCCCCACCCACCGGAAGCGTTTTTTTTTAGCTGTTTTTTTCGGCTGCCTTTATCTTCCAGTCGGCTCTGGGGAACGACCGGTTTTTTTTTTCGATTCCCCTTCCCCGTGTTCCCAGCCCCTGTTTTTTTTGTTGCACCCCTATTGATGCTTCTGCGGCCTGCCTTCACCTTTTCTTACAGACCCCTTTTCCTCCAGGACCCGCGATTTGTGGTTGTTTCTTTTTTGTTGGTCGTCATGCTTTGGACGAAACCCGCGATCTTCCCTTTTTTGGTTTCACGATTCCCCTTGTTGGCGTAGGGACGACCTTGCGATCCCTTTTGCCCTTTCCCTTTTTTTCGTTGCGGGCCTATGATTTTCAACAAAAAATCTTTCCCGGGGGCAGTCCGTTGTCCCCGGGTTAGGATACCCCTTCTACCCCGTGAGGCTTGTGTCCCCTTTCGAGTTTCCTAGTTCTTTGAGATTGGTCCTGGTTTTGTACTCAGTGAACCCATGACGTTCTTCCCTGCATCCCGGCCGCTTTGTATCAGGCCCATAAAAACCGGGTGATCCTTCTTGGGCACCCTTTAGCGATTTGGTACTGAGCCGTCTCTCCCACCGTGTATTTCGACCGCGCTGGTAAGCCCCTCATAGTCCAGTCCCCTTTCACGGTGTAGCCTTGTTCCATTGTTTTGAGGATTACCGGGCCAGTCTCGTTTTGTAAGATCTCAAAACGTTCCACCCCGTCTGTTACCGTTGGTGTGCGCCCCAAGTTGACAGTTCCAAGCTTCCACAGATTTTTTTGCGACTGTTTTTTTTTCACGACCGATCGGGTGTCCTCACCTTTACCTTCCTTTCCTCCCTGGTTTTTTCCACATTTTCAGGGCCTTTCCCCCAGGACTGGGTCCTTCCGTATTTATGCCAACAGGGGAACCCCGATCCAAGGGTGGACGTTCGGCTTTTTTTTTTTTGGTTTCTGCCCCCCCCTATCAGAGGTAACCTTCCATTCGATTTTAAGGCGTTCTCCTTTCCGTGAGTTTTTTTTGTCTGGCTCGGCTTTTATCTGGAGGTTGGTTTTTTTTTTTTTTTTCTGGTCCCTTCCTCACCAGTGTCATCCGGCAGACCCGCTCCCCCCTCCTCCTTTGTCCCTTTTTTGTTCCTCATCTGCTCTTTGATGATCTCTTCTTTTTTTTTTCCAGTTGTGCGTCCTCCCGTCTCCCCGGGTCCCCCCTCGGGCCCTTTGGTGTTCTTCTCAGGTTATTTTGTAATGACCTTGTTTTCCCCCAGACAATTCCAGGACGCGTTCTTTTACTTCCTTTGTCTTCCGTGTTAGTTTGAGCAGTCTTGCCACCAGGCAGCTATTTGAGGGTTTGGTTTTGTTTCCCCCTGCGTTTTCGGATGCCCTGAGCAACTGTTAGTCGTCGTCTGATCCAGGTTATTATAAAGTGCGTTTCAGGTTCATGTTTTCCGGATGACCCCCTTCTTGTTGGCCTTGTATGTGGATTGCCCTCGTTCCCAGATGACCCCACACTGCTTTTTCGAAGATAACCTGATCGTCCCATAGCCTCCAGCAAGGCCTTTTTTTTTTCAGAAACCCCCCTGTTTTCTTTCCCCCCTCCTTAGTTTCCGCCCCACTTGAAGTTTAGTTAGGATCTTTTCTTAGACGATGCTATTTGTCCACCCAAGGGATGGCCCCTCTAATTGTGTGGCCCCCCCACCCGTAGTTTTCAACACTGGACCCCGGACCCGGTGGGGAAGGTCTTTTTTTACCCCCGTAGAAGGCGTGGGTTGAGTTTGCTTTACAGTTTTTGGATTGCGGGCTTTTACTTTAGTTGCACCAATGTTTTTGACAGTTATTTTTCGGTGGGGTTTCCTTCCTTACTGGTTATGAGTATCAAGTCCTCAACCCTACACCCAGATCTTTTTCCCCCAAGTGGCCTTCCGCCCCATGGATCCGTTTTCACCCCCCCCCTCTCCGCTTTTGAATAGAAAACCACTTTCCAATTTGTGGAAGTATTTATGCCCCTCCGTCACCACATACCCGACATGTCCTCTTTTTTTTCGAGCATCCACTTGTCCCCTTTCCTTTTACTGATACATTTATGTTCACCGTCACCCCCCTTCCGAACAGTCGTCCGGTGCCAAGATTACCCCGCCCCATAACCGGACTTTTCAGAACCCTCCTACTTTTTATATATCCTTTCCCCTATTTTTTGTTTTTTTTTAGGATATTCCCAACCCTTAGGAGTTCTCTATTCTTCGAGTTTTTGGGCGTCTGTGTTTGCTTTTTCCCCAATTTTTTTTCAGGTTATGCGTGTTTCCCTGTACCTAGTTTATAATTCCCTCACTGGTGCTTCTAGACCCCCACACCCGGAGGGGTTACCCTTTCACCATTCGTTTCCATTTGTGTGCCCGTAACCCACTGAAACCTTTTTTGTGGACATGGTGGAGATCACCCGTGTTTTGTTTGGTTAGAAATGGCAAAGGCCCCCTTTCTTTTTGAGACTCCCTGTGCTCCCCTGTTTTTTATTCGATTTTACCTCCCGTTCCGCCACCAACCCCCCTGAATTCTGCTTTGGATAGTAAACCACCCCTTTTGATACTTGGTAACCCGACGTTGCGGCCTTCTTTATGCCTTCTCCCACAAACCTTTTTCGGTTTCCATTTGTCGATTCCTTGGGAAATTTTAGGGCGTGTCCCCCTTTCCCGTTGGTTCCGTTTATCCAGGTGCCATCGTCTACCGACGGACAAATTTACAGCCTTTCACGTTCTGTTTCCAATTTTCACCCCAACCTGGTGTTTCCTCCCGGGTGTGGATGAAACCCCCCGGCTGCGGTGCTTTGATGGCTGGAGACGTTCAGCGTTGAGGCTTTTCCCCCCTTTTGGCCCTTGTTTTGTCCCTTCCTATCGGTCCCCTTTTCAAGCCCCCCACTTCCCTTCGTTCCCATTTTGCCCTTTTTTTTTGCCCACTGGCCCCCTGATACGTATCTCCTACTTACGTCTGACAGCCTCCTTTTTAAAACCCCCACCCCCATCCGGAAAACCGACACTCGTGTTATTTCCCCCCTTTTTCCCCCGGCGCACCCCTCCCCGTATGAATGTCCGCCCCGTTCGTCCTTTCCCCCCCCCTGCTCTCGTTGATAGACGTTTGACGCATGCCGTCACCCCCCCAACCCCTTCCTGTAGTTTTTTTTTTGTTTTTTTTTTTTGACGGAGACTGTAGACCGCCCTTTTTCTTGCTTGCCCCCTTTTACATTCACTGATCCTACGTTACTGTCAGAATTCTTGTTTTTGAGCCTGGGTCAGTCTTTGGTCTGGCTGCTTGTTTATCTTCACCCGAGGGTCCTTTGCCCTTACTGGGACGATACACATAATTGGGATAACATTTGGGAAGCCTCCCCGCGCCCCAGAGGGCCCCCTGGTGACCCCAGTTCCTCCTTCCCATTAGCTTGCTCTTCCCTGGGATAGCCCCGCCCACAAGTCTCACTCACAATTGGCCCCCCTTCCCCTGACTTTGCAGGGACTCGACGACTTACAATCCTAGTGGCCAATGGCTGTGGTGGAACATGACCAACCGTCGTGGGACAGCTTCCCCCCGTTCCTTTTCCACTTTTTTCGAACAACGATCCCCCTTCGTCCCCGCCTCTCTAAATTGACTGTTTCAAGGCCCCCTTGTTGCGACCCCCCCCCGCATTCTTTGTCTTTCCCCCCCAAGGGTCAATTGGCCAATTTTTTTTCGTAGAGACCCCACATTTTTTCTTGTTTTTCTACGCCAGTTGCCCTTTGCCGATTAGAGGCTATGCATTTGGTTCGTCATTGCCCGTAACAGTTTTTCCGCTTTCAATCAGAACCCTCGGTCCTGCGGCCCCCCATGAATAAATTGTTGTATGAGGTTGACTTATTCCTAAGGGAGAGCTCCTACAAGGATTGATGAGCACAAACCGTTTCAACCACCTATTAAATTTGTGCCGTTTGAAAAAGTAATATGGAGGAATCCCCCAAAGGTTAACACTGACCCGTCCTATTAGTGAGGCCCTCTGTGAAGGGCGGGATATTACCAGGCCCCTTACTTTTCTCCCCCCCCTTTAAATACTACACTTTCACATCATCCCCGGATATTTTTTGGGAGTAAAGGCGAGGCTACAGCCTCCCTTTCCTGTGCCAGATAGCACACTTCCCTCTATTGTTCTGCGGCGTTCATCCCGGTGTTACGGACCTTTTTCCCGCTCCCCACCGGAGACGGGGTTCATTTGATGTTTTTTTTCACCGATGAGTTCAACCACATCGTAGAGAGGGGGCCCAATCATTTCTTTGTTACAGTCAGTTTTTTTTTTCTTTTTTGAGCACTCCCACAAAAGTGTCAGTTGGGGGGTCCCCCCCCTCCTCCCCCTCCCTAATTCGCCATTTTCTTGGTGGCTTGCTAGTTCTTTTCAGGTCTGGGTGTTCCACCCTTCAAACGTTATTCGCTTGTGGGCCTCCCCCCCCACGTGAGGGTCACCCGGGTTGTCAACCCCCCATCTGAGTTCACCATTTTTGTCCCGTCAACTTTGCTTTTCCCCCTCACAGATGCTCTCACGCCGAATGGCCAAACCCCCCGCCTCTTGAGGCATGGGGTGTTTTTCATGGACCAAACCCCTGGACCCCCCCCACCGGGCAAGATGCCCCTGAGTCGGTGGAGCGGCCACCCTTTGTCCAGGTGGCCCAAGGGGACCGTTCCTGGTAATGAGTTCTTACCGGTCTTTACTCCCTTCCCCGGACCCCCCCGTCCACGAGTCCGGCTCTTCTTTTTGATATCCGGACGTTACCCGTTTTTTTTGAAGGGTGTTCGGTTCCGTTCCCTGGGTAGTTTCCCCCCCCCGGACTTGGATATCATTTTACCTATCATACGTTTTTTTTTGTGTGATCGAGGAACCGGCATCCTTAAAGGTATTTTTTTTCCCCGACCACCCCCCTTGGGGATTTGGGCAGTTTGTTTCAGTCTCACCCCTCTGCCCCAAGGTTCATTATCCCTGGCCTGGTAGTACCGTAATCCGGTAGTGGACTTTTTGACCGCTTTAACTTCTTTCCCCCATATGTTTTTGACCCTTCTAACCTCGATCAATAGCCTTGGTACCGATGTTCGGTTGGGTTAGTTCTTCCATCAACCCCCTAGCCCTCATGATAGTCTGTTGTTTTTTTGTTCCCGCACCCCGTTTGCTGTCTTTGAAGGCGCGACCTTTCGTTTATGGAGGTAAGCTTTTTGACGTACCCCCATGGTGACCCCTCGGGTGTGGGGTGGGTGTTCCCCCCCCGTTCCTCAGTGACTGGGGCCGCGGGGCTTTTTTCTGCCTATGAGGTATGTTTGAGGTGTTGGAACCCCCTTGACTGGCCTGGCCGTCCCCCCCCCGCCCCCACTCCCCTAGGTTAGACTGAGCTGTGGTATCTGTCGCATTCCCCCCCAATTGACAGTCGTTCGGGTTTTTTTTTCGTCTTTTCTGAAGTCGCTTCGTTCCGAATATTTTTTCCCCCCTTAGTCTTTTTTCTCAGAAGGGGTTTGTAGTCGTCTTTCCCAATTGCCCCTTTTGAAAAGTGCTCCCTTCCCCCCTCCCGCGTAGTCTTCCCCCCTTCCTCAACCAAGTTCTCCCCCCTCGAACGAAGGTTTTGTTCGCCACCTTTTGGTAGTTTCTGGCGATTGATCCCCCCATGTCTATAGCATTACTTACGTTTCGGGGTTTTTTTTTCTCAAGTGCTTTCCACTTTTCGAGATGACTATCTTTCCTAACCCACCGTTGTTGCCTTTTGCTTCCCGGAGGCAGGTTTTGACCGTTCTTCCCTCAATGCCCCCCGCTGGAGCTGTGTTCACCCGGATGCCTTGTGTGTGTCTCTTGTTTCTGGTTAGGGGGTGTTTTAGAAGTGTGCCCTTGTACGACGAGCCATTCCTTTTAAACCTGCTTCCCCATCCATTCAACCCCGCCCACCCCCCCAGGGGATTTTATTCGGCTTCCCCCCCTAGTTCTCTGATTGGTTTCGTTTCACGATGAGCCCGTCCACCGTGGTCCTCCGACACCACTCACACGAAAGCCAACAACCGGGAACCCTGACCAGAATACTTCAACGAGGGATTTTTTCTTCTTTTTCCCCCGTTTGGTCTTCCCTTGTGGCAAGCTCCTACCCCTTCAACCCTTTGAGGTTTTGCCCACCTCCCCACCCGGGAATGTGATGCTTTCACACGATAAAGTTTTAGTGGGATGAGGGTTTTTGGTG
>Ga0179593_1547778_pt1 | contig 14891 bp, 13 predicted proteins | sample CZODoug2_1_08_16_FD_185931 | JGI IMG/M metagenome (GOLD analysis project Ga0179593, IMG submission 185931) | Vadose zone soil fungal communities from Angelo Coast Range Reserve, California, USA - CZODoug2_1_08_16fungal (PacBio error correction) | ecosystem: Environmental > Terrestrial > Soil >... | reverse complement strand
AGTTGGTTTTCCCCTTTTTTCCCACCCGAATGTATCTCCTGCCTTCTCCCCCTCAACCCTTTTTTTTTTTCCGTGACGCGGAGGTAGTAGCTTTCTTCCCCCCCACAAACAAAAAGGGAAGTTTGTGTGACCCTTTTTGGCCCCAAACCCTATGTTAAGAGTCAGTGTCTAACCTTAGATCCTGGTTGATATCCTTTCCCCTTTCCTCTTTTGTAGCAGGCGTGCCTATCTCATTCCATCGTAAACTTAGTTACGTCCCGTGTGCCCAGGCCGCCGTGCTCTTTAGCGTTCCCTTCTACCTTCTCACGGTTCGGCTCGAACCTCGAGGATGGCCGCCGCCCCCCCCCCCCCCTTTCTGATAGCGATGCGTCTTGTTCTCTTTAGTATGGTCACGGTTCTTTCTTTACATTCGCGCGCACCGCCGACGGCCTACGCTTCTCCCCCATCTTTGTTCTCTGACATTTTTATTGTAGCCCTCCATATATTCTCCTCCCCCCCTTTTTTCCCAAATCATCACGTGGCGCGTCTTCGTTCGTTTTCCTTTTGATCGCGTTTGCTTCCCCAGACGGCCCGAGATGCTTTTCAGCTGATTCTTCTTTTTACGCCCTTTCTCCGGAATTATTCTGCCGTATTTGCACGCTCCATCCCCAATCTCCCTCTTGAGTCGCAGGTAGGAATTTTGGTCGACGGCCTCCCTTCGATTCCCCCGAACTTTTCCCCCAAGTAGATTATTTTTTTTGTCGACCCGTGCCTCGATGGGTCGCAATCGTGGTCTTCTTTCAGTCCGGCTGAAAAACAGTGCGCGTTTTTTTTGCTTACCCCGTGCCTTGTCCCTCATGGATATGGTTGTCAAACCCCCCGTTCCCCTTTCGGCGAATTGGAAATTTCTCCTGTCGTCGCCATCGCACCAACCCTCTTCTTCGGGCGATTCCATTTTAGACAACTCGCGTTGGTCGTCCAGTTCCCCTAGAACGTAGGCTGAGGATCTCCCCGCAGCTATGTCCTAGACACTTTTTTCCTAGTTGAGCCTGAGTTAGTCCCTTTTCCCAACAAATCTCCTAGCGACCCAGCAACCCCCCTTTCCTTTTGCGCAGTTCTACGAAATCCTTTTTCTTGCCTTGATTGGACCTGTTTTTATTTTAGCGCTTTTTTTGATCCAGATAATTCCCTCTCTCTCCACTTTCGGCCCCCTTCTCCGGCCCTTTCCCCCCCAGCATACCAGGATTTGTGTGCCTTTTTTTCTTCCCTCTGCCCCAGAAAGCCTTGGTTTTCCCGATCGGATTTCACCAGTTCACTGCTTTTCTTTAACCATATTATACGTTCTCGCCATCGTCGGGTCTAGCTGTTTTTTTCGTCGGTTTTTTTTATCCTAACTCCCCCCCCCTCTCCCCCACCTGGACTCTTCAAATCTCGTCGGTTTCTTCTCTTCCTTTCGGTATTGGTTGTTTGCCTGACTCATTTTAGTCATTTTGCATCGCTGATCAGCTACCACGCCAAGATCCATTACACCGAAACTCCTTGCGCCTCTCGGCGTTCTTTTTGCTCTTTGCTCGCGCGTCATGCTGCCTCCGTTTCGTTACTTTTTTGCAATCCTCCTGCATGTGCCAGGCAACCTTCTTCACTTCTTCCCGGGTAACGGCTTTTTTGGTATCCTCCCCCGAATGCTGATTTTCCTTTGTTTTCTTCAGAAAACGGTAAGGTTCCATCGTTTTCCCCTTTGTTCTCCTTTCAAGTACCATCAATTCCTTGTCCCTCTTCACGGCATAGATCGTGGTCTGGTCCTTCGAGAGACCCTCTCTTCTCTGGTATCCACTTAGTTTGCGCTTTTTCCTGCCTCCCCAGTTAGTCCTCCCACTTTTTTTTTTCTCCTTGATAGATCCACTTTCCTTCAAGTTGCCTTCGCGACGTTTCCTCTTTCCGAGAGGTTAATGGGAATGAACGTATTGCGGCCCCCCCTGCATAGTGTACGTGTTTTGTCGTCCCTTCCCGCGCAGTGCAGGATGTACGAGTTCTGCGTCTTTCCACCCCCTGTCTCCTGCTTCTTTTTCTTTAAGGGGTATTGCAAAACCTTTCTATCCCTCTTCTCTTTGTCGTTACACTTTTTTTTTTTCCGCCATTGTCGTGTTTGTGGTTTTTTTTTTCCGTCCCGGCATTCGGGTACCTTTCTCCGTTCGCGCGCCAAATTCGCGGCCTATCCGTTCTGTCTCAATACTATCATCTTTCTTCGCAGTGTTGGATTCTTTTCTTTCCTCGCAGCGAACCCACCCTTTAGTCTTTCTATCTCATTTATTTTGGCGGGGGGGACACAACCACTTTGCCCGATTTTATTAGCGCCTCCGCCTTTTAAAGCCCATAGGTCCGCGCCCTCCCGCGCCGATGGGAGCTTCCGTGTTTTTCAACACCTAGAGCGTTTCAAAACTTGTAAGGATTCTCATGGGAGTGGCTTACTATCCTCGGCAAGAACTTTGTTCCGTGTGGGCCGACATTTTCTTTTTGTCCTATACCGCCCCACCAATCCCAAAAGATTCTCCTAAAAGCTATGTGAATACCTCCCCGCCCCTCACTGCGATGATTTTCTTTTCCTTTCAGAAGGGCCGCACTAAAGTACTTCCTAGGGAAACCGAGACTTGAGTGTTTTTCATCTTTTCTACTACCTTGTTTTTGAGTGCCCCATACTCCCCTCTTCGTCCCTTTCTTTTTTCGAGGCCCCCGTACTATTCCCCTTCCCCTATGAAGACCCAGACCATCCGCGGCGCCTTTTTGCTGTCCATATGGTGGTCTCAAAGCTGGATCTTTTTGTTTTCTACAAGTTGAACCTGCACGTGTTACCTTCTTTTCTTGGGTTCCCTTCCCCCTCCCGCAAATGTTGTGGCTCCACCTTGGAACTCCGCTCCACCGGTTTCTGCACTTTCAAGCCCTCAGCCGACCTCTTACGATGGGCCTTTTTTTTCGTGTTGGAGAATACTTCCTTTGGTTCGAAAGCATTGGCTTGTGTTCCCCACGCACCATCTTTGCGCACTACCCCATTTCTCCCTTTTGTTGTGAGTTCTCCCTGGCAGCGCCATGATAATCCCCCTTTTTTGAGCTTTTCCTCTTTATGATTTCCAGGACGGCTCATTCAGTTTTGTTTATGCGGCTTGTCACCTGCGCAGTTTCCCCAGAGACTTTCGTTCCTCTCCGCAACAGTCCCCCCCCTCAATTTTTGAGTGGGCAATGTCCGCGCATCGATTTTTTGCCCAACCTTCAATGTACCCACGATAGTCTAGTCCTTACCACTCTTTGGGTAGATCTTTTTTTCCCACCCAGTGGCCTGTCTCTTCCCTCTGCAATGGCGGGAGACACCCCATTGCCACTTATGCCGGGGTTTCAATTCCTTCACCCTCCTTTAAGCGCTAGTTAAGAGACTTCCTTGCAACACTTTCAACCTTTCTGCCTGAAGTGCTTCCGATCCCGCCCCACCAAAATTGTTCTCCTCCTGGTCAACACTCTCCTCGTCTCACGCTTGGATCTTCTCTCTCATCGGGGAACCAGGCCCTTCTTCTTTGCCGTTGCCTGGCCGACTTACCTTGGCAGGAGTTCTTGGACTTGCAACTTGGAAACCCCGCTCCCACTTGAACCTACCCGTTTCGCTCGATCAACCAGCATTCTGCGTTTTTTTCCCTAAAGGCGTTACGGGATGCTTTTCTTATCCCGTGTCGTCTCCGGCGCCTTCCCGAAAGTCAGACGGGCCTTACCTTCTCAATCCCCATTTCGAACACCCCTCTGAATGTTCGCCGCACTGCCCCCCCCCAGGTGTGGTTTTTCTTTTTTTTTTGGGTATGCGTGGCTTGATGCCTGCTCCGTCCGCAAAAATGAACACTCTCGTTTCCCCGTGCCCACCCCCCAAGAAGGCCCGAACACCTTTTCCCCTCTTCCCCTCGACGAGCCTTTACTTTGCGGGGGATTGCTGATACCAACCCCCCCCCAGCCCTACCACGCGTCTACGAGTCGCTCCGTAAATTCCCCCTGAGGGAACTAGTGAAATCCTACCGTTCCCCCCCCCCTGTCAATTCTTTTATTTTTTCCCCCCCTTTTAATGGTCAAAAATCATGGTCCCCCCTTTGGAGTTTTTAGAGCGTAGCTATCCCTTTCGCCCGTTCACGCGTGGCCTAGTCTATCACCCATGTTTTTTCACCCCCCTTCGAAAAAATTTTTCCCAACAATAAGCCCTTTCCAATCCCCTCCCTCTCCCTTCAATTTGGTGGGTCCCGCTCTTTCTCTTTTTCTTTTGTAGGTCATAGGCGACCAACTCCTTCAACTACAGGTCAGGCTTCTCTCCCGTCGCTGCTTTTTATTTCACCGCTCAGCGCCCGCGCTCCCCTTTTATATAGCGCACGTCCCCCTCTTAGTTCGGCTTCACGGGGAATTGCATCTCGCCCGCGCACGGAACCCGGTTTGTTTGATTACTCGACCAAACTCATCGGGGCTTACTTTTTCCCCTCGCCGCCTAACTGGGGGTTTTTTTTCCATCCCCCCTCTCCTCATTTCTAATCCTTTCAGAGCGCCGTCCCTTTATTTTTCTTCTCACCATTCCCGGCGCGTGTTTTCTTCTCCTTCCTATCAATCTGCCCTTATTCGGACGCTATCCAGGCCCAATTCGGTCGAAACAAAGCCCTTTGATTTAATCTACTGGTTGGCTTTCCGATGGCGTCTGCGCATGTAGCCTTTCCCCCCTTTTCGAATGTTCGACCTGAAACCCCTTCTCACGGACTCTTACTTTTTGTCTTAGCGGGCCGGAAGAACGGCTGCCCCTTTGCTTCTCGGAGCTGGCTCACGGAAAATCTTCCCTTTTTCCACAGCATCTCGGCCGCTCTTCGGCCCCTCCAACCCTGATCAATTCTTGCGCCTACCTTAATTCCTTCCTCGTGATTTTTTCTCTTGTCCTTTTCTTTGGAGGCTACACAAATTTTTCTTCCCTCGCACCGGAATGCGTTCTTTCATCGCTTTTCCTTCCCGGGCCCTTTCCCCCCTTTTAGTACTGGGCACAAACCGTTTTTTTGATTCCCGACCTAACCAGACCTCTCTATCTGGAAAATTTGGGGCTCTTCCCTTCCTCTCCGGCCTCTCGTTCGACCCGGGAGATTCTTCTTTTCCGCCGAAGTCCTCGCGGATTTTCCCGGCGCGGAACTTAACTTTTTTTCTTATCGAAGATTTGCAGTTCGACAAAGACCCGGTAATTCTACTCAACCAGGGCCGTACCACCTTTTTTCGCGGCAGCTATCCTCTCCTCTTTTTCTTCGAGGACCGGTTCACCAAATTCCCTTTTTTTTTCTACCTCCCTGTTCCTCTTCCCCATGTTTTATTCCGCCGGATAACCCTTCGGCGCGCCCCCTCCCCTCCAATTATCTTCTCTCTTTTCTACGTGGTTTTTTTTCTCTTGACTTTAGCTTGGATGGGGTTTTTCTTCCTCTGTTAGCGCGTCCTTCCTAACCTTCCTAGTGTCAGGTCACCCCGGGAGTAGTATGAAACAAACAAACGGTTTTTGAACCGTTTACTCGAACTCCAACCCTCTAGACTCTCCTTCTATAATTGAGGCTATTTATGTGATTTTAGAATTTTAAACGTTCCCCTTTTTTCCTTGCGTATCTTCTCCATCGAACTCGTTAACTTTCTCGGCATTTGTGTTCCCCTGCGAGGCGACTTCGCGGCCCGCATACTCTTCACGTCCAGATGGCCGTTCCCCTTCGTCTTCCCCCCTCGCCGCCAAATTTCTTTCTTTGCCAGGTTCTTTCGTCACCGGTGTGCCCTCTCCCCGCGTCCCCGCAGGATCATTTTCCTCCTTACTTATACCCCCGCATTCCGGGTTTCCCCCCTCAAGTAGAATAAATTTCTTTTCCCATTTTGCTCGTGTCCCAAATCCTCCCGCCCCGCTTCCCTTTCTTCGCGCAGAAGATCGTCCCAACGGCCCGCTATGCTTGGCATTTTTCTTTCCCCTTTTTCGCTCGGACTCCCTCTGGAATGATGCGCGCGTGCAGTCCGTTCAGTTTTCTTATCAGCGCCGTCGGCTTTCCATCCTTTCAGCCTACGGAGACGGCACCCCCCTCGATAATGTCCGACCCGTACTCTTTCCACTTCAAGCTTTTTTTTTTTCCCGAACTTCTGCCGCGATAGTTCCCCCTCCATTTTTTCACTTTAGCACACGTTCTCTCCTTTCTTTTTCTTAACGTGGGTGGCTTTGACCATGCGTTTTTCTTTTCCAAACCCCCTTCTTTCGGATTCTTGTTTTTTCCTTTTAAAATTCACGAGAAGTTCACGCCCCCCCGGTTCCAGGGTTGCGCGGCGCCTTAATCCCGTGCAGCCCGCAATTTTTCGAATTTCGATTGAAAAGGTCCACTAGTTCCGGAATTTCATCCCTCCGCATCGTGTTTCCCGGCCTCCTGACTATAGTTGATCGAGTTTCGCCTCTTTTTTTCCCCACACCCCCCCCCGATCCTGATTCGAAGACCAAATTCCCGTGTGAGTCCGAGAAACCCTTTGCTTGTTTTCAATTTTGACTTTCGTTGCATTCAAAACTTGATCAGAATTTCCCCCCCTTCGCGCTTCGCTAACGGTCGGCACTTCCAGCCACTTACTCTACACCCAGCACTTCCTGGATTTTTTTTGCCAGTTGCCGCATGCCTGAAAATCCTTCCTTTGTGGGAATTTGATTCGGCTCCAACCATGCTTCGCCGCATTTACCCCCCCCCGCTCGTTACCCAGTAGTAGTTCTTCCCTCGCGTTTTTCTTGGTCGTTGTTTTTTTTTTTTATCACCGTCGCCACAGGACTATCCCAAATCTTTTCGTGTGTGTCGCGGGAATTTTTCGTGTTCCCTTTTTTGGGGCGGGCACTTGGCCTTCGTTCCCCTTTTGGATTCTCTTCCACGCCCCTCATTCCGCCCCCCCCCCTGAAACTTTCAGTGCGGGCGCATCTTTCCGTTTTCTCAGGTCCTCTTCTTCTTGACGCGCGAGTCCTGAGACTACGGACTTGGTTCTTTTTTTTTTTTTTTTTTTTTTCTTTTTTTTTTTTTTTTTTTTTCTTTTCCTTTTTTTTTTTTTTTTTTTTTTTTTTTTTTTTTCTTTTTTTTTTTTTTTTTCTTATTTTGCCCAGTCGACCGCCAGCACCTATGACCTTCCTGATCTTATCTGTTTGACGGAGCCTTCCCTCATGATGTTCCCCCTGATTGAGTTTAAAAGGGTAGTTATTTTCGCGTTGGACCCTCCCTTTCAAGTAATCAAATCTTGACCCGGTAGTGGCCGGCCCTAGATTTCCTGGTTTCGAGAAAAGACGAGGCACCCTCCTCTTTCGAGGAGATGCTTGGCCTGGAAGATTTCTGTACCTTTGGCGGGGTGGACGCCTCATCTTTCCTGTTGAGGTGACTTTTCTCCAGCTAAGTTCTTTTCTTACTGGGGACCTCCCCTTCCTGTTTCCAAACCCTATATTTTGTTTTTTTCTTATAGTCAGAGCAGTGAGGTTTGATTCTGGAGTACCGCTTCGTTCAACTTTTACGACGCGTGCACCCTTTCTCGAGCACCATGCCCTTCGTTTTGTCCAAATGAAGGTGAGCCTTGAAGGATCGATGCGCGTCGTTCCCCCCGTTAGATGTCTTTTTTGTGGGGTGGCTGAATCGAAAGGCTCGATCCTCCTTCCTCGTTCCTCTTCGAGCTCCAATTGCAGGGACCGAAGGAATTTAGCCTAATTCAGATGATCGCTTTGATTCTTCCTTTTTTCCTGGCTCCGTTCTCGCGAACCAAACTCTCCTTGGGATTTGCTCCCCAATTTCTTTTCTGTGTGGGCCCCCACACTATTCTATTGCCCGAGTCGCCGCCGGTTCTTTCCTCCAGCACCGTCCCCCGGGGCCGATTGTTTCAATGAAGGACAACCCCCAGAGTTGGAGCGGAATTCCCCAATCTACACGTGTTGTCATTACGCGAGTAAGGATCTTGGTACTCTTCTTACCCCCCCCCTTGAAACTCCGGTATCCCCTACATAAGTGCTTTTCCTCCCCACCCCCTATATGTCTCGCCCGACCTGACGAGGAGGTATTCGTTCTTTTTTTACAATTTTCCCCCCGGCCCTCCCAAAGCATGCGAAGAAAAACTGTATGTAGGGTCTCTTTCTCTCCTCCTTCTTTTTCGATAGCTGACCCACTCTCGTTCCTTCATTTGCCGTTGTAGAGGACGCATTTCTGCCACGATGAACGCCCCCCCGGACCCCTCGCTCTCCTTGGAGTCTTTGTTACTATCGGGCTTCTGGTGCCTTACCCGCTGGGATATTTGGGCCAGTTTCGTGGAACCTGCACTTTGCACAAGATCCTATTTTTTTTGGCTTTCAACCTAATTGGTGGATCTATTCCAGTTTTCCCTTTCATCACACCGTCCCCTCCTTCAGCGCCAGGTTCCCTTTCCCTGACACCTGATGGGTTCTTTTTTTAAAAGCAAGGCGTCTGCGCTACTAGCGCCAAGGAAATCTGTTGTCCCCCCCCGACCAAGAACGAGCCTATCCCAATTGATTTGCCAGTGTGGTTGCTGATTTTCCCTAGTTTCCCTCCTACCGTTTAACCACGATCACTGGTCTATCCTTATGGATCTGCCGTCGTGTACCTTAGTTGGCCCTCCTCGATGTCACTTCGTTAGCACGTCTCCTTCTTCCCTTCCGGCTCGCCGCAATCTTTGGACGCGTGGGGGACCAGCTCTTCGATAAATTCCCTTCCTCCACTCCGCTAGATCCCTTCTCCTATACCCCAAAGATTTTTTGAATCAACTAGTCTAAAAGTGGACCGCTACTTTTTTTCTCCTCATGACTGCACTGCTCTTTTCATCTACTCCCCCACGTGCAACTATTTGGGGTTTTTTTCCAAGTACGTGAAGTCCCCTGAAGGATCATTCTCGTTCTGCCTTGACGGCCCCCCTTTCGCTCTTAGAAAGTGGAATCTGCGCGCGATCCGCCAATTTTTTGCCGTCCTCATGGCTCAAGCCCTCAACGCCCTCGCTGGATCTCTTCTCTTGACCATTTTTGAACCAGCCACGATGAGATGTGCTTCCCCTTTTGCAGGAAGTGTGCACTTGCAACCACGGAGTTCCGTTTGAAAAACGCTGATTTAAACCACAATTGTCGCCGGCACCCCCGCTGTCCCTCTTTTTAGATTTGCGAATTCCACAAACAGGCGTTACGATTCCTCTTTTCAGAAGGTGCCTCAGGGCTCTTCCAGCCTTTCACGTTTGCGGACCGGCTCGTTTAAGCTCGCCCTTTTTTTTTTTTTTTAGTCCCCAAAATTTCGTTGCGCCGCATGTCAGTTTTGCGGATTTTTTGGTGAGCTTCCCGCAGCACCCTCTCCGCCAAACTGAGCTCAGCGGTATTAAACCTTCGCCCCACATCCCGCTCCGAGTCACACGGATTCCCGCGTATTCTCCCTTGAGCGGGCTTTCTGTTCCCCCCCACTACGCATCCACCCACCGCCTCCCCCCCAGACCGTGGCGCTTCCCCCCCCCCGTATAATAGTTTTCCCGTGAAGCCGGGAACTGTGAAATCCGCGACCCCAACAAACACTTTCTTTTTTTCTTCTTTGAGGACTTGGGCACACAATCCCAGGGGTATAGTATACTCTACTAAGTGACGAAAGTCACCCAGCCGATCGGGAATTATTCGGATCACATGGGGTTTCCCTGCGAAAATCCAATCACATCCCTGACCTTCTTCTTTAAAATCGTTCCGCCTACATCTTGGTGGTTGTTCGTTTTTTTCTGTTGTAAGTGTTGGGAGGCGAATATTAATCGCTCCAACTATGACCCTGGTTCCGATGCTTTCTCTGCTTGCCCCCCTCTTCCTCCGACTCTCTAGATCTCTGACCCTATTCCCCGCCAGAATTGGAGTCCCTTGCCCGGGCATGACGCATTCGCGCGGCCTGGGAAACCTTGTTCGATTGACCGAAAAACTTATAATGCCTCACCCCGCTTACCTTTTTTGACAAGCACCCAGAGCCTACCCACGCCGGCCCCGACCCTTCGGAAACATCAGGTCCTCGCCGGTTTGATGCCGACTATACTTCCTTCCCTCGAGATTGCGAGGAAATGTTTTTTTTCCCCCGACCCCCAAGCCTTGTCCTTAATACTGGGGCGAATATCTTTTTTTTTCGCCTATCCGTCGCGCTTACGCGGCGTCGACATGGTTCTCCCCCCTCCCATCGAGATTCTGATGAAAGGGCTTATCCCGTCTGCCGCGCGCATCATTCGTTTTTTTCGTTACGCCTCCTTTCTCTCAATGGTGCGATGGGTCACCTGCACTCGGGCCGCTTTTTGCCCGGCCCTTCCAAGCACCTTTCGCAGCTCTCAGAATCGAAGCGCGACTCCTTCTTTTTTCGACTTTTCAGCTACCTGTTCTGTCCACTTCCATTATTCCTTTCACGGACATGTTTTTCCCCCGTAAGCTTAAGTGCGCAGGTGCTTTCGCGAAAAAGTTTCGGCTATACTCAGGCGACCTCCCTCCCCTTCATATTCTCTGAGGAAAGCCTGCGGCCCCATCGCTTGTCCTTTCTCCGTCCTCCCTTTGAGATTTTTTTATGCGCGGGCGCGCGATCGCCGCGTTTGCCACAATGCGGGACAGTAAACTCGGTTTCGAGGTGGATTGAGTTTCCCGCCCAACATGATTTCTCGCGTACAACTTTTTCCCTAAACAAATTTACCGCTCCATTTTAGAAGAATTATTGGAGGTTCGAGTCCTCCCCCTTTTTTCCCCCCCCCCCCTTCCGTTTTTTTTTTTCATCCTAACTTTACCCATGGGCCGCACTTTGAGTTGACACAGGGTATCTTTCCGCGCTCCTCACGCGCACCCGCATCCAAATCCTCCGTGTGGTTGTTGAGTCTTTTTGGTGGCGCGTGACTTTTTCTCTCTTCCACTGAAACCCCCTTTCTTCCCTGGGACCGCAGGAGGTAGTTACTGCACCAACGGAAGTTTTGTGTGGGTTCCCCCCAAACTTCCCTCTCCGCTGCTCACCATGAGCTCGCCCTGTTATTTTAGAATTTTACACTTACCCCCCTTTTTTACGAGGACTCTCTTCGAATTCAGCAGTCTTTCCTTGATGTTGGCCACTTTCGGGTTAGCGCGACGCTTTCTCCCCCGGTGCCTAAATAGATTTATGGCCGCCGCGTCCCAATTTCTCCGCTAGCTGGACCTGGTTGGTTTTCTCTCCTGTTCCCAGGTGTACCCCCGCAACGGGCAACCTTTTCTCTCATTACTCCTAATAACGCAGGTTGCCAGCAAGTATAAAATTGTTCCCCTCCCTACCTTTCTCTCACGTCACCCATCCAGACCGTTTCGACCTTCTTCCTAGTTAGCCTCCATTCGGTTGGCCCTCCAAAGAGGCCGCCCACCATCTTCCCATTTACTCTTCCTGTTTACGCCCAGGCTATGCCTCACTAGGAAGTCTTTTCTTCACCCCTTACGAGTTGCTTTTTCGGCCGGTTCGATACCTTGACTCCGGCGACGGATATCGGCCCCCTTTCGCCCAGTAGCTACCCACGGCTTGGCGAACCCGATTCCGGGCTCGCAATCAGCTGGTGTTAGTCTTATCGTCCTCCCCCCATGTGCGCTCCCGGGTGTTTATTTTTTCGGTTCGGCCGGCGTTAGAATGCTTTTTCAACACCAGGCCTTTCTGCGCCTTAAGTGGAACCCTTCCCCTCTTTCAGTTTTTGAACACCCGTGTTACCATTGGTTTGGGCCGCTTTCTCTTGCCGTGAAGCCGGCTTTGATGTCGAATCGTTCGCTTCCCGGTACAGCTATGCTTCTTCTATTTTGTGCCCTCAAAGGCAGCCTGGTGCAGCAGAGCCTTGCTTTGTATAGTTAGTTGCCTATTTTTCCTTTCCCAGCGAAGAGCGAGAGCCCCCGGGCGCGCCTTTTCCTCCTGATGAGGTCTGCTGCATTTCCCTTCGGTTTGATCTCCACATTTTTCCGAATATTCGTTCGCTGGTCTTTCGGCACGTTCCTATCCGTAATATAACAGCATTTCCCGGATTTGTGTGCGAGTCCCCTCTACTAAATTTTTTTTTGGGAATTCGTTTTTTCCTTCACAGTTTTCTGCCGCATTTAAAGCCTTCGGTTGAATCGCGGTGGTGGGCTTGGCGTGGTTTGCAATCCCTCTCCCGGACTTACAATCTCTTCGCCCGGGAAAGTGTTGGCTTCTTTGTGTTTCCCCTTCTCCTTCCCTCTTCAGCGGTCAGTATCTGCCTCGCCAAAAGAAGATATTGCTGCCCCGCACTCGTATCTTTTTCTCTCAGGCTCTGCGATCGTCTGCCCTTTCCCGCCCCCCTAATTGGGTAACTAAGTTTCATTGAGCCCAGCACCTTCTGAAATTCGCTTTTTCCCGACGTTGGCCTTCTCCCGTCCCCCCTGCGCTTGCCAGCGGGTGCGGCGAACGTTACGATAGCTTTCTTTCCCCTCCCTTCCCCAAGTACCACCACCCTGCGGCCCCGGCATCGATCGTGGGCGTTCGTTCCATAGGATCGTGCGATCCCTCCGGATACTTCCTCTTTCTCGTTGGCTTGGGACATGTTGGCCCCATTTTTTTTGTTTCTGATCCTTCTCATCCCCTTAAGGATAACCGGGGTCGGTTGTCCCGCTAACCTCGAGGGTCACTACTTGTCGGACAACCCGGCAATAGTTCTCTGCCCCGGTTTTTAGTGTATTCCCGCGCGTGCTTGCGGAGAGGGGACCCTTTGGTCATTTTCCGCTCGTTCGATCAACGTGGTAGATGATTTTTTTAGAGCGTTGTGTCTTACACTTTGTAACTTTCCGGGAATCTGCCGGGCGTTCCCACTCTCTTGCCTTTCTTGGCGACTGGAGGTCCAGGATTTTTAACGTTGACAGATTCCCGCGCGCACGGCCAAGACGGCATGCTTATGTCCTATTCTCTTTCTCTGCTTCTTTTCCTGTGCCCTCGATTCGCAGCGACCCCTGGATATTGTCTTCCCAAAGTTCTTGGCGGGGCCCCCTCCCAGTCTGCCAGATTCTGCAGAATGGATTAATCCAGCCCCACTCGCCGGCTCCCTTTCCGCAATCGAGTGGAGCGGAAGTTCCCATAGCATAGAGCCCCTTCGTTTTTTTTTTTGACATTCAGCGCGCACTGACCTAGGATTCTTTTGGCCGATTCTTTAACATGTCACCAAAATATTCTCATTACCACCTCTCATATTCTGCCTAGCATCCCCCTCGATCGCGGAGGCTTGGTTCGTTCCGCAGGTGGCCGCACCCGCTCATTCCCATCGCGGATTGTAGTGGGTTCCTCTCTTTCTGTTTGTTGATCGCGGACCCCCCAAACCCCCCCTCCCCCATACGTCTTCGCATTTTACCTTTGTGAGGTCACTAGTGCTGCCAAATGCCCGACCCCCCTCGATCGTTGCTGGCTGGAGTTGTCCATCTAGTCTTGGTATCAGGAGGGGCTGGAATTTTTTTTGAGTGAAATTTTGAATTCACCTTTCGCAACAGATTAGTTCCTTTGCGCGTCTGCCAGTTCGCCCCCCTTTGGTCTATTCGACAGTTTGTTGAACTTCCGCTCCCACCTGACCCCCCTCGACCTCGGACGGCCCGATGGTGATTCAAGCCTGCAACTTTGCATAGACAGAATTGTTGGTCCCCCCGCACCTCAACCTTGCCTTACCAATTTTCTCCCCTTGGGTGTCTGTCTCATGCCATGAGCATCCAATTGCATGATCCTTTCTTTATTTTCGCCACTGCATGCCTTCTGTCCGCTATTTTCCCTACTGCGACTTTCCGAGACAAGATCCCCCCTGCCGCAACCGAGAACGCTCGAGTGGTACCGACGCGCATGATTCCACATTTTTACCCCCTCTCTTCCCTTAGAGGGCTCTTCTACAGTTGGACCACGCGTTCGTTATAAAAGTGGGACCGAGTCTTTCCCCTCCTTCCTCCTCGGTGCCTCTACGAAAACACGTGCCACTATGCGTACGTGAAGTACCAGGACTTCTCTCTAGCGACTTCTTGCAAAGGTGCACCCAGTTGCTCCCTCCAGTCATCCCAGAACAAACAAATTGTGACTTAAAATTTTTCCAAGCAACGCCAGAGCCCTCGACGAAGAGCTTGCCATTTCATATTTCTATAGGGGCCCTTTCCATTTTAGATTCCTTGTTTCCAGGACGTGATTGGGACTTGCCCCGCTTTTTCCCCCACGCCGGCCTGTTTCCCTTACCCGGTCGCGCGCTCACCCAATCAATCTGCCTCGTCCCCTCGCCTCACGGATTACGTCCCTGATGATCTAATTTCACTTCCGTTTTTCCCGCCTTATGCCCAGAAATTGCAGTGCGGACCACGGTCTCAGGACGCTCCCAAATCTTCCAGAGCTGATAACCCTTTCGCACCCAGCAGTTCGCTGTTTTTGTTCTCGTCGTTCGATGCCTTCCCTCCGTCTCTTCCCCGCCTCGTCTCCTTTCCCCCGACACCCCTGGAAAGCCAACGAACAGCGATTCGCGACGAGACGGACCTTTTTTTTTGGCTCTGATACCCAGTATCCAAGCCCCCCCTCCGCTTCCTCGATAGTCCCTTATTACAAGGCTTCGAAAGCAGGGAAAACGGACCCCATTCAATCTTTTCTTCATTTCACCCCCCTCCCTCCTGGGCACAAAAATCATGGCTTTTAGATCCAGTCGGCCGTCCGTGCTCAACGTCCCCCTGACAGAGGACTTTGTGAACTTACTCTTATCACATTGTGGCGTCTTCAACGGCCGCCCCTCCCTAACAGCCCAATGCAGACCTTTCTTCTGACCCCCTCCAGCCTACCTTCCCTATTTTTGGGTTTTCATTTTTCCCTTTTTATGTCCCGTCACCTCGCTCAAATCATGCCAATTTTTTTTGCTCTTTTCACCCG
>Ga0179593_1479820_pt1 | contig 14891 bp, 26 predicted proteins | sample CZODoug2_1_08_16_FD_185931 | JGI IMG/M metagenome (GOLD analysis project Ga0179593, IMG submission 185931) | Vadose zone soil fungal communities from Angelo Coast Range Reserve, California, USA - CZODoug2_1_08_16fungal (PacBio error correction) | ecosystem: Environmental > Terrestrial > Soil >... | reverse complement strand
TCAACCCGGTTTTTGTTCGGATTTTTTCCTTTGCTGCACCTTTTCTCTCCTTCCCAAAGGCCTCCGGACCCCCAATTTTCCCCACCATTTCCCCGCCCCCTTGCCTCGAATCCTTAAAACAGCTCGCACCCCTCGCCGAAAACTTTTCTTTCCAAAGCCGACCCTGAGGCTCGTTGTCCCCCTGAGTCCCCGCCACTTTCTCTTTTCCGAGCCTTTCTCTTCCTTCGGGTTTTTTCGTCCTTTATTTTTTTCCCCCTTTCGTGCGGCAGTTTTCTTCCGACGTTTTCCGCTTTTCATCCTTTTTCTTGATGGTATTTAGTTTCTTCAGCAATTTTTTTCGTGCTCCTGCGTGTCGTTCTCTGGTTGCTTGTTGAAACTTTTTTGCCATCCTGCTTTTTTGATTTTTCCGGCCCCGGGCTTTTTTTTTTTTTACTTTTTCTGTCCTTTGCCGGGCTTCCGCGTTGCCGGGTCTTTCCATGGTTTGCTTTCCCTTTCTTTTTTTTCCGGGTTTTGGCACTAGATTTTTGTCACCGTCCCTCTGTGATCCTCCACCACCTTCTTTCCTCAGACCTTCCTCATTTTTCTTGATGACCTTGCAGTTTTTTTTTTTTCGGTTAAACTTAATTTTCGGGTCTCAGCTTGTGCGTATTTTTTGGTTTTCTCCTTTTGCCCAAAGGACCGTTTTCCAGGATTCTTTGTTCCAGGTGTGGGGGTTTTGCACACCCCCTCCGCCCTCCAGTACGACCCTCTTTGTTTTTTGTTTCAGATTTCGGTTTCCCACATTAAGCTCCCCCCCCACATTTTACGCCTGTCGACCACCCAGAATGTCTTCTTAATTCGTCCCTTGAGGAAGGGTTCGTGCTTTTTTTTCTTTTTTCCTTCTTTTTTTTTTTTTTACTTGGAGATTGAGTTGACTCTCGCGTTTTCCGGTTTTATGGTCGTACTTGTTTCGGTCGGATGGGTAGGTTTGCAATTGCGGCCAGTTTATTTTTTGTTTTCCTGTTTTAACTCCTTTCGTTGTAGTTTGCTCAAGTTCCCTTTCGAAACCACCCTGACCGCTCTTCCGCCTCCTCCCCCTCCTTTTTGTGCTTGTCGCCTTCGACTACTCCCCAGATCTTTTTTCCCTGTTCGACCACGTTGACCCCCCCCCTTCCCCCCTGCGTCCGGGGTCCAAACTTCTACACCTTCTTTCGGGTGCGAATCTTTTTTACCTCTTTTTCGTTATTTTCGTCGATCTGTAGGAGAGATTCTGGGCCCCTTTCTCTTTATAAGGTTTTTTCTTTTTTTTTTCCCCATTTTTTTTTTGTCTTTTTAGGCCCCCTTCCCCCTCTGCGTTTTCAGACTGCGTGCCGGTTCCGCTGAAATGAGGCGGTCCTTTTGCGGCCACCGCTGCTTCCCCCTCCTTCCGCCTTTTGTATATCTCTGATTTTCTCCTGTTGTTTTTTGTTTTGATTCCTCGTATCAGGCGTGTTTCTCGATATTTAGTTCCGTTTTAACTTTTTCCTTTTTTATTGGGCACCCGTTTTTGGGCTTGAGTGAAAAGACGGATTGAAGTAAAACCGTTGGTCACCCCCCCCCTCGCGCGTCCGATTGCCCTCGTTTCGTGCGAATTCTCCTACAGGATGGTGACCCCTTTTTCTGACGTGCATAGTGCCCTTGTTGCGTGCGTTGGTTGATCCTCTTGCATTTTTTTTTTTCTGCCGCTGTGTTTTTTTTCTCACGACTCTGGTTTCTCTCCCCTCCTTGTGGCCGACGGTTCCCCCCCTCTTCTGTCTCGGTGGCCAGTTCGCTCTTTTTTTTCCCTTCACCTTCCGAGCTCCCTCGTCCGTCATTTTACACTTTAATGTGTGCCCCAGTTGCCCCCGCCGACAGGCCTCCCTTCTCCTCCCTGGAACCTACTCTGGAAGCTTTTTACCTGGTGCGGAAGGCAAAAGCTGACACATGGGTCTGGACTCTTCTGTGCTCCTTTTTTGAGGTTGACCATTTTTTTTCCGATTGAAACCCCTCTCCGACCCCCCAACCCCGAATCGCCGTATTCTTTTTCCTTTGGGCAATCGCTCCCTCCTGCGGTTGCAATCATTCTTGTCGGCAATCGGGTGGCACCGGGGAAGTTGGGCACCTCCTAACGACCCCCCCCTTTTGTACCCATGCTCCCCTTCAGAAGAGGTATATGATCCCCCCCCTCCGTTTTTTCGCAGAGCTGTGTAAACCTGTCTTACCCATTTTTTTTTACGGAAATTTTACGTTACCCCCTTCCCAGCAGTCTCTTCACAATCCCCCTTCCTTTCTCTTCAGTTTTTCCAGTCCCACCAACCTGTCCTCCAGAAACATCCCCTGCTGTCCACGTTTTCCCGGACCGTCCCCACGATCTCTCATCCGCTCCTCCCCCCCCTTTTTCCTTGCCCTTCCTGCTCCCCCCTTCTCCCTTATTGCTTCTCCCCCTACGATTAACTCTCGCTCCTTTAGCATGTTCGACTCCCGTGGTTTCTCCCTCCCGTGGAGGTTTGTTCCTTCTACCCCGGCCACTTTCCTTTTAGTTTAGTTTCTTCTTTTTGATTCGAGGGTCTCGTTTGTGCCGGTGGGTTTCAAGTCTTTCCTGGCTTTTTTTGAGAGACCGTTGGGGCTGTCTGTTGCACTGTTCTTTCCTTTCTCTTTGTAGGCATGGCTTGTCGCCCCTTTTGTCCACCGGAAACCCTCTTATCTTTATTTTTTTTGTTGTTTTCTCTCTATCCCCACTCTGGTGTGTCTTCCCGGCTTTTCCCCCGCCCTGTTCATCCATCTGCGCCTTCAAGACCTAACCTCGAACCCATTTACTCTCCCTTTTTGGGGCTCTGGGTTCCCGAAGCTCTCCCCCCTCCTTCAACCCCCCTTCCTACCCATCTTTTACCCCCAAACTTACCTACGTAAGCTCTCTGCCGTATACTCTTGTGACTATTCCCACGCCTCATTTTTTTTTCTTGTCTGTGTGGGTGGGAGGTAGCTCGCAGCGTTGTCTTTTTCTTCTACCTTTCTTTTTTTTTTCCTTTAATGCCTTTTCGTTTTATTAAGTATGTGGTCTTTCTCGGCCGGACCTACTTGGCGTTGTACTTTCCGTTCATTTTTCTCGGAAATCTTTTCCGTCCCCCCGGGTGTCCCTTCTCTTTTTTTTATCGGCTGCCTGCTTTTTAGTTTCTATAGAGGATTTTGACTCGTGTTCGTGAGTTTTCATGTCTTGCGCTTTTTGTGCATGTCCCCCTACCCCTCCCTCTTTTCTGTCCCCCCAGGACGTACCCTGGCGTGGGAATCGAAAATCGATCTTTTTTTTTTGCCGGGTTCGAATTTCGCACTTTTTGTTTCGACAGGGTTCGTTTTTTCTGCCCCTTGCCCCCTAGTATTTTTCCCTCACGTGTTGCTCACATGCTTGCGTGCTCCGTTTGGTGCACCCCCAAATCCTTGTTTACACGGTCCCTTCCCCTTACTCGGTTTTTGTGGTGCGGCGTCCGTTTTTCCTTTTCCACATACTTTTGCGCCTACTCCGAACCGAACGACCATGGATTTTTCGAGGTTTAGGTTTTTCTCCTTAGCATTTTGTATTTGCCCCTCCTTAGACTGTTTCACTTTCGGCGTTTTTTTCTTTCCTTTTTTACAGTGGAGGGTTTTCTTGCTTTTTTTGTAACTCTCGTAGTACCGTGATTTGTTCTTGTTGACCCCCCCCCTGCCAGAGATTTCTCCTTCACCCTCCCCCCTTCTTTGATGTTCGTCCACGGTAGCTGCAAGTTTCCTTGCGACCCCCCCCGACATTTTTTTCCTTTGCATTTTTTTCTTTGCATGTTCTCTGTTTTCTTGTGCTCGTAAATCCGTGTCCCTCGTTCTTTGGGCTCGGTTATGTTTTCTCTGACGGCCTGTTTTTTGTTGTTCCGCGGGTGCCGTTTTTTGAAGGTGTTCCCCCCCGTCCCTTTTTTCCCTGACCTTTCTTCAAACCTGCCCCTAACGGCCCTTTGATTCTTCGCGCGGTTCGAAGCTTCGATCTCTTGCCGAGCTTGATATCTCTTTTGCCTTTTGTTGTTTGTCCATTTTTTTTTCTCTCTTCCGTTTTTTAGATCTAGTGCGTTTTGATTCCCATTTCGCGGTTTTTCAGTTTCGACCGGGCGATCAGCGAAAAAACGTTTTGGCGGCCTTTTGGGCGGTCTCCCCTCAAACCTCGTGGTTCCCCTTCGCGCTCTTTCCCACTCCTTGTCCAGTCATTCTATACCTCCTCTAGAAGTCGTAGTTTGGGACGTTGCTTCCTCTTGTCGAGGAAGCCGAGCTTCGTTTTTTTTTTTCTTTTTGGTCTTTTCGCAATCTGTTTTTCTCTTCCCTGCGTTTTTCCTCCCCCCTCTTTCTTTGCCGCCCCGCTTGTTCCGTGTGCCCCCTTTCACTTCACTCATTCCACTGATTTTTCCCAACCGCTCCAATAAATTTTTTGCCCAATGCTTTTAAATACCCTTCAAAACTTCCAACGCTCTCTCTTTCCTCTCCTCCCCCTGTGACGCGAGATCAAAGCCACCCTTTCCTCATGGTCGCGGAGTTCTTTGCCTCTTGCGCGTCTTTTTTTTTTTCGCCCCACAACCGAATCTTTTCGTTTCTTTTTTTTTTCGTTTTTTCTTTTGGTCCCCCCTGATGCGCCCTGTCGGGGACCCTTTTCCCGGTCAGGCCGCGGTGGGCCAAGGTAGAACCTTTCTACGAACACTAATTCGTTTTTCCCCAATGCCCCTAGGCTTTTCAAGATCCTCTTTTTCCTCTCTGAGATTTTTTTACTCTCTTGTTTTTTTGACTCCTTTCCAACGGCCCGGTCAAGGTCGTTACCTTGATCCCAACCCTCCCCCCCTTTGCCCGCCTGTTTCTTTCGTTTTGCTTTCCCCTCCCTAACGCGCCAGCCACAATCCCGGGTGCCTTTCGTTTTTGCCCACCCTCTCGGAAGTTTTTGCTCGTTTGGACCCAATTCTGGCCCCGGTCCGTCCTCTCCCCCTTTCCTTCTACTTCGTCGGATCCCGGCTTCCCTTGACACTGTGACCGATTACAAGAGGCTCGAGCCCGCCTCATTTTGTAAGAACTGTCTTTAGTTTTCCACTTGGCCCGCGTTCCCTTTGGCCTCTCCTGAGGAGAACTTTTCTGAAGAGGGGTTGTTGGAGCGTCTGGGTTTCAGTCTCCCTTAGTATTCTGGAGGTTCCTCGTGGTTCCTACTTTTTTCCCTTTTTTCGAGCTTGCTTTTAGTGTAGGATCTTTGTTTTTTTTGTGTTGCACGTCATCCACTTGGGAGGCTTCCTCCAGTGTTTTTTTGATGATCGATCCCCAGCGTTTCTTTTCCGTCTTCTGCTGATTTTTTGAACAAACCATTTTGACAGGAGCCTACTTTGCCTCACTCGTTCAACTTTACCATCTCCCGGGCCCTTCCTCCCCCGCCCCATCTTTCCTCATTACCAAATGTCTCTTACCCGCATTTTTTGGACCACCCCCCATATCCCTTATGAACGATGCCCCCTCTCACAAAGTACCCCACGGTTCGATCCCACCGTCTCCACTTTTTTTTTTGTCGTTCTTGCTTTGACCTCGGGCGTTGATCTTGTTTAGCCGTTTTCGGTGTTCCATTTCCCCCGGCGCGCAATTCGTCCTTTTCTTCTTAGTTTCCTTTACTTCTGTGTTTCTCGTTCGCGTGTCCATAAGATGTCTGGTGAGGCGTCATTTTCCTTTAGGTTCTTTTGTGCTTTTCTTTTTTTGCGTGCTTTCTTAGAAGATGGTTTCAGTGAGTTTCCTTGTCGGTTGGTTCGTTTCCTCTTTTTCCCTTCTCTTTTCTGTTTTTTTTCCACTACGAACTATTCTCAAACCGCGCTTAGATCCTCACCGTTTGTTCTCAATTTGCCGGACCCCCCTCTTCGCTTGGTCGGTCTGACTGGTTTTTTTGACTTGTTCGTAGGTTCCTTTTGTTCGTCTTCCATTGTCCACGGCGTTGATTTCTGCCTTTTTACGCTGGCGTTTTAGGGGCGGCATTTTCTACACTTTCTTCGCTTGTTTCGTCGACCTCGTTTTTTTGTTGTTTCTTTGTTTCCTCGTTTGAACCAATTTACAGAACCTCGCCCCGGTGTGGCAAAGACCCAAAAAGAAGTTTTCCCTCTGGCCTGAGTTTTTCTTTTTTTGGCTTATTCTTCTGTCCTCCCTTTTCTTTTGTCCTTCATGGGCTTCAGTTTCCGTTTATTTGATCCGGTCCCGTGCTTAGTGCCCCTTTTCTTTGCTTGTATCTACATTTTTCGATTTTTTCGTTTTCAAGGTTGCCGTTTTTTGGTCCACACCCCCCTCCCGGTGGCTTCTGTCGCTACGTTGTTTATTCTTGGTTAGTTCCCACGAGGTTTGACTGAAGACCACCATTTTTTGGTGGCGTTTTTCTCACTTAGTAAGTGCCGGCGTTTGAACTTTCTCGCGTTCCAGTGGGGCGCGAACCGAGTCCCTGTCTCTTTCGTTCTTTTTTCGTTTTGATGATTTTTCGCGCACTTTTTTTTTCTCCCCCGTTGTGGCTTGATTGGCTTGAGCGCCACTGGTTCTCGTTTCTCGACAGTTCCGCTTTTTGGGATGATCCGGCCGTGTGAACCCCCTGACAAAATGTTGTTCCCCTACAGACCGAGATCCGTCGCGGTTCCCCCCGTCTTCTTCATGGCTTCTCCTTTCGCCCTTGGCTTATTCTCTCCTTCCTCTCTTTGTTGTTGTTCCTTTTTTTTTGATCATATCATCGCTGAAAGCTTAAATGAAGAGGTTTTTTTTCGACCCTTTTTTTTGTTGTTTCCTGGTTGGGCTTCTTACTGTCTGCTTTTTTTGCAGTTATCCCGGTTCCGAGACCCAGTCGGCGTGTCTTGGTTCCAGTTTACACTCAAACGTTTTCGCCGCTATTTTTTTTTTCACTAGTGGTTCCCAAGCCTCCCTTGAACGTAGCGTCCTGGTGACACGTGACCTCGACTGTTCCTAGACCGCGCGTCTTCGGTATCTTGCCTTTCCCCGCGCGTGGTTTGTCGCACACGCTTTCCGTGCCTCCCTTCTCCTCCGCTTCTCGGGCGACCTCTCGGTCGTTTTTTCCCAACAAACTACCTTCGTACTCTTTTACAACGCCAGGCAATGCCGTTCTCGTCCCCCCCTATCCTTTTTTTAAATCAGCGCTTTTTTAAGTCCCCCCCCAACGGGACGCCCCTTTGATCCTGTCCTAAGTCATGCCCTTACCCCCCCCCCATGGCTTTTGCCTTTCTTTGTCGTCTTATTTGTTTTAGGAACCCCTGTCCCACAACACTCCGTTTCTCCTGTCTTCAGGTTTTGGCCCGTTTTTCCGCCTACCCTTGCCGGTCTTCAAATTTTTGTCGGTTTTTTTTGTGCACGCGACCTTTGACTCCCCTCCACACACACCCTCTTTTTTTCAGCCTTTTTCTCACCCCTCTCCCCGCCCGAGCTCAAAGTCTGGCACCCCGCGCGTCGGGGATTTTTGATATTTTCTTGCGTTCATTTTTTACGCATGTCTGACTGCATTTTTTACTGCCCCCCTGGTGCCCCCCGGCAGTCGCTCTACCGCGCCCTGCCCCAAACGCAGCCGCCTTGCCAAATTCGCGCCTTCTGCGAACCTCGGTTTCCTTCCGCCCCCCCGCTCACGTTGCTTTAGTATCGTTCCCGTCTCAAAACCAATTTCTGGCCGCCAGAATTTCCCCCTTTTCGCGTTAAGTGAAACTGCGGGCAACGCTCCCAGTTTTTTGCCGAGAATCAAGAAGCAGAGCCCTTTCCTCCCTCGCCCCCCCTGTTCCGCTCGAAGTTTTGAAGGTCCTTTTTCCTTCTTTACGTGTTTGCTTTATGTTTTTTTTGAGTTCTTTTTTTCGCTCTCTCTTTTGGTTTTTTTCCATTAGTTAGGGACTTTGATTCGCGGTATCCCTGAGGTACTTGTCTATTTTTTCTTTCTTTGTAGTTAGTCTTTTTTTGTTTGTTTCGCGTGACCCCACTCCGGACCCCGTGGGGATTTTCCCCTCTCCTTCTTGCGTTTGTTTTTCAACCGCCTTTTTATTCAGTCTTTTTTCCCGTCTCGACCCACACCCTGTCCCCTTCATCCAGTCCGTTCCCTCTTAAACATGGCACTTCTCGGGGCCTTTTGCTACCCAACCCCCCCACCGCTCGCTTCCAACAATTGCGTTACCCCCCCCTCTCAAATCGAACACAATTTTCCCCGAGGTGCCCACAGTAACGTCGCGGCGCTCCTCCCACGCGGTGGGTCATGCTCCCGTGCTCTCGCTTCTTTTCTTTTTCTTTTTCTGTGTGCGTCCCGAGCGTAGCCGGTGATTCTTAGCTAATTTTTATTCGCTCCCGTTTACTTTTTCGTGATCCTGTCCCTCATGCGGTTTTTCATTCTTTTTTGCGGGAACTTTTTTTGGGAACTGCGGGAGTTTGCGTTCCTTTTGTTTTTTCAGTCTTCGTTCGCGTTTCTCGTTTTGAGGTCTTTGTTTTGATCGTGGTGTTTCCCTTTTGGCTTGGCTGTCGCCCTGCGCGGTTTGCAACACTTTTTCGACCTTTTTCTTCTGATGCCCCGGGCCACCTCGGCGGTGGTTTTTGTTTGATCGAAATCCTTATCTGCGTTGGGCCGTGTTTGTATTGGTTTTTCTTCTCAGATTTTTTTTTTTTTCCTTTCGAGTCCTCACCGCGAGTCCGCACCCGGGTTTTTCTGGGTGCACCCTTAGTTTTTAGGCGCTGTTGCCAAAAAGTCCGCCGGTGCCCCTGACCCGAGCGATTCGTTTTTTTTTTCCTCTCATTATGGCCCCAAATGTGCACCAGTTACTCCCGGAACCCCCAAGACATGCTCCTCTCGGTTTTCGCTTTTTGCCTTTCCTTTTCCTTGTTTCCTTTCGTTTTGCAGATTCGTCTTCTGCCCTTTGGTTTTATTTTTTTGCGGTGTAGTTCCCCCTTGCCTTGCGGCCGTTTTTTTCCAATCTCGAGGCGTTCGGTTGTTTGTAACAAACGTCCCCGTGCTTGTAGATCGAAAATCCCCCGGAGGCTGTGGCTCCTGTCCGCGTTTTTTCCGAGGAACCATCTTTGAACGGGCTTTTTTTGCGAAAATTACTTCCTCGTTTTGAGGCGCTCCCTCATTTCGTCACCGTTTCTTTTTTTGTTTCTGTTTTCGTCGCTGGATTTTTCTTTTTTTTTTCCTGCTGGCAGTGCGGTGGAATTGGTTTTTAGCGTTTCCTTTCTGACGATCTTCCTTCCCTTTTGACCCCTAACCTGGTCGATACTCCGCGCTCATTTCGCGGCCACCCCTGATTTTGATCCTTTTGCGATCTCTCCCTCATACTTGTTGTTGTTGTCAGCGTCTTAAGTTTCTGCCGCGTCAAGCGGGTTTCTTTGAGTGGCAGTTTCGTTTCCGTTTGGGCCGGATCCTTCGACAAACCCCCCAATTTGCGGGACTTACCTTCGCGCCTGTGTCTCACGACTTTCGGCGCGAATTCTCCTCCCTCTGCCTCATCGTTCACTCTCATTTGCGCCCGTTTTTTGAGAAGACTCTCATTTAGTTTATGCGTCGTTCGTTTTTTTTCTGTCGTTGGACCGTCCACAAACCTCTCCTTTCTTTTTAGAGTTTCTTTTTTTCAACGCCCTTCACGTCTCCCCTCGAGGTTTACCAAACGCCGCAGGCAGTTTTTTCCTTTGTTTGACATGCGCCCCGGATAAACATCCCGTTTTTCACGCTTGATTCTAACGCGCAACTTTTTCCGTCCCTCCTTTGACTAAACGCCAACAAGCCCAACCCCCTTCCATTGCGACCCAATCGCGGTTGTCCTTGTTCCTGTTAGGAAAATGTCCGTTTGTTTTTTTTTCACAACCACCGAACTAGTTGCTTTTGGTGACCCCGTGACCCACTTGCCCGTGTCGGACGCCGTTTCCCCGTGTTGTCTTCCGGCCCTGGGCATGTTCTGGGGCCGACCAGTTTCCCTGCGGAACTGGCCCACGCACTCGTTACAAGGATCTCGCTTCGCCTTTCTTCGTTGATGCTTTTTATTTTTCTGGCAGGTGCACCCCCCCCCCGTTCCGGGTCCGAGCCCCCTTCAACGAACTCCCCTCTATCGTTGCATATCCTCGAGCTCGCAAAACCAAGCACGTGTCCCCTCCCATCCCGCGCCGGTGCCTCTTCCCCCATTTTTTTTTCCGCCGACTGATACTTCAGGGCAGGTCTTGCTCTCAACCGGCCGGGATTACCCCCACAGGGACTCGCCGCCTCCCGTTGGAGGCGGGTTTTTTTTGTGGATCGCGCCGTTTACCTCCTCCAAGAATGCTCGAGCACTCTTTCGGCCTCCGTCAAGTTTGACTTCTGGAGGTTGTTCCTGTTTTTTCTTCCTTTTTTCGTCTTTTTGTTTTACGGGAGGGGTGGTCAGCTGTGTCATGGTGGGGTTAGTACTGTTTTACTAGCCGGGAGGGTTGATTTTTTCTTTTCGTGCTAGTCTTGGTCTGATTTCGATGGTTTGTTCTGCTTTTTGTCCATCCTTTTTGAATCCACTGTGGGATCTCTTCTTTCCTTGTTTGTGATTCGAAACCTCTGGGATTTTTTTTAATTCGAGCCCCGCCACACCCCTTTTGCCTTCCGCGACTCTACATGCCGATTTTTTTTGCCAAACGAACCCAGTTTTTACCTCGCCAGGGAATAGACGTGCGATATACCCTATTTCAACCACCCTCCCGCTCCCAACCCACCTGCCCGAAAAACTTTCTAAACTCTTCCCTGCGGCTTTACCCAGTAACGTCGGATTGGGGACCCCCCGCCTTTCACTTCTCTCGTCGGGTGGAAGCGGCGTGGCTTTTCTTCTCTTTTTTGATCAATCTCCTTTTAATGGCCAGTCTTTCGTGATTCCGCCCCGGCGACTGACCAATCTTCCTTCTTTAGTTCCGTGACTTCCCCTTTGGTTTGAAGAAGTTGCTCGTCTTTTTTGTTGCCCCTTTTGACCTCGGCGCGTTTGACTTTTTCTCGGCGTCGGTTTTTTTTGTCCTCGTTGTCCGGGTGATGTTTTTTTTTGAGTATAATCGGGCGTGGTCGTTTTCAATTGGCCGTCGGACCTTTTTTTTTCTGGTGTTTTGCACCTGTATTGTTGAATATCGAAAGTCGATTTTCTCGAAATTGCGGGTCACGGTTTTCCCCCCCCTTCCTTGATTCTAGGGACGGGTTCGCAATTTTGTTTGCATGTCTTGTTCGTGTAGGGTTGTTCTTGGGCACTTTTTTTATTCCGTTCCATTTGGACGGCTACGGGCGTTCCCTTTTTTTTTTCTTTTTTACGGTGTGGTCCCCCCCCAAAAAAAGCACCTTTGCGTTTTTTTCCTCTATTCTCGGTTTCGGTCCTTTTTTGTGTTTTTTTTAATTTTTCCACTTAAGGCAAAGACCGCAAAAGGAGGGTCACCTATTGCTGATTCCATCGCCCTGACTTGCTGTTTTTTTTCATCTTCGCGCTTTTCCGTTCTTGCGTGTTCCCAGAGTGTTTCCGGTTTGGCGGTTGCGTGCTTGTTTCCCGTGTCCTTGGTTTTGCGCGGTTTTTTCATTTTTTTTACGAAGTTTCTTTTGAACACAACACGACGCGTCCTTGTCGCCTTACGACGCTTTTTTAGGTCCTTTTTTTTTTGGTTTTAGGTCGACCAGAAACCAGTTTCGTGGACCACGTCCTGTCTGAAATTCTCGAGTCCTCCTTCCTTTTTTCCTTTTGGTTTTTTGATAGAGTTTTTCCCCTTCCCGTTTATTTTTTTTTCGGCTCCTTCAGTTTTTTTTTTCGCGCACTCTGTTGCCATGCGGCGCTCCTTTGTCCACTGCGTTGTTTTTTTTTGCCGTCAAAGGCTTTCTTTTTCGGAGGTGTGACTCCCTGCGTCCCCGTCCCCCTTTTTTACTCGAGTACAAGAACGTCGGCTTCTCTCTCGCCGCCGCTTTTCTCTCTTTTCTCTCCTCCCTTTTTTTTGTTTCCCCGGGCGTCAAATGCTCGTTTGTTTTTCCGATTCCTGATCGCTGGTTTCTTTACACCAGTCGTCCCCACAAAAGGCGGCGTTGCTTTCTTTCGTTCGCACGCAACCCTTCCTCCTTGTCATTTTTGGGTTGGTTTTTTTCATCTCATCTCCGAGCTGCCGCCGACCTTTTCTTCCCCCTGACTGAACTCTCTTTAGCTGGACCGAGGATTCTCGCGGGGTATTTTCTGTGATTTTGCCGGTTGCGTTTGCCGTCCTTTTCTCAACCGCTGGAGGGTACCTTCTGTTACCCCAGGAGGTAGTTTTTAACTTCCTTTCACCGTTCCCTCGAGGATCTCCTTTTTTTCCCCCAAGTATTTTTTTTCTGCCGCCGCTTTTTTTTTTTTCAAAACTTGAACCCGCGCTGTTTATCTGCTCAAATCAAAAAGGAACGCCAAGTTTTTTTAAAATGACATACACTGTCCATCAATTCTCCCACCTACTCCCGTTGTTATCGCATTTCTTTGCGAGCAGTTCCCCTTTTGTTCCTCCTACCCCTCTCCAAAGTAATCTCTTCATGGCCGGGTGCTTGGTTGCCCACCTATTTACGTCTCCACTCTTGCCCCGGCGTGTCCAAAGCTCTGAACGTTCCCGTGCCCTTTTCTTTTGAACCACCCCCCTAACAAACGTCTCTTCTGCTTCTCCCCCCTTTTCGATTTGGTTTGATTTGTTTTTTCCCTCCTGTGTCAGGTTTCCCATTGTTCATCGCCTGTTAACATTTTTTTGCAGTTGCCCCCTCCTTCTTTTTTTCCGACGTATGGTTTTTGTGCACACCTATCTTCCTGGCCCCGAAAATTTCTCTCCGCTCCAATCTTGAACGCCGCTGCAAAAAGCACTGCCCTGAAAATCCCGCGTCCGTCCCCTGCTCTTTGACCCTCCTCCGCAGCGCCGCCAAAACTTTTCCGTCCGTGTCCCTCCATTCGGAATTCGGCGTCGGAATCCTTTGACTTGGCTACTGCTACCTTTTTTAATAGCTGTCACATCAAGAAGCCTGAGTGGTCTTCCGACTCGTCGTTTGATCCTTAGGTTTGGTTCCTAGGTTACCTTTTCTTGATTCGTCTTGGTCTAACGTTTTCTGCTGCTTTGTTTTTCTGGTTTTCAGTTTTTTTGATTGTTTTTCCTTCTTTTCTTCTGATAGGATTGATAGGTTCTTTTCCTTGTTTTGTGTGGTGGGCCGGGCGGGGGGGGGTCACTCGGCCCTTGTTCCTCTTCGGCTTCCAGTGTACTTTGAGTGCTAGTGCGTCCCTTTCTCCCTCACGCGTCTTCTACGGTTCCTCTCTCCTCTTTTTTTTCTTCCTCTTTGATCGTGAATCCACTGCGTTTTTCCATGTCCGGAATTTCCTTTTCTGTTTTCTTAACCAACTCTTCCTACGGGGGATTTTCCAACAGGTTCCCATTACAACCTTTTCTTCGACCCCCTGGAAAACGTGCCTTGGGACCGTCCTTGTCTTAAACTCTACTTCCCCTCCCCGCTCGCTTCCAACCATAGCTGTTTTTGCCTCTTCATCAGACCCCTTTTTACCCCCTTTTTTTGTGATTTGCTAAAAAGGTCCCAACTTTGGCTCCGTAGTTCTTACTCCATCTACCCTTCCTTTCTGTATCTTTTTCCTTTCTCTTCTTTCGACCGTGATAGAAGCTCTTTGATTTATGCCGTGTTTTTATCTTCGTCCATGCTAGCAGTCTTTATTTTTTGTTCTTCCTCTTTTCGCGAAAGGTTTTTTTGGGATTTCTTTCTTTCCTTGCTTGTAGGGCGCGGAGATATTGTATTTTGATTTCCGGTTTTTTTTTCTAGTGCTTCTTTTTTGGATCTTGGGGGTTGGTTTTTTATCTTTTTTATTTTCTTTTGATGCAGGGTTTTGCTGTCCCTGATGGTTTTCTCGTATAGGATGCTACTGCTGATCACTTCTCCTTTTTTTTTTTCCTGCTTAGTTCAATACCTGCGGGTTTTCGGGTTTGTTCCCCTTGACTCTTAGGCTTTTTCTCGATTGACTCGTGGGTTTTGATCTCGCCTCGATTCTTTGATGATGTTTTTTCGTTTAATTTTTTTGGCTTCCCGACAGATTGGTGTTCTTTGGTCGGTCTTTCTTGCATCTTGCCACATGGCCTTTCTTTTTCCCGTGTCCCAGGTTTCCTGCTCATCTTTTACGTCGTTTTCTAGGCACCTAGAACTCAGCCGCCACGGGGCCATTATGACTTGGCTTTGCTTCCGTTGTTGTCTTTTTTTTTCATTATAACTTTTTTATTTGTGTCCACCATGGCCCCTGATCAAAGAAATGCGTTCATCCTGCCCTTGAGAGGGTTTCGGGATTTGCTTCTTCCTTAGCGTTCTATCGTTGTATTCTTTCTGTCCCTTTTGCGGTTCTTTATGCTTCCCGATTTTTCAGTTTATTTGCTTCGTTTTGGGTGCGGTCTTTGACCCCTTTGTTGCACCCTTTTGCGGACGTTGTTTTTAATCCCTCGAGTTTCTTTGTCTATTTGCCTTGTTGGAACAAAACCCCCTTTGGGACCCCCGGTGCGCCTTTGTACTCCTCCGGAAATTTGAGGTTATGTTCTTTTGCATTTTTTCCCCCTTCCTCTTGCCCCTCACCAGGCGTTGCTGGACACTTTCCGCCCCGTTTCCGGTGTCCGGGTCTTTTGTCCATCTCGAGTCCTTCCTTTTTTCTTTTCTACGTGCCCTAGATCGCGAGGTCCTCTCTTTTTCTTCTTTCCGTTTTCGAGACGTTTGTCATTCCTTTGTAAGTCTGCGGAAAGCGGGTGGCCCCCTTCTTTTTTTTCCTCGGTTCTTAATAAGTTTCCCCTCCTCCTTTTTTTTTTGTTTGTTGCATCGGCAGGTGAAACGACTGTTTTGAAAATACGCCCGCGAGTTGTTACAGTCCCTCGGCCACCGAGATGTG
>Ga0179593_1441650_pt1 | contig 14892 bp, 16 predicted proteins | sample CZODoug2_1_08_16_FD_185931 | JGI IMG/M metagenome (GOLD analysis project Ga0179593, IMG submission 185931) | Vadose zone soil fungal communities from Angelo Coast Range Reserve, California, USA - CZODoug2_1_08_16fungal (PacBio error correction) | ecosystem: Environmental > Terrestrial > Soil >... | reverse complement strand
TCATATGCTTGAACTTCCGTTCCCTTCTCCTCCCACCCTCTCCCACCTGACCCCACAACCTCTTTCTTCCTTTGCCCTAGGCCTTCCTAGGAAGCGGGGCCCCGTTCACACACCTTGCAACCGGTGACCGTTTGACCGCAGGCTAGGCTTTGGGTCCCGTACTGTATGTTTGCGCACTTACGTCCTCTTTTTTGGCCCGCTCGCGCTTCGAAATGCCAGGAGAGGTCCCGTAATACGTGGGCACTGGCCCAGATCAAACATGTCCGGTCCCCCAGCGAATTCGCCCCGTTTACCCTTAGTCATCCCCTTAAGGTTTGCCCGGAAACCACCATTTTTCCCCCCTTTTCATTGTTTCGCGGGACTTTACATGCGTCACTTCCTTTTCCCACATCCGAAGTTTCTTCATGTGCCGTTAGAGGAGTAGTTTCCTTTCTCAAGACCATGAATCAGGTTTCCTTTCTCTGTCATGCCAGGCTTTTCCTTCCGCCAAAAAACGTTCACAAGCACCGATGGCCAGCTGCGGGAATCCCCCTCGCCCCCCCCCCCCCTCCCAGAGCAGTAGACGTGATTTGAAGCTGCCCGCCCCACGAAAGAGCGTCTTTGTGAGTTAACGTTTGTATCCCTAGTTGCCCCGCTCCCCAAACCGACCCGGAAACTTCAGTCCCTTCTTCTTTGCCCGTCAAACGCCTTTTCATGGAAGTAATTATCAACGACCTTCGTGGTCGGCGCGTCGGATTTTCTCACCCTCAAATGACGACGGCTGTCTCCTGGAAGTCATTTCCCAGGCCAGGTCTTTTCCCCCGGTTAATTTTACGCAGGTCGTGCCCCCGGTTCAACCTTCCCCTGTTTTTCCCCCGGACCCGTCTCATGACAATCCCTTCTAATCCTGTCGCCTTTGCTGATCCAGCCTTGTTGCAATTTTTTCTTGTTTGACCCTAAAAAAGTTTCGTCTCTCTACTTCTACCCGTACAAATCGAAGAGCACTTTTACCCACCCGCGTAGCCGTTTTTTTCCCTTCCTCTGATGAACGCAGTTTAAAATTTCCGTCTTCGTCTTTGTGTGCGTTTGGCCTCAAGCAAGGGTAGCAGTTCCAACCCTAGTCTGCTCTTATTTTTCTCATTTTTTGTTCTTTTTCTTACCGTGCTCTCTCCGCAGGAACTCGTCTTACTCCTATTCCGGCCACGTCCCCGTCAACGATTCGGGAATGTAGTAACGCGAAAGTTAGTTCATTTGAGCAGGTGCAAGCATTTCTCATTCCCCCCCACAACCTGCTCTTGTGTCCGATAGGTTGCAACTTCAGCCCCCCCACCCAACTTGTTTTTTGCCCCCGAGAATTGGGGTCATCTCACCCCCCCCGGTCCGTGGCGCGTTTTCGTGTTCTAGATTTTTTTAGCGCTTTTTTAGAAATGGACCCGCCCCTGATCAAAGAAGTCCCTCCCCCCACTGTCCACTGCAAGTTGGCCTGAATGAGTGTCGACCACCATCCTTACCCAGTTTTTTTTTTACTCCGCCGAAGGCATGTGATACAGGTCCCCTTTTCCCGGTCGTCCCCCCTGAGCGCCCTTTCTTTTTGGGGAAAATCACCTCTCAAAGTGGCGGCCCCTTCCTGCCGCTCGACCATCGAGAGCGGCCAAACGGACGCCCCCCCTTATGTAATGACGTAAATTTCCACACCCCCTGATTTCGCCTTTTTTCTTCTTTCAGGTTTTTTATTGTAATTATATGCTTACGCAACTGCTTCCCCCAAGCCCTGTCACCTTTCCCTACTCTCCATTCGACGAACTTGTCGAGAATTGGAACACCAGAGTATTCACTCCAAATGTTTTTCCGTTTAATACTTTTTGATTTATCGTTCCTCGGGCATTTTTTAGTTTCCCTTTCCCTTCGTTATTTGCCTTTTTTTTAGGTTTCCCAACACCTGGTCAATCGAAACCCCTCCTTCCTCCCCTCATACAACTTTTTCTTTAACCTAGCTGATAAAAAGATGCGGGCCCGAAGGCTCGGGTTCTTCCGTGCCGGCCGTTTGTTCCCAGCACGCGAAGCCAGAAGACAACCCCAGAAGCCTTTTTCGGGCTTGGGCCTGGGGTCGGGCCCCCAACCCCCGGTCAAATTGCTCGTTCACTCTCCCCCCATCCTTTTTTCGTGCGTCTTGTTCTCCGGGTCTTTCCACACGTCTCCCCCTGATTAACGTGAAGAACCCTTCTCCCAAGCATTGACCGTTGAAGGCGCTCCCGTATGCAAGTTACGATCCCCCTTCCTTCCCCCTTTAATGTTCAATGGCTCATTCGGCCGTTATGAGCTCCCAAGTTTAAAGAGCATTGAGATCCTTTTTTTTTGCTAGTAGTGATCGTCAGTCCTTTTTTCGAGAACATTTAAACCAGTCTCGTCTTTCCTTTAGCCTGCCCTTCAATCTATGTTGAAACGAATGAACCCCCCTTTATCTTGCTGTTCTGCCTTTTACGCCTCCCATGTATGCTTTACGCCAATTCAAAAGGCCCCTAACTTTCGGTCAGCGCGTCGGAGGCGTCTGGTCCCTTACGAGTTCCCTTTGTACGGAAGGAATGGGACGAGACGCTGTGTCCTCTTCCCCCTCTTAAGCTTTTCCCCCTTTCTCACCCTGAACTCTCCTCCCAGGCCGATGGCAGGTTTTCAGAACAAAGCCACAAAAGACGCATTGGCCCCCACAGCAATCGGAGAACTTCTTTTTCCTGCGTTTCAGCCTTCAAGATGGCGCATTTAGACGTTTCCTTTTTCTGCGGTGGAATCACCAGCTCTTTTTCCCCTCCCATTACTCCTTCTTATAATTTGGGCTTGGGAAATATCGGTTGTTCGCACAGTTGCTTTTCCCTTGTACGTCCGCCCTGCTCCCTCTGCAGATCGTATGAGCCGAATTCCGGGAACGACTTCTGGTATTAACCTTTCCCTATCTCCGATCCCCTGGCTTATTTCAGCCCACGTTAAAAAACGTTTGCCCTCCCCCGTTCCCTGAAGTCTAGAATGTCACGCCCCCCTCCCCTTCGGGAAATCGCCCGGCTTTTCCTTTTTTTCTTTTTGAGTAGGTCAGCCCATCCCCCTTTCGTACTAAACGCTCATCCACGATTGTTGTCTATAGGATGCTGTCTCTCCTGCGTCTACTTGCCCCCTTGCAGCGGGACATGATTCGTAGCAATCACGCTCAGCCCCCCCAATACGAATCATATACCTTGGATGACAATTTCTCCTTTCCCCCTTACTTGGGTTTTTTTTTTTTTTTCCTCCGTTTTCGATCCCCGAGAAGGAACCTTCGAGTTTTGCGACGCGTTCTTCTTCTCTATGTCCCATGAACCGGGGCGATCCTATTGCACTCTTTTGAAGGGTGATTTCTTCTTCCCGCCCCTGTGAGTCTGACTCCCAACCCGCCGGTCTAACCGATCCGGATTCAACCGGTCAGTTTTCCTCGCCCTTTTGGCGGGCCTCAGAATCCCGGACGCCGACGTGCCCCTTTTTTGAAATTAGCACGACTTTTCTCTTCTATAGGACTCTTCTTTTCTCATTCGAATCACAAAGGAATCCTCGTTTTTTTCTCACCTCTGCTGATCTCCGGTCGTTCGCGCGGACCCTGTTTGGTTGCAGTCGAACCCCTTCCCCGTCCAATCCTTGGTTTGATACGAAGTTTTCGAGGCGTTTTTTACTGCGGCTTTGGAGGAAGTTGTCCCACGCTGACCCCTCGTCTCACCCCCTTCTAATGAGCTACGCTGGCTGGAGGATGCCTTGCTTTCCCCCCCCCATAAGAAAAGTTCCTCGGTGTTTTTTTTTCCCTCTGTTCTTTTGTTTTTTTTTAGACGTTCCTTTACCCGGTAATCAGGTCGGCGATGAGTTCATGTTCCGTGACATTTCCTTTTGGCCCCCTGTCTCAAAAGCTTTCCCCCCCCTGTCCTTCCCCCCGCACCCATTCCGAGTTCCTTTTTCTCTCCCTTGATTGTTTTTCCCCCTCGATATTCCTTTTGAAGTGCCTCATCCACACCTGATTCTACTCCTTTTCTTTGCTCCCCAAGTCGGTTCAGTTCACTCCTATTTTTTAGCAACCACGAGGCCTTTCCCCCCCCTTCTTTACCTGGCTTTATACTGACGACCTACTTCTCAAGTCTCCCTGAAGCCGCTAGGCGCGAGGGCTTTTACCTTTTTATTTCCTACGGACCATACTGACCCGTTTTTCCTTTCAGCGGCGTTTTCTTCTTCTTAGCGGAAACGCGCCCCCCTCCTTTTTTGTAGCGTTGTCGTTTTCTTCGGTACATTAAGCTTGCCATCTGTTTCTCTCCATTTTTTTTTCCCCCCAGCGATAGTCTTACGCACAGATGGCTCGGAACGTCCACTTTTAGGGTTTTCGAACTACACCCCCTTTCCCTTTATTTTCTTTTTTCTGAGGGTTTTTCCACCGGCGCCGCACGCTGGAGTACCACCACGATGGTCTCCTTTCTTTCTCCCCCCCAGTCTTACCACACCTCAGTTGGGCTGAGCCTTTTCCCCCCCTGTTTGAGCCTGACACCTTCCCCCCCTCCCCCCCCATTTTTTTTTTTTCTAACGTAAGTGACGGGAAACTCAGGCGGAACGATATCACCCTCTTTAACCTTTTCCCTTTTTTTTGGCATTTGGACTCCTTTTTCATTAAACCCGTTTTTTCCAACCTGCTTGTTTCGGCTGTTGTTATCGCCGTTTACGCCAGGATGTTCCTTTCTTCCCTTTTGCTGGCTCTTATTCTGCTTATCACTGCCGTTCGAACTCCTTTGGTGTTCAACGTTTTTTTCTTTTTCCTCCTCGCCGTGGACGTTATTTTCGGGTCGATGCGGCTGAAGGATCCGCCGCCACTGGTTCCCCTTCGCTTCGATTTTCCCAGAAATTTCGATCGTTTGAAAGTCGCTTTTTCCATTGCATTTTTTTTTTCAGTTTTCCGCGCTACTTTCAGGGGATGGCTCGCCCATCCCCCCTTTTTGAAGTTTCCTCATCGCTTTCACTGGGTTTGGTTCCCGTTCTCGCTCATGTTTCCTTTTCTGCCTCCGCGCGTTACAAGGATTCCCCCCCCCTGAAAACCTTGCCATCCTTCTCAATCCAGATTTTTTTTGAGTGCAAGATAGCGTCCCCCTCGACTTTTGTTTTTTTTTTGGCTAGGGTTGACCCTTTTCTGCAGGCAGACCCTGGCGCTAACCCTCCCTCTCCAGAAACCGATTGTAGCGGAACGTTTTTTTGTTGGGCTTCCCCTCAGGGATGGACGAGTTCCCTTTTGCTGTCTACCCTCACCACATGCGCAAAGGCTCGAAACTTTTCTTCTTCCTTTTCTCCCTGCTTCGCCCCTCCCCACCCCGAGCGGGCCTCCGTCAGCGTTTACTGTCGTTCATGTCCCCCTTTCCCACCAGGCGCGCCGGTTCTTCTGTCACTCGACCAGTGGTGCGATTGGCTTTTTTTCCTTTCTCGGCCCAAGTTTGTTTTTTTTCTTTTCACATTAAACAAGAAAAATGTGCAACGCATGCGGCTCGTGGACCAGCCTTTGGTTCCCCTTTCTTAAGTGTTTCATGCTGGCGTGCAGTTTTCCTTTTCTTTGGTGGGGTTGCACTCCTTTTTTTTTCTTAGTGTTAAGGTCCTGCGTTGCGACAGGAGTTGGCCGGTGCACCTCTTTCACTCCCTTGCATGCGGTGTCTGTCATTCACCGATTGCTCCCCGCTGCTTTTTTTTGAATGTGCCTTCCCATTCCCTTCCCTGATCCCCTTGGAGGGCTTTCGGGCAGTGGCCGGTTTTGTGGGAGGCGGGCAAGCTTTCTGCACCAGTTGGACCCCCCAAAATTCATGGAGGTCTTCGGCAGTCAACCAAGCTCCTTTTTTTCCTTGTGGCGCTTCCTGTTCCACCTCCGGGAGCTTGCGTGTCGTTGGATGGCGACTTTCACCCCCCCCTTTCTCCCCCCGCGTTCTATCCGCGAGTCCCTGACCCCCTTTTTTCTTAGACTGGACCCCTCCCTCCGAAATTTTGTTTCCATCGAATGCCGCGCGCGCCTATCTTTTTTCCCTTAATGGCACGTTTTCCTCCCTCTACGTTCTTTGGGCAAGGAGTAGTGCGCTCCTCCTTGTTGACTTTTTCCTTTTCAGACTTCCAGTGACCTTATCGGTAAGCCAGCCTCCCCTTGCATGCCCTTCCCAAGTCTACGTGAGGACTTTCACGGAGGTCTTTCTGACTTTTTCTTATAGTGCGACGCTGCCGTCATTAAGTGGAGTTTTTTGACTGTCCTTCCTTTGAGCTGGGCCGGGCCACTTTGCATTCAGCTTACAGAGTGACGCTTCCCCCCTCCCTCTGACTTCACTTAACGTGCTTTGCAGCGTTTCTGACGATAGAGGAACTCCCTGTCCTTTTGTGAATTCCGAATCCTCGTCTTTTAATCACAATCCCGTTTGTGCAGGTGAGGTTTTTTTTTCTTTTTTTCCCCTTCAGGTCCCCGGAATTTTTTTCCCCTTAATCCACCTTCCCCCGACATTAAGGAACATAGATGAAGCTTGTCTTGGCCCCTGTACTCCTTCCTCGGACTTTTTGCAAGGGCGTCTCCCTAACACGTAAAAGATTTCATCTGCCTTCCATTGAGGACTCTTCTACCTACCTTTCCCTTCAAGTCGTCCCCCCACTGTTCCTCTCCCTTGAAGCAGTTCGCCCCCTCTGCGTGAAAGGTCGTCCCTTCCTCCTTTCCCTGGATCCCCCCCCCTCCCGTCCCGAAATCCTCAGCATTCCTTTACCTTCGTCTCAAATCCTTCCCGTATCTTTCTTTAATGGAGTTCGCACTCCCCCTTTAGATCTTTGCTTTTTCATCGTTCCCATTTGCCGTTCGAGGGGATTTCGTCGCCAAGACCCCTTCTTTTTTCCCTCCTTGGAGTTCAGCCATCCCCGGTTAGGGTTTCCCCCCCCCCCCCCCCTATCATTCATGCCGGCTTTGCGGGCACATCCACTCGACCAACCCCCCTTTCGCGCAGATGTGCTTTTGAGTGCCGCCTTACTCCCCACGATGGAGTACTTGACCTTTTTCCCTGAGTCTTGCCCCTTTCCCTGCACTAGTGCCCGTAGTCTATGCCCACTCCTAAATCCTGGAAAGTCTTCCATGCTCCCTTTTTTGCATTTTGGGAGCAGGCGAGGATCGGAGACACCGCAAATGCCCGAACTTTTCGTTAAAGATCCAGTACCTTGCCCCCGCCTTCGAGCCCATCCAGGGGTTCCTAACTGTAAGGACGCCTTTTCCTTCCCCCTCCCTTCCCCATTTCCCTGATGCTGATTCGGGAAGAATGAAACCCCCTTAAATCCCCTCCCTTTTCTTCCCAAGATCTATTCGTTTGCCCCAATTTTTGCCTCCCTCCCCTTACTAGCGTCTCACCGTCCCCCCCCCCCCACATCCCCCCCTCCCTGCGAGTTTCCTCCCCTTCTTTTCTTAGTCATTTTTTGCTCGCGGTTCCTTACTACAGTTCCCGCGACCAATTCGCTCCCCCTTGGTTTTGTTGTGCGGAATCCAGAGCCAAGGGTCTCCTCCCCACTTGTCCCTTTATGTTTTTTTTTGACGCCGTATCATCCGATGGCCTCGTATTACACTGGTCATTATCCGTCCCTATCTTTCCCCTCCCCCACCAACTTAGTGGAGGGGGATGGGTTCCCAATTCCTTCTGCTTTTCTTTTCCTTGGTCCCCCCCCACAACCCACTGAGTTGCACGTCCTCTTTCACATTTTTTCGTGTACTGACTCTGCGATGACTCTGTTTGAGACGCTTTTTCGTTTCCCCTGGTAAGCGAGTATTCATCTGTACTTTGACCCTTCTCATGTCTAACATTTTCCCTCCGTACCCCTTGCACAGTTCGGAGGCGGAAACTATCCCCATTTATTGAGGTCGTAGACATCCAGGCGGTACCTCTTCCGATCAGCCGTCATTTCTCCATTGTCCCCATTCTTCCCCCTCCGTCACAACGCTCTAGGTGGGGGGGAAAATTCCCCGCCCTTCTCCTTCCCCCCAAGCTGGAGGATCCCCTTTTCCTGACTCCCTTCCCCAAGAATGAAAACTTCCGCGGCTTCCCTTGAGTACCGGCCCAATTCTAACGGCAGGGTTTAGTGGAATTTCTAGCGTCTCTAGCTCCCCCTTGACATTTAAAGCCCTACGATCTCCACAGCTCCTAACAATGTTAATACCTCGCCCTTTCCTAAGACAGCCCATTTCCCCCCCATGTGCTTCCACTACCCGGCTGCTTATCTTTCCCCCTCCTGTCCCCTTTCTTTTAACTTCTTCGGGAGCTCGGAGATTGTTGTTTCGGTTCCCACCGGCCCCCAAAAATTTTTTTTCCAAGCCCTTTTTTTTCTTTTCTTCGCCAATCAATCTCCGTTTCCAAAGATGATGGAGGCACGAAGGCTCTTGGTTTCTTTCGGCGGCGCAGGGGTTGTGTTTCCACACTCCGCCCCAAGCCCTCCTATCTTTGGGGACTTGGGTCCCCCCCTCCGTCATTGATCTATCCTTGCGTTAGAAGTGACTCCCTGAGTTTTTTCCGCCTGGCTCCCACACGAGCAATGTCGAAGCCAAAAGGCCTCCCCCGCCGAAGGCGTTAATTTTCCCCTCGTATCTTTTTCTCCTCTTTCAGTCTTCAGGAAAAAATCTCCTGTTCTGTGCCTTTTATCTCCTCGGATTATCTAGGTGCCTTTGAGATCCTTCCCCTTGATCTCTTCCCTCCCCCTTCCTTCGACCCCTATTGTTTAATCCCTTCTGTCCTCAGTGTTATGCGACTCTCAAACCGAGTGACTTCCCCGTCCATACCTCCATGTCCTGTGTATGCACCGTACATTTTTGGTTTATTCCCTTTTCCCCCCCCCCCCCCAGGAACGAGTTTTTCAGCTTCTCCCAGACCGCGGAGAATCAGTCTTAAGACGCTTTTTTTGCCTGACGGCTTTTGCCTCTTTTTGATTCCCCCCGAACCCAGGGTTTCAAGACCCTGAACCTCCTCTTAGGAGGGCAGGGTACCCAGTTTTTTTTTCCTCCTGACAAAAACCCCCAAGATTTATGTTCAAACCCCGCAATCGTTAACTAGACCGGACTTGCCTTTTTTTCCCCGGCGTGATTTAAGCTTGATCGTGAGATGCTTATTGACGTTCTCGTCCCCTTTCTTTCCTCCCCCGCCTCACTTTCACGTCTCTTATTTCTTAGTCCCGCGCTTTGCCTGGAAATAGATGTTGCTCGCCCCTGTGTCCTTTTCCGCTTAAAAGATAATTTTAAATTCGGCAATCTTTCTTGGATCGAATACTGTTCCCCCCTTTTTATTTCCTTTTCCTTTTCGTTTCGACCAATCAGGGTAAAAGCCACCCCAAACGTTTTGCATTCACTTCCCTTGAATTATGATCCCGCCAAGCTTGCGGTCTATGTGGAAAGGTCATCCCGGCTTTTCTTTTTCCTCAACGTTTCCCTTTTAAAAAGCGCATAAGGGACCGTTTTGTCTACTCTTTTTATGTTGCCTTCTTTTTCTAGTCTGTTTCACTGGGAAGGTTAATTACCTCCCCCCTGTTTCTCCCCCTTTTTGAGGCGGATCCCACGTCCCCCCCTTCAAGCGTTTTTTCCCTTTTTGTCTCTCCGAGAAGGAAGTTTAATCGAGTTTCGCCTTTGCTGTCTTTTCCTCCCCTTTCCCCCCCCGTTACATTCGGACTACATCGATGCACAGCATTCCAACGATGATGGTTTGTTCTTCTTCTTTTTTGTGTTTGATTTCTTTTTTTACCGCGTATACCGAGGCCGAGGTCTTCAAAAGGAATGCCGCCCGCCCCTCTTTTCCCTTGGACTCTAGGCTACGTCAGGCAACCTTTGTGAAGTGGCTGGCAATCCTCTTTCCTCTCCGGTGAGCCTGAACTTGACGGACGACCCCATTATCATCACACAAGGCCACTGATTCATGTTCCTCTATCGGCTGAATCGGCGCATTCGAGCGTTACCCCCCCCCCCAATTTTTGTGTCCCCGGAATATAGTTTCCTTTTCCTTAGATGGGGTCCAGGAAGTCTTTAGTCGCGTGCGGCTTGAGTCACCGGTACATAACGATCCCCCCCCTCTCCCAGCATTTTCCAAGCTCCCCAGTCAGGCTTCGTCTTCCAAAGGTCTCCTTCGTTTCCTGTTTTTTTTACAAGCGGTGTGTTTCTTTGGCCCGCGTTTCCCTTTACTGATCTGCCTGTGCTTTTCTTCTTAGGTCCGTCCCGGCGGGTGGGACCTTCTTCCCCCCCCCCGCTCCGTCCCTCCCCCTTCCCCTTTAGTTTTTTCTTCATTATCGCCGCGGGTGAGCGCTTGATCCGTTCGATATTTCATTTTTCCGTTTCTTCCCATTCACGATGGAGGCAATTAGCCGTATGGAAAGGACCCCGGAGTATAAGGTTCCCGTCCTTTTTCTTTTCCGATTACCCCCCTTTTTGACTCGTACTGAGTTCTTTTACGTATGGTCTCCTTGACGAAGTCCGTTCTTCTTCTCGCCGTTGACCCACGCGCGGCGTATCGAGTTTCAAATTGTATTCCGCCCGTAATTTCCACGAGACTTTTCCTGGATTGATTGACCCTCTGCCATACTTCGGGTTAAACGCCTTCTACCCGTTTTCGCTTTGTCGCTTCGTCTCCCTTTTTTTTTGCTATCGATTGGGCCGACTCTTCGGCACCTCCGCCACAGGTGTGGCGCTGGACCCTTCTTTCAATGACGGGATTCGACCAAGCCATCCTTCACTCCTTTCTCGTGCTGAGGAACACAACCGGCGCCTCTGACGAGTAAACCCCAGAGGTTTCTCCTGGGTCTCCCGTAGATTGATTCCTCACGACTTTGGAGTGCGCGTGTCTCCGTGTTTTGCGGCCCCGCGGTTATTTTCACCCCTCCCCAACACCCTGCCCGAAACCCACTTCCTTTTCTGTGAAACCAGGAAGGCAAAGATACCGCAACTTTTTTCCCGATTATCCCGTTACTTGGAGGGAAAAGTGAGTCCTTCTGATTCCCCCTCGCCTAGTTAACAAACAGTGCGGATTGTGGATATTTTTTCTCCTTTGACAGGGCTTAGCGGATCATGTTCCTCTCTTCCCTCTCGCTCGCGCCATACCTTGACTTCGAAATAGGGGTTTCCCTTTTGCATTAAGTCCGTTTTTGACGCAGTTTCAGCTGGTAGAGTGAAGGATATGTCCCCCCCCAAGGGAAGTCTATCTTTTTTTCCCCATCAGATTTTTCAGTGTGGTTACGGAGGAAGGCCCCTGGGTCCTTGGTCGTTTTTTTTCCCGGTGGGGGGGGGGGGTGGGTTGGGTGTGGGGTGTGGGGGGGGGGTTGTTGGGTTGTTTTTTGGGATTCATGCCGTACTTACTTTTTTTTTCCTTGATACGGGGTCGATGGCTTTCCTCCCACCATTTTCTGATTAGATCCGTTCCTTTCCCTTTTTATTTTTGCTTTCTTTTTGATCCTCGCGGGTTCCGTAAAGATACTTCCGTTTTTTACGAGGAAACCCACTTCGTCGCCCTTAAAGGAGAGATCCGCCTTTTTCCTTTCTTCCCCTTTTAGCTAGCGTCGCCGCCGTTTTTTTTTTTCTTTTTTAAATTTCTCCCCATGCACGGTCCCAATACAGGCGCGTTGTACCCTCCATCCATACGGATGGTCGCTTTCCCCTTCGAGACCGGGTTCTTCGTTTCCCCCATGCGATGATAGCAGCGTTTTTCCCCTCACCCCCCCCACCCTGAGTCCCCCCTTATAAGAGAAGCAGGGGTTGTCTGCGTCCCACGATGGCTATCCCTCCCCAAATTCTTGTCTGGTCGCGTTACTTCTTTCATTCCCCGAGAAGTTGCACCCCCCCTATCCTGACGCGGTTCTGGGAATGTCCCGGTAACCCTTTTTATCTAGAATGTGGACCCCTCCGACTTTGACATTTCAAACACCTAAAAAATTGCAACGACCTGCGGCTTTCTTTTCCACTTTTTTTCGTTGAACGCTAATTCCCCCCCGTCTGGTCGGTACCTCTCCTAGCGGTTAACGGGTCCCTTCCACGGTATTATCGAGGTCGTTTTTTTGACACTGGTGAGTGGTTACCGCCTTTTTCCTAATTTCGCCCTTTTACCCTTTCGGATTTGCCCAAGTTTTCCTTTCTTCCATCATTTTTTTTTTTCCTGTTAGTGCATTCCATTACTGATTGAGTTCGGCAGTTCGTCCCCGGGTCCTGTTGGAGTCGGGGCACTCTCTTTTCGATTGCAAATTTTTTCCCTGACCCCTCCCCGATGGGGTATTGCGGCAGTCAATAACTGAATTTTCCTGCTTCCTCCTTTCCGAGCTTTTCTTTTCCAGGCAAACGTCTCTTCTTTATTATGGTCGACCACACCCCCCCCACCCCCCCCCCCCCACCATGGACCCCACCCCAAACCACAAATGGCAAACAACCGTATAAACCTCCTTTTCCCTCCGACCCGTACAAGGACTGTTTCTTTTCCTGTCTTTTCCGGGAGGGTCCTATCCCTTCTCTTTCCCATGACCATCGGAGACACGCGCTGATGGGTGGCCAGGAAGTGCGACTTTCTTTTTTCCCCTAAGAGTCTTTTCTGATCTTGAGACGCGTTTCTTTGTTCATTTGATCGCGGACATGTTGAGCACCCTTTGCCCTATTAAGCTCTCCCCATCTTTTCCCTCCAAGCGCTCGCGGCCCTACAGGGAGATAAACTTTCATTTGCGCCGGAAAAAAGATTTACGGCCCCCCCAAGCTCTTGTTTTCCCCCTTGGTAGTTTTTCCCACTTCATGTTTGACGATGGAGCGCAGGCCGGGCCCCTTTTTGCTCGAAGTTTGAAGTAGGAGGCCCAAGGCATCTTTTTCTCACAGGGCTGCGGTGGCTGGGATCTATTCAATGACTTCAGTTCTAAGGCAAATATTCTCTTTCCTAGGTTGTTTGGGTGCTATCGTTGATGGCTTCTTGGAACTCCGTCCTTTCTCTTATTTAAGAACCTTTCTTTCCCCGCCCCTTTTAGAACCCTCATATGCCGTCTAGTTGAAATCCAGTCCCTTAATCGGCCTCGGTTTACACTAAATTCCCCAAAACGGCCGATTTTCCAGATTCCCCCCTTCCCCCTCTGATCCTTGTCGCTATTTGGAATTAACGTCGTTCCCTCCTTTTTCCCTAAACGTAAAGTTCCTAACTGCCCTGTCAATACGTTCGCTATCAGGAGCCGTACCGTAATACGTGGCCGAGTTCCACAATGTTTCTGGCCTTCCAAGCCCCGCAAATAGTATCCAGACTCCCTTCGAGGATTGGAATGGATCACCGCACTTCAATTGCACCCAATGGCGCGATTTTCATCCCTCTTTTTCATGGCCGTTTTCCCCCGAACTACCTTTTAAGGAATTTAAGGCGCCGCGGTTTTTTTCCAGACAGATTTTTTAGACGGGTTTTTGCTTCCTAACCCACCGTCCCCCTTAGCAAGTGAACTGTTGCTTTAATCCCGTCTAGAAAAATTTTCTTTTCCTCCTCCTACGGCAGATGCCGTGATTTGATCCTCACTCCATACCTAAATAGACCTTGTTTCACGTTGTCACCTCCTAGCTTGCCCCCGCCTCCCCCAAGGAAACTTACCTTCCTGTGCCGTATCTTGCAGAAATGCCCACTTCCTGCCCAAGAATTAGGGGAACTCGGTAGAAGAGTGGCGCTGTCTCGGCAGAACACCGCAAAATGACCGAGGCTTTCTCTCAGGAACAACTTCCCCTTCAGAGTCCCCCCTCCCTTGGTTCCCTTCGACCAGAGCAATCGGGTAGGCCCCCCCCCTTCTTTTTCCCTTACTTGTAGCGGGTACGGAGATTTCTCCCCCTTCAATCAAGCTTCCCCCGTCTGTTGTCACGAAGCCGCATGCCATTTCTTGTTTGCATTCCCCACTTCTGAAGAGCTTTGTTTAAATCAGCCATCTACACCAAATCTCTTGAGACTGTCCCTTCCTTCCCCCCCCTCCACCTTTCTTCGATTAGCAACTTTGGGTTTTTCGCGGTTCCTTTATGATTTAAATCGATGGCGTGATCGTGTTAGTGGTGCGCTTCATTCCCGACAAGGGTCAAGTACAACAGTTTCTCTTCCTTTGGTGGTTTGTTGATGTTCAGACGCCTTTTTTTCTCTTCTCACGCATGGAACTATCATCTGGATAATCGGGCGCTCGGCCAATTCGATAGGTGGTTTTTTCCTTTTTTCCCCCCTGCAATGTTATTTCGTTTTGTAGATGGCAAGATTCCTTGGCCCCCCCCCCCCCCAAACTTTCGCCTTGCGCGACTTCCCCAGGATCGTCTTTCCTCTTGACCCCTCTGCTTGATCATCGACAGGGCCTCTGTTTGTTCCCGCGCTTCCCCTTCAGCTTTTTTACCCGGCGCCCTTTCCCCCCTAGTCTCCCCCACCTGGACAGTGGCATAGCGTATTACAATATAGATGACCTTTTTTTTAACTCCCATCTTTCCCCCTTGCGCGTAACTATCCTCCCTCCGTCCGTACGGCATGTGTTGATCCCTTCTCCGCACTTCTCCGTCAACAACGGCGAATTTGGTTTTTCCCCTTTCCCCATTCCCCCTCCTTTCGCGATCTCATTCTCGATCTGACCATCAGTCCGACTGTTTCTTCCGCGGCTCTGCGTTTAACTGAACACCATGATTTCGACGTCATGGTCTCTTCCTTGATGTTTCGCCTTTCTCCTGAGCGCTTCAAGCCCTGCTAACGTTCTATATCCCCCCTGTTCCCCACTTCCTGTGGTCGCGAATGACTCTACGAGTCCCATTTTTACACAAATGTATGCTTGCCCCCTTTTCCTTGTGTTGTTCGTTACCCTTTGGTTCCAGTCATTTTTTAAGCTCCTTTGTTTTATTTGCACCTTCCAACCCCCACTTCATGTCCCCCCTTTAAA
>Ga0179593_1377118_pt1 | contig 14892 bp, 13 predicted proteins | sample CZODoug2_1_08_16_FD_185931 | JGI IMG/M metagenome (GOLD analysis project Ga0179593, IMG submission 185931) | Vadose zone soil fungal communities from Angelo Coast Range Reserve, California, USA - CZODoug2_1_08_16fungal (PacBio error correction) | ecosystem: Environmental > Terrestrial > Soil >... | reverse complement strand
AAGTTGCCAGTCTGGTAGCCCGGGCAACCACCATTAGGGCCTTGAGCTTCTCGGCTGGTTTTCTGTATTTATTCCCAGTCTCCCTTCCTCTTTCTCTCGCCTTCAGTCGGTGAGGATGCCATAGACCGGCCCGCAACGCCTCGGGTGTTTGGCGGTCGATCGATATTCATCTGATCCTTGACGTCGATATAGCTTCTAGCGACGCCGCCCCCTTTCTTGACCGCATTTCTGGTCCCCCTTTTTCCCCAATTCGTGATATTGCTGTTCGCGTCACCCGATTGGTGATCAGCTTGTTTTTTGGAGAACTTCCTCTGTGACTCGATCAATTGCCCGACGCACATGCTCTCTCGAACTTTCCCTGCAGTTCCCAGGTATTTGACTTGTCCCCGTCCCGCTTCGTCTCGACGCCTCGTTGGCGTCGGCGGACATCTTTCCTCTTGAGTCGATCAATTTCGCCCATTTTATTTGAACTCCTCTCTCATCTTTCGCTGCGGTGCATGCACAGACCTGAGCTATGATCGTGCGTAAGTAGGCCTACTGTTCGTATGCTGTGCTGCCGCCGAGGTACCCTAACTGGCGTTTGCGAGTCTCCCCCCCCCCAGGAAACCTCAACCCCATAATCGGTCCCTTCGTTTCCTCCCCGATTCCCAATGATTGCAGGAAGCCTGCGCGACTGTTGAGGAGAGTTCTCCTTCGGTCGGCCCCTGCGTCCCCCGATATCTAGAATTTTTCATGACCACTTCGCGTGCCGACCATGGAGCCCCCCGAGCCCATCCATTCCCCCACAGCATGTCTGTTCACGTCTGCTGACCCAGCCCCCTCGCGGCTAGTCAGGGTGCGCCGAGCTTTGTCTCACAGCAGCATTGGTGCTGACTGCGGCTGTCGATAGCCCCCTCTTGTTTGCCCGCCGACCGCCGGTAGGCGTGCTGGTTAAATGAGTCAAGAGAGTCCTGGTCCCTACTTCGGAGTTTCATGTTCAGTCATTTTAGGAAACGAGTAATTTATCAGGTTCTCAGCCCTCCCTGTGCTTCCCCAGATTTCACCTGTCTTCCACCATGCAGCTTTCGCGCCCGTCGTGCCTAGATTATTGATCAGGCTAGGTTGGCCTTTGTGTCTTCTACGGTTCTCTCGATCGGCCCTCGTCGTCCCTTAGGAGGCCCCTTCTCCTCAGTCAAGTTTTTTTCTGACGAGGGCCCGCTAACCAAAACAACGTATCATCCCCGTAGTTTTACGGCAGTCCAGCATGGTGGATCTCCCACCTCTTGTTCCCTCTACCTCGATTTTCCCCTGGGTTCCGCATCGATTCCCACCCCGTGCATGCCTCCCCTATAAGCAAATCTATCTTGTGACAACCTTCGCTGTTCTTCTCCGATCCCCGCCCTGTATTTGCTATTTCCTGCTTGGCAAACCTAAGGAGCCGTACCTATTTATGTTAATTCCGCGCGTCGCCCTTCCTTCTGCCTTCCCTTCCCTTCTCCCCTTTTCTTCACTAGCCGAGGTCATTCCCCGCCATATCGCCCGTGAGATTGAGATGATCGGATTTTTTAGCGATCTTTCGTACGTTTCAAGTTTTTTTCCTCTTGCTATTAGTCTTCTGCCGAGGACCTTGCGCTTGCTGGGACGATTCGCCCGCCGGCCGACACACCGGCGCGATCTTCAGGGGACGTTTTGCTGATCTCCCCCCTCCCCCCCCCTGGGCGCGATCTTCCGCCGTGGGGGGGCTGTGTTTAGAACTTGGTTTTTTTGGCGCGAAGCGCGTGTCCGGCTCTTTTCTGCGCACATTTCCGATGTTTCTCCACGATACGCAGTGAGACGCCTCTTCACGCGGACGCCTCCTCCCCGTCTCCCCCCTCTTGTGCCTTTTTAACCCCCTCAAACAGCGCCCCCCCGGCGTCGTCGAATGAAGCCTCGCGTGTGGCCCCCCATCCGAAGTTGTAGGGACTCCCCTTTTTTCTCGTTCTCTCGCTTCCTTCTCCAAGCTCCAACCACCCTTCGCCGCCCGGCGCACCCCAGAAGCCGTGAGGTACGCCCGATTGCAAGTTGAGGCGCAACCACCGGCTGTCTTGTCCCCCCCGCTTTTAGGCAGCAAGCTTTAGGACCAATCGGCCTGTGCTCCTCCGGTCTGCGGACCATTCCTAGCGTGCGTATCCGCCGCGTCCCCGCGAGAGTCCGATTCTTTCACCCTCGCCGTTCTAGACCCTTCGCTGGAAAGATTCGTGGGGTCGATCCAATTTTGTGTCTCGAAGCCCCCTTCACTCGCATCCCGCTCTTCTCGATCCATTGATTGTGCGTTTCAAGCCTATGGATGCTTAGTTCCATTCTTCCTTCCCCTATAGATGTTTAAAGCTTTTAGACACATCAGGTCGTGATTCCCCCCATTTTCTGCTCCCTTTTTACCTTCCCCTTGCCCTTGGCGGCGGGGATACGAGGTCCTGCACTGCCCTAGCCATCCTCTCTCCTTCCTTAGTGGTGCGACCCCATCGCGGCCGCGTTCGGAATAAACCGATGAGGTGATCGATTTCTCGGCCGCTCTTCGCGACAGCCTATTTTCTTTAATAAGCCAGCTCACTAAAGGGTCCGTGATGTGAGCCACCCCCCATTCCCTCCCTCGTTTGTTGATAGTGGAGAACCGTGCGCCGCCCGCTGTCGGTTCCCTTCTGTCGTCGAACTCTTTCGTGCAGCCTCCCCGGTCCTATGAGCGACACGGTGAGTCGGCGGCCGGTCCCTGCTCTTGTGGCACCGCCTGTTAGCGAGCTTGCAGTCTGGGTGCGACCCGCCGTCTCCTCCTTTTCATCTAGTTTGGCACGGGATCACTTCCAGCCTTTCTTCCCCTGCCTATTGCACGCGCCCGTCTCGCGCCTAGTCGACAAATCGCGCTTCCGCGTTCGTCAGCCTGTCCCCGCCCAAGTCTCCTTTCTCGTTGAAGTCGCGCAGGCGGGATCGGACGAAAAGAGTCGGGGAGATTTTTTTTCATTCCGCAACTTTTGTCTCAGCAACGAGCTTGCCAGTCAGCTCCAGTTTCCCCCCGAGACCTTCGGCTTCCCCAAATCCCGCGAGTTTTTTCTGGCTTGGAAGCCGACTTTTTTCGTAGAGGAGGGCTTCGCACGGACGCGAAAAAGGAGAGTCGGCTACTATTATGCCTAAAGTTCTGACCCAGCCCCAGCGGTTTTCCCGTACCGCCACCCCCCTTCCTCCGAGGCATCGGAAACGCTAACCACTTGGCGTGAGTTTTTCTCACGGGCGCCTAGCTTTGCGTGGTGGAGTTTTTCCTTGCGCTGCAGAGTCCCCGGCGCCCCTCGTCTGGCCACAACGCTTGGGTCCGTGCCGTGTGCGCGTTCCCCCTGCTGATGGCGCTCTTAAGAAAGACATCCCATTCTTTTGTTGCCTTGGTACACCCTTCCCCCCAGTCTCGTTATAGTGAAGCTCGTTGTTGGGTCTCAACTTTCCCCGGCAGGTAGCTTCACCACCAGGAATGGCGCTCTCCCAGCCGCAACGACCCCTGCCGGCCGTTCGCTCAAAAACTCCGACTTGCAGGCAGCGCCCGCAGGTGTGGCGCTCTTTTCCGTCAGCCTTTTCCCTCGCGTCATTATCTGCTCCCGGTTGGCGTAAGCACACGCGCATTTCGTTTTTTATCGAAAAGCTTTCGGCACGTCTTTCCCGCGCCGTCCTGAGAGTGTGTTCTACCCAGGTGCCAAAGCCTGTCCTCGAGGGAGAGGGTCTGCCTCTTGTGGACTGCGTCCCTCCCCAGGTGCCTGCCGCCCCCTCGCCCGTCACCCCGATATGGTCCTGACGGACGCCTCCCGCGTCAAGAAGGCGCCAGTTCACGCTCCTAATTTTTAACGACTTTAAGTCCTTTTTCTGCCCACCTTCAGTATTCGGTCCTGAATCTTTACTATAGGAACTGCCCTGCCGAGTATAGTCCTTAGCGGGAGGTTGGGTTCTCTTTCTTGTCACGCCGCTAGAGAAGTGATACCGGTTATTCAACACCGCGGTGTTTCGGCCCCTAGACACCACAGCGATGCATTGCCGCGTCAGCCTGCACCCTAGTGACGGTTTTTTAGTCATACTTGTTCTGTCGTCGGGACTACGGTTCGGCCACGTCCCGCACATGCATCCTCCCCATGGAGATGCGATCTCTTACCCATCTCATCCGCAGTTCGGCTCTTCTCCACTGCCTCAGCCCGACCTTCCTCCCCCCTCTCCCTGTTCACGAGGCTGCGATAACAGTGAATGCTGTTTCCCCTGCATTTCCCATTTTTTTCCGACATGTCGGCTCTGCACTGCTATTGCCCGCGGGTTAAAGAATCTGCCTCGGCTCGTGCCGTCGCCGTGTTAGTCTCGGAAGCTGCTGGACACCGGCCTTCAAGCGCTGCTATTCCCCTGTCGGACGGGGTTTTTGCCTTGCCTCTTGCTTTGGTATCTCCCGCTTCCCTGTCGCCCCCCCACGGTAGATGGTCGACGCGGGACATACTGCGCATACTGAGCTCTCCCGCAGTTTTTGCTGGTCATTCTCCCTTCGCGCTGGTAAGTCCTTACCATGTATGGTGGACCATGAGATGGGGCCCGCGCATGCTTTTTCCGCCCCGGGTCATTGGACAACAGGCGCGTCGTCCCTAGGAGGCGCCTTTTTCCCCTTTTCTTCGACGCCGCCCTGCATCCCTCTTTCCCTTGCGCTTCAGACACTCCGTTTTTGGACTGACGGGGAAGGCGAGAGTACCAGGGTGTGACTCCCCCGTATGGGGGCTTCGCCCTCGCGCTTGATTGTTATGATGTACTCGGCCGGCCGATTCCCCAGCTGCCTAGTTCTCGGACTTAAGTGGTGACCACGTTTTTTTACGAGCTCCTTTGTCCCCTTCCCCCCTTACCGCTCTAATATTCGGTATCGCCCATCCCCCCTTTTTTGCGAACGCCTCTTTATCGGCCGACCTATGCCACTTTGGTCGAATCAATTCGATCGAGACGATTTCTTTTTAAACCTTCCTCTCGACTCAGGCGTCCTTTCCCGCGCTTGATTTTTTTTTCTTCTGCGCCAATGTGACGAACCTTCTAGAGGCCCCAATACCTACTCACCCCCATATATGTTGGGTTCGCCTCCATTGTTCCCCCTATCCCATCAGTGGAAGGAAATCCCGACAGGCGGGGTTCCGAGGCGTCCTCCAGTATATGATTTAGATTAGGACTAATGCCCCCGCCGAGTTCCTTAGAAGCCACCGCCGCTCGGACGAGCTGTTGGCTTTTTTAGATGGACCCCCCCCCTAACCGATTCCCGGAGCTTAAAAAGTCAGAACTCAGACTTTTTTGCGTATCCTACATCCTCGCCTGAGAGTCGCCGTTTTACCCCCCTACTCTATGGTGCGAAGTTTCCCAGATCTTTCTTGGCTCAAACTCTCGCCATATTTTCCTCTTGTTGGAGCTATCTTTATTGAGCGCTAATATGGTCTTCCGGCTTACCCATAGGAGTATGGGTTCTTCTAGATTATGGTTTGCAGGATGTAGGCGCACAGTTCCACGTCGTGCTTTACAGCTTTTTTTTTCCCCTTCCCGGGTGGTATGTTGGACTCTCCCTGTACCGAAAACAGATAGTTTTTCACGCGTGTTAGTCGCTCGATCCAGGAGATAGGTAAGTCACTTGTAGCTGAGAGGAAGCTTTCTGCGACGCCGCGTCTTCTTCTTAGGGTAAAGGTATTTCAAAATTATTTTGTTTCTCTGATTGTACACGCTGTTGTTCTCAGTTCGGATTGGTTCCTCCATCCTCTGGCCGCGGTTCACCTGAGCTCCGCAGCCAGTACGATCCTGCAGCCTTCCAGTGATTTCTTACTGTTGCCGAGCTCGTCTCTACTCCGAGCTTGTCGGTCCCATTTAATGGACAGTTCCTTAGAGTATGGCTAGATAAACCTATCTCCGACTTGGATCCTTTTAACGATATCGAATAGTTGCCTTGGAATTGCCGACCCTGCGCTTCTTTGGTAACACTCGTAGCGGGTTGACTGAGTTGCCTTGTTCAAGTCGCCGCCTGATTTTTCATCAGTAAGACCCCTAGTTCGAGGGCTGACGAACCCAGCATTTTTGTTCAACCTCTTCGGTCCTTCTTCGTGACCTTTCCCACCTTCATCCATGCTTCAGGACGCCTGGCGACGCCCTGAGTCCGTCTCGTCGTTGATCACTTTCCTCCTCGGACGATTCGCCTTTATTGAACAGGTCTCCCGTTGCTCCCTTGTAGCGAATCCCCCCCCCAATCTCCTGTGTCACCCCTCATGGTAATTCTTCTTCTCTTTAGTTCTTCCCAGCAACCCCCGCGCGCACAGGATCAGGGTTCGAGTTGCGTATTGTCGCTCGAGAACAGCCTCCACTTTTTAGAAATGGAGCGCCGGCGATCGCCACGTGATGGCACGTTCATTTTCACAGTCCGAGAAGTTATTCTTCGCGCTTGTCGGAAAGGTCTGTCACCGGTCCCATCCGCTCTTCCTGCCCGTGGACGTGACTGTAGTTGCGGGAACCCCCCTTTTAACGCGTGCGCTCGTCTGTTATTCACGTTGCAATGTGAGGCAACGCTTGCACTTTTCTGGAAACCCCTCGACTATGGCGGATGCGAGGCTCTTGCTTAGATATGCCTGTCTGCTGATTTTTTGACTCTCCTTATCCAGGACGATGCTTCCCTCGCTCGTGCCTCTTCATAGAGAACAGCCATCTCCAGCGGTTTTTGGCTTGCCGGTGTGGTTCAGACCCCCGGACTTTCACCAACCCGTCGCGCCTCCTCCCCCGGTGCAGCGGTCCTTCCTTCAGAAATTTTTGTCTGCCGAACAGTCGCTTTGAAATAATCAGACTATTTTCCGAAATAGACAACCTACTTTTCTGTAGAATTGTTAAGGGCCCCGTAATTTCCATGCCTGTTAACTTCCCGTCCGAAGACGGTCCGCCCTTGCTTAGAAGTTGCCCTCCTCTTGTCCCAAAAATGATTGTCCATGCGCGTTATCTCCTCTTATGTAAGCCCTCTTGGAAGTCTTCGAGCTTTTGTATTGACCATCCGCTCGTTTCCCTTCAAGAGGACCCCGGCGCAAGTTGATTTAACTGCTTCCTCCCCAGATCGCCCGTTGCTCGATTCCGATGATCGGTCTTTGCTCCTTTTCCGACCCTGGTCGCGATGAAGAAGACCCGTTTAGGTATGATTGCCTGGACGTTTGCATTGCGCGTGTTGTAGTTCGACCGCATGCATCCCCCCGGCGCAGTACCTATAGGGCCAGAGGCGGCCACCTCGCCAGCCCGTGGCTCTTCGTTTTTGCTCCAGAAACTCTTTCTTTTTTTTTTTTTTTTCAGCGACAACTGCCGGCGTGTCGGTTCCCTTTGCGTGGCGATTTTCGCGCCCCCCAATTTTCCCGGGATGTGTGAGCCCCGGTCCTCAGTGAAAGTTTTCTTTCGACATTTATCTGCACGCCCTTTAAGTAGGACGGACTCGGTGAGAACGTTGTTTTCACTCCCAGATGGTTTTTGTTGCGTCGTCGTGCTGCCCGCCTCTATCGGCTTTGAAGCGCAAACAATGTGAAACGAAAGAGAGTTGTCGACCCGCATCCGCTTTTGTGCGAAGAGACCCTCTGGACGGTTATACTCACAGCTCCTCCCTAATACGACGGGCCCCCACGGTTGTCTCTTGCGGTTTATTTCTCCGGCCTCTGCTTCTCTGGGTGGCGGGCACCGGCTGGTCTTATCTCTGTCGATCTTTTATCTCTCGTCCTGGTCTGCGTGACGTCGAGGCAAATCCTTTCCGACGAGTCTCATCGCTCTCTACGTTCCCCCCCGGCGTGTTTTGCCTCCTGGTGATTGGTCTCCCTTTTTTCTTTCTCCCCCCCCCCCTTTCTTTGTGCAGGCCCTCCCCCTTCCCCTCGCCCCCAGGGCGCCGCCACCAGAAAACCGACAAAACAAAAAGCACGAACCCCCACCAAACCAAACAACCCCCTAAAAACCCAACAAAACACCCCCCCCAAACCCGCACCATAGAACCCGTCATCCACCCCCCAGAGCGTTCGCAAGCAGCGCCTCTTAGCCCCTCCCCCCCCTGCGTCTTCCCCCCCCTTTCCCCCCACTCCCTACCCGTATACCTGCCAGCTCCGGCGGCAAGGGGTCGGCCTTTAGATAGGTACTGCTCTCGCACCGGACGCAGAGTCTGCGCGTGCTGCGAGCCGGCAATGGCTGCCCGGTGCATATTGGGCTTGGCTGGCGACTCAGCTTGCTCGGCTCTTCCACATTTCCCGTCTCGTCGCGGACTCTTTTCTTTGTGATTATCCCAAGCTTTTTTTGGTGGTCCCCCTTTAGTTGCGGCGCAGACCCCTTGCTTTTTTGTTGCCCCTCTCCACGCCTCCTTTGCAGGACTCCCACTCATGAGGCGAGAGACCCCTTGAGGCGCCTAAAGACGATGAGACCAATACCCTAGCCATCCAGGTTTCTGAATCGTGCTTGTGCCGCCAGCTTCTTTCCCCTCTCAGTTGGTTTTTTTTTTCGAGAGATAGTCGACACTCCTCTCGCACCCACTTGATTTTTGTCGGTTGCCTTGTTTTTGTCGAACTAGTTGGGACTCTCAGCTATAGTTTTAAAAAGGGTGTTCCCTCTTCCTTGATTTGTAGCAGCGAATGCAAAGGGTCAGAGATTCAGTGGCCCCTTTTTCAGCCAACCCCCCCCCCCCACCTCCGTATTTCGTTAACTGACTTTCCCGCCCCTTCATAGACCACGCCGACAACTCCAGACCCCCAACCTGACAAAAGAAGCAGCACCACCCCCCGCCGACCCTTTCCCACCCCCCCCCCCCCCCCCCCCGCAACCCCCACGAGCCAGACTCGCGCACGCGCACGCCGCCGCGCACCCAACCCCTGCGGCTCAGCCCCCCTCCCACGCGACAGCCCCCCACGCCCCCGCCCCAGCGCCCCCCCCGCACATCTCCCCCGCCCCCCCCCCCCCCCGCCCCCCTCCCCCCCCCCCCACCGCCCACCCCCCCCCCCCCCCATCTTTTTCTTTGACATCGTATATTTTCTGTCGTGTTAAATCCCAGTTTTCCAAACTTCTGCCCAACCGTCAGCCGCAAAGGCCGGTCTCGCTCTATAGACATTTATCGTCGTTCCCACTGGACGCAGAGTATCGACTACACCAGACGGCTCCTGCCCTTCCCGCACTTCCTCTGCCACGCCCCCCATTTTTTACAGCACTTCTCAGACTGGCCCACACGTGACTCTCATTAGCCCTTATTCTGTGACGACCGACGCACCTTTCAGAAGTCGCTGGCTGTACCGACAGACCGACAGCGTAGCATCGCATTTTCCAAACGCGTTTTCCCCCCATTTCCCCAGTACCCCATAACTCTCACCGATCCTCCTTCTTAGTCTTCACTCCCTTTTTTCCTTGAGATGGAATATCCCTGACCCCCCTACTAATTCGTTCCTTGACTGACTTTTGGTTTTTGTTTTTTTTTTTTTTTTTTTGGGGTTTGTGCTGAGTTGTTGGTATTTTTTGTCCAATGTTTCGCCCTATTCGCCGGACCCCTCCCGCGTTTTTGAATTGTTTTCCCCTGTCATGTATATTTACTCTTAGACCCCCTTGTGTGCTAGTTCTGGGCAGGTTGGAGTTGTATCCTTGCCTGGGTTGGTGTGTTTTGTTTGATCTTGGGCGGGAGTGCATCGAGCCGCACCGTCGATACCTTTTCATTTAAAGAAAACAGACGGCGTCGATTGGAGGGTCCCAAATTTTTGTCCTGTTCCTGCGGAGGCTCCGAGACTGTCTGGGTGCCGTTTTACAAATTCCGCTTCCCGTAGATCGGCCCGATAGGCGATACGATGCCTTCCTTGAGGTTTAACTTGGCCTTTTCCAGTGGCTCACCCCATCTGAATGGGCGAGATCCCCTAACCGAAATCCCCCGGCCAGGCTTCCAAAACGACGAGTTTTCTTGAACGAGCTATCCTCCCCCTTCTTTTGGTCCGAATCTTTTGTCTCCTGCCTCGTCTAGGAGTTACCCTTGGTGTGTGCTTCCCTTTCGCCAGCCCCCCGCGGCTGGCATAGCATGCCTGAACAGAGACCACACCCCCGTCCCTATCCACGCGCCTTCCACCCCCGAGACGCTAGAACCGGTTCCCTACAAACCGTCATCTCATATATCTGCGATCTGGCGTTTTGCTGTCTCATGATCACCCTTCCAAGTTGCGAGGACGCGGAAGTCACTTCGCTTGTCGGACGAGGGCGTTAGTCCCGCTTCAAGACTGTCTCCCTCCTCGTATAGTATACCCTCTTATGCTGTGTGCGTTTCTAGCTTAAGACCTTATGAGACTAACGTCGCAAGGACCCACTTTTTTTCTATTTTTCGAGTATTGACCTGATCGTTATATCTCGTCTCCATCGCTAGCGGTTTTCGATGGCGTTTGACCTCCCCGCTCTTTTGCGGAGGATGGTCCACACTCCCCCCCTGGTATTCCTCTTCTAACAGTTCGCCGTCAGCATGCCCCGGTGGTCACGTTGTTTGAGTGGGCCCCTATTGCCTCCGGCAAAGCCCTTCCTGCTGTTTCTCGCTAATGATTGACTCTCGTTGGGCGGCATCCTTTTAATGCACGGCGTTCCCCGTTTTTCCCTCCAGAAAGGCCTGATCCTCCAGATGATCGTCAGGGAGTCCTCGACCTCGGCATGGTTTTTTCACTCATTTTTTCCCCCATATGTGGCTCCATGTCGGTGCTGGAGACCCTGATCGAGAGCCATGAGGGTACCTCAGAGACCGCGATCGTGTGCAGTAGGCCCTTGAGTTTTTAGAAGTGCTCCCCACTTCCATTTCGCACTTTTCGACCCCATCGCGACGCCTATCCGTTCTACTGTCGGGCGGCCCTTTTTGATTGTGGGATAGACCGCGCCCTTCGCAAGTCGCCAGAGGTTGATGCTGTTCGACGGGACTCCAGGCGCTATTCTCCCAGGACTGAGAATATGTGTGGGTTTTGGGCGCCCGTCGCGGCGGCCCTTATGAAAAGGCCTTTGGTGGCCATTGTCTTCGAGAAATGCGCTGCACTACGCAGTTTTTTACAACGCGAATCCTGAGGCTTTTCTCCGGGTGCCTCTCTTGATCCCGCGCCTCTTTTCCCTCTCCTCTCTTCGCATCCTTTTAGTCCTGCCTCGTCAAAGAAGGAGACCCTATTTGTTTGACGATTTCCTTTTTTCTCTCGACCCTCGCCTTGGGATTTCTTTCTATGTGCCCTCGGCTTGGGTCGACGCTGGAACAGCTTTCCCCCTCCTCGTGTCTCTCCTATTTGAAAGAGACCGAAAGGGTCTCCCCACGTTAACGCTTGTATGATTCGTTCTCTCCATCCCCAAATTGGGCGTTTTTTTTTCCCGGTAGTCGCCCCCAGATTTTTTATCTCCCGGCCCTCCGGGAATTGCCCCTGATCTCTAAGCCAAATGATTTATCCCCGAGAGCTTCGCATCATGCCGAGCTGGCGGCCCAACGTTCCTCTCCCCCTTTCTGTTCGGTTGTTGGTCCCCCTGTTGAAGCGTTTCGCCTTCTGGTAGCTTTCTCCAAGGCCCTACCTGAATCAATATATTTATCTATGTGGTGTCCGCGCTTTTTTAGGTTTTGTCACGATAGTAGAGTGGGCCAGACCGACCAGCAAGGCGAAAGCAACCGCTTATTACTCTTCTCAAGTTATATGACTTTGATACACTCGCCAGCGCTGGTCCCCCCCCTCTGCTCTGCCCCCCCTCGCGACGGCCCGCGCTGGGTTTGGTTTTTTTTTCATGTGGCAGGGTCATCCAAATTCCTCAACTACACTACAGGTTCTTTCCCCCCTTTCACCTCCTCATTCCTCCTGGGTTACTCCATCCTGCCAGCCGATTTCAGCTCGCCTTTCGTACGAACTCAATGGGAGCCGGGTACACATATCTGTTAATTTCCCTCTATATTTTCCTCCATAAGGTGGTTTTTTTTTCTCGAGACTTCTTTGAGCCAGGATCTGGTTGCGGGCCGTGACACAACCTAGGATATGGCTACCGCGTCTTCTCGGTTTTTTTTTTTTTTTTTTTTTGCAGGATTGTAGGTCGCACAGTCGCACGTCTGGTTACCTTTATTTCCCTCGGGAAGTCTCGTTTCTGATTTTTTGCATCTTCCCGGCCCGCCCCCCACTTCGAAGAGACTCTGATTGGGAGGAGCAGATCGAGTATCCCTGATTTTCGTACCTTCCGCAACCCTCCCTCCTCCTATCGTTCTCTATCTTACCCTATGCGACCGCCGGTCTTGGACCTTATGGTCAAGGTATTCAACATTGATTGCTGTCCCCTGCTTTTCCCACCCAATATGTTTGAATCAGGTATTTCCTTTGGAGAATCGACCCTCTTGTCCCCTTCTCCACGTGGCGCCGCACGTCAAATGACGATCTCGTATTGCATTGACCTTAAGTAGCCGATTCAGGTGCCGAAGCTCCCCTCCCTTTCTCGAGCTTTTGAGTGAGATAATTGTCCCTTTTCCTTCTTATTGGCGTCGATCAATAGTATTCGACAGCTTGGGATTGAGGACCCCGAGTAGATCGTGGAATTGAAGAATGTCTCCTTTCTTGCATTTCTTTTAAACGTAGCTCCGCTCCTGCGTTTGTTGATGTTACCCGAGGTGCAATAATCCTAAGGGTTTTTGATTTGCCAAAGTTCCAAATCTTCCCAAAAAAATAATTTTCCTCTTTTTCTTTCCCTCCCGTCTCCCAAACGTTCCATGAGAATTTCGATTGATTCGCGTATTTTGGAGTAGCATGGGGCAAAACGGCGCTTCTAGACGATCTATCCCCTTGCTTTACTCTGCCCACGGTTTAGAGTGCACGCCATGGCGCGAGAAGTCAATATGTGTAACCACCAGCATGTTCATGCATGTACAGAGTCCCTCATGCGGGACCGGAACTTCCCCCCCTCTCTGCCCATCTCAGGGAGCGACGATGTATTAAAGCTCACCTTTGGGGCGTCAATTGGGCGAGCGAGCGTCCCGATTCTACCCCCGTCTTTTTTCTGCTGTGACCCCGACAGTTCGCTCGGCGGAGTTCGCTTTGTTGGAAAGTCCCGACCCATTGCCCCCCAAGCAAGTCCCTCTTGTCCCCTGCGACGCTGTCGTCGAGTCTTCTAACAGCCGTTCGCCGAGATCAGGTTACCGCACAGGTGCGGCCCTCAACTCTGGAACCAATGGCTGTCGGTCGTTCTCCTGGCGCGTGCAGCGATCTAATCGTGTCTGTTTTTTTTTGTGCTTGTTTATCTCTAGAGTCTCCATGACGAAGCCTCCCTCTTGACTTTGCGCGCATGCAGAGCATCTTTGTCTTTCTTTTAGGGCCCGTGCCGTCAAACAACTTGCGACCTCTTTCCATTTATTGTTTTTTTTTTTTTTTTTTTTCTTTGTTTGGACGGCCGTCATTGGATTCGGCCGAGACCGCTTGTAACTAATCCGAATCGTCTTGTCCGACCTGTATCGTCCACCCCCTCCCGCGTAGACCGCCTCTCCCTTCGTGATGTCTTTCAATTACTAGGCATAACAACGTTCCGACTCTGCGGCCCTTGCTCTAAGGGACTTTCATGCTTGTTCCCCCCCCCCCCAAACAAGATTTGATCAATTCGTCTTTCTCTCTCAGTGAGGCAGACCCTCCAAGAGTTCCGCGCCGTGTCACCTCGCTCGTTGACGCCCCCCGGCCTTCCTCCCCTGGCTGGGGGGGACGCTTCACCGTCAGCACGTCGCCTAGCCCGGTCTAGTTGGGATGATTCAGTGTTTGCTTTGCGTTCGTTTCGTCGCGCAGGGGGGGTGCTACCGACCGTATGGCATGCTTGTTCTAGCCGAGTTTTTTTTTTCTTTTGTTTTTTGTTCGATTGGGGTGGGTGTTTGTCTTGATTTTTTCGACGCACCTTGCGAACAACGGGATCCCCTCTCTTTCGGTCCTGGACTTCCACGCTCTCCATCCCCTAAGTTTTCGGCGACTCTTTTCTGTCCCCCGAAAATTCGTTGTATTTTATCTACCGGAAGGTTTGTATGGATAGAGACAATTAATGGTGCGCCAGCTCTTTTCCCAGTGACCTCTTTCCTGACACTTTCTCGCCTGAGATGAAGATAGAAAGCGGTCCGGGACGGGTGTACAGAAGGATTCTCTGTTGTTTTCGTCTTCTGTGCCCCTGCGCCATCAGTAAGAGAAAAGATGTTACAGCCCCCGCGGTTGAAACCGACGGTTCGCGCGTTTCTCTTCCTCTGACCCGCCCAGATCAAAGTACAATTATCCGGCACGGCGACCAAGTCACCTCCAGGTTTTCTCGTCCTTTTTTTACGCCGGAATCCTGCGTGCCCCTTTTTTTGAGGTGTACCACCGGTGGTCTGGGGAGATAGGGCGGTTTTAAAGATTTGAGCCAATCCCCGTTTGGTCTCTAGGACCAGTTAGACCGGACCCAACTACGAAGTTCGGTTAGGATTACTCCCCCTCCCCCACTCCGATGTTCGCTTCTTGCCCGTCCTCCCCTTTTCTCAAACTGCTCTGGGGAAAGCTCTTTTGAGCGACCAAACGTTGCGTTTTCGGCCAGGATCCTCTCGAGCTTAGCCGATCCCTTCCTGTTTCTCTCACTCCCTTACTCTTCTCCTGCGGTGAAGATGGCACGCACTGAGCGAGAAGCGCAGTCTCCCCGCACTCCTGTCGAGTCTTTTTTTGTTGTGGTTTTCTTCTGAGGGCCAATCTTCGTTCGATCCCCGGTAGGAGGTCTTGTCGGGTGCAATACGGCGTCATTTGCGCCTTGGACGAAGGATTTAAGAACTGTCATTTTGGTGACAAAGACACTCCGACGTGGCTTAATCACCTTAGGTTCTACGTATAGCCGCGGAGGCCCTTTCCGATCTCCTCCTCCTCCGACATTAGTAATCGGGATGTTGCCCCCCTC